>Ga0115002_10003682_pt1 | contig 18956 bp, 21 predicted proteins | sample ArcticOcean_MG_C_8_FD_89576 | JGI IMG/M metagenome (GOLD analysis project Ga0115002, IMG submission 89576) | Marine microbial communities from western Arctic Ocean - ArcticOcean_MG_CB11_86 | ecosystem: Environmental > Aquatic > Marine > Oceanic | place: Arctic Ocean: Canada Basin | collected... | reverse complement strand
TTATGCCAAGGAAAATGTCCTTGCATCACTTCTTGAAGTTCTATACTTTGAGGAGACATAGACCTGTGCTTTGTTAAAGGGAGTGAGATTTGCTTTTGGCGATTCAAACCTAACTCTTTTTAGAAATTTACACAGGTCTTTTATTTTTTGTCGTGTACTATGAGATTTGGGATAAGTTGGAGGGTTTTGCGACTGAAATGGGTGTAGATTTGCGTTGTTTTGGAAGTGGTATGACCGAGTACATAAGATATTGTAAATAAATGCCGAGAATGCAAGAGGCCCTGAAGTTTACAACTTCAGGGCCTCTTGTAATGAGATCGAAACAGTGTTATTCTGTGCTGTTTATTTCTATTAGGTTGCCAGCGGGATCATGCAAAAAGACATAGCGCCTACCGTCGTGTGGTCGAATACCTGGTCCAGATGCAACATGGATACGTTCACGGTCAAGGGACGAGAGCACACGATCAAAGTCTTCGACTTCAAAAGCGAGATGGCGCCTGGAAGGTTCTGGATGCTCTTCGGCTACGAGCAGGTGAATCTCCAAATTGCTACAATGATACCACAGACCATCAAAGTCATAAGTGGGGCGAGAAATAGGTGTGAGCCCCAGGAATTTTTCGTAAAAGGCACGTGACTTTATGAGATCATCGACGACTAAGGTAACATGATGTAAGCTTTTGATACCCAGTCTTTCAGGCACAATATTAATTCTCCGTAAGATATGCACGAATTTTGCGCATGCGTGAAGGATGCTTTAAGGATGTGAGTGCTTTGTCACGAATTTGGCGCACCCGTTCTTTGGTTAAACTAAGAATGTTGCCAATTTGCTCCAGGGTCATAGTTTCGCCGCTATTGATCCCAAAGTAGAGGCGTAGTACACGCGCTTCTCTTGGCGATAGGGTTTCAAGGGCTGAACGTACTTCCTCTGCCATGGCTTGATCTAAGACCAAGGCTTCTGGGGTTTGCTGGTGTTTGTCTGCCAATATTTCGAGTAAGCATGTATCTGGACCATCATCAATGGGCATATCAAGTGAAATGTGCCACCGAGATGCATCAAGTAAAGTTTGTACTTGGGTGGGGTTCATTTCGGCTTTATGGGCAATTTCATCAACCGTTGGTTCGCGGCCCAATCCTTGTTTAAGACCGGCGGATATACGTTCCAGTTTGCTCAGGTGCTTGATCTTATTTACAGGCAAGCGAACCATACGGGCTTTTTCTGCCAATGCAGAAAGAATACCTTGCCGGATCCACCAAACCGCATAGGTGGTAAATTTAACACCTACTTTTTCGTCATAGCGTGTGGCCGCACGAACCAAACCCATGTTGCCTTCTGCGATAAGATCTTCAAGGGGCAAGCCTCTGCCTTGATATTCTTTGGATATGGTAATCACAAATCGCAAATTCGATTCGATCATTTTTTCTAAGCTTTTTCGATCCCCAGCACGAATCTTTATGGCAAGTTCAACTTCTTGCTGGGGGGTGAGCAGTTCATTGTATGCTATGTCTTTGAGGTATAATTCTAAGGCGGTGCGTTTACGATTTGCGCTGCTGGTTGCGGTGCTACGATTTGCCAAGGTTGCTGGCATAAATTCCCCCATGACGAAAGGTATCGACTCTCCCTGCCGAAGATGCTTATAATTCACCGATAGGTGCAGGCGTGTCTCAACAAAGCATTGAGAGAATACGAGACAAGCTACTGCTTTCGGTATCACGTAAAAGGGGATATTCTTCGGTACTAATGGGGAATAATAATTGATACAAGAGGAGTTGGTGCTCGGGCAAAATATGTATTATTGCTAATAGGGGTAAAAGCAACAATGCGGTGCCGAACGTTGTGGGGAATACTTATGGGGAATAAGCGAGAGCAAAGATATATGATTTGATTGGGGAAATCAAATGCTTTTTTTAAGCGTCCTCCTCTTCCGGTAAATGTGTTGGTTTGGGTAAGTCGTATTTTTCGATCTTGCGCAGTAAGCGGGGGCGCGAGATTTGTAACATACGTGCGGTTTTATTTTTGTTCCAGTGCGTCATTTTAAGCATATGTGCGATGACCTGTTTTTCAACTTCGTCGAAGGTCACACCTTGTTCAGGAATATCTACGACAAGTTGGCGACTATTCCAAGGTTGTTTGTCTAGCGAATTTGTTGAGCGTACGCTCACTGGAATCATGTCGGGTGTAAGTGTTTTGGCATCGTGCAAGATCATTGCGCGTTTAATGGCATTTCGCAACTCGCGTACATTACCGGGCCAATGGTATTCACGCAGCAGTTGCTTTGACGTTTCTGATAGGTTACGGCTACCAAACGCGTATTGCAATGCAAATTCTTCAATGAAATGTTCGGCCAGTAAAACAACATCTTCTCCCCGGTCGCGTACTGGGGGTAATTCGATTTGAATTTCATTCAGGCGATAATACAAGTCTTCGCGAAATTTGGATTCGCGCATTGCCGTTTCCAAATCAACATTGGTGCTGGCTATGATGCGCATACGAACCCGAATTTCTTGTTCTCCACCTAACCGGCGAAAGGTTTTTTCTTCTATCGCTTTGAGTAATTTGGCTTGCAACCCCATGCTCATATAATCGATTTCGTCTAAAAGCAAGGTGCCACCATTTGCCAATTCAAAGAGCCCGGGTTTGGTGCGTTCGGCACCCGTATAGGCACCTTTTTCGTATCCGAATAATTCCGATTCGAGCAAGTGTTCTGGAATGGCTGCGCAATTGACCTCAACAAAAAGTTCACTGCCAGTAGAACTGTTGTCGTGAATGGCCCGTGCGAAAATTTCTTTACCGGTGCCCGTTTCACCCACAAGGAGAACTGAAACGTCTTTACTTTGCACGACGCGTTCCATCAAGTCTGTGACTTGCCGGATGGCTGGGCTGGTGCCAACGATTGCACTAAAATCTGCCATTGGGTGATTACGTTTGGAACTGTTCATGTGTTCTAAGTTATGTGAAAAACAAGGTAAGAAACAAGATAAAGAATGGAACATGGTTTGTCAATAAAGGATTGTTAAAAAAAGGACATGTACAAAGTTCCTTGACATGGTTTGGCGTTAAGTCTAAATTCCTAAACAACGCTATATGCATGTATTTTCATGGGTTAGAGGTTGGGTATGGATTTTGAGGGAGAATTAAGAAAATTTGCAAGATCAGACATGCCTTTGCGTCAAATGCGTGAATCTGTTCACTGGCCTATCGAACTTTGGATAGGGGACGCATGCTTGTCAGGCGAAGTGCAAGACGTAAGTCGGGGAGGAATAGGGGCAGTTGTTTACCCTGATTCGATCTGGCAAAAGCGTTTGGTTATTGGATGTGAATTACTTTTGTCTTTCTTGTGGGATGAAGCAGATGCCGAACATATTGGGCGGGTTTCTGCGCGTGTTACCTGGCTTCGTAAACACGAAGACAAATGGGATGTTGGTCTTAATTTTTTTGACTTGAATGATGATGCTAACACGTATATTGAGCGTTATTTATTGGCTCGTATTGTGACGCGGCATTTAGACGACGACGGCAAAACCTAAAGATGTGCGCACAAGTATAGGAAAAAAGCGAGGCAATGCCTCGCTTTTTTTATTTTCACAGAATTTTGATGGTATTATGCTACAGACTGTCTGTACTGTCTACCGTTGGTGATGCATCGGTCGCTGATAACGTACGCTGGCCATAATCTCGGTCGAGTAAAAAAAGCCCATTGCCATCATTGCCGACCAATTTGAGCGTATCGATAACTTCTTTAATTGTTGCTTCTTCTTCGACCTGTTCGGCCACAAACCATTGAAGGAAATTGTTGGTTGCATGATCTCGTTCAGAAAGCGACAGATCTATGAGATCATAAATACATTCAGAGATACTTTGCTCGTTGGTTAGCGCGCTTTCAAACGCATCCAAGACACTGTCCCATTCTTGACAGGGTTGTTTGATATCAGAAAATTGAACGGTGCCATCTCTTTCATTAACGAAGTCGAAAATTTTCATGCCGTGGATGAGTTCTTCTTGGGCTTGTACGCGCATCCAGTTGGCAAACCCGTTGAGATTTTGTTCAAGAAAATATTTGGATATTGCCAAATAACTGTAAGACGAGTGATATTCCATATTGATTTGTGCATTTAATGAATCGAGTATTTTTTCTTTTATCATGGTTATTCTCCTCTATAAATTTTAGTAATTGTGCAGGTTTAAGTATACTCAATATTATGGGGAACACCAAAAGATATGCACAAATAATTCATCTTGAAATTTGATAGGGTTCCTGTAAAGGTTTGTTTTACTGTGAGGTTTTACGACAACTTTTGCCCATAAAGGGATGCGCATTGATTCATTTTTTTATTGCTTCTGCTTTAAGAATGCCTTAATAATCGTTTAATCGTGTCTCTCATACGCTGGGAAGTAGAGACATCTCATTATCCACCCCGTGCCATTTAATGGCACCAATGTAGGAGAGGGTTCGTATTATGATCCCAGAAAAGGTCCTTATGGCCTTGAACGACCAACTCAATTTTGAATTTCATTCCGCATTTCATTATTTGGCTATGGAGTCTTATTTCCACGGTCTCAACTTGCAGGGTTTTGCTGGTTTTATGCGGGAGCAATACAAGGAAGAACGTGGACACGCATTAAAAATTGTTGATTATATCAACAATCGTGGGTGTCGGGCAAAACTGGCACAGATAGCCGAACCCCCGGGAGAATGGGGCTCGGCATTGGAGGCCTTTGAAGATGCTTACCAGCAAGAGCAAAAATCGAGTGGCATTATTAATGATTTGGTTGATCTTGCAGTAGCAGAAAGAGAGCACCCCACCGATATTTTCTTAAAATGGTTTATCACAAACCAAGTGGAAGAAGAAGCCATGATTAGTAGTATTTTACAGAAATTGCGATTGGTAGGGGATGACAAATATGGTTTGTTTTTGTTGGATCGGGATATGGGTGGGAGATAGTGGTTAGAAGTTATTGGGTATATCAAAAGAGGGGTGTCGAGTAATCGACATCTCTCTTTTTAATTAAGATGGGTTTGGCGATGGGGGAAATGGATATGATGTATTTAAGGTTTACGACGTTTCCCAAATTGTATGCGCCACCAGATCAGTAGGCCAGAAAAAGATAAAATCACAATACCCCAAGCGGCGACATCATAAACATAAACAAACCAATCAGCAAAAAAGTAGCCCGTATGAATTTGATGGATCAATGTATATAGATCTTTTCCTGGTTGAACGGGTGTGCCAACCGATGTCCAGGTGGTGCCGCCGTCTGGGCTGCTGATGAGGCCACCCGATGTCCAAAGATGTAAGCTTTTGTTTGCCCCAACACCTATGCGTTGTAAGTGTACACCTTCTGCAAGCGGAATAAATCCCAATGGAATTTGCTCCCACACAATGCCACCATCTGTTGAGCAAATAAGCCCCAAGTCTTCAAGGGCTACATAGACGTGTTCTGGGTTATCTGGGGCAAAGGCTATATCAACTGCATTTTCGGCAGCAAAGAGCATGGGCACTTCGTACCAAGATTGACCCCCATCGTCAGAGGCGAATAAGCCAGATCGTGTGCCGCGATATAAGTGTTGCGTATCAAGTGGGTTAACCGCGAAAGAAAGTGTGCGTTCTGATGGGGCACCGAGCAAGGAGGGATGATTGAGCAAAAAACCTGAGAGTGCAAGTATGATCAAAAAGACGAGGGTGCCGATGCCGATGTAACGGTGGAGTTTGCGGTAGATTTCCATTACACGCCGTTTTGGGTTTTGAGATGTGGGGTGTAAGGGAATGGTTTTAAGGTGCGGTTTTTTGTGTGCATTCATTGGTTATTGCTTTTGAAGATATGCGACATCAATGACCGTGAGTATTCTTTTGACACCCCCATTTAGTGCACGAACAGAAAGAGTTGCTCCTGTGACACCAATAATGTCGCGATTGAGGCGAATGGGGTTGGTCGGTTTTTTACCTTTGTATTGGGTCAAAAAACGCTGGCGTTTTACTTCGCCACCGCGTGATTCTCTATAAACCATAATCCAGACACCATCGTTTTGACCCGTGGAGTCAACTTTTACCATAAAGGTGATGGGTTTGTAAAGCCCGATCTGTTCTGTGATGACAGCATATCCGAGATGTTGTTCTTTGAGGCTAGCTTGAAAGATTTCAAAATTTGGCTCTGCCAGCCGCCAGCCTAAGCGCCGTTCAACTGTTTTGCGTTGGGAGGGTGTTGGTGTCCAGATTTCAGACCAAAGGGTATCTGCTTCGGGAAACGCATTTTGAAGGGCTTGTTCTTGAGTTAGGTAAACCGTAGTGGCTTCGGGGCCATCTGGGCTTTGGGCCCCAATGGCTTGTGAAGCGACAAAATAGGTCAGCAATACAAATAGTGACATAGAAATATGTGCGTTCCCTGGTGGTTGTTTAAAAGTAGGATGAAATCGTAAAAAAGAAGCGTCCGGCCGCATCACCCTTGGTGCTATTTAGGGGTGTTTTCCAGGTCCAGTTGTAATCGAGTTTAAAAACGGCGTCTTCAACGGGACGAAAGTTAAGGCCTGTGGTGAGGCCATATTCTGAATCGCCGGTTTGATTGTTGTCAAAATCGACCCAATCCCATCGTGCCACACCCGTAAAAACGGAGCCGGGTAAGAAGTGATCTTGTGCAAAGTGGATGTTGGCTTGTGCGTATGCACCCTGCTGGTCGCCTGAAACACCATTGGCGGTTGCAAAGGCATATTCACCTTGAAGTTCAACAATGCTGCGATTGAGCTTTGCATCGAGGCCCAAAATCGACAGGCGGTTGGAACCCGTTGCATCATATTTGCCTGTGTGCAATGACGCGCCTAAGTCGAGCCCCAATCGTGGGCTGATGCCCAAACGACCAACCAGTGCTTTGTCGTTGTTGTTGTCTTGCTTTTTGCTGCCACGCCCACTGCGAATTCGTAGGCCACTGCCTGTTATAACACCCTCGTCAAAACCGTTAACCAAATAAAGCTCGTAGGTCCCCACGGCTTGTTCTGATGGGTAAAATGTGCCGAAGAACCCCATGCCTGATTCGCTAAGTGTTGAGGGCATAATCTGAGTATTCACTATGGGGCGCTCTGTGAGGTCGTTGAGAGGACTGTCGTGCAAGAGATTGAAGCGTCCCAAGGGGGAGAGGATAACACCACCCCGAAAATTAAAGGCTTCCGAAAATTTGAAATCCATGACGGCATATTCGAGTTTGACTTCACCATTGCCCGGCACATCCCCACCGTGTTCAAATTCGATTTCAGCTGAAACGCGCACACGATCGGAAACTTGAGAATAGATAAAGGGGATGAAACGATGTTGATCGAAGGTACTGTTTTTACCTTCTGCCCATTCAAATTCCATATCGATATAACCGCCCACAGCAATCTTTTTACCCATCTCTTTGATAAAGGGTTTGTCATAAATGCCGCCGGGAAGACCCGTGCGAGGCTCTTCAGCGTGGAGAGATGACGCAAAAATAAAACCCAAACAGGTGAAAAAAAGAGATCTAAGACGGTTCATCTTAACAACCTTTCGATTTGCTCGCTTCCATTGACTTCATCTGTTAAATCTGTTATTATGGAAGCGAGTCGTTTGAGATGGCTCTCAGGGTCTCACCGCGGGCTGGCAGGCTCACATGCGGTGTAGACCCTTTTTCTTTATCTGGGGTTTTGTTCGACACGACAGGTGTTTTACTAGCCAAACACTTGAGCCATAAACAAAACACTTGTCTTGGGATTGTCAACAATTTTTTCAGGCATTGTAATAAAAAAAGAATTACACATTAGAATATTTGAAAAATTCTATTAGGTGTAATTCTTTTGTCTTGGTTGCTTTTTGGCGGGGTTTTGATTAAAAAGGTTGATCTGAATGAAAGTCAATGTATCTTATATGTCGTTAAAATAGATCATTTTGTAGTGGGTTTTGGAGGTTTGGTATGGCATTAAAAGTGGCAGTGATCGGGGCCAGCGGTATTGGTCAGCATCATGCGCGTTGGCACCATCTGTCGGGGTCAGAAGTGGTTGCTTTTGTTGGTAATTCTCAGGCTTCTTGCGCGCAGACGGCATTGCGGTTGCGCGATTATTTTGGTTTTTCGGGACGCGCTTACACCGATTTGGCTTTGATGTTGGACAAAGAAAATCCCGATATTGTAGATGTGTGTAGCCCATTTCATCTGCACCGAACACATGTTGAGACTGCTCTTGAGGCAGGTTGCCATGTGATTTGTGAGAAGCCGCTGTGTTGGGATATGGAAAAATCACCTGATGAGATCATCACCGACGGTGAGGCTGTGTTTGCCGCATTGGAGGCATCTCAGAGCCTGATGGTGATGTCGGCACAATATCCGGCATCAATTCCGGTTTATCGCAATTTTTATATACAAGAACATGGGCAGTGGGATGATGTTGTATCTGTTTATATGGAGATGGAGGTCAATGGGCGCAAGGGGCCTAAATTTGGCGAGGATATTTGGGTCGATTTGGCATCTCACCCGTTGAGTTTGGCAATGGGCTTTTTGCCAGGGCATGAAATTGATTGGAAAACGGCACAGTGTGTGATTGATGAACGGGAAAACCGTGCACATTTTGAAACCGTTGGCAATGGACGGCGCTGTGTGGTTGATATTTTACTTCGCGACATTGATGAAGGTTCGCCGATTCGTCGCTTCGGTGTGAACGGTTTTTGGGTTGATTGGCAGGGTTATGCTGCTGATGATGGCATTTATCGGGCAAAATTAACGCATGGTGATAAAGCCGTTTTGTGCAATGATTTTATGCATATCCTCATTGAGGATTTTGCTGTGAAAGTGCGTGGTGATGGTGGGCACATTTGGGTGTCGGGACAGGATGCTTTGCAGAATCTGAAAGATCAGATTGCATTGTTAAAACTGGCTCGCTGATGCCATGAAAGACGCTCTGTTTGTCGCCTATCACTATCCGCCAATGATTGCGGGCTCGGCCCGGGTAAAGGGTTTGGTGCGATATTTGCCTGAGTTGGGATATCAGCCCCATATTTTAACGGCAACCACCTATGGGAAAGAGCCCTATCCTCAGGTGTATCGCGCCCATGAATTACTCGGTTTATACCGGCTTTTGTTTAATTGGAAACAACGCGATCTACCATCTGTTCAGCGATCGTTTGATCGAACACGCGTGTGGGGCGTTCGCAACTTTGTTCGCCAATGTAAGCGGCTGATGCTGGTTCCCGACGGGCAAATGGGTTGGTTGCCTCATGCACTTTGGGTTGGTTTGCGGCTCATTCGACAACATCGCATTCAGGTTTTGTATTCTACTGCACCTCCATTTTCATCTCATTTGTTGGCGATGGGGTTGCAGATGTTGACGGGTTTGCCTTGGGTTGCAGACTTTCGAGATACGTGGACATATGACCCGCTTGAGGGCGCATTGTTGGATTTGCCCATGCGTTTGAAAATGGAACGCTGGATGGAAAAAATGGTGTTGCGCCGGGCCAACCGGGTGATCGTTGTTACAGATGTGGCTCGGGAAGATTTCGCCAATCGCTATCCATCTGTAGCGGATCGGTTGATGTTGATTCCAAATGGATTTGATCCTGAGGATTTGCCTGAACAGACGACACCCACTGTGCATGATGGGCGTTTTCGTGTGGTATATACCGGATCGTTTTCTCACAGCCACATATCTCGATCACCAACGTGTTTTTTTGAGGGCGTAAAACAATTCGTTAATCGGCAAACACATTGGGCACAAATACTGGAAATTGTGATTGTAGGTTCTTTAAGTGTTGAAGAACGGCGATGTGCAACCGAATTGGTGCAAGCCGGCATCGTCAAATTGGTGGGGTCGGTTTCTCGGCGGGAGGCCATTGCCTGGCAACAGCGGGCAGATGTGTTGCTGTTGGTTGATCATATACGTGAGGTACCCGCATCGAATATTCCGGGTAAGTGTTATGAATATTTGGCCTCACATAAGCCTATATTTGCGCTGGTTCCCGAAGGTGCAACACGTCGATTGATTGAGGCGTTGAAGGCGGGTATTTGTGTTTTTCCAGATGATGTTGATGCGATAGACAAAGGCTTGGAGAGATTATTGACCGCGCAGAGTTTAGATGCTTGGCGTGTACCGGGAGATCATCTGTTGCGTTTTCATCATCGTACAATTTCCGCACAACTTGCCCAATGTTTTGATGAGATAATTAAGACTTGATAGCCAGATCCCGTGACTGGGGCGAAAGCTTGATGGTTATTTGATGGTTATTCCAACAAAAAAGAGCAACATCTTTGGCATGTTGCGCTTTTTTGTTTTGGTATTAAAAACCGAGAAATTTTAGAAATTTCTTTTTTCCGCCCGGTTTTTTATTCTCATGCCATTCTTCGAGTTTCTCAAAGTAAGGGTTTTCTTCTCGTTCTTCCCAATCGGCGAGTGCTTTGATCGCTGTGAGGTCGTTTTCGCCATCTAATTCATAGGGACATTCTACCGATTGGCTGATGCTGAGTAGCTCGATGTCGCCATCATCGGCAATTTCAAGGTCAAAAGGATACCGTCGGCAGGTAACGGGGCGATGGTCATAGATGGTGCACAAGTCGTCATCACCAAGATATTGACATCCTTCCTCGGTGCGTTTCAAGCCCATGATACGCCGACCCGATTTTAAACGGAGCCACCCGGGTTGACTTTTTTCCCAAGCAATTTCACTGGGTTTGTAGAAGTCGACAATTTCATGTGCCGGTTGTTTTGTATGTGCTTGAATTCTGCGAATGTCTTCGTCGGTGACAAGTACAATGGGTTCACGACAGCAGTTGCCACAGCAAGTACAACGAAAACTGAGTAATTCTTTCCACGTTTCGGGCATTTGGACTCCTTCATAATAATCGCTTTAGGTCATATTGAATAAGAAACATAGGCTGGGAAGGGGGCCCTGTCAAGATTGGTGTTTTAGGGTAATTTTGTCTTTTGCATCCGGTAAGGTGTGCGTTATATTGAGACGTAGCAGATTGTTTTTTTGGTGCTATATTGGGGCCGAAAGAGGTCGGGTCGTATCGTGTTGGTTTTGGCGCTGACGAGTGGTATCAAGTTGATGATTTCGTAAGGGGATATATTTGGCCAAACAAATTGGTATTGCAATGGTGGGCTGTGGGCAAATTGCCGAGGCACATTTTAAGGCTGTTCAGGCGGTTACGGGTGCGCGACTCATTTGGTGTGTGGATATGATTGCGACACAAGCCCAGACGGCTGCAGAGCGTTATGGCGCGCCCTATTTTGGTACAGATTACAACGAGGTATTGGCCAGTACTGAGGTAGAGGCTGTTGTCTTGTGTTTGCCCCACGATCTCCATCTTCCTTTTTCTGTGCAGGCCAGTGAAGCGGGCAAGCATGTATTGGTTGAAAAACCAATGGCGTTAAATGAGATTGAGGCACAGGAGATGGTGGCTGCCGCTGATCGTGCGGGTACACAACTTTCGGTAGGGCAGTCGACAAGATTTATGCCAACCTTCCAAGAAGCAAAGAAAGTGATGGTGTCTGGGCGCATTGGGAAGGTTTTAAACGTGATACATCAACGCCTGTTTATGATTGAACAAGTGTCTACGGATTGGCGTCGTTCGCAAGCGGCTTGCGGTGGGTTGTACTTACCTTTGTTTGGCAGCCATGATGTCGATGCGATTTTGTGGTTGTTGAATGATCAGCCTTCTCGCGTGTGGGGAGCTGTGCGTGCCTGTGGAAAAGCAACGGATGGCGATAGTGACGGGTTTATTGGGCTGGAATTTGCCGATGGTAAAATTGGGTCTTTGGCTTTTTCGGTGCAAAGCAAACATGTTAAAACAGAAACAGTTTTTGTTGGTGATACAGCAACATTGGCCATTCGGCGAGACAAGCTTTTTTTGGACGAGGACGAATTAGAAATTTCAGTGAAAGAAAATTCATTTGTGCTTCAGATGCGGCAATTTGTAGATGCTTTGTTGGCTGGAGGACCTACACCAACACAAGGCCGTGAAGTCCTTCGTGTGATGCGCACGTTAGATTTGGTGCGTCAAGCATCTGAAACTGGCACCCAGATGGTATTTTAGTGACTATGAGTGATCCTGCTATTTCTATACCCGATAAGACCGAAATTGCATTCGACAAGTTTTGGACGGTGTCTAATGCCGTTAGTTTGTTGCGCATTGTACTCACATTGCCCGTTGTGTGGCTTATGGTGCTTGGGCCCATTTATATATGGCCAACATTTGGGCTTGTGTTTGTTATGATTATTAGCGATATGTTAGACGGTTATTTGGCACGGCGTCGGGATGAGATTACGCACTGGGGTAAGATTTTAGACCCTATGGCGGATAAGGTAGCCATTGGTGCCATTACGATTGCGATGGTTTTATTCAAAGGTTTGCCGTTTTGGGTTGTGGCAGCTGTGTTGGTGCGCGATGGGCTCATTCTTTTGGCCAGCATATATTTAGTAGGTCGGCGAGATGTGGTTGTGTCGTCAAATATGTGGGGCAAGCTCACGACATTTTTGATGAGTTTATTGTTGGTATCCTTTCTTATGGATGTTGATTTTGTAAAGCCTCTCTTGTTGTGGACATGTGGTGGTTTGTTGTTTGCCTCTTGGTTCAGTTATTTGTTGGATTTTATCCAACTTTTGAAGCAGGAATAAGCGCGGAGTTTATGTGCTCATTAGTGTGATTATACCGGTATTGAATGAAGCGGCGTCTATTCGCGCCTGTTTGGCTCAGTTTGAACAAGAAGAAAATGTTGAAGTGGTGGTGGTTGATGGTGGCAGCACAGATGGCACGCCTGATTTGATCGATGCTTTGGGCATAGGAACGTGTGTATCTGCATCTGACGTTGGCCGTGCTTCACAAATGAATTTTGGTGTGCAACATACAAAGGGCGATGTGTTGTTGTTTTTACACGCCGACACCTTTTTACCCGAAAAAGGCCTGCATCTAATTCGCCAAGCCATGATGGGAGAAGATGTGCTTGGTGGGCGATTTAGATTGGGGCTGGCTGAAACGGGCATTGGTTTTCAGTTGATTGCTTATTTGAGCACCCTACGCTCGAAGTATTTGGGTATTACTTATGGCGATCAGGGCATTTTTGCTCGGCGGGGGGTTTTTGATGCCGTGGGTGGTTATCCTGCCTTGCACTTGTTTGAGGATTCGGAATTTTGCAGTTTGGTGGCCCAGCGTGGAAAGTTTGTGATGTTGCCTGCTCAGGTTTGCAGTTCGACGCGGCGTTGGCGCAAATGGGGTGTGGTGAAAACTGTGATATGGATGTGGTTATTGCGCATGTTGTTTACGTGTGGGGTTTCTGACAAGACCCTGAGTCGATGGTATCGCACGGTTAGATAGTGTGTTGTGTATACAATTTCAAGGATAAATATGGAATATCGTACATTTGGAAAAACAGGATGGCAGGTCAGTGAAATAGGGTTGGGTGGTTCGTGGTTTTATGGGCGCCCTGAAATGGGGTTGAAACCTATTTCTCACGGTGTTTCGGTTATTGAGCGCGCCTTAGAATTGGGGGTAAATTATTTTGATACGGCACCGTTATATGGCCGAGGTCGCAGCGAAGAGGTCGTGGGGGCTGCGTTAAGTGGTGTGACAGAACCTTATTATTTGGCCACCAAAGTGGGTTATTTTCCTGAGCCTTTTGATTATACACGCGACGCTATTTTGCGTGGTTTGGATGCAAGTTTGAAACGGTTGAAACGCGATCGGGTCAATTTAATTCAGGTACACGAAGCAGAAAAGGCGGGTTGGGAAGGTTTGTTTGGCCAGGGGCGCACGATTGAGACATTGTTGGATCTTCAGTCGCAAGGTATTTGCGATTTCATTGGGTTGACTGGGTCTGATCTGGGTCTCATGACGCGAACACTACAAGAAACGGATGCTTTTGCATCGGTGATTACATTTTGTAAATATGATTTATTGACCCAAGAAGCGACAGAAGAACTGGTGCCAACGGCGGCCGATAAAAATGTGGCCGTCATTTGCGCATCGCCCTTACATGCTGGGTTATTGGGCTCTAAACACGCGCATTGGAAAGATTTGGGGCGGTTTCAGGATTTGTATGGAAGGCTTGATAGCGTGACCCATTTGTTGGAAGGGGAACCCGAAAAGATCACGCGGCTTGCGTTGCGATATTTGTTGTCTGACAACCGAGTGAAAATGCTGTTGTCTGGCGTATCTGATATTGCCGAATTAGAAGATTGTGTTGCCGTTTCTGATGGACAATACTTATCGGAAGAATTGATTGCTAAAATTGAGGGCTTATAAAGATGAGTGGATTGCGACTGGGATTTATTGGTTTGGGGCACATTACTCAAAATGCACATTTGGCTCCGTTATCAGATTTGGTGGAAGCTGGTGACGTGGTGTTTCAGGCCTTTTGTGATGTCAATGAGGATACGGCTTCTGAGCAAGCCAAAAAATGGGGTGCGAAGTCTGTGTATACGGATTATCGCGCGATGTTTGATTCTGAGGACTTGGATGCGGTTTATTTGTGTATCCCGCCGACCCTACATACAGACGTGGAATTGATAGCTGCAGAAAAAGGCATTGCGTTGTTCGTTGAAAAACCTCAGACATTGGATGTGCAACAAGCCGTAAAATATCGGGATGCCATCAGGGCTTCGGGCATTGTTTCACAGGTTGGTTTCATGAGCCGATATTATCCTGCCTCTGAAAAGGTGTGTGAATTGCTTGAAGGACGAACACCGCGTCATGCACAAGTACAATTGTTTTACAGTGGAAAACATGTACGTTTGTGGACGAGTCGTATGGAATTGTGTGGGGGGTCATTTGTCGAAAATACGATTCATATGGTAGATCTGTTACGGTTTTTCTTAGGCGATATTTCAGTGGTGTCGGCGTTTTATTTTAACCGCAAAGCCAACGAAGGGCCCGAGCCGATAAATATGCCACATGTGTATGATGTGAATTATCAGTTTACTAGTGGTGCCGTGGCCAATGCAACCACATCGCGTGTGTTAACCAATGTGTCATATCAGCGACGGACTATGACTGTTGTGGCTGATGATGCATTGATTGACTGGTCTGCACGCCAGGTATCTCTCAATGGTGAAACAGTTGCCGAATGGGATGAACAACCCAATGCATTTGCGCTACAGGCGCGTGCGTTTGTGAATGCTGTCAAAAAAGGTGATCCCAAGGGTGTTCGAAGTCCTTACGTGGAAGCGCTGAACAGTCTGACAGCTGTGTTGGGTGCCAATTTATCTGCTGAACAAGATGGTGAGCGGGTGGTTTTAGACGATATGGTTCAGGGGCATGTGGTGTGGACGCCAAAGGAGCTTTCATGACGGTTTCTGATTTGGTAACCCGTTTTCCTGAGATCCCTGAAGATTTGCATGGTGAGCCAATTTTAACGACATTTGCAGACGTGTTTGATTCGCTTTTGAGCCAGGCCAGCAAGCCCAGCGCCTGTACCCGAGATCATACACCAGAGCATCAATACTATTTAAAGCTGGTTGGGCCCATGGATATTTACCGTTACGGTTTGTTTACTCGTGAGCGGGTATTAGACGAGATTCAGAAACTATTGGACGCCCAAGATCTAACCCCCGATACTTTTGCAGAATCGTTACTGGCAGATCGATAGGAGTTGTTTTGGATTTACATTTTGCCAGCATTGCCGAATTGGGGCGATTGTATCGTTTGGGTGATGTTTCACCCGTTGATGTGGTGGAAACATTTTTATCTCGTATCCATCAATACAATGGGCAAGCTTTGGCCTATATTACTGTGACCGCAGAACGTGCTCTTGTTGAAGCCAAGGCCGCAGAGAAGATGCTACAGATGGGTGTGGATCTGGGGCCTTTGCACGGCATCCCAATTGCGTTGAAAGATCTGTTTTATACGGCAGGCGTTCGCACGACATCTGGCTCCAAAGCGTTTGACAGCTTTATACCCAAAACCTCGGCAACTGTTGCGCATAAATTGACACAAGCTGGAACTGTTTTATTGGGTAAAACAAATATGGTCGAATTGGCGTTTGGACCTTATGGTTTGAACCCCAAGTATGGAACGCCTCCAAACCCTTGGGATGCAGAACGGGTTCCAGGAGGTTCAAGCAGCGGTTCTGGCGTGGCTGTTGCAGCTGGGTTGGCTACTGCTGCGCTGGGAACGGATACCGGGGGATCTATTCGCATACCAGCCTCCTTTTGTGGTATTGTTGGGTTAAAGCCTACCTTAGCACGTGTGAGTCGTGCAGGGGTAACACCTTTGTCGTGGACTTTGGACAGTATCGGTCCAATGACGCGTTGTGTTGAAGATGCCGCTTTGATGTTTGAAGCCATTGCAGGTGAAGACCCAGCTGACCCCGTTACTTTACACCAACCCTTGGTCGATGTGGCTGCCCATCTGAAACGCGAAGTGAAGGGGCTGCGCATTGGGTTTGTGCGCGACCCCTTTTGCAATGAGGCCGATGCAGAGGTTGTTACTGCAATTGAAGAAGCAACATGCGTTTTTGAAGCTTTGGGTGTAGGTGTTGTGGAAATGGACTTTCCTGAAGCCCGTGAAGAATTAGATGACGAAATGGCTGGATCGGGCAGTTTGCTCATTATGCCAGTGGAAGGATTTGCATCACATCGTGATTTGCTGGCTGGCCAACGTGATGTGATGGATGCGCGTATTTGGGATCGTATACAAAAGGGCAGCGAATATTCGGCTGTAGACTATGCTCTGGTTTTACAAAAACGAGAAATGTTGATGCATCGCACGATAGAAACATTGCACGATGTGGATGCGTTGATTTGCCCAACGATGCTAACTGTTGCACCGTGCATCTCCGATGTAGGGACTGCCCCAGCAAAATTAACCACACGGTTGGTTAATTTTTTGGGTCTTTGCGCTGTTTCTGTGCCTTGTGGCTGGTCACTGGGTGGCTTGCCTATTGGAATGCAGCTGATTGGGAAACCGTTTGATGAGCTGGCTATTTTGCGCTTGGCGTATGCTTATGAACAAACAACATTGTGGTATGGCAAACACCCTAACAGCTTTTAAGGTGGTATGGTTATGGCGACCGTTTTGATCGCATGCCCCCATGTGGGCGAGCTTGAACGCATAGCGGATATATTGATTGCCGAGGGGCATGTGTGTATGCGATGCCGTGATGGGCAAGCTGTGCGAGAATATTTGAAAGAATTGCATCCCGATTTGGTTATTACCGATGTTGATTTGCCGAGTTTGGATGCATTTGATTTGGTACGTCTTTTAGAGGATGTATCAGGTGGACGAGGTATTCCACTCATTGTTGGTCATGCAACTGTGGATGCTCAGGTATCTGGGCAAGCTCGGTCGGGGTTTCAGTGGATGGGGCATGCTACAAGCCCGGATGATTTGGTTGGTATTGTGCGCACACGATTGGAAATGGGTACGCAGGAACGCGTAAGTGGGCATGTTTTGGTGGTTGATGATGATAAAGAGTTGAGAGAGCTTGTTGCGCGTCGTTTGCAAATGGTGGGTTACCAAACAAGTACTGCTTTAGACGGTGAAGACGGTTTGGAATGTATGCAGAAAAACCCAGACTTGGTGTTGACCGATATCGATATGCCTCGGTTAGATGGTTTTGGTTTTTTAACTAAGTTACGTGCTGAACCCAAATATCGACACGTGCCTGTCATTGTGATGACAGCGCATGCGGGCCGAGGTGAAGATGCAGCACACGGGCTTCAGTTAGGAGCCAATGATTACGTGCGAAAACCCTTTAATTGGGAGAACTAATGGCTCGGGTTCATACGCAACTGCGTGTGCGAGATGCGCATCGTTTGACTGTGGAAAAACAGCGCGACCTTGCCGTTATTGAGTTGGCAGGTGCTGCGGCTCACGAAATTAACAATCCGTTGGAGGTGGTAATGGCGCGTCTTGAATTGATGCGTGAACGAATGGATACATCGAATGACTTTTATGAAGATGTCGTTAAATTAAATGATGTGCTTGAACGCATTGCCGACATTGTGAAAAAGATGGGGCAAGTGCGCCGTTATCAGGTTCGGCACTATTGCGGTGGGGTTAATATTTTGGATTTGGATGGTGCATCAGAATAATTCGGATGTTGAGATGGAATTGAAGATTATCTTTGTGTTTCAACTGGACATATTAAGGTGTCGCTTAGGTTGGCTTTCATTTATGAGGTGTTAAGGCGATGATTCGACGTGAGTTTATAAAAACAGCAGGTGCTGTGACTTTGGGTTTTGCTGGCGTGCATCAATTTTTGACTTATTGGCAAGGTGGAGACGCACTTGCTGCGACTTCTAGGTATGGTTCATTGGTGCGAGATCCAGAAGGTTTGTTAAGTTTGCCCAAAGGATTTTCGTATCAAATAATTTCAAAAAAAGATGAAGAAATGGACGATGGTTTGTTGGTGCCCGCACTCCATGATGGCATGGCGGCATTTCAGGGCGGGGGCAATAGGACCATTGTCATTCGAAACCACGAGGTGAATATAGGCTCTAAGGGCGGGCCATTTGGAGACGACTTTTCACGGTTTGATAAGGTTGATGCCACGAAGGTTTATGATCATAACACCAACATGCCCTGCGGGGGTGGCACAACAACCCTTGTTTATGATACCCAAAAACAGAAATTAGAGCGCCATTATATGAGCCTGTCGGGTACCGTTCGAAACTGTGCTGGAGGGCCGACACCTTGGAATTCTTGGATTAGTTGTGAAGAGTCTGTCGTGCGAATCGGAGGCAGTGTCGAACGCGATCATGGGTATCCTTTTGAGGTGCCAGCCCGAGAGGAAATGGGATTGGTGACGCCTATACCGCTTAAAGCTATGGGGCGGTTTAACCATGAAGCCATTGCGGTTGACCCAAAATCGGGTGTGATCTATCTAACCGAGGATCGGGGAGATGGTCTCCTTTATCGGTTCATTCCAAACACGCCAGGCCAATTGGTTGATGGCGGGCGTTTACAAGCCTTGATGATTCACGAGCAAAAACGTGTAGACACACGGAATTGGGACGAAAAAATCACGACAATA
>Ga0115002_10003678_pt1 | contig 18965 bp, 16 predicted proteins | sample ArcticOcean_MG_C_8_FD_89576 | JGI IMG/M metagenome (GOLD analysis project Ga0115002, IMG submission 89576) | Marine microbial communities from western Arctic Ocean - ArcticOcean_MG_CB11_86 | ecosystem: Environmental > Aquatic > Marine > Oceanic | place: Arctic Ocean: Canada Basin | collected... | reverse complement strand
TTGTTAATTTCTCGTACAACCCACTCGGCACCCTTAAACTGGTCTTCTGGCGCAAACAAATACTCGCGTATACTCGTATCTAACCGCGGACTGATGGAATGGAATCACACTGCGTTCAGGAGGACGCTCATGTCTACGCGCACACTTTTCTTATCGTTTTCAACTCTATTTTTACTCGCTTTTGGAGTCTTGCCCTACATTTCGGGCTACTCAAATGGTGCGGACCCCCCAAAAAAGGAGTCCCCAGCTACCAAAACCCTGGCGGAATTCCTAAATTTGGCGGGTGATGAACCAGGCTCTGGAACGAAAAATCCAGAACGGAAGCTAAAAAATGAGGACGCGGACCCCTACGAGCCGGGGCGAGAAATCGGAATTTCGACTCCGAAAAAACCTCTTGCCAAGCCGATGCCCCCTGCGATCGCAGAGATTCTGAGAATCCGCGAATCCCAAGGCAGTGTCCTCTCCGGTAGTATTTTGGAAGATGGTGGAGAAGGACCGTCATTCTCCGAAGTGCTTCAACTCGCTTCCGACTCGTCATCCAACGTCGAGCCAATCCCAGCGAAGCCAGATTACCCGTACTACACAACGCGCGGTCCGCGCGACTTTTTCGCGCCCCCCACAGGCCATGCGGTCGGTCCTCGACCGACTTACTACCAACCTGCGGGCAATTTCACTCCGATTCACCCTTCCTATAGAAATCCGACCACCACTCCGACTACCAATCCCTATGGCGATCCGCGAGCTACTTATCCACAAAGTTATCCCGGTCGGCCTGCTCAATCGACGCCAGCTGTTCAAGCGGCACGTCCTCGAGTGGCGTACGTTCCTCAGACTGTACAGCTGCCACCGAGTGCATGGAGTCAGACTCCTTGCTACGTCGGTCCGAACAGCGGGCAAAGCGAGTTGATTCAGTCGTTGCGCAATAGCGCTCGGTTCTTGGAGAAACAAGCGCACTCGTTCGAAAATGTTGGCCAATATGACGAGGCAGACAAGCTCTGCACGCTCGCCCATCGCCTTCGAAAACAAGTTCGTCAGGTGCAGGCTCAGCTCAGCCAGCAGACGTCTCCTCGATACGGCTTTCGATCGCAGAGTTACCAATCAACTCCAATTCGCCCGCCGATCCAAAGCCAACCACCAAGTTTGAAACGGGACAAACCAAACGACAGAAACGAAGACCTCTCCGAAAAGCAAAATCGGCTGCAACGCTTGTTTATTTTGCAGAACGAGATTTTGCTAAAGAAAAAGGCAGAGACTCAATTAAAAGTAATGCGAATTGAATTGGCACACAAAAGCAACAGCTGCTCGAACGCAAGCTTATTTCCAAAGCCGAAGTCGAAAAATTGATCGAGAAAATCGAAGCTAAGGAAAGTGGCCTTACGGAAAATGTCGAGCTCGAAAAACTAAGACGTGAAATTGAGGAACTTGCCAAGCTTATTCTGCCCAAGTCCGCTTCCACTCAGAGTCCTCGCGGCGGACTACCGAATCGCTCCCCCAACCTGCCACAGCAGGCAATTCGTCAGCCACCAATACTGCCACCAACTCCTCAGCCGCAGCTGCCAGCAACGCGATTTGGCCCCGGGCCGACTCCAGTTCCACTACAGCAGACGTCTCCCATTTACCCACAAACAAGGCCGTTGGGACCATACTATACGCCCGTTCCACCACAGGGGACTTCGAGGCCACCTGTGTCAGTGAACCCCTTTGCCCCTGTACCAACACCCGTAAAGCCGCCGCAAGCTTCACCATTCTTGTCTACTTATTGAACGTGATGCCCGTCACAATCCGTCCAAAGTAAATCGATATTAAGTGCTAGTTGTGCTAGCGACGATGTTTTTGGAGACGCTGTTTTTGGAACATGGCGCGATGCGGCGAACCGCTGATATCAGATTCACTATTGGGTGGAACGGTTTCCCTGGTTATGATTCTGCACCCATCGAGCGGTCGGGCTTGAAGGCAGGAGCAAAAAGTGCCTGGTGAGTCACCTCGAATATTGATTACTCGGTTGAGTGCGATTGGCGATTGTATTGTTACAACGCCGATGTTGCTGAAGCTGCGCGAGTACTATCCTTCGGCGTTTATTGCTTGGGCGGTGGAGCCAGCTGCGGCTCAATTGTTAGCTGGTCACGAAGGGTTGGACGAGATCATCGAGATTCCACGGAAGTGGATGAAGAAGCTCGGCAATTATACTCAGCTGCGTCAAAAGCTACGATCTTATGAATTTGATATCGCTTTCGATCCGCAAGGATTGACCAAGAGCGCCGCGCTCAGCTGGCTGAGTGGAGCGCCGCGGAGGATCGGTTTTCGACCGCCCCAAAGTCGCGAAATCAGTCACTGGTTGAACAACGAGCTAATAGATCCCACTCATTCTCATATTACGAAGCGGCAGCTCGAGTTGTTGCGCGCAGTGGACATTGATGATTGCGAAGTCAACTTTTCGCTTCCACTGTACGAGGAGTCGCAAGCGGAGATCGATTCGTGGTTAGCCGACCAGCAGTTGGCGGATGACTACGCGGTGATTAATCCCGGTGCGGGCTGGCAGTCGCGGATGTGGGACATGGAACGATATGCGACGGTGGCCAGATTCTTGAAGCAACGATTTGGATTGACCAGTATCGTCAGCTGGGGTAACGATCAAGAGCGGTTGCACGCTGAGGCGATTGTCGCGAGTTCCGCAGGCGATGCCGTTTTGGCTCCCCCTACTTCGCTGCGCGAGTTGGCAAGTTTATTGCGAACTTCGAAAATCTATCTCGGATCCGACACGGGCCCCACGCACATGGCCGCGGCGACATCGGTGCCATGCGTATGCATCTGCGGAACGACTCGCGGCGAGTATAGTGGACCGTATGGCGACTCGAACATTATACTTCAGGCTTACTACCAAGGTGGCAGTACTCGAAAGCGACGTCGCGCGGATAACGAGGCGATGTTAGCGATAACCGTCGATACGGTCAGCGAGGCTTGTTACCGCATACTCACCTACAAGCAAGTTAACGCTGCCTGATGTTTTCTGACACCGAGTACGAGTTGCTCGACTTTGGCGACAGCCGCAAACTGGAGCGGTTCGGCGAGTTGATATTGGATCGCCCTTCACCGTCGGCGGAGAAGAGTCGCCCGGTGAATCCTGCTGCCTGGTCTGAAGCGACATTGCGTTACGAGCGTACGAGTCGCACTGCGGGCAAGTGGTCTCCCAAGAAGGCGATGCCGAAGTCGTGGCCGAAGTCGTGGCCGTTGAGTTTCGCGGCGAAGCAATTTAGCCCGTTTCAATTCGAGTTGCGGTTGACTGATTTTGGGCACGTCGGCGTCTTTCCCGAGCAGGCCAGTAATTGGTCCTGGATACAAAAACAGATAGCTCGTAGTGAGCGAATTTCGGGTGATCGGCAATTGAAGGTGCTCAACCTATTTGCTTATACGGGTGGAGCTACGATGGCGGCGGCAGCTGCCGGCGCAGCGGTGACTCACATTGACGCGGCAAAAAACGTCGTCAGCTGGGCGCGTAAGAATGCCGAGTTATCGGGGATGTCGGAGAGCCCGATTCGCTGGATTACCGAGGACGCTCAGATGTTCGTCGAGCGAGAACTCAAACGGGGTAATCAGTACGACGCCGTAGTCCTCGATCCGCCTTCGTACGGCCATGGTCCCAAGGGCGAAGTGTGGAAAATGAGCCAACACATTTTGCCGTTGCTGCGAGCTTGCGCCGAGTTAACCGAAGAGTCGCGTGCGTTTGTGTTGTTTAGCTGCCATTCGCCCGGTTATGGTCCTGCAGAAGTCGAGGCCCTTTTGGCGGACGCGTTTTTTGGGCACTGCCAAGCGGGTGCGCGGGCCAGTAAACTATCTCTGGCAACTAAGAGTGGACGAACTTTGTCCAGTGGGGTTGTCGCTCGCTGGCCGTAAAGTCTGCCAGTTGTACGTCCAATTGGCGTATGATGAACGCAGCAGCGAAACGCAGTGTTGTATTCGTTAACCGAAAAGTAACGCGATGAGTGGCGAGATAACTAGCCCGCAAAACCAGCGAATCAAAAACGCGGTAAAGCTGCGCGGGCGACGTCAACGAATCAAACAAGATCGCATTATCATCGACGGCACTCGAGAGATTCGGCGAGCGATGGAAGCCGATGTAAAGCTGCTGGAAGTATTCTGTTGCCGAACCGACATGCAGACCGAGCAACACGTTCTCGTTGCGGAGCTTTGTGATCGCGGTGTCGAAATGGTGGACGTAACTTCTACGGTGTTTGAAAAGTTGGCGTTTGGAGATCGCAACGATGGCATCGTTGCCGTCGCGTCGACCCCAACACGCGGGCTCGCCGACCTGCCAGTGAACGAAAACGGATTGGTCGTTGTCATCGAGTCGATCGAAAAACCCGGAAACGTCGGCGCTGTTTTGAGAACGGCTGATGCGGCAGGAATCGACGCAGTCATTGTTGCCGAACCCGTATCGGATCTTTACAACCCAAACACGATCCGAGCGAGTTTAGGTGCTGTCTTTACCGTGCCAACCTGCGAGGCATCGAACGAGGACGTATTGTCTTGGTTGCGAGAAAAGCAATTGCGTATCTTGGCCGCTCGAGTCGACGGGGAATCCGATTATCGCAATGCAAATCTGCTCGGTGGAGTAGCCATTGTTTTGGGTGCCGAAGCAACCGGTCTGAGCAAGACTTGGCATGCGGACGACATCGAAGCGATCTCGCTTCCAATGAATGGACGAGTTGACAGCCTCAATATCTCGGTGACTGCAGGCGTCTTGATGTACGACGCGATTCGTCGAAGAAATTGATCGCGAGTCGTTTCTCGTTGGTTATTTAGACCATACTTGTCGAGCCCTACCCGGCTTTTACATCAACGTTACATCGCGATAGGCGATCAGCGGCGACAATGGAAGAGTTCTTTGATAGATTCCGAGGAACGCCTGCGTGATTCATAGCCACGCATGTAATACAACTGGCTTTGCCAGCGCCGCCAATTCAAGGGCCAAACAAAATGAACCGCGTTTTCACATGTCTCGCCGTCTCCTTTTTCGCTCTTCCTCAATTTGCTCTTCCACAATTCGCTCGTTCGGCGGAAGACGAAGAGAAGCCGGAGGTGTCGTTGGTGCTTAATTCCGTCGTCGCGCTCAGCGACAACACCGAGACTTTGTTCAAGTGCAACGCCACACTGATAAACAACACGGACAGCGACATCATTGTTACGTCAAATTTCTCTTCGGTTTTTGATATCGTAACGATTGTAGTTATCACCGCCGACGGGAAGCAGTCAAAGCAACAGTCGTATATTTACCATCAATCACCTTTTACTTCTGACGGTCGGGATCTCAAGTTGAAGCGGGGCGAAACGAAAGCAGATCTCGTTTTTCCGATCGAAGAATTTGGGCGGAACGGAGAAACGGTCAAGGTACAGCTCGTTGGAGTGGCGATCGTTTCGGGGGACGAAGTTGCGCTGAGTTCTAAAACAAAAAAGATCGTCATCAAAAAAAAGATGTGATCTTGTAGCCGGCGGCTCGAAATCCGCTAGACTGATGAGTGTCAATATGTCAACTCATCATAGGAAGCCGTTCGATGAAAACGATGTTACAAATCGTCTCTCTGTTTACGATCTTTTGCCTTGCCACTGCTGCAATTGCGGCAGACCATAAATACCTCAAGGCGTTCCCAGCATCAAAAGATGGAATGATTCGATACGTTATCGAGTTGCCTCATAAGGAGCGTGGAGAAGAGAACAGTTTTCAAGTCGAATTGGTTGTCGGCAAGAACATGCAGACCGACGGCGTGAATCGGGTTCGACTCAGCGGCAGCATTGAAGCGAAGCCGTTGAAGGGTTGGGGCTTCACTTTCTATGAAGTGGCCAAGTTTGGCCCCGCGGCATCGACTCTCATTGGAGTTCCGCCTGGAACTCCGAAGGTGGAAAAATTCGTGACGATTCCGTCCAAACTGATCCGCTATAACAGTCGAATTCCAGTTGTCGTCTACGTGCCCGCTGGCGGTGAGGTTCAGTACCGCATATGGACCGCTGCGGAGATTACTAGCAAGGCGACGGCCAAATGATCGAAAAGGCAACGGCGAATAAACGCTGATGTCTACGAATAAAACAGGAGCAAGAAAAGCACGTCTAGACTTTGGGGAGAGGTTCAAGAACGCGGAGGATTCAATTCGAGTCAGTCCTTCAATCGACAAACTCTTTCCTTGATAAGAAAGGCAAATGGGCGATTGCGCCACAATTCGAAGATGCGGAAGACTTCTCCGACGGATTGGCTGCTGTATCCGTCGATATCGACGAAGGGCCCATCTACATTAACAAGCAGGGCAAAGCCGTTATTGAGCTCGGTCCAGATTGCGAAGCAGCGGAGATCTTTCGCAATGGCTTGGCCCATGTGCGATTCTCCGACAAAGTTCAATTCATCGATAAGAAGGGCAAAGCCGTTTGGGAAGGCGAGTGGTAAACGCTCTTTGCTACGTTCTCGGCAGCTACGTTCTCGGCAGCTACATTCTCGGCAGCTACCTAATTCGGCTGCTACATTTCTTCCCAAACGCTATGGTACGCCCCGATCAGGTCGAAGTATTCCAATAGCTGTTGGTAGAAATCTTTTGAACTGATCGTGGCGCTATCGCCGATGACAATGAGTTTTCGTCTGGCTCTGGTCATCGCGACGTTCATTCGCCGTTGGTCGCCGAGAAATCCGATTTCGCCGTTGACGTTACTGCGTACCAATGAAATGACGATCGCTTCTTTTTCGCGACCTTGAAATCCGTCCACGCTGTCGACTTCGAGTTCGGCGTAGGCAGTTCCGAGCCGTTGGCGGATGTGACGTACTTGCGCGGAATAGGGACTGATGACCGCCATGTCTTGCATCGAAAGTCCCGCCTCGAGAAGTTGCTCGACTTTGCGAATCACGATGTTGGCTTCCTGTGGATTTAGGCGACTTCGTCCAGATAGTTCGACCTCTTCGTCAAATCCAGCGCCGGCGGTGTCGAAGAAGTCGACGGGAGTTTCGGTGAGCGGGTTGGCAGTAATTCCTTCGAGATCGACGAGCCGATGTTCGGCAACGCAGTCGGCGGCGATCAGCGAGTTGTCGTAGAATTGCTGCGACGAGAAACCCATGATGTGCTCGTGCATGCGATATTGAACATTTAGTCGCCGCGAGAGACGATCGGAATCGTGGCTCATTAAACGTTCGAGCAGGCTAATACCAAATCCTTCTTTGCTCGCGTCGCGCGATAGAATCGTCGGAGGCAGCTGGCAATGGTCGCCAGCGAGAACGAGTCGATTACAACGCAGCAAGGGAATCCAGTTACTGGGTTCGACGCTTTGGCAGGCTTCGTCAATCACGGCGACGTCATAGTATCGTTGCCCTAAGATTTCGCTATCCAGGCCGGTGTTCGTTGCGCAAAGAACTTTGGCTTTGTCGAGCACTTCTTCGATGACTTGTTGCTCGATGCGTCGGGCGTCGGCGAGAAGCGAGCGAGCTTCGTCGCGCATTTCTTTGCGACTTCCCGGCGCCGGTCTCGTTCGCGTGTATCGAGAGGCCTTGTCAAAAAGCAAGTGAGCTTGTTTGACGAGCTTGCGAGCGAGTTTTGCGTCGCGGTGGCTTTCGACGATGAGGTCCAGTGTATGTTCGCGCAGCTGAGGCAGAACGCGCGCGGGGTGTCCAAGTCTGACGGCATTTTCGCCAGCATCCAGGAGCTTCTCAAAAATGTTGTCGACTGCGATGTTACTGGGAGCAGTTGCCAGGACCGTCTCTCCGTTGGAGACGAATTGCCGAATGCACTCGACCACAGTTGTCGTTTTGCCGGTCCCTGGAGGCCCATGAATGATCGCCACGTCTTCCGCTGAAAGGGCGAATTGAATTGCTTCGCGTTGAGACTGGTCGAGTGAATTGTTGTGGAGTTGTAGTTCGGCAATCTCGTTGAATTTCGCGGAGTTTTTGGTCAGCAAGATTTGTTTGAGTTGAGCGAGTCGGTTGCCGGTTGATCCAGCGGCTCGTTCGAGCGCAGCGCGTTGACGATCGCGGGCGACTTCATCGTTGGACAGGTCGATTCGGAAACGGTCGCTGGCGTCTTCGAGGTCTGGCGGTTGATGCAAGGCAACTTGGATCGAACGACTACTCCGCTTGCAAACGACTCCACGCCAACCGTTTTGTGAGCTGGCGGCGGAAACGAGCACGGGAGAGCCGACGCCTAATCGGGTCCACGGCAAGGTCGACTCTTCGCCAGGTTTGCGAAACGTGAGAATAAAACGGCCACCTAACCCAGTGGTTGTATCTCGCAGGCTTAAGCCGACGATGCTTCTGCCTGTTCGTTCGGCGTCTTCTTTTGAAAGCCGACGCAAATGTTCCAGCGTATGCTGAGTTTCGGCTTTGGACTCCACTTCCAGCAAGCGAATCAATCGTTCGAAATGGTCCTCGTCGCCGTTGGATTTGGAACCGGAGGATTGTGGAGTTGCAGAATGGCGACGAGCGCGGATGTGTCGTCCGGCTAGATTGGCGCCGTCCAACCGTGCTACCGCGCGATCGATTAGGTTGTCGGGCAACTCGATCGTTGCCGTTCGACCGGTTATCTCAACTTTGCCGACCTTGCGCTTATCAACATCACCCACTTGAATGATCAAACGAACAATCGTGCCGCGAGTCGTTTCGCGTGGGAGCGCTTCGAGGAGGATCAACGACATGCGGTGCGGTGCTTAGCGGGATTGTGGCGGCTATTTCAAATTTACAGTGCGGCTGCCGATGATGGCGGGACGCTTTGGTCCGATTGCAATTCCAATCCAACCGTCCTGCATTACGCATTGAGTCAATTCAGTATCTTGCAATTTCGGATGCTTAGCGAGCTGATCACTGATCAAAGGCAGCTTTCGCTCTTTATCAAATACCTTACCAAAAATTCCTCGTAAAGCCGCTTGGTCTACCAAACGCAGGCGTTTGCCTTGCAATTCGATGTAGCCTTCGCGAACTAGTTTGGCATCTAAGCTGTTGGAATCGGGCCGGTAGTTTGCCCGCACGATGAACTTGTCCCAAGACTGACGACCGCTCTGCAGCTCTTGGATTTTTAGGGTCAGCGTTACGGCACCATCGTCACATCGGACTCGAACGGCATCGTACTTGGCGAACTCAACCGTTACATGGGTTGGCAGTTCTTCGCTGACCTTCATCGGAGTTTGGGGAAACATCCGACCGATTTTCTCGAAGATTTCGTTCAATCCCATTCGCTTGCCGTCGAGTTCGAGATTTTGCATGACGTTGTTCATCGACGATTGGTGAATCTGTGCGCTCAACAAGCTGTCGCTGGGTGCCAAGGGGCGGGGAGTATTTGCGGCAAGTTGATTGGGTGCTGCGATTCGGTATCGCGCGATGATTCGTTCGGTGGTGGTTTTCATGTCGATCGCAACGGGGTCGACATTGAGGGTCTTGAGCGGATCGTAGATCTTGGAGTGGAATTGCAGAGTCGCCTCGTCCACTCGTTTCTGTACTTCGGTATCGAATTTCGCCTGCACTCGTCGAGCAACCTTGCGTCGCATCTCGCGATCAGCTTGGGCAATGCGGCTGTCGTACTGCTGTACAGCGATTGCTCGAGCAAACATTCCGATCAGCGGAACGGAGTCTAAATCGGTTTCGACATCGTGCAAATCGGAACCTGTATACGCTCCCACTCGGGACTCGTGCATCCGCATTCCGTGCGGAGATACACTAATTTCCCGTTCCGCATGGAAGCTGGCGTTGCCGCGATTGTAAAACGTCGCCGGTCCTCGACTGGAGCGAGTATTTGATACAACTTGTCCGGTTGCCTCGATTTTCATCCGCCACTTGTAGCTATCGGGGTAAAGGTCGATGCCGACTTTGTTTGAAGTAGTGCTGTGTCCCCGGACGTTTGCCCCGAGGATCGTGTCTTGAACGGGTTCGGTATAGACTTCGCTACTTGACATCAGGCGGTTGACCAAATGCTTGGAAACTGCGATCCGAATGTTTGCGTTGCGGTAATGGGTGTTCAACTCGGTAGCGAATTGTTCATCCGCTTCCCGACCCGACCAGCGAAGCCAGTGGTAGTTCTGAGATACGGTTTCGCCGCTGCTCGATCCACCTCGCACTTCGTATGATTCGATATGGTAAAGCAATTTTTCCACGTCTACGGGTTGCGTTGCCCACGGTCGCAATGCATCGGCTAGTGCTACGAACTCTTGACTGCTCATCAACTTTTTTTGCGCGTCGTTGAGCATGGGTGATTCGATTCGCAGCAGCGAAACGGCAGACAATGCGCGAAGCTTTCCAATCGACTCTGCGGAGAGATCGCCGTGCACCAATGATTCGATGGGGTCGAGTCCGAGGTAGCCACGCCACCGACTTTGAAAACGACTCGTGCTAAATCGTTCGTTGGCTACGGTAACTGCCTCTTTTAAACGCTGGACGTTGGGGCTGTCGATACTGGCATAATTCTGCGTTCTCAACAGTTGATGAGCTCGATCCCAAATTGTAACTCGGCGACGAACTGCGTAGATCGTTCGCTTTAAATCCGATTTGAGCTGCAGGGATTCCGCTTGTTCGGCCATCTTTTCGAGTTGGCCGATTTGAGCTTCGAGCTTGTATAGCTGGCGAGGTACGTCGTCTTCTGCCAAAGTTGGTCGTCTGGCGAGTGTTTGTACTTCCGCAAGGATCTCTAGGGCGATCGATCGAGCTTCGTCGTGCTGACTGAGTTCCTCGAGTTGCTTTACAAGACCAACTGGTCGAACGCACGGTTTCGCCGTCGGTTCAGCCTGTGGTAACTCGGTGATTGGACCTACTGGTACGTCGTCGGGCTTCGGTAATGTTGGAGGGACCGGGAAACCCGTATTTGGATAGTCGATGCCGTTGGGGATCGTGGGGTTTGCGGTTAACTGATTCACTTGAGGAAGCCGCCGCATATCGGGAGCGCCGATGGGATCAGGTTCAATTCTCTTTCCGACTCCGGGCTGCAACTTGGCGACGCTCGGGACGGTTTGTGTCAACGAATTGCTCGCAGTACGAGGGATGGGTGGCGGCTCCGGAGCTACTTCCAACGCAGGCTGATTGTCGCTGGCGAGTTCCACCATCGTTATGTCCTGTGATCTTCCACCTTCTCGATCAACGGAACCGTCGAGAAACAGCGGTTCCTCGGAATCGGATAACCGCAATTCAGGAGCCAACGGCGGAATTGGTAATCGATCCTCTTGGGGCATGGACGCTGGCTGCGAATTGTTTGACGCAGATTCATTATGTTGAGGCAGCGATCGCGGCGGCGGGGTGAACTCAGCGTCCACCGACGGCTGCAGAGTCACCTGCTCCCGCTGGTCTGGCGAATCGCGCAGCCACGTCTTTGGCGCCAAGACTGTCAATATAAACAGGCAAGCGACAACACATAGATATGGCCAGAACGGGCGACGTTGACCCTTTTTCATCACGATTCCCTCCAGTGCTTTTCCCCGTGCCTGAACAACATATGTGCCCCATACAAATGGCGCGACACAGGTATTCGTTATGATCGGAGTTCAATGACGCGTGTCGAGAATCGGATTGATCAAAGCAAACCGAAGATCTGGCATGTTGATGAACAACCAACATAACCGCGATAGTCTACCGCCATCCGGTGGTGACAATGTTAAGATTTGCGGGTTACGCGAAGTGACACGCCGAGTTTGAATTTGGAGTCTCGTCTTTAGAAAGCCAGTCGTCTATTAGGCAGGAGAAGGACAGCAGCCGAACAAAAGATGTTGTTTTGTTGATGTGTTGGCTGACTATCGCTGTTGACGGGTCTGGTTTGCACAGCTCTTAAGAGAAGGTCCGGTCAATTTTCCTATTCATTCATAACTGTGTCGTCGTGTTCGTAGGCGGGTGCACAGCAGCAGATGAATTTTAGCACCACATCGGAAGTGTTAGTGATTTGATGTCGAGCTCCCGCTGGAATTCCAATTGCGTCGCCCACTCCAACGTCCCGAAACTCACCTTCGATTTCCATCTTGCCCGCGCCTTCGAGGATGTAGTAAATCTCTTCGGTCTCGAGGTGGCGATGACCAGCGGTACTGTGTCCCGGCAATAGACGAGCTTCTGCAAGGCTTTGCTTAACGATGTTGGAATTTCGATACGCCAGCAGTTCTCGGATTTCCGATCCGTCTTTGGTCGTGAAAGCTGGAACGTCTTCGATGTTGTGAATGTCCATGTCGTATTGTTCAGTTTGGAAACTAAGGGTGTTTGATTTGTGCAACTGACGAAAATCTAAAATCGTTAGTTGGGCGCTTCACCGTCGTCGTTGGAATTTTCTGTGCTGTTGGGATCTGTGTCGGCTGCGGTGGGGTTGGCCAGTTCAGCTATTCTTAGGATTGCGACTCGGGCGGGTGAGTAGTCTCTGCATATCCAGTGGTCTGGATGGGGGAGGATCTCGGTGTCGAAGCGCTGGTCGGATTCGACGATGAAAATACTATCGGGTGGTGCCACAGCCAGAAGGTTTGTGAGCATATTCATCAATTCTTCACAGCGTTCGATATAAAAGTCGTAAGGTGGCGAGCAGAACACGACCCACGGTAGTTTCGGTAGGGAGTCTGGTTGGAAGTCGTTTTCCAGCCAGAAGAAGGTATCGGAGGCAGTGACATCGACAACTTCCTCCAGTCCGATTTCGCGAGCGTTTTGTTCAACGAGTCGTGCGGTGGGGAAATGACGTTCGATGGCGGTCGCCGATTTTGCCCCTCGACTGATGCATTCGAGGGCCAATGCTCCCGTTCCAGCGAAGAGGTCGATGGCGTGTTTTCCCTTGGCTTCGGGGCCGAGGAGGTTGAAAATGGCCTCGCGAACGCGGTCCTTCATGGGCCGAGTGCGTTGGTCGCCGTGATATTGCAACTTCCGACCGCGGTGGCTTCCTCCGATAATTCGCAGCGTTGAGTCAACGGAACCGGCCGATCCACCCGCTTTTTGCCGTGTTTTTCTTTTGTCTTGTCCCATTTCCCGGCTTTCTAAGACGCTTTTTACTGCGCTTTTCACATCATTGAATTTGGCCCCAATTGGGCAGGCGGCTTTTCTGCTGAACGCACTATGCTAATCTTATTGTCTAATACGGCCAATCCACTGGACGCCATTCCGCGTGGTGACCAGTTTGGGTGGCTCGAACACCTGCGCAGTTTGCTGCGTATGAGATAGTGCCGAGACGCGTGGCTTTTCGTCGTTATTCAGCAATGAAGACGGGGATCAGCGACAGGCCCGACCACAAAATACACTACCGCCGCAAATTACAGAACCAATCCAACGAACGAAAAGAAGAGTTAAAACGATGTTGCGCAAAAACCTTTCTTTCATCCAAACGCTCGCTTTTGTCGCGGCCTTCACGGCCCTGACTCTCACTAACTCACTTTTTGCTCAAGACGAGCCGCCAGCGGACCCACCTATCCCAGGTGAATCAGCAGCTGAAGAAACCACACCGGCTCCCGGTGAATCGCAACCTCCCGCTGAAACCGATCCACCTGTCGGAGATCCGCCAGCTGAAACTGACCCACCGGCTGAAACTGACCCTCCCGCCGAAACCGACCCACCGGCTGAAACTGACCCACCCGCGTCTGTCGATACCGGGGAGGCGATTGCGGCTTTCGAGACGGTATACGGAAATTGGAAGGAGCTTCTCTTTGACCTGCGGAAGTTACAGTTGGAATTTCGCGAAGCCGATAAAGCGCGAGCAGACGAGATCACCGTCGAGTGGACTACGTTGATGACCAAGGGTGAATCGATGCTGGTCAAATTGCGTTCCACGGCGATCAAAGCTTACACAGCTGCTCCCAACAAGAACGCCGAGCTGACTCGGTTTCTTATTAAGCTCGTTGAAGACGACTTGAAGCGAGACGACTACGAGCCAGCTTGGGAAGTATCGAATTTACTGGCATCCAATAAATGTGAAAACAAAAACGTTTACCTTGCTGCCGGAATGGCAGCGTTCATGGTGAACGACTTCGACTCGGCAGAGAAGTACTTAACGCAATCGCAAAAAGATGGCACGCTCAAAACGGCACTTGGCGGCCAAGGTCAAGCTTACATGGATATACTGCCTGAGTACCGAGAAAATTGGGCTGTTGAAAAAGCGTTGCGTTTAAAAGAAGCAGCCGCCGACGATTTGCCGCGAGTCAAGATAACGACGTCAAAAGGCGTATTGGTTATCGAGTTATTCGAGAACGAAGCGCCCCAAACTGTTGGCAATTTTATCTCGCTAGTAGGCGATGGGTTTTATAACGACAAGGTTTTCCATCGAGTGTTGGCAAACTTCATGGCACAGGGAGGCTGTCCCAAGGGAGACGGTTCCGGCGGTCCTGGCTACGATATTTTCTGCGAAGTCGAAAATGAAAACCATCGCAAGCATTTTCGCGGCTCGCTGAGTATGGCACACGCCGGGAAAGACACTGGTGGCTCGCAGTTCTTTCTTTCGTTCGTGCCCAAGGCACATCTCAACGGCAAGCACACAGTCTTTGGTCGAGTGATCGAAGGTTTCGAAGTCTTGGGCATGCTGCAACGAGTTGATCCGTCCGATACGGCTGGCCCCACACCAGATAAGATCATTACCGCAGAGGTAATTCGCAAACGCCCTCACGAATACGTTCCAACAAAAGTCGGTGGCTAGTTTTGCTTCATTAGCTTGGGCTCCAGCGAATTCACCGAAACCGGAACCGCATAACAACCGGAAAGGATGCGAACATGTCACTGCGTTCAATGACCTTCACATTCATGTTGGTAGCAATTGCCGCCAACCTGTGGGCTCAAGAGCCGCCTGCGACCAAAACACTCGCAAGTGAGTCGCCCGCCAAAAAAATGAGCCCACTGGAGAAATTCGAAAAGACGAAAAAGGAGTGGGATACCAACGAAGCGGACTTGGCAAAGGTTATTAAAGACTATCGCACTGCTGAAGCCACGGCCCGCGGGCCTCTCTATCGCGAATATCAAGCATTGGTCTCACTTAGCCGGCGATTGGTCGCCCAGTTGAAGGACGACAGCCTGAATGCTTACGCGGCCGCGCCTAACAAGAATGACGAAGTCGTCAAGACGATCGTCGGTTTGATCGTCAACAGCAACCGCGTCAATGACAACAGGGGCGCGAGCGAAATGTGCCTGCTCTTGATCGAAAATAAGTGTGACAACAAGTTGCTGCCGTTCGAATACGGTGCCGCCCTGTTCTGCCTCGGCGATGACGAAAAGGCTGCGGAGTATCTCAACGAGAATACTCCCGACGGACAGATGTCGGAGACGGCCAAAAATTGTCTTCGCGAAATAAAGCTGCGAGCCGCAGAAGCAAAAGCTGACAACTTGCCTCGAGTGAAGATTACGACGAATAAAGGCGACATTGTCTTGGAGCTTTTTGAGAATGAAGCTCCCAATACTGTCGCCAACTTCATCAGCTTGGCAGACTCCGGATACTATAACGGTACGATTTGGCATCGAGTGATCCACGACTTCATGGCACAAGCTGGCAAATCGAAGGACCCCAAGAAACCAGGACCCGGTTATCGCATTCCCTGCGAATGCTACGAAAAAAATCATCGCCAACACTTTAACGGTACACTGGCGATGGCACACGCTGGACGCGACACGGCAGGATCTCAGTTTTACATCACCTACGAGCGGACGTTTCATCTCGATGGGTTACACACCGTGTTTGGCCGAGTGATTTCGGGAACGCTGAACTTAGCAAAACTGGATGAATCCGGACCCGAAGGTAAAGATGACCAGATCATCAAGATCGAAGTCGTTCGCAAGCAAGAGCACGAGTACAAGCCAAAGACCCTTCCTGAATAAGCTCGTCGGTTTAGCTCGGCACTCTATTTCTTCCCTCTTCGTGTGGTGACACAATGCGCCAGCTTCGTGGCAAAAATGCACTTGTGACCGGAGCCGGATCGGGAATTGGTCGAGCGATAACTCTGGCCCTTGCCGAGCAAGGGTGTAATCTTTTCGTTACCGATGTCGACGAAGAAAATCTGCAGACAGTGGCCGAGGAGGCTCGCGCGGCGAACGTGAATGTCACCTGTTTCGCTTGTGACCTCACCGATCCGCTGCAAATCGATTCTTTGGTCGAGCAAGTTATTGCGGCAACTGAGAGTGAGTTGGACATTCTCATCAATAACGCCGGCATCGCGTATTACGGTCCGACTCACAACATGACCGACGAACAATTCGATCGACTCATGCAAATCAATTTGAACGCGCCCATACAACTCGTCCGACGGTTATTGCCAACCTTTCTAAAACGCGACGAAGCTCATGTCGTCAACATGTCCAGCATGTACGGTTTTATGCCCGGCCGAAAGTTGATGGGATATGCGACTTCAAAGTTTGGACTGCTGGGGTTCAGCGAATCTTTGCGATGGGAATATGGCCGCGCGGGTATCGGAGTGACAGCTGTCTGCCCCGGTTTTGTGCGCTCCGGGTTCTTTGCGGCAACGCAGTCGGGATACGACGATGGCAAAGTTCCGTCCCCGCCCCCATGGGTCTGCACGACGCCAGAAAAAGTCGCCCGCCGAGTTGTGCGAGCGATACGCTGGAACTCCCGAGTGGTCGTCATCACTCCGCTGGCACACCTACTGGCCGCAACTCGCAGTTTCTGTCCCTGGCTGCTCGACCTGCTCTACGGCGTCAAACGGCGGCGGAAAAAGGCATGATCTGACCAGCTTTGTTTTTAGCTAACCTTCCTAGGTCGCCTCGATGCTTGGCGAGTTGAGTAGATGTTTCTCGCTCCATTCGAATAATAAACGGCCTGTACAAATCGCGATGAACTGTCGCTAAACCGTTGCAACGTAATATCTTAATTGCGTTATGTGGACCTCTTGCTAGAGGCTCTTGTGGGGGGTGTGTAGATGATGTGTCTGCTTGACGAAACCCCCTTCACGCAATACGTTAGTATGTTGGCCTCTAATGCTAAGGGGCTGCTATATGGCAATTCGTAATAGTAGCTGTTGAGATTCTTTCCATGCATGTGAAATCACTTAAAGTGTTTTGCGATGTGGTGGGAAAGCGGAGTTTTTCACGAGCGGCAGACGAGAACGGAATTAGTCAATCTGGTGCCAGCCAGATGGTCCATCAGTTGGAGGATCATCTCGGGGTCAAGTTGATAGATCGTTCGAAGCGACCGTTTGTGTTAACCCCTGAGGGTGAGGTCTACTATAACGGCTGCCGACAGTTGGTTCAGCGTTTGTTTACGTTGGACGAGAATGTTCGTACCATGCGGCAGCAAGTTGCTGGCCGCGTAAGCGTCGCTTGTATTTACTCTGTCGGTTTAGGTCACATCAACGAAGTCGTTCAGACTTTTTTGGGGGAGCATTCAAGCTCCAACGTACGAGTTGAATATCAGCATCCGGATCGGGTGTACGAGTTAGTGCAAAACGATCAGGTAGATTTTGGGATAGTCAGTTATCCGAAGCAGAAGCGTGACATTCAGGTCACGGCGTGGCGCGAGGAGCCGATGGGATTGGTGTGTTCACCACGTCATCCCTTAGCTGCAAGATCGTCGGTGAGTTGGGAATCGCTGGACGGTATGCGGATGGTGAGTTTCGACGACAACCTAATGATTCGGCGTCAGATTGATCGAGCGTTGGTTGAAGCGGGATCTCATGTAGAAGTCGCGATGGAGTTTGACAACATCGAGACGATAAAAAGAGCAATTGAGATTGATTTAGGCGTGAGCGTCTTGCCGATATTTACGGTTCGCAATGAAGTTGAATCGGGTCGTTTGGCGGCGATTCCAATGGAAGATGATTTTCGACGGCCGGTTGGTATTATTCGGCGTCGAGGTAAGGAGCTCGGACGAACGGCACTGCGATTTATGCAGACGTTGTTAGAGCAGGCAAATCAGCCCATTAATGGAGAGTGTTCGGAGTTATAGTCAAACCCGATCGCGACCTGGTGTGGCAAGTAGGAATGAATGGTGGAACGAATGAGTATCGAAAAGCGTTTAGGATATCCAGAGAAGCAGGGCTTGTACGACCCTGCGAATGAGAAAGATAGTTGCGGTGTGGGTTTCGTCGCCAACATCAAGGGTAAACGCAGCCACCAAATCGTTTTGGACGCGGATGAAGTCTTGCGCGCGATGGATCATCGCGGCGCGTGCGGTTGCGAGGCGAATACGGGCGACGGAGCCGGTATGCTCACTGCACTGCCTCACGAGTTCCTGACGAAAGTTGCCAAGGAAGAACTTGGTGCCGACCTGCCACCGGCCGGGAAATTCGGCGCGGGAATTGTATTCTTGCCGCAAAAGGAAGACCAGCGCGAGAAGTGCAAAGCGGCGGTCAACAAGATCATTGCCGAGCAAGGCCAAATCTTGGTTGGATGGCGGAGTGTTCCCACGGAACCAGACAAAGCAGACATCGGACCAACCGCGCGCGACGCTGCCCCTGTAATGGAACACGTTATCGTTGCTGCCAGCGGCGATCTCGAGGGCGACGCATTCGAACGTCAACTCTACATCATCCGAAAACGCTCCAGTCACCTACTGCGCACCGATGAATCGATGAGTCAAGCGAAGCTGTTTTACATCTGCAGCTTGTCGACCAAAGTCATGATTTACAAAGGGATGCTCACTCCCGATCAAGTGCTTCCTTATTTCCCCGATCTGACCAATCCCGATTACACCACTCACTTGGCAATGGTGCACTCGCGTTTCTCGACCAACACGTTTCCGAGTTGGGATCGAGCTCAGCCGAAACGCTTCATGAGCCACAACGGCGAAATCAATACACTGCGCGGGAATAGCAACTGGATGCAGGCCCGCGAAGGCGTTGTAGAATCCGACTTGTTCGGCGATGAGTTGAGCAAATTGTTCCCTGTAGTCGAGCCAGATTGTTCCGACTCCGGAACATTCGACAACGTGTTGGAATTCCTTTTGATGACGGGCCGAACGTTGCAAGAATCCGTCTTGATGATGGTTCCGGAGGCGTGGCAGAAACACAGTACGATGTCGGAAGACAAGCGAGCGTTTTACGAATATCAGTCGTGTGTTATGGAGCCATGGGACGGTCCG
>Ga0115002_10003677_pt1 | contig 18969 bp, 15 predicted proteins | sample ArcticOcean_MG_C_8_FD_89576 | JGI IMG/M metagenome (GOLD analysis project Ga0115002, IMG submission 89576) | Marine microbial communities from western Arctic Ocean - ArcticOcean_MG_CB11_86 | ecosystem: Environmental > Aquatic > Marine > Oceanic | place: Arctic Ocean: Canada Basin | collected... | reverse complement strand
TCTGCGCTGACCGTCAGGCCGAGTTGCTTTGCGGCAGCGGCGGCCTCGTCGCATGCTGCTGCTGCACTTTTTGAAATCGCCGGAGTGATACCTGTGAAGTGGAACCAGTCTTTGCCGTCGAACACCTTCTCCCAGTCGATTTCACCGGGCTTGATTTCGGCAATTGATGAAGCCGCGCGGTCGTAGACGACCTTTGAAGCTCGCATTGCTGCGCCGGATTCGAGGTAGTAGATGCCGAGTCGCTTGCCCTGTCGGAGAATCTTGCTGGTGTCGACTCCGAACTGTCGGATGTAGTTCACGCACGCCTGTCCGATATCGTTGTCGGGGATGGCGGTTACGAAGGTGGCGTCGACGCCGAACTGCGCCAGCGAAACCGCTACGTTGCATTCGCCGCCGCCATAGGTGACTTCGAAATCACGCGCCTGGGTAAATCGCTCTCGCCGATTTGTTGCGAGGCGAAGCATTACCTCTCCGAAAGTTACGACCTTGACCATGAATCTCGATTCTTTTTCTTGAGGACTGGGTAGATAAGTGTGAAATGTAATTTTGTGATCATTTGTGTGCTGGCTCGATCACAATGAATAAATGTGGCGTCGCCACTGTTTAGATCGACGCTCGGATCGACTTGATGAGGGCTACGGTGTCTTTGCTGCGTTGCTCAAGTTTGTCCCACGTGCCGTGTTTCAGAATGTCCGCTGAAACGAGCTTGGATCCCATTCCAACTGCGACTACACCGGCCTCGAACCACGGTCGAAGTGATTCTTCGGTGATGTCGACTCCGCCTGTTGGCATGATCGATGTCCATGACATGGGAGCGAGAACGTCTTTGACGAATCCGGGGCCACCGATTGCACTTCCGGGGAAGGCTTTTACAATCTCGCAGCCAAGCTCTTCTGCTGCTGAAATTTCGGAGGCTGTGCCGCAACCAGGAATGTAACCGACTTTCCGGCGGTTGCAGACCTTCGCAACGTCGGGGTTGGTGACGGGTCCGACGATGAAGCTGGCGCCAGCACCGATGTACATCGAAGCGGTTCCGGCGTCGAGCACCGAGCCGGCGCCCAGAATGGCGTCGGGGAGTTCGGCGGCGCAGAACTTGTCGAGGGCTGAGAACACTTCCCAGGCATGGTCGCCACGGTTTGTGAACTCAAGAACTTTGATTCCGCCGTTTACACAGGCCTTTGCGATGTTCTGGGCAACTGCGATATCGCCGTTGTAAAAAACGGGTACAACGCCAATCTCGTTTACTGAGTTGAATGCCTGTAGCCGGGTGTGTCTGGCCAACTCGGAGTCTCCTTAGCGGGTTCGAATAACAAATAGTCCGGCAGACAGTTTATCCGCGAATTCGCCGTTGACGCATGGTGTCATTGCGAGGAGTGAGGCACGAGGGACGTGGCAATTAGCGTTCGACGTGAAGTGGTGATGCGAAATAGCGAGTAATCAGACCTGCCATCTTCACGTCAGTCCATTCTCAACGCTGATACAGTCGCCACTGATTGCCACGTCGTAGAACTCCTCGCAATGACAAGAAATGACATCTACTCACTGACTAAGTCGCCAGCTGCCGCTGTGGCGATCGACCGAAGGTCCAGTTCAGCCATAGCAGCATCCATGTGAATACGAAAAATATCATCGTGGTCGGTGAGACTGGTGCGATCGGGAACGGGATGAGCATGGTGACAATCGCGAGGGCGTAGAACTTCTTAGAGTTGACGCTGCGACCGTCGATTCGAGCCATCACGTAGCGTGACAGGAAGATGGTCGAGATTGCTAGCGTCAAGAACGCCACAACGAACAACGCACCGGACCACGAATAGTTGGCATCGTTGCGGGCGTAGTTTTTCGGATCGAGCACGTACACAGCGAAGATGATCCAGGACACGCAGGCTGTTCCGAGTATCGCGATAACGATGGCGAATGTCTTCGCAAATAGCGATCTGGGAACGAACTATTTTATAGCCATGCTGAAGTTGCCTTTCTGATGCAAAATTAGGCCGCTTGTTGCATATTACGAACTCATGATATTTTTCACAATAGGGTTTACACGCTGTCGTGATCACCCGCGCACCTCGCCCATGTGCATCGCCAAGCTGAACTCGATTCAGTATCTCGGAAGCTATCCACGGGGATGAATGTGATCAATCGTCAGTGGCTGGTCGAGTCGGCATGTCGGTGAGGGATCGAGAGATCCTGAATCAAGTTCAGGATGACGGCGTCGATCGGGGAGCGACGAACGGCCACCAGTACACCGAAGTTCGGGTCAACGATTCAATCCGCACTTCTCAACTTCTCGGAAAAAATGCCACCGGCACATATCTCAGAAAGCGTGCCGATGGCACACTTAGGTCTTGAGGTTTTCTATTTCGTGTAGGAGCTCGCCTGAGGCTGGGATTGAATCGGTGTAGACATTCGACCAGCGGATCATGCCCTCTTCATCGATGATAAATACCGAGCGACGTGAGTTCCCGCGTTCCTCATTGAACACGCCGTATGCCTTTGACACCTCTCCATGGGGCCAGAAATCACTGGCAATCGGGAACGGCACCTGGCCATCGTTCTCATCACCGGGCTCAGTCATGCTTGCGGCCCATGCCTTTTGCACAGCGAGAGAGTCGCAGCTGATTTCGATCACCTCAGTGTTCAGATCCTGAAACTGCGTGTAGCTTGCGCGGAACCCGCGCACCTGGTTCAGTCAGCCACCGGTGAAGCTGGCCGGATGAAATCCGATCACGACATTCTTACCGCGAAGATCAGACAGCTTGACTGCCCCCGAGTGGGCGTTAAGCATGAAGTCGGGGGCCATGGTGCCCGGTTGAAGTGCCATATGAAGTTACTGCTCCGTATTTACGTAATCGCATTTGCGACTCGCAATGTTACTAGTTGTCCCAGTTCCAGACACCCATGGCGTTATCGCCAAGGTACTTTGCGATTTCATCTGCGGTAAGCCAGTCGAACCCCTCACGAACAAGTTTGAGTTCGTCTTCCAGAGACAGCCAGCCGTTTTCGACTCGGTGATAGCCCGGATACCCGGTGCCCCACATGCATCGTTCGACCCCGAATGCATCGAATGCCATCTTGATCACGTCGTGCATATCAGTGAACGGGTATTCGCCTTCTGAGCGGTTGTGAATATCTGAGATCTTCATCATCACGTTGTCGTGCTTCGCCAGCTCAAGCACCGGCTTGTAGACCTCCCAGCCGGGGCCCATGTTTGGCTCGGGGTACATCATGTGGTCGATCAGCCAGGTGATTCCCGGGTACTTAGCTGCGGCATAGTCGAGTTGGTGGGCATGCTCGGGTCGGTTGTGGATCTGGACAACGCCTGCCCGATCCTCGATCGCCTTGAACATCGCGTGGTTCTCGGGGCGCTTGAGAATGTCGACTTCTGAGTAATACTGGGGATGAAATCGGAACCCCTGCATCTTGCGTTCGTCCATCCAACGCACCGTGTCGACAGCGTTGTTGTCGTCCATCGGGTCGACAAGTCCCATTGAGACGAATCGCTCCGGGTACTTGATTGCCGATGCGGCTACATATTCGTTGTCCCATGTTGAGAATGAGGTCTGGACCAGTACGGTCTTTTCCTGGTCATGAACGTCCATGTCTTCGATCAGAAGTTCAGCGTTGGCATGGGCTTTCGGCTTCGAGGTGAAGCTGGGTGCGCTCGGGCCGATCGGCGCGATCGGTGGCAGCTCCCAGATATGGACATGGGTATCGACAATCATTCGTTTCAACCTCTCTGCGGTTTCTTGGCGCGTGCTCGAACCGACGAGAGTGTATCGCCACTTCCGAATGAATTGACCCGATTGCTGGACGATTTAGAGCGCTAAATGCCTATCGTGCTTTTTGGCGTCGCTGCTCCACGATTGCCCGGGAGAGGAAGATGAAAAGCGCAGTCAAGCCGATCACCATCAGGCCGATTCCAAATCCGGTTTTTACACCTGAAGAGTGAGTGGTCATGGTCTGCGAAATGTTCGTGTGGCCGGGCAGTACGGTTTCCGTATCGCCGCCGTTTGTTTTGGGGATGTCCGCAGTCGAATAGTCTTGTTCTGTGGTGAGCCGGTCTGTGCCGTTCACATCGTCGTAGGAAGTTGCCTGTGCGGGCATTGTGAGACCTACGAACGATATGACTGCGACAGTGATCAGAGCAGCCCGAGTAATCACTTGTTTTGTCATTCCGGCATTATGCCGGACGCTGTCAATATAGCGATTCGCTGGGTGGGAGGCCTGAGCCAATCAATTTCGTTTCCTGACATCGGGTCAAACCCCCGTTATTCCTTCTCCCTGGGGAGAAGGTTAGGTTGAGGGGGAATGTTGGCGAGTGGAATCCCTTCGCCGAGCCCGCCAGCCCCACCGAAGATCTCTCCACAAGGGTCGAGAAATTGGTGTTGGTGGCAGGGGTGCTGTTGATCTGAATCGCGATGTTGCGGCGCGTCGAACACATATCCTGAATCTAGTTCAGGGTGACAGTGGGTTTTGTTTCACGAGTGCGACGCCTATTCGTCAGGCGTCCAGCGTAGAACTGGCTTGCGGGCTGCCGTTGCTTCGTCGAGTCGAGTCACGGGTAGATCGTGTGGTGCTTCGAGAACCAGTTCCGGTGCCGAATCGATCTCGTCGTCGATCTGCCTCATAACCGCTATGAAGTGATCCAGAGTCTCTTTCGACTCCGACTCAGTCGGTTCAATCATCAAGGCTTCATCGACGATCATCGGGAAGTACATCGTCGGGGCGTGAATACCGAAATCCAGCAGCCGCTTTGCAATGTCCAGTCCAGCAACACCGCGCTTCTTCTGGCGAGTCGCCGAAAGCACGGTTTCGTGCATGCAGTATCGATCGGCGGCGAGGTCGTACTTATCTTTGAGTCGAGCTTGAATGTAGTTCGCACTGATAACAGCGTTCTCAGAAACCGACCGCAGGCCTTCAAGCCCGAGCGCCCTGATGTAGGCGTAAGCACGTGCCGCAATTGAAAACGAGCCATGGAAGCCGTTGATCGGTCCTATCGACTGCTCAGGTGTTGCAAGCACATAGCCGTCGTCAGTCTTCTCGGCTACTGGCTTTGGCAGGTACTTCGCCAGTTCTTCGCTGACCATGACCGGGCCCGAGCCCGGCCCACCACCACCGTGCGGGGTCGAGAAGGTCTTGTGCAGGTTCGAGTGGCAAATATCGACGCCCAGATCACCGAGCTTCACAATCCCGAGCAGTGCGTTCAGGTTTGCGCCATCGGCGTAGACCAGCCCCCCTGCATCGTGAACGATCTTGGTGATTTCGAGAATATTCGGCTCGAATAAACCCAGCGTGCTCGGGATGGTGAGCATGAACACTGCGGTTCGAGAATCGGCGAGTTCACGGAGGTTCTCAACATCGACGTTGCCCTCTGCGTCTGAACGCACCGTGGCAACTTCAAGACCCGCCATTGCGGCTGAAGCAGGGTTTGTGCCGTGAGCGGAGTCGGGAACAATAGCGACAACCCGTTCCGAGTCGTTTCGGGCATCGTGATAGGCCCGGGCAATCAACAGCCCGGCGTATTCACCCTGTGCTCCGGCAAGCGGTGCGAGCGAAACGCCGGGGAGCCCGGTGATCTCGCCAAGGTCGTCCTGAAGACTCTTGAGCAGGCGTATTGCTCCCTGAACCGTTTCATCAGGCTGGAGTGGGTGAATATCAGCGAGACCCGGCAGATTCGACAGTTCGTCGTTGATCTTCGGGTTGTATTTCATCGTGCAGGAACCGAGCGGGTAGAAGTTCGTGTCGATCGAGAAGTTCAACTGGCTCAAAACCGAGAAGTAACGAATGACTTCGAGCTGTGAGACCTCTGGAAGTTCGACATCGTTCCGCAACATGCCTGAATCTGGCAGTGTCTGCTCCGGTACATCAGATTCGGGGACCGTGAACGCTTTGCGCCCGGGTACCGAGCGGTCCATGAGCAATCGACGGTCGATATCACCTGCGTTTGCGGCAATTGTGTTGATCGTCACGATGCGGCTCCGATCTTACTCAAAGCTGCAACAAATCTATCGATATCAGCCTTTGAACTCGTTTCGGTCACGCAAACGAGCATGCCGTTGTTTGAACGATCGGAAATATCCAGTCCGCCGATGATTTTCTCATCGAGCAGGGCCGCGTTGATCTTCGCTGGTGAATCAGGACATGTGACCACGAATTCGTGGAAGTAAGCGCCAGTTGAATCCACAGAGAACCCTGCAAGCCGGTCTATTTCCGAGGCCGCGTAGTGGGCTTTCTGGTAACAGAGATTCGCCAGATCCTTGATGCCCTGCTTGCCCAGAGTCGCCGCGTAAACAGTGACCATGAGACCGATTAGCTGGGTGCTGGTGCAGATATTGGAAGTCGCACGCTCACGCCGAATGTGCTGCTCACGCGTCTGAAGCGTGAGGACATATCCGATCCGACCCTTCGTGTCGGTCGTACGGCCGATAATCCGACCCGGCATCTGCCTGATGTGCGCCTTCTTACATGCGAACAGACCGACGTACGGACCACCGAACGCCATTGGGACTCCGAGAGGCTGCCCTTCAGCGGTAACGATGTCTACATCGAAATCACCGGGGGGCCTGAACAGGCCGAGTGCGATCGGGTTTACGTGGACAATTGAGAGAGCGCCGTTAGCGTGTGCGAGATTGGTGAGCCGTTCAACATCTTCGATTTCGCCAAAGAAATTTGGACTCTGGATACCGATGCATGCCAGATCGTCTGGAATTTCAGTGGTCTGAGGATCGATCGAGACGATCTCGATGCCCTGGTATTTCGAGTACGCCAATAACGTGTCGGGCAGGCGCGAATCGTCGCTCGCAAGCACACCTATTTTCGTTCGTTTGGTCACCCGGGCGGCCATCAGGCACGCCTCGGCAAACGCCGTTGGGCCGTCGTACATTCCGGCGTTGGCAACTTCCATTCCGGTAAGCTGGCAGATTACGGTCTGGAACTCGAATCCGACCTGCAGGGTGCCCTGTGCCGCTTCCGGCTGATAGGGCGTGTAGGCAGTTACGAACTCGCCGCGCTGCAAAATAGATCGCACGGTCGAGGGTATGTAGTGGCTGTACGAACCTGCACCAAGGAACGAGATGTACCCGCTCAACGATGAAGCGTTTTCAGCCGCGATCGCACTGAACTCCACAGCAAGCTCTTGCTCTGAAAGACCGGGCGCAAGATTCAGCTTTGGATGACGGTGCTCGGCTGGAATATCGCCGAGTAGGCCGTCGAGTGAATCGACACCGATGACGCCGAGCATCTCGGCTCGTTCAGAATCTGTTGATGGAATGTAGGGGTGGTTTGCGGAGGTGTTCACTGATGAAGGCATTGAAGTGGTTGTTACTCCAACGTCGCTTCATAGGTCGCCGCGTCCATCAATACATCGAGCTGGGCGGTATCGCTAATCTCGACTTTGATCAGCCAGCCCGAACCGTACGGCTCCTCGTTCACTGCCTCTGGCCTGTCGGTAGCTTCGGAGTTGACCTCGACGATCTTTCCTCCGACTGGTGAAAAGAGATCGCTCACAGCCTTAACCGATTCGATCTCGCCAAACTTGGCGAACTGCTCAACTTCGGTTCCCGCTTCCGGTAGATCGACGAACACGACGTCACCAAGTGATTCCTGTGCGAAAACGGTCACGCCTACTTCAGCGATACTCCCGTTCATTCGCACCCACTCGTGTTCTTTTGAATATTTCAGTTCTTCCGGGTACATCTACGATCCAAATTTCTTTTCGTTTTGAGTGTCTATTTCAGTTACAGCAAATCGGCTTGGCGAGCGACCTAACCGCGTTTATAGCCACGTTTGTAAAAAGGCATATCAACGACTTCGGCTTCAACCAGTCGACCACGAACGTCGATGACTATCTGGGTACCGGTCGCAGAGTACTTTTTCTCAACGTAGCCCATGCCAATACCACCGTCAACAGTCGGTGAATGAGTCCCTGATGTCACTATTCCTATTACGTTCGAATCGTCTATCTCGGACGTTCCCCCGCTTAGTATGTTCAGACCAGTTCTGGGAATACCCCGACCAGTCATTTTGAACCCGACAAGAGCGCGTGCCTGTTCCTGGGTCGAAAGCTGTTTTAGAGCGAGTCCGGCTATGCATCCGGGGGCCTCGAAATATGCGAATCTTCCGAAGCCAGCTTCGAATGGATTGGTGTCGGTCGAAAGGTCGTTGCCGTGGAGCAGTAGACCCGCTTCGAGCCTGAGCACATCTCGGGCGCCAAGCCCAGCCTCAACCACACCGGCTTCTTTGAGCATCGACCAGAGTTTTACACCCTGATCGGCTGCGACAACTATCTCGAATCCATCTTCACCGGTGTAGCCGGTTCGGGCGAGAGTGGCGGGAATGCCGTTCATTTCGGCTTCACCGATACGAAAACGGCGGATTTTCGAGGCTGCATCTCCGGTTAGCTCGTCGATGATTCGAACTGCTTCGGGACCCTGAACAGCGATCATCGCCGTATCGTCAGTGATCACGTTCATCGTGAATCCTGACGATCCCTTCAGGTGGGGGTTAATCCAGTCCATGTCGGCATCGGTGTTCCCGGCGTTTATTACGAGCAGAAACTTTTCGTCGCCAGCTCGATAGACCATCGCGTCGTCGATGATTCCGCCGCTGGCATCGCAGATGAAGTTGTACTTGCCTCGACCAACTTTGATGATCGGCAAATTCGCTGAAAGTATCGTGCCCAGAAACGACTCGGCTCCCGGACCTTCGAACTCGAGTCGGCCCATGTGCGACACATCGAACATACCCGCCGTGTTCCGAACTGCTTTGACCTCGGCGATGATCCCGTTCGAGTACTGAACGGGCATGTCCCATCCGCCAAACGGCACCATTTTTGCGCCCGCTTCAACATGTTTTGCATGAAGCACGGTCTTTTTCAGGCTCTCGTTTTGAGATTCAGAGGTCAATATCAACTCCGGTAGGGCTCAACCAATTGGGTACTTTTGGCGAGGGTGGGCAGAGGGTCAATACTCTGCGTGCGTTACGCTATTGATTCATGTACGCCAACGGGCACGTTAAATATTAACCTGAATCAGCCAGAAATACCGTAAATGCCAGAAGAAATATCAGCGCGAAAAACATTCTCATCTGCGACTCCCTTACCTGCGGGATCACCTGCGGCCGTGCGGGTGGGCGACAGATTCTTCACATCAGGCATAGTTTCTGATCGAACGGGCGGGCTCGCATCGGAGTCTCATAGGGTTTTCCAACTCATCGCTGAGCTACTCAGAAGTGCCGGGCTCTCTACGGGCGACGTGGTGAGAACTCGGATCTGGCACACGTCGAAAGACAGTGGGGAATCTGAGGCACTGCTGCGCGTGGTGCACGGAGTGATCTTCAGCCATCCGGGTCCCGCTTTGACCATTGTTCAGGTTGAGCGACTGCCCGGCGGGGTCGAGGTAGCAGTTGAACTGGAGGCGATCGCTGACAGTGCAGACGATTCGACGAAGTACGAGTCTGACTACGAATCGTCGAGCTCGATGGCCGTTCGAGTTGGTGGCGAACTGTGGACGTCAGGGCTCCGAGGCGATCCTGGTGTAGACCGTGACACGCAGGTTGTTCAGGCGTTGGAGAATGCGACCGGGCTGATGAAGCAAGCAGGGATTGGGGCTGGCGACGTTGTTTCGACGAGGCATTTCATGCGTCACGACGTGCAGTTCGATTCGGACCCAGCGCAATGGCTCGCTTTTAAAGCACCCTCGATACCAACGTCTGCGGGAGTCGCAGTTTCAGGTGTTGGCGGGGATGGACAGGTCGTTTCTATCGAACTTGAGGCGGTTGCAGGGGCTGCCGACGGGCGAACAAACATCCGTTCCGGTCGCACGTACGAGGTTGAGGCCAACTACTGCCGGGCTGTGCTTGTCGATGGCGGTGATGCGATCTACGTGGCGGGAACTACTTCGATGATACCCGGAGAAATCATCCAGCACCCCGGCGAGGTTGGCCCGCAGGTCGATGACGCTCTCGAAATCATCAAGTGGTCGATCACGGAACTTGGGTTCGACTGGGGTGATCTAGCCCAGACCCGTACGTACGTTGCCGGCGGTGACGATGAGATTTCCGAGGCTGTATCGGCCCTCGAGCAAGCGCTACCAGATCACCATGTCGCAAATACGATAGTCGGCGTTCCTGTACTTGGACGCCCGGGAGTGGTTATCGAGATCGAAGCGCGGGCGGTTCGGTCCCTCTAGGCAAACCAAAACTCATCTGAAGTAAGCTCCACCCATTTCCCGACCGAAGCGAAGAGTAGTGGAGGGATCTGGAGGGGTCGCGGAATGCCTTGCGACGGAGTAGGCCGTCCTCGGTTGGAGGGGCAGACACGCGACCCCACCAGATCCTTCGACTCCGATGACTTCGCTCAGGAAATCGGGTGAATTCTTTTGGGCGCTTGTAAAAACAATCGGACGGCCGTTAGGGCTCGTCGCTGAATAGTTCTTCCCAGGTCGGCATGGTGCCTGACTGCGGCTGGGAGAATGGATTGCTTGAACGCAGCAACCGAGCATGATCGGCCCTGACGGAATTCAGCGTTGGCGTGCTGTGCCCTTTAGCGAGCGGCGAGCCGCCACTGACACCTGTCAGCTTCGAGGGCGCCTCTCCGTCGTCTTCAAGTCCTTTTGAGTGCACCGCGACCCTGAAGCGACCCAGTCCTTCCGGGTCGATCAGTGAACCGATCCCCGCGAGGTCCTCTTCCGTATCGCTTCTCGATCTCTCTCTACGTGACGAACGGTCGCTGATTTCACTTAAGAACCCATCTATTCCAAGGTTCGATAGGAACTCCTGTTGCGAAGGCTTACCGACGCGCTTGATCCCATGAACCATCAACGGGTGATCCACAGCGGTGAAATCGACGTGGGCTGTGATGTCCTGTGCGCCGATACGCCGTAACGGGTTCTGGCCGAGGGTGTGCTGGTAGTAGCAACGCAGCGACCCGTCGATGCGCGACGGCTTGTAGAGCTCGGGTCGGTCGTAGCCGTAGTCGATCGTAATCACATACCCGCGCTCAAGCGCTGCCGAGACTGAGTCGGACCAGTATCCGATCTTGAGATTCACCTCGCCTCGATACGACTCTGGAAGCGAGCCCAAAAACGGCTCGACCCGGGCTTCAACCTCCGGCTCGCTGACGTCTCCAACGGTTTCCGCGAACTGCCCATCTCGATAGTCGACGAAGATTTCCTTCACCTGACCGTTTTGAACAATGAACCGATTCACCGGGTGCGCATCGATAAGTTCGTTCGAAATCACGCACCCTGTCACTCCGACGGGGAGTGTGGAGTTGTCGCCTACCAGTTCGGAGCCCGCAGGCGGAACCATGTCGGTCGAAATATATGAAATGGCTTTCGAAAATTCGGGGAGTTCTTTCTCGACGTACTCGGTGATGTCGGATTCCAACACGCCATTGCCCGCTCCCATTTCCACTACGACAAATTCATCTGGCGATCCGAGATTTCGCCACATTTCGTCGAGTTGAAGTGCGAGTAACGCCCCGAACGCGGGATGGGTAACAGGGCTGGTGTAGTAGTCGCCATCGGTGCCGACTGGCGTCGATCCGGGCTGGCGTCGCCGTGTTGGGTAGTAGCCGTGCTGCTCATCGTAGAGAGCGGCTTCCATGAAGGCCTCGAACGTGATCGGACCGTACCGAGCGATGTGATCGATCAGTCGTTGTTCAAGTTCGCTATGTGAAGTTGGGGTTGTCATGCGATAGATCGCCTCGCCGCATTGTCATGCTCAACCTGATTCAGTATCTATGCCGACACGCAACGAGTTGGCGAATTAGCCTACGCCGTTCTTGCAATCTACGCGAAGTTTTCTTTCATGATCGCGGCTAGGTTGCCGTCAGCGAGATGGAAAGTTCAGTGCTGGCTGAATCGAGTGGTCGCGGAGAGTCGCCATGGATACTGAATCAAGTTCAGCATGACAGTTGATAAAGCTAGATACGCCTGGGCAGTCAGTTGAGGAGCCTCCTCACTACCGCCCCACCGAAGATCCCTCCACAGGAGTCGGGACATCCAGCTAAACGCAACGCCCGACTAACGGTCGCCGATCGGAACGTACGTCTGCTCGCGCTTGCCTGTGTACTGCAAAAGCGGTCGAATCAGAATGTTGTGTTCGAACTGCTCGACGACCTGAACCGTCCAGCCAGGAATTCGACCAACTGCGAAGATCGGCACAAACAGATCCTGCGGAACGCCGTTTAGGTAATAGATAACCCCGGCGAAGAAGTCGACGTTCACGTGGATGCCACGTCGTGCGTACGGCTTCATAGCGTCGACTACGGCTTCGAGGATCTGGTACCACTCGGGCTGGCCCATCTCTTCACTGAGGTTCTTCACGCCCTCGCGCAGGTGACCTGCTCGTGGGTCTTCAGCCTTGTAAACACGGTGACCAAAGCCCATTACGCGTTCACGGTTTGTCAGAAGATTCTGCACATAGTCGGCTGCTCTATCTGCCGTGCCAATTTCTTTGGCCATCTGCATCACGTTTTCAGCAGCTCCACCGTGTGATGGGCCTGAGAGTGCTGCGATACCTGCTGTGACCGCGCCGTGAATGTCGGCTGCGGTTCCTGCAACAACACGAGCCGTAAACGCTGATGCGTTCGATCCGTGGTCGGCATGGAGCACGAAGTCCTTGTCCATCAGGTTCATCGCCTGCGAACTCGGCTCCTTGCCATCCATCATGTAGAGAAAGTTACCGGCGTGGTTCAGTGTTGTGCTGGGCTTCACCGGGTCTTTACCCTGTCGAATGTTGTGGTGTGCCATCACGATTGCTGGCACTTGTGACGTTAGCCGGTTGCCCTTGCGAATCGTTGCCTCAGCCGAATTATCTGCACGATCAGGATCGAACCCTGCGAGAGCCGAAACAGCTGTGCGAAGAGCGTCCATCGGGTGCGAGTCTTTGACCAACTCGATCACATCGAAGATCTTTTCAGGGAGTTGGCGAGCATACTTTAGTTCCGCGTCGAATTCGTCCAGCTCAGCCTGTGCCGGCAATTTGCCGTGAATGAGCAGGTAGGCGGTTTCTTCGAAGGTAGAGTGCTCGGCAAGTTCATTGATGTTGTAGCCCCTGTATTCAAGGACACCCTTTTTGCCATCGATGAAAGTGGTCTCACTCCTATCGAAGTAAACGCCTGTCAGCCCTCGATGAATTGTGATGTCGTCAGATGTCATGTCGGGTTACTTGTCCATCGTCGCGCCTGCGTGAGGCAGCGCTGTACGAAAAGGGTGGTTAGTTGATAAGTGCAGGAAGTTCGGCTTCCATATGCTTTTTAAGCGATTGCGCAAGCCGTAGCGAACCGTTCGAGGCTACACTGCGCGCAATAGGCCGTCAAATTGACGGACTATTGCATTTCGTGAGGTTTTTATAGGTGAAAATAGCTAGCTATTTTCACCAGTTCAGGACTTATCGGCGATCTGTTTCAAGAATTTCTCAACGACGTCGTCGGCCGACATCGGATCGAGGTTTTCACCGGTTCGCGTCCGCACTGCAACAGTTGCAAACTCGACCTCGCGATCGCCCGCGACAAGCATGTATGGCACTTTTTGAAGTTGTGCCTGCCTGATCTTCGAGTTCATTCGGTCGTTCGAGTCGTTTACTTCAACCCGGATTCCTGCAGCAGCCAACTTCGCACCAACTTCGTGACAGTAGTCGTTGTGTCGATCGGCGATTGGCACTACTACAGCCTGAACAGGGGCCATCCACAAAGAGAAGGCACCGGCCAGATGTTCGATCAACACGCCAAGGAACCGTTCGAGTGAGCCGCACATCGCACGGTGGATCACAACGGGTCGTTGGCGACTGCCGTCTTCGGCCGAGTATTCAAGGTCGAATCGCTCAGGCAACGAGAAATCGAGCTGAACAGTGCCTAACTGCCAGTCACGACCAATCGCGTCGGGCACGAAGATGTCGATCTTGGGGCCGTAGAATGCGCCTTCTCCGGGCATCGCCGCGTATTCCTTGCCCGTGCCATCTAGAATCTCGGTGAGTGCCGCCTCGGCTTTGTCCCACATTTCATCTGACCCAACCCTTTTTTCAGGTCGGAGCGATAGTTCGAACCGGTAGTTTGCAAATCCGAGAGCCGTGAACGACTCATCGACCATGTCGAGGAACGATAGGACTTCGCTCCCGATCTGGTCGAGCATGCAGAAAATGTGGGCATCGTCTTGAACAAACGATCGAACACGCATCAGGCCATGGGTTACACCTGAACGTTCGTTCCGGTGCAGACGTCCGAAGTCTGCCCACCGCATTGGGAGTTCACGGTAGCTGTGTGAGTCGGCTAGGTAGAGCATCGCTGCGGCCGGGCAGTTCATTGGCTTAACGCCAAACTCCCGCTCGTCGACTTCCACGAAGTACATGTTGTCGGCGTATGCATCGAGATGCCCTGAACGTGCCCACAAATCGGTGTTGAAGATCAGCGGTGTCATGACTTCCTGATAGCCGTACTTCACGTACAGCTCTTTTACGTAGTCGATCAGGCTGTTCATAACCTGGGCGCCCTTTGGCAGGAAGAACGGGCTGGCGGGTGCGATCGGGTCGAAGAAGAACAATCCAAGCTGGCGACCCAACTTCCGGTGATCGCGCTTCTCGGCTTCTTCGATTCGCTTCAAATACGCCTTTTGGGCGTCGCGAGACTCCCATGCCGTGCCGTAGATGCGTTGCAGCATGGCATTCTTTTCGTCGCCGCGCCAGTAAGCCCCGGCGGTCGACAGCAGCTTGTAGGCCTTGATATCGCCGGTGCGCTCCATGTGGCCACCACGACAGAGGTCTTCGAAGGAACCATCAGCGTGACTGCAGAACGTGACTCGTTCGTCGGCCGGGATTCCTTCGAGGATTTCGACTTTGTAGGCGTTGTCCTTGACCAGTTCGAGGGCCTCGTCTCGACTCGTCTCACGCTCAACAAACTCGGTGTTAGCGCGTATAGAATTCCGCATTTCGAGTTCGATCTTTTTCAGATCGCCAGGAGTGAACGGCTCTGAAACTGCGAAATCGTAGTAGAAGCCGTCCTCAATCGGAGGACCAATGGTCAGTTGGGCATCTGGAAATAGCGTGGTTACGGCTTCAGCGAGAACGTGGGCCGTTGAGTGGCGCAGTCGATCGCGGTGATCTTGCTGCTCTTCAGGTGATAGGTCTTTGAACTTAACTCTGCTTGCCATAGCGACTGGCTCCAAATATGCGAAACAAGCTCGGGTAATTAATAGCTGATGTTTCGCTGTGCAAATTTAGACACGCAAAAAACTACTGCGTATCGAGGAGGAGGGAGGCGCGTCGCTGTCCGAGGTGGGCGGCGCGCCTACGTAGTGGCGGTACCGCGCCCGTTAGACGGGCTGCACTCCATTGTGTCGCGTCCGACGAGAGCCGAGAGGTGAGATACACCGTTGTCGGGCTCGATCGAGAAATGTATTTGCGACTCGCTGTACATACGCCAACTATATCCGCTTTGGCACTAAAGCTAAAGTGGTGGGCGGTACAGGACTTGAACCTGTGACCTCGTCGATGTCAACGACGCGCTCTAGCCAACTGAGCTAACCGCCCCCGTTATTTCGCGGGATCCGCCCAAATAAGCTAAGTAAGGCGAAAGCTTAATTTTATATGAAAATCCGGGCGCTGCCGATATAGCAGACGTATGCGTTTTCGGTGACGTTGGACGGTGATTTCGATAAGACGTGGTTCCTTTTTCAAGGCCCGCCCAATTTTTCGATCGAAGCGATAGCGGCGTAGATCATCGGCCTGCCAATATCCCATCCAGTTAAACAAGTTGGCCCCGGCGTTTCCACCGGGGCCAACTTGTTTATCTTTTTTACTAGAGCGAAGTGCTACTTGGCTGAACTACCGTCGCCGTCGCTGTTGGCGCTACTGGCGTCGTCGCCTTCATCCGCGAACTGTGGTGCAGGCTCAACGTTTTCTTCGGCCGTCGATGTCGAAGCACGAAGTGCCTCGGCTGCTCTCGCAGCGTCGTCGTCACCAGAGTCTTTGGATTCGCTGCTTTTACCAGTGGCGTCGGTCAAAGCCGATACCGCTGCCAGCAGGCCATCGTCTTTAGAAACGTCAGTTGAAGCAACTGCTGCCGCGGCGGCTGTGGCTGCGTCACCACCGGTTGGGGGTCCATTATCGGCACCAACGCCAACCATGTCGCCACCACCGATAGCTGCGAGTGCTTCTTCGAACGTCGCAGGTGCCTTGGTAAAACCAGTAAGTCGGCCTTCCTTGCGCTCGCCTTCTTGCACACCAAGGCGTTTGCGACCGTCGGGGGACTGGTCCAGTCTAGCTGGGATCAATCGTCCGATGATCACGTTTTCCTTCAGACCGTTCAGGCGGTCGACAGATCCGTTTACAGCGGCCTCCGTCAGCACTCGAGCAGTCTCCTGGAATGAAGCTGCTGCCAGGAAGCTCTGGGTGCTGAGGGATGCCCTCGTTACTCCCAGAAGAACCGGACTTGCAGTTGCGGGTTCTCCGCCTTCAGCCAGAATGCTGTTGTTGGTGAACTCGTACTCGTGCCTGTCGGCCAACTCGCCCGGCAGCAGATCGCTGTCGCCCGGGTTGTCGACTCGAACCTTGCGCATCATCTGGCGAACGATCACCTCGATGTGCTTGTCGTGCAACTGCACACCCTGTGACCGGTAAACGGCCTGAACCTCATCAACCAAGTAACGCTGTACGGCGCCCTGACCTTCGATTCGCAAGATATCCTGCGGGTTCTTCGGGCCATCTGTCAGCGGGGCACCTGGCTCGATTACTTCTCCGTCTCTCACCAGAATTTCCGATGCTGCGGGAATAACGTACTCGCGTTCATCTGTTTCATTCCAGGTGATCCGAACAGAAGTCTTTGTGACATGTACGGTTCCGGCGACTGGGGCGAAAATCTCTTCTGCGAGCTCGTCCAGGGTACCTGCCTTCTTGGCGGCTGCCATCGCCGTCTTCTTCACCGAAAGCACTGCCTCTCCAGCATCAATCCAGTTGCCTGTCTTGATGGTCTGGCGGTGCGTGTCAGGGATGTCCAATTCCTCTGAGAATACCTCGGTAGAGATGACTCGAACCACACGGCCTTCTGGCAACTGTGCAAGTTCAACCTTGCCACCAATTTCAGAAAGAATCGCCATGCCCTTGGGTTGTCGTGCTTCGAAGAGTTCAACGACACGAGGTAGACCGGACGTGATGTCCTTTCCGGCGATACCACCAGTGTGGAACGTTCTCATCGTCAGCTGCGTACCCGGCTCACCAATCGACTGTGCGGCAATAATTCCAACTGCTTCGCCCAGTAGTGCTGGCGTTCCGGTGGCAAGCGACGCTCCGTAGCATTTCTGCGAAATTCCACGTTGAGTCGTGCTCGAAAGGGGTGAGAATACCCACGCCTCTTTAACGTTTGCCTCTGTGATTTCTTCTGCGATCTCTCGCGTGATCAGTTCGTCTCGGTCAACGATGACTTCACCCGTCTCGGGGTGCACCACTGGCTCGGACGCGTGGCGAGTCACAATTCGTTCGGCGAGCGGCGCCTGTATTCCGCCTTGAGTATCGCCAGAAATCAGAATGCCCTGGGCACCGAGGTCGTTGTCAGTTGTGATGATCACGTCTTGAGCGACGTCAGCAAGACGTCGAGTCAGATAACCCGAGTCAGCAGTTCTCAGTGCTGTGTCAGCAAGACCTTTTCGAGCTCCGTGAGTCGAAATGAAGTACTCAAGAACCGACAGCCCCTCAGCAAAGCTGGAGCGAATCGGCATCTCGATAATCCTGCCCTTCGGGTCTGACATCAGTCCACGCATGCCGGCCATCTGCTTGATCTGCGCGATGTTACCTTTGGCTCCCGAATCGGCCATCGTGAAGATACCACCATAGTTTGGCAGCGTGTCTTCAACAGCCTTCGTCATCTTATCTGAAACGTCGGTCCAGATTTCGACAGAAGCCTTGTATCGTTCCGGTTCGGTGATCAGACCTTCCTGGTACTGCTCGTCAAGTCGGGCGATTTTCGTGTCGGCAGCCGAAAGCAGCGACTGCTTCTGCGGCGGCACAACAATGTCTTTGATAGCGATCGTGGTACCCGACTGTGTCGCGTAGCTGAAGCCCAACTCCTTCAGCTTGTCGAGCATGATGGAAGTTTCTTTGTTTCCGTACTCATTCACGGCTTCACTGACAACTGCTTCAATTTCAGGACGAGCGAACAGGTGGTTTCTGAAACCCATAGCATCGGGCAATGCACGGTTGAAGATGATGCGACCAACAGTCGTCTCAATCCATTCACCTGAACCATCTCGGACCCGCGCTATCTCACGAAGTTTAATTCGTTCGGTATCGTGCGCCAGTTGCATATCCCCGAAGTTGGCGTACATCGCGTATACGGCGTTGCCATCTTCGTCTTTTTTAACCGGCGTCAGGCCCTCACCGTCAACACCGGTCAGGTAGTACATACCAAGAACCATGTCCAGCGTCGGTGAAACAATTGGGAATCCCGAGCTCGGTGCGAGCATGTTGTTGGTAGAAAGCATCAGTCGTTGTGCTTCGAGTACCGCTTCTCGTGAAAGCGGAACGTGCACGGCCATCTGGTCTCCGTCGAAGTCAGCGTTGAAAGCTGTGCAAACGAGCGGGTGAATCTGAATGGCCGATCCATCGACAAGTATCGGCTGGAACGCCTGAATACCGAGTCGGTGGAGTGTTGGTGCACGGTTGAGCATGACCGGGTGGTTCTGGATAACTTCTTCGAGGAGGTCCCATATCTCCGGGCGAGCGCGCTCTGTCATTCGCTTAGCACTCTTGATGTTGTGGGCGTAGCCCTTCACGACAAGTGCGTTCATTACGAACGGCTTGAACAGTTCGAGAGCCATCTTCTTCGGCAGCCCACATTCGTTCATCTTGAGCTGCGGGCCGGAGATGATGACTGATCGTCCGCTGTAGTCGACTCGTTTACCGAGAAGGTTCTGGCGGAATCGACCCTGCTTACCACGCAGCAGGTCGGTCAACGACTTGAGCTTGTGGTTGTGGCTGCCC
>Ga0115002_10003671_pt1 | contig 18992 bp, 16 predicted proteins | sample ArcticOcean_MG_C_8_FD_89576 | JGI IMG/M metagenome (GOLD analysis project Ga0115002, IMG submission 89576) | Marine microbial communities from western Arctic Ocean - ArcticOcean_MG_CB11_86 | ecosystem: Environmental > Aquatic > Marine > Oceanic | place: Arctic Ocean: Canada Basin | collected... | reverse complement strand
TGATGGCGTGCAAGTTTTAATCGCCGCCGGTGCCGCCGGAGTGAAACTTCTTTCTGCCGCAGCCCGGCAGTCGCTAACCGGTTTAAAAGTTGCCATCGATTTAAACGCGGTCCCACCTGAAGGCCTGGAAGGCATCGGCGTGATGGATAAAGCGGGCGAGCAAGACGGGGTTGTTTGCTACGGCGCCATCGGTGTCGGCGGCACCAAAATGAAAATCCACAAAGCCGCCCTACAAAAACTGTTTGAATCGAACGAGTTAGTTCTTGATACCGCGGCGATTTATGAGATTGGGAAAACTCTGGTTTCCACGGGGTAGCAACGGAAGTGGTCAATCTCTCGTGCGATGACGATTTTGGTGAAATGGTGGATAACCGAAATGCGGCTTACATCGAAAATTATAAAAGCATTGTTGATTGTTGCAGAAATTATTCGTTCGCGTTTGTTTTCTCGACGTAAAATGAAGATCCTTTTTTCCAATAAGAGACCCGAATGGGAACGCGAAATTTCCTGGGGTTTTCGCTTTACGCGACACGAAATTGCGTTTAGAGAATTAACGCCACAAAATATCAATGACTCTGATCTTGTGGTCCCGTTAACTGTGAATGAATTGAATTGGCTGTCTGAGCAGCGTCATCTTATTTCAGAGAATCTCATTCCCATTCAAAGTCGGGAAAGCCTTGAGCTGTGCGATGATAAATATCTTTTCAATCACAGGCTGATCGAAAATGGATATGCAGACTTGATTCCAGAGATGGGCGAATCTTTGCCCTATCCATATATTTTGAAGAAGCGCCAAGATGGGTTTGCAAAACACAGTTATCTCATCGCCGATGCAGAACAGGCACAGGGTTACTCCGAGTTCCTCAACCATCCAGAATATTTCTGCCAAAAGTTCATTCCCGGGTCGAATGAATTTGCGACTCATATTCTGATCAAGAATCAAAAAATTGTTCGTTCGATAAATATTGAGTATGTCTTTCGGGACGAGTTTCCGATTAAGGGCAAAGTGAAACCCGACTATACTTGACTCTGCAGCTGCCCTTATTTGGACTTGTTTTCTACTGTTCTGAATCTTATCGGTTTCGAAGGGCTGTGCTGTGTGAATTACAAAGTTGTTGGTGACCGACCGTTAATACTAGAGATCAATCCGAGGTTTGGAGGAAGCTTGAGCCGGTATTTCTTTTCCTTCGTCAGAAGTCTTCGCTGAGAATTGTCAGCACGGCTTTGCAGGAACCACCTGTTTCTGGTGGTATGGTTGTTTTTTTCTTGATTTCCGAAATGCGTTCTATACAATTTTATCTTATGTAAAATATGTATTGGATTTGAGGTCCTTTTTAGTTGGCCAAACCTGAAAGCATTTATCAAGGAGTGCACCGATGACCGAGCAAGATGTGACGCCAGGACAAGATGACGAACAACAGATTGAAGTGACCGCCGAGCAAGTGGACGCCGCGGTGGACCGGTTGAAGTCGGAAGAAAACTTTTCTCTTGCAATGATTACCGGGGGAATTGCTTCACTTATCGGGGCAGGCATTTGGGCGGCGATTACAATTGCCACTGAATACCAAATCGGTTGGCTTGCAGTTGGCGTCGGTTTTCTGGTTGCAATAACCATTCGCCAAACCGGCAAAGGCATGAGCCAAAAGTTTCAAGTTTTAGGAGCCACTTTAGCATTACTTGGCTGCGTCCTCGGAAACTTTTTCACCATTTGCGGTTTCATCGCACAGTCGGAAGCCATGGGGTTCTTCGAAATTATTACGCAAATTAACCCCGCCGCCATCCCCGACTTAATGGCGGCAACTTTCTCCCCCATGGACCTGCTGTTCTACGGCATCGCCGTCTACGAAGGTTACCGGTTATCACTCAGGCAGATTTCGGAAGACGAGCTGATTGCTGAGATTGAAGCCGGGTAGTGGTGGTGATGCACTCGTCTTCGAGTTCAGCCCATCTCTCACCTCCATTATATGCGAACGGACGCCTGACATCGTGTCGTTCAAGCGGGATGTGGATACGTGAGATGGGGAGGTGGAAAGTGATTGCGGTCCGCGCGAGTGAAAAAACCAAAGAGACTGTAAATAAATGAAACCGAGAGGCTTAGAATGAACAGTTTAACCTTCGATGACATTTGGCCTCAATTTAGCTGGGTGATTGACGAGTTGAGAGAGGAAGGGATGTGTTTTATTGAAGGATACATTCCATTGATTGGGCAAACTGATCTATTGACACCAATTTCAGAACTCATCGGGAGATCGAAATGTTTCGATTTTTCGTATTCTGTATGGTCAGAAAATACAACAGAGACTGAAAGGGAAAGGGATTATTCCTCTGCAGAATATACAGAACTCTTTAGATCAAATCAGGTTGTAACGTTGCATTTTGATTACGAATATGAAACAGATCACATTGTTTTGAATCAAAAACTAATGATTGAAAAGAATGATTCGGAAATTTCGCTAGAAATAATCTGTTATCGCGAAGCAATTCTTCAGAGTGACGACTCTAAAGAAGCTGTGGAGACTGCATTGTCTGAATTTCGATACTTGAAACATCTTTTTGATGGAGATGCACTGCTCATTGGTCCTGACACTTTGGATTACCCTGTCAGTGGTACGGAGTTCCCTAAGGAATGGCTGAGAATAGAGTAAGAAAATACTCTGGGACTTTTCTTGTCGTCGAATTAACCTGGAATTTCCTCCTTCCTCCGGGTACGCTTTATTAGTACGGAATTCATTAACTCTGAGTCACTCCCGCCAAAAGTATCATGCAACCAACCGATGCCGAAATTATGGAACAGGTTCAATCCGGGCAACTGGCGTTGTTCGATGAGCTTGTTGCGCGGTATCGGGGGGCGTTGTTGCGGGTGGCGGTTAGTAAACTGGGAGACGAGGCTTGGGCCGAGGATGTGGTGCAGGAAACGTTTCTTGCCGTCTACGCGGCTCGGCATTCTTACAAGCCTGAATTTGCTTTCCGAACTTGGCTGTGGACGATTTTGTTAAACAACTGTAAGAAGCAGTGGAAACGCTCGCAGCGTAAGCCGCGTGTTGTTTCTGAGAGTGCTTTACCGACTGAAGTGGCGCGGTCGATTTCTGAACCGACGGTTTCCGATAGCGGATTGCAGGGCATCTTACTGACCGAACGCCGCGAACTAGTGCACGAATTGCTGAACCGTTTGTCCGAAGTCCAAGCCGATGCGCTGCGGTTGCGGTTTTTTGGTGGTTTACAATTTGACGAAATATCTGACTCGATGGGCTGTAGCCTCTCGGGTGCCAAACGCCGGGTGAAAACCGGGTTAGAAGCTTTATCACGGATGCTAGACGAACGAAAAGGGGATTTGCCGTGAATTGCGATCAAGCTTTTGAATGTTTAACCGATCCGTTTCATGCCGGTCAGCCGGAGTTGGAACAGCATTTGGCCGGTTGCCCGCGGTGCCGTCAGATGCAGGAAACCTTAGAGCCCGCGCTGGGCCTGTTCGCCGAAGAACACCATTCCTGGGAAACGGAAGCGGATGAATGTTTTTCTCAGGATGCAGGGCCTGCGGAATTTTTGTCTCCCAGTATCATTCGCCTAGCCGACCACGCAGCTTTGCAATTGCAGCGGCAAACAAAACCGGTCCGCACACAGCGCAAAATTTTGACCAAAGCCGCCTGTTGTGTGGCGCTGGTATTATTTGGGGCAGCGATCTCTTACGGCGTGCTGGCCGTTCAAGATGAGCCGCAAAAACCTTCTGTGCCGGGGCAAATTATCGCTGAAGATGTGCCCTGCTTGTGGCTTTCGCCCGAAAAAGTTGTCGTGACCGAACAAACCCGGTCTCGTGATGTGGTGCTGTCGTGTTTGGTATGCCATGTCGGAACCTCTAGCAGTAATTAAGGTTAGGGGTTTTTGAGTCAGCCAGATTTGTTTCGTGCGGGCTTGAATTCTGGGGAAATTCCTCTTGCTGTAATTTCACGATTCCGGTATTTCTACGCACCCTTATCGCTGAGAGGTTCTGCGCCAGAACGGCAATTTCTTGCAAAACGGCCAGTTTTTCAGTGGTAGTCCCGTCGTGTATCTCTTTCCAACAGAGATGCCAGCCTATTTTTTTGATTCGGTCCCATCTTCCTTTTTGGAAATCAACATTATGCATGGTGTCAGCCCCGGCACCCGTTTTTCAAACGGAACTTCTGCCATTCGCTCTGACAATCGGTTTGTCATGCAATTGCTCATACTTGCAGCGGTCGGAATGGCCTGCATGCTGGTGTCGGAATCGGCGTACGCCCAGTTGCAGAGAATTCCAGCTAGCCAAAAACTCAAGCTACAAAAGCAAGAGTCGTCGGCGAATCAACCGCTGGTCGATATTCAAGTTGAAGGCAACGTCACGATTCCTGCTGAGTCGATTTTCAAATATATCAAAGTGCAAAAAGGGCGTGTGACTTCACCGACACAAATTCGCGACGATGTGCGGTCCTTGTATTCCACCCGTTGGTTTTTCAGTGTCGAGCCGAAATACCGGCAGACCGACCGTGGAATGGTATTGGTCTTTCGTGTGGTCGAGCGGCCCATGGTTCGGAAAGTTGAGTTTCGCGGGAATGATAAAGTACGCACCAAATATTTAGTCGCTCTTACCGGGTTAAAACCGGGAGCCGCCTTTGATGTTTCGGCCAACCGAGAATCGGTCAGGCGGATTGAATCTCATTACAAAGACAAAGGCTACCGGTTTGCGAAAGTTAAATTGCTGAAGGGCGATTCGAAAGAGGATCGCGATGTGATCTTCCAAATTGATGAAGGCAAGAAGGTCATTGTCAGTAAAATTTCGTTTGATGGAAATGAGTTTATCAGCGATGCATTGCTGAAAACCAAACTGCAAACGAAAACGGCCCTGTTTAGAATTCCTTTTTTGGGTGGGAAATTCGACCCAGCCACAATTCCCAACGATATCGCAGCGTTGGAGCGTTATTATAACAGTCTTGGTTTTTTCGATGTCGAAATTGAACACAAGATAGCCTTCAACTCCGAAAAATCGCGGGTCTATCTCAAATACACGGTGACCGAAGGCCTGCGGTATCAAGTGAGAAACTTGGAACTGAACGGTAACCGCGTTCTGGACAGGGCTGCTCTTTCTAAAGATTTTAAACTGTCAGCCGGCGATTACTTCAACGGGAAATCGATGCAGGCTGATATTACCGACATGAAAGAGAAATACGGCAAACTGGGCCGTATGTTTGCAAAAGTTGATGCCCGTCGAAAGTTTCTCGAAGAGCCGGGCTGGGTCGATTTGGTTTACAATATTGACGAGGACGTGCCTCACCGAATTCGCCGAATTAATATCAACATTCAAGGCGACCACCCCCATACCAAGGACACAGTGGCGCTCAACCGGATGTTTTCTCGCCCCGGCGACTTAGCCGACCCGACGAAAATTCGCCGAGATAAACGGCGGTTGGAAGGGGCACAAGTTTTTGAACGTGGTCCGCAGTTGGGCCCCCGGATTAATATCTCGAGAGTGAAGCCAGACGACGTTCCTAAGCCAGAGCAAGTTGTTCGCGGGCAAGACGGCGATTTTATTCCGCCCTTTCAAAGCCCGGCCAGCCCCATCTATCCGAATAGTCCGCTGGGTGATCCGTTTGGAAACCCGCGATATGGGCACATGCAGCCTCCCAGTTGGATTGACTTGGATATCGATTTAGCCGAAGCCCAAACGGGACGGTTGATGTTTGGCGTGGGTGTGAACTCGGACGCTGGCGTGGTGGGAAATATCGCGCTGACTGAATCGAACTTTGATATTTTACGACCGCCGCGCAGTCCGCGAGAGTTTTTAGAAGGCACCGCCTGGCGTGGTGGCGGACAACAATTTCGGATGGAAGCCGTCCCGGGGAATGTGGTCAGCCGATATTTAATTAGCTGGACCGACCCGTACTTCATGGATACGGATTACAGCTTGGGCGTCAGTGGGTTTTATTTTAACCGTTTTTACCCCGACTGGGATGAAGACCGCGTGGGTGGCCGGGTTTCTGTCGGTAAGCAGTTGACCAACCAGCTATCGATCAGCGGTGCGATTCGTTTGGAAGATGTGAAAATTTCGGGAGCCGATACGACAGTGGTCCCCACGATTTTTGGACCGGTTGTCGAGCCTAAAATTTTGGATGACGCTGTGGGTAACACATTTCTGTCAACATTTCGAGGCAGTGTGACTTACGACACGCGGGACGCTGCCTTTTTGCCGGCTGAAGGTTACATTGTGACCGCCAGCCTCGAACAGGCGTTTGGCGACTATAAATATCCACGTGCCGAGATTGACGGTAGCAAGTATTTCACCATTTTCAGTCGACCGGACGGCGGCGGCCGACATATTTTAGCCTTGAATGCCCAAGCGGGTTGGACCGATACACAAACTCCGATTTTTGAACGCTATTATGCCGGCGGGTTCCAAACGTTTCGTGGGTTTGAATTCCGCGGAGTTGCCCCTGAAGAGCGAGGCGTGAAAATTGGTGGACGCTGGCAATTGTTGGGCGGAGCCGAGTACATGTTCCCCGTGACCGCCAACGAGATGGTGCAAGCCGTTGCGTTCACCGACATCGGAACCGTGGAAGAGAATGTTTCGCTCGATGCGTTCCGTATGACGGCGGGCATTGGTTTGCGGCTAACGATTCCTGCGATGGGCCCGGCACCGATTGCCCTCGACTTTGCCTTCCCGATTTCGAAGCAGGACGAGGACGATACGCAAGTCTTTAGTTTTTATGTCGGCTTCACCCGGTAAAGTTTCAATCGGTGTTGTTGAGCCGAAAACCGCTGTCTCACCGTTTGCCTAACGAGCCTGGTGTTGTAGAATCGGGTGATGAGCACCATGATTCTCGAAGGCATCGTGACGACAAAAAATGTGAACGGCGACATCAATATTGCGCCGATGGGGCCGATTGTCGATTCAGAATTTACGCAACTAACTCTCCGTCCGTTTAATACGTCACAGACTTATCAGAACTTAAAGTCGAGCCCGCAAGGCGTGTTGCACGTTGTCGATGATGTGCTGCTGATCGCCCAAGCGGCCCTGGGGAAGCCCGACCCGACGCCGGAAACGTTTAAAGCTGAGAAGGTTGACGGCGTCGTATTAAAATCGTCCTGCAGATGGTACGAGTTTGAAGTGACTGATTTCGATGATTCTTCCGATCGGATTTTATTGCAGGCGACCATCGTACATGCCGGGCGGTTGAAAGACTTTTTTGGGTTCAACCGCGCCAAGCACGCTGTGATCGAAGCGGCCATTTTGGCAACGCGCGTGCATTTGACCGGTCGAGAATCTGTATTAGCCGAGTATGAAAAGTTACGCACCATCGTACAAAAAACTGCCAGCGACCGAGAATTCCAGGCCTTTGATTTTCTGCAACAATACGTTGAGAAGTTTTTGGCTGAAGATGAGGAGAGTGAGTGTGGCACTGCTGGCTTGCCCAGCAGTGAAAGCGATTAGAAATCAAAAACAATCAATGATTCACCAAATCACCATCACCACCGGGGCCCGTTTGCATTTTGGGTTTTTGGAAAACGGAACAAACTGCAGCCGCCAGTTCGGCGGGGCAGGGGTGATGGTTGATTCTCCGGGCTACCGGGTTGTTGTCTCTGTTGATAAAAACGATGTTGAAGCATCGACGAGTGCCGTCTTGCAATCGGCTCAAGCCAGGGCGCAGCGATTTCGGCAGACTTATCGGGAAAATGCACCGTCCGAGTTTTGCGACATATTATCCCGCTGCAACGTCAATGTGCTTACGGCAATTCCCGCGCATTCCGGGTTAGGTTCAGGTACACAACTGGGTTTGGCCGTGGCAACCGGGCTGTCATTACTGTGCGGAGAGCCAACCGTTGATGCAACAACCTTGGCGACGCGGGTCGGTCGCGGAAAACGCTCGGCACTTGGCATTCACGGTTTTGAACGGGGCGGGTTTTTAATCGATGGCGGCAAGCAGGGCGACCACGAAATTGGCCAATTGCTCGAACGCATCGACTTCCCCGCCGACTGGCGGTTTTTGTTGGTGACGCCGCCGAACCCAGGCTTGTCGGGTCAAGCAGAGCTCGATGCGTTTGCCAGTTTAGAGCCAATGTCCGAACGAACGACGTCTGAACTTCGCGAAATTCTAATGGACAGTCTGTTGCCCGCCGTGCAAAAAGTAGACTTCAAAACGTGCAGCGAATCTCTGTATGAATTCGGCCAAATTGTCGGCAACTATTTCGCCCCCATCCAAGGCGGCACGATGGCCTGTGCCCGCATGGCAGAACTGGTTTCCGAATTTCAGTCTCGCGGATTAACCGGCCTGGGGCAAACCTCATGGGGGCCGACACTGTTTGCACTTTGCGAAAATTTAGAACGTGCTGAATCGCTGTGTGCCGAGTTCTCTACCGAAGAACGCTGGTCAGACTGCACATTCCGAATCGCCGCCCCGCTGAATTCAGGTGCGGAGATTGAAGTGCGGTCAATTTCTTGACGATGATAGTCACTTCTTTCTCCGTGTTGAGCACGGATTCAGTTCTTCTAAGCTTTTGAGCACGCTCACTTTACATCCTAGAGGTTGTGGGAATTCGCTCAGTTAAAAGCTCAATCGATTCCAGCGGTATGGATTTCTTTGCACGTGGTTGAGAAATGGTAAATTGATTAAAATTTGTGGATTAGGAAGATTATGTGGATTTTTACTTGATCGTATCAATGTGTCTTGCTACGTTAATTGGTGAGTTTTACTACTGAACATCTCGTTTCGTAGGGCGGCTTAGTGGAATACTGTTAGTGCTGTTGCCTGAGGGCAGCGGACCCGATTGACTTCTGATGAGTAAAGGAGAGTGAGAAATGAACAAATACGCATTGTTAGTGGTTCTTGGCTGGGCGTTTGCCTGCCCGGTTGATCAACATGCAGCTGTCGCGGGGGTCTATGAGCCGTTTGGTTCGATTGTCCACGAATGGGCGGGAGCTAACTCTTTTCCACCCAATGTGACAATCAAGTGGACATTTTTGGGGGGGGGCACTTCCCGGTGGTGTGACGCAGGCTAGCCTGTTTGACGGCGTTGCCGTGACCAAGGCAAATGGCACGAACCCCATTAATGGGGAATACTATCTGAAAAACACTGGCGGAGAGTTTTGGAACCTCTATACCGATGCCGGTCTCACTACTTCGCCGGTCGTGCAGTCTGGTGGTTTCAGTGACTACCTCGGTGGCGGGTTTGTGGCCGAGCGCGGCCATCTGATTGCTGGCCATAGTGTGTTTAGCCCTGGGGATGTGGCTAGAACTAGAGATCCCCGAGCGAGTTCAAGTCATCCCGATCATATTGCCAACCCGGCACACATGTGGGCACCGGGCAGTACCAACGGTAGCCAGTCGCAGAACGTTACGCTAGAAATTAAAGCCACCAGCGGTAGTATTGCCAACGGAACCCAGGTCGAACTGATCGAGAGTTTTTGGACCGAACTGAATAACGGCACTTACTATGTCCAAACGACGACAGCAGACGCAGGAGCACGCTTTTTGCTGTGGAACGACCCTGGTTTTACGAGCCCCGTTGTTCCCTCGGCTGCAACGTTTTCGTTAGTCGGTGACTCCATCACGGGCCTGGGCGGAGACGGAAGTGGATACTGGGACGGTTACCTGTTTTCGACGCTCAACGGAAGGCTGGTTGTTCCAGCATCCTCAGCCGTGCCTGAACCGTCGACATACATTATGCTTTTGACTGGAGGACTAGGTTTGGTTTGTTTCCGCATGAAACGGAAACGCCAGCTTGCGTAATCTCAAACCCAATCAAAAAAGCCCCAGGTGTGAGAGCCAGGGGCTTTTTTTTTGGAATTGGTTAAACTTCCGGCAACTGATACGGCTTGCGATAGTTTTTCGTTAGCATGTCATTCGCGGCGTCGTTATTGGTGAACCGGCTTTTTCGACCGTCGAAGTTCAACACTTGGCCCGTTTGGTAGGCGATGTCTCCTAAGTGAATGAGTCCCGACGAAGAATGGCCGATTTCTGGCCGGGCGTTGGCCGGTTTGCGGGTTCGAATACATTCCAGGAAATTTTCCATGTGTTCGTCGTATCCCCGGCCCGCGTTGCCGCGAATTTCTGGGCTTTCAGTTGGTCCTGGTTTGCTTTTGGGGCCGAGGTACACGCTAAACGCACCACGGCGTGAGAACACCATGTAGCCTTCGGTGCCGTAAAATACGTTGCCGTTGTCGAACCCGTGCAGGCCGTAACTGGTGAAGGGGTAGTTTTCGTAAATCAGCAGTTTGCCGTCTTCGTATTCGTAGGTCACGTTCATGTTGTCGGGGTATTCGCTGACGTGGCCGTGCAGTTTCATAATTCCGCCGCGTGCGGTAATTTGCTTGGGCATATACTTTTCACCCAGACCCCAGACAGCCATGTCGATATCGTGGATGCCATCGTCGCCAATTTCGCCGTTGGCGTAATCGCGGAAGACTCGCCAAGTTCGGTGGAACCGCGTTTTGTTGAATGGTCGCTTCGGTGCAGGCCCCAGCCAGCGGTCGTAATCAACATTGTTCGGCGGGTCGGAATCGGGGACAGCTTTCTGAACTTCGCGCACTTCCGCCGTCCAGGCCCGGGCGATTTTTACTTCGCCGATGATGCCCTGTTTCAGCAGTTTTTCCGCTTCCACTTTCACCGGGCTGGAACGCATTTGTGTGCCGTGTTGCACGATGCGGCCGTATTTCCGGGCCGCTTTTATCATCAGCGGTCCTTCACTGAAAACGTGTGAAATCGGTTTTTCAACATACACGTCTTTCCCCGCCTGCATGGCGGCGATTGCGATGGGCACGTGCCAATGGTGCGGCGTGGCAATGACGACGGCTTCCACGTTTTTGTCTTCCAGCACATCTTCATACCGCGTGGCCCGTTTGATGGCATCGGTTTGGAAGCCGTCCAAATGCCCGTCGATGCTATCGATTTGTTTGGGATCAACATCACACAACCAACGGAAATGAACGTTCGATTTTCGTTTGGCAAACCCGCGGGCGTGATGGTTCATGATGCCACCACAGCCGATGAGGGCAATTTCAACCGGTTGATCGGTCGAGGCAACGGCGCTGGCCTGTTGCAACCCCACGGCGGCAATCGACCCTGCAGCCAGTTTCGAACTGTCGGAAAGAAAATCCCTGCGTGTGACGTCATTGGCCATGACTGTGCCTTTCAGTTGTAGGTCACGCGATTGCGTGACGCGAAGTCGTTTGATGTCTCTGCCACCCCCAACGGAATGGTCCTCCCCGTATTGTGCTCGGTTTAGATGAAAATCGCCAGTGAGAAGAATTATTCGTGGGTCAACTTCACCTGAATCGGTTTTTCTCGGCTTTCGACGTCGGTTGGGGCGATTCGGAATGGTAATGAGAATTGAATTCCCTGGTCTTCAAATGCGCGGCAGATGTCAAAGTTCACCTTTTGGCTGAACGCTAAAGATTCCCACATGTCGGGTGGGCTGTACCAGTAAATGATTTTGATATTAAATGAATCAGAGTTGAATTCGTCAAAATAAACACGGGGCGGTTTGTCTTCCGGCATGCCTTCATGGTCTATTAATGCAGTGCGAATGAGTTCAACACACTTTTCTAATTTGGTTCGCGGTGTGTCTAATGGGATTTTGATATTCGTACTGCGGCGGATGTAAGGCCGACGGCTGATGTTTTCAATGTCGCTACGGGCCAGTTCATCGTTGGGAATGGTCACCAAATGCCCGGTCAATAGGCGGATTCTTGTTGAACGCAGGCCAATGTCTTCAACGTGGCCGTCGTAATTGTTGAACAAAATGCGTTCGCCAACTCGAAACGGTTTGTCGGCCATCAGCATGATCGTGCCGAATAATGTTTTCAAGGTGTCTTGTGCCGATAAGGCGACAGCCAGCCCGCCGATACCTGCACTGGCCAGCAATGTTGTTAAGTGAATTCCCAGATATTGCCCGCCGCCCAGAAAAACACCCACGGAAATGACCATGCTAGCGAGTTTTGAAACGATGCGAATTAACTGGGCGTTCAATCCTTGCGGATTAATTTTCGGCGAAGCAATAATTGTCTCTGCCACACGATTACTAATGGCAAATACCACAAAAATCAAAGCCAATAACGAAACTAGTAACGAAGTAAAATCGACCAGATACAAAGGGGTTCCTCGAACAGTGAGTTGGTGTTCCACCACGTAACTCACCAAAAAAGGCGTCAGTACGGCTGAAATGGGGAAAATAATTGTTAGGCAATACCGGGGGATGCTTTCATTCTTCCAGCGGTTGGTGAGTTTGAAATGAACGCGGTAGATAACGATCATTAAGGAAATCGAAGCTCCAATCGCCAAGATTAATGCGGGCCATTTCCAGGCCGCCAAGCCGAATACTTGGTCGCGCAGGCCATCGGGTAGCTTTTCAATCACCGCTGCCATCGCCGGGTTCCCAGGCGACGAAAAATACCAACGGTAAAATCCGCGTGAAATTTTGGGGCCCGACGTGCGGTACGGGTATCCTTTCATATCCTGGTAATAGCGAACGGCCCGATCGACGGTCCCTTTTGAGAACAGATACTCGTGTTTTTGCGGACCCTCTTCAATGCGGGCAATGGTAATTCGTGTGCCGGGAATCCGCCAACTCGATAAGGCTTCCTGTTCTGCCGTGGCAGCCACTTCTTCTGCATCAGGAATTTCAGCAAATGGTGGCAGTTCGACCCGGTCTAAAATTTCCTTCAAGCAAATGGCCACTTCTGCAGCACGATGTTCGCTGGCGAATGCGGGCAAATCACTTTGGTCGAGGCAATCGAGTAGCCGTAATGCAACCGGTCTAAGTACGTCAGATTTGCGATCAACATATTTTCGGTCGTTAATGTGCTGATAAATCTTGTTACTGGCGTCAATGAACTCTTTCAGCGTGCTTCGAGGGCTTGAAGTGTCGGCAGGACGAAAAATTACCTCCGACTGGGCGGACACCGTAACCGGCCAGTAACAGGCCGCACACGCAATGAAAATGGCTCGGAAATTGGCTCGGCTCACAACGGCTCCTCGCTGTCTTCGATTCCAACGAGCGCCCGCGGGTTTCGAAACTGTCAATGATGAATCATCGGCTTAGTTCCTTCAATTGTGCCCAGGATGATTCACAGATTCAACCATCAGGTCGTTGTCTTCAGTTGCGATGCCATTTCTTTCTCGCCAAATGGCTAAGGCCAGTGAATGGCTTTTCAGAGTTTTTTTTAAAGGTGGGCGAGCCCAGAAAGTTGTTGATTGTGCCTGTTATGCCGGTTAGCATGAATGTAGCGTTTGTTAGCTGAACTCGCCCGACTTGGACTGGTCGGATCCCTTAATTGTGTTTTTGGAGGTGTAATATGTTGAAACAGACAGATCGTGCTCGAATTGCAAGAAATCTTCTTTTTGGGCTGTGCATTTTGGTTGGAATGTCGGCTGCAGGCCAAGCAGCAACTATTACCATTGATTTCGAAGGGGTCGATACCTCGGGCGGACCGGTCTCGGGAGGCACGTTGGACACTTATCTTGCAGGGTTTGGTGTGACTTTGGCAAACATTGTCGCCCCAACTAACACGGTTGTTGCTGACCGTGACGGCGTGCTCAGTGTCTACGCTGCTTCAGGAGTCAATTTTTTAGACCAACAAACGGGCGGCGCCACTAGCCGTTCTTACGATGTGGTTTTTGGTTCGACACTCGATAGCTTTGCGTTCACGCGAACAGCCTATTTCGGCGCAACTGGCAGCGGACTGATCTACCCCGCATGGAGTGCGACGGCGTACGATTCTGGTGGCGGCATTCTTGCCTCGGTAGGAGAAGCGAAAACAGGTACGTTTAACACTCCAGGAAGCCCGGTGCCGGCCAAAGTCTTCCTGTTGAACACACCGGGAATTGCCAAAGTTCGATTTTTCGGCGACCATGAAGGAAATGCAGGACGCGCAGCGGCCGCCGTGGATGATTTCGTGTTAGAGACATCCACGCCCGCCGTCCCTGAACCATCGACGCTGGTGTTGTTCGGGTTAGGAATGGTCGGTCTAGGCGGCTACCATTTACGCCGAAAACGCAAATAAACCGAATTGGATTTCATGTGTGCAACAACGAACCCGCTTGCCAATGTCAGCGGGTTTTTTAACTGGGGAAGCAACGCCAAACCCATTTAGCCCCGGGTGAATACACCCGGGGCCGACGTTCTGGTCATTGTGCACCCATTATTCACGATGATCGTCAATAATCTCTTTAATCCTATCCGGGTCAGAAATACCAGTCACATCAATCTCCAAGCCCGATTGCCCAGCACTCGAGATGCCTATGCGTCCAACTCCCAATATCCGTTGAAAAAACGACTGCCAAACCTGCACATTTCGCACGTTTTCGTGAAACACCTCGTTGGTGTACTTCGACAAAATCCCTTTTCGCAGGATGGTTTTCTCTTCGGTCACGGTCACTTTCGTCCCCTTACACTTAATCCACCACACCAGCAGAATGATTAGCCCCGCCCCATAAGCGGCGATCAGCAGCACGCTAATCACAAAGTAAACCGGACTATTTTTGAACATCGAGGGGTTCGCTTCATACAAAACCGACTCATCCATAGCGTTTGTGCCTTCAAGATTCAGAGAAGAAAAAACAGCGAGCAGCCCCACATCGTGCAACAAACCCCGCCCCAAGTCAACCAACGCAAAAACGCCCCCCCGGATCAAAATAATTCAAAAATTTTTCGACACACGAATGGCCATTCCCAAATATTTAGCCCCGGGTGAATACACCCGGGGCCGACGTGTAATATGTATTGTGCCCGGCCCAATCACAATTGGCGTTGCATTTTTCGATGCCCAAACCGGCTCATCGAACGATTTTTTTGCACATCGGCCCCCCGTGTATTCACGGGGGGCTAAATATTTGATGAATGGCCCGCCAGCGCGGCTCCCGAATATTTAACCCACCAACGGGCCTACGATTTTTTCTTTTTGGCCGCCTTTTTCTTCACCGCCTTCTTCTTGCCCCCCTTTTTCGAGGCTCGCTTCTTGGCCGATTTCCTGGCACCACCCGCCTTCTTTTTCTTAGCCGCCTTTTTCTTCGGCACCGGAGGCTTTTGTAGGCCGTCGAGGTTTGACTTAACTTTCTCAATAAGCGGAGCGGCACCCAACTTCTCCGCATAATCAAGCGCCTTCCGATACATCTCTTCGGCACCGTCCAGGTCACCACGAGCTTTGAATACGATGCCCAGGTTCGTGTAGTTGCTGGCCATACCCTCCAGGTGTTCCAGTTTTTCGTGGATATCGAGCGACTGCCGGTGCATCTCCTCGGCTCCGTCCAGATTCCCTCTATTTCTGAGCACGATGCCCAGATTCGTGTAGTTGATGCCCATACCCTCCAGGTGTTCCAGCTTCTCTTCGATTACGAGCGCCTTCCGATACATCTCCTCGGCACCGTTCAGCTCGCCCCGAGTGTTAAGCACGATGCCCAGAATCGTGTAAGCCCGTGAGACATTTTCTTGGCTGTCTTGTGTTGTGGCCAACTTGACAGCTTCATTAAGCATCACTGTCGCCTGATCCAGGCGGCCTACCCTTCTGAGAAAAAGGCCGTATTCGATCAACCCCGATGGTTGTCGCCGTTCAACGGTAAGCTTCGCAAATTCGACTTCCGCTTTAGTCAGCCGTCCTGCATCGGCCAACTTCCAAGCTTTGTTAATCGCCGAATCCGTGGATGGTTCTGGCGGTTCTTGGTCGCTGGGTCGAAATAATCGTCCGATTTCTTTTTGAACAGTCGCAGAGTCCACTTTCTCTGAAGCGTCGCCCTGTTCGTGGTCGTGCAGCCAAGTGGCCAATTGCCTGCGCAGGAGCTTGCAGAATTCTTCTTCGGTGTCAAAAGTCTCAAAAAGATGTTGCTTTTCTAGCTCAATTTTGGCTCGGAACTTAAGAACTTTTTGTAATTGCGGCCCCGGATCACTCATGGATTTCTGATTTACGGACTTGAATGTGAGAACAAGTTGCCGCATTGGAGATTGTTCGTCTTCGTAGCATTCTACCGCAACGTGAAACTCTTCCTCCGTTCCCGAACTGTAACGAGCAGGTTTCGTATCGGTTGGGTTACCCCAACGGCTTTCAAGCAGCAAGAAGAAGTAATCGGACTTTCGTAACTTTTTGTTGATGAGCTTTTGAGGACGCCCAGCCCCTCCTGGCGTCTCTTCCCAACCAGCGGCCTGAAAGTAGACGCCCCGTGGAATAGCGAGGGTTTCATTGAATTCACGAATTTCATCGCGAAACGCTTTGCGTAAATCCTCAAGACCGCCCGGCGATGCGATGAAGACTCTGTAGTAGGTGAGTTGGCTAGGCATAAGAGATCATTCCCCAACACTTGTTTAGTTCAGCAAATAACCTATCACGCCCTGCAATAAATATCCACCGACCAATTCCTCCAAATATATTTAGCCCCGGGTGAATACACCCGGGGCCGACGTGGAATATGTTTTGTGCCCGGCCTATTCGCAATTTTGCATTGCATGATTTGGCGCAAAACAGCTCATCGGGCGGTTTTTGGTTGATCGGCCCGGGGTGTGTTCACCCCGGGCTAAATATTGTTGATTGGTGTTAGCCAGTCCCAGGGTTGGGTGGGCCAGCCGTTTTGCAAGTTGTGGTTTTCGACGTAGCGGATGCGTGTCAGCAAGGACTGCTCGGTGAAGCAGAACTGTTTGTCGTAGCCGCGGGTCCAGATGGGGCGGTTGGTTTTTAGGAGCCAGCGTGCTGAGTCTTTCGCACACTTTACGACTTGAGGCATCGTCACCGGCGTCGGTCCGATGACAAAATGGATGTGCGAGGCCTGCACGGTCAGGGCGAAAACACGTTGATGTTTACGATCAACAAGCGCACGGCCCATTACGTCGGCGATTTCAAAAAGTTGGTCTGTGGCAAACCGGCAAGGCGGGGATTTGAGCCGGCTGCGGTCGGTCTGTTCGAGCGGCGGGTTGGGGGGCAGGGTGATGGCGTCTTCAACCCAATGGCGCCGGTCGCCTCGTAACCATGTGCCGTAAGTCGTGCATGTGATGAGGGTTCCCAGGGTGCGCTGCACGGTGATTTGGTCCGTGAAATGGGGTTGTGATGGAAATGGTTGATCGGCCCGGGGTGTATTCACCCCGGGCTAAATAGTGCGTGATGTTGTATGTGCGTTCAATATTTATTTCAACACATATTTAGCCCCGGGTGAATACACCCGGGGCCGACGTATCAGTCATTGTGCGCCAATCGGCGTAATCACACCCCCCATTCAACCCTCCCCAAACGCGATTTCAAAAAACATTCCGTGAAAAATAAAAACCGTAATCGCATGGGGCTTTACACGGGCGAGCCTAGTCGCAAAAATATGTGTCCCGTTTTGGGTAAGGGCGTATAGCTCAGTTGGTTAGAGCGCAGCTCTGATAAAGCTGAGGTCCGTGGTTCGAGTCCACGTACGCCCAATTTATTCAAAATCGGAACTGGGAATTCGGAAGTCGGGAAGGCCAAGCAAGTGGTTTGGGTCTCCGGTTTAATTGATCCGAATTTCATTTTTCGATTTCCGACCTGGTATTCGGGGACGTAGCTCAACTGGGAGAGCGCCGCCCTTGCAAGGCGGAGGTTGCCGGTTCGATCCCGGTCGTCTCCAATCGCTTTTTTTAACTCGTTTTCTCGGCCTCAGTTTTGACTTGAGGCGTGAAAACGGTTGAGGAAAGTGCCCGGTTTGTGTGTCGGGAATTCGGGAAAAGAGTAGGGCAGTTTAGGAAATCGGATTATTTTTCTAAACTGCAGCGTGGTGACTTGACGAAACGAGTTAGCACTCCTAACATGGTCCCAGGCGAGTCACTTTGGTGATGAGCCGCAACTTGTTTGCCTGTCGTGGTTTGAAGCCGGTTCAGTAAAATGTTGCTGAGTCGGCTTCAGCCCACAAGGGGCTGGGTCTCGAAACTTGTTTCGGGGCGATTGATCTTTGACAATTTGGTAGCAGCATATGAGTGGCATCTTAAATTTTAGATGCATTGAGGCTTAGTTTTTAATTAAGTTTCAATGTATTATTTCGATGCGTTTACTCGACTTGGATGAATCTTTATTGATTCGAAAGAGTTGAGGTTTAGCGTGTCAGTTTAATATTGTTCTTGGGCGTTTGGCAAATTTGAAATCGTTTTGTAGATTGGTTTGTCTTGAGTGACGGCTAGCCGAGAGGTTGACCGGAGTTCGAGGCAAAAATCATTGTGGCCAAGCTACTAAGGGCATGTGGGGGATGTCTTGGTGTCAGAAGGCGATGAAGGGCGTGGAAGGCTGCGAAAATCCTGGGGAAGCTGTCAAACGAGCGTTGATCCCGGGGTCCCTGAATTATCATGCACTGAATACATAGGTGTATGAGGCTAACGCGGTGAACTGAAACATCTAAGTAACCGTAGGAAAAGAAAGCAAATGCGACTTCCTGAGTAGCGGCGAGCGAAACGGAAATAGCCTAAACCGTTGTGCTTCGGCATAGCGGGGTCGTGGGGCTTACAATTGTGAAGTTACAAAATTGTCTATTAGCAGAATTCCGTTGGAAAGCGGAACCATAGAGGGTGACAGTCCTGTATGCGAAAGTAGTGCAATCTTCCTGTGAGTACCCGAGTAGGTCCGGCCACGAGGAATCCGGACTGAATCTAGGAGGACCATCTCCTAAGGCTAAGTACTCTCTGACAACCGATAGTTCACAAGTAGCGCGAGCGAAAGATGAAAAGAACCCCTTTTAGGGGAGGGAAAGAACCTGAAACCACATGCCTACAAGCTGTCGGAGCTCCATGCCTTCGGGCGGAGTGACGGCGTGCCTTTTGCATAATGACCCGGCGAGTTACCGTCATTGGCTCGGTTAAGGACTTACGGTCCGAAGCCTCAGGGAAACCGAGTCTGAATAGGGCGACTATTGTCAGTGGCGGTAGACGCGAAACCTGGTGATCTACCCATGAGCAGGTTGAAGCGCGGGTAAGACTGCGTGGAGGACCGAACCCACCTAGGTTGAAAACTGGGGGGATGACTTGTGGGGAGGAGTAAAAGTCTAATCAAACCAGGAGAT
>Ga0115002_10003669_pt1 | contig 18997 bp, 19 predicted proteins | sample ArcticOcean_MG_C_8_FD_89576 | JGI IMG/M metagenome (GOLD analysis project Ga0115002, IMG submission 89576) | Marine microbial communities from western Arctic Ocean - ArcticOcean_MG_CB11_86 | ecosystem: Environmental > Aquatic > Marine > Oceanic | place: Arctic Ocean: Canada Basin | collected... | reverse complement strand
CCTGCTCGCCGCCGACCGAACTGGCACTCGGCGTGTTCCTGGCCCCCCCCGTCGAGATGACCGCCTCGAGGTGATCGCCGCTGCGCAGATGAAGGGCCACCGGAATCTCCTCCGTCCTAAGCTCGCCGAACCGCAGCCTGTCGATCTGATCGAACGTTAGCAGGCGGCGAACGTCGTCGACGTAGACCTCTATCTCGTCACGCCCCTGGAAATCGAGATTCTCGACGGTATGGCGGTCGCCGGATCGGGTGATGACGGTCCCCTGGTAGGGCCCGGCCACCGCCGTGGTGACGCAAGCCAGGACCACCAGCAAGATGACGGGCTCACTGCGGCGCATCGTCACCTTCCTGCTGCTGCTCGACCGGCCTGCGGGTGTCGATCTCGACTTGCGTGAGGCCACCGAAGCGGACCTCGACATTGCGGATTTGGTCGAGTCCGGTTGGCAAGTTCTCGATGCGCACCTTGTACGTACGTCCCGCCGGTACGATGAAGTGGCGGACCTCTGCCGACGTCATGCCCTTGCCGAGGACCGTGCGCATGGTGTAGTCGGTGATGAGGAACGGGACCTGGATGGCGCCGGCGTCGGTGAGCATGCGCAGCATGAAGCGCCCCACCTGAGGCGTCGCGTAGCGCTCCTCCGCCATCACCACCTCGACGTCACGGACCCTGACGAAGTCTTCGATGTCGGTCAGGACGACGACGGTGTACAACCCCGGAGGCAGATCCTGCACGAGGTTCGTGGCCTGGCTCCCCGACTCGTAGCCGACCGGCGAGGATCCGGCGGTGCGCGGGTGGTCGGCGAATACCTCTTCGTCGGTGTCCTGATCGACGATATAGTAGTTCAGCTGGCGGATCCCACCGGCTTCGATGATGAGCCGTCCCTTGCCCTCGGGGATCGGCGGCGGCGCGTGGCCACCGCCGGTCGTCGTCGCCGCGCAGGCGGCCACCAGGAGGCATATGGCCGTAATGCCGGCGCGGATCACAAGTGACCCGCGGCCGGAGGTTCGGATCTGCATCTCGTGTCTCCTCGATCGAAGCGGAGCGTTGCGCGTTTTCTTGAGCAGGTAAGTTTCACTAGCCCATAGGAGACTGTCAACCGACTCGCCCTATCCCGTTCGACGCACCAACCCGCCCTGGGGTTCAATCGGGGGCAAGGCGCACGACGACGAAGTGTCGTGCCGGATCGCGGTCACGACGAGTGAGAGCCAGGTAGTCGGCGTCCGTGTGTGCCCAAGCCGTCATCGCTGCCGTGCTGACCCCACGGCGCAGGCAGGCGTCCCAGAACTCGGAGTGAGGGCGGACGAAGCCGACGGCGGCAAAGAATAGGTCAGCACCACGCTGCTGTAGGGCGGACAGCGTCTCTTCCTGGAACTCGTCCGGCGTAATCTGCCAGCCTTTCCGGTTCGCGTAGTAGAGGAGCGTCGGGTTCTGCGACCGGTGCGGGGCGCCGGCGTTTTGGTCGATCTCTCCGGTGACGACGACGGCATCGGCGTCGGCTCGGGAGTCGAAGAGACTTCCGGCCTCCCTGGCGCTGCGATGGTAGTGGTAGACGTTGTTGTCCGGCCGGTAGTAGCCGTGCGCAACCCAGGCGCTGTAGGCCATCGTGGCGGCACAGGTGACGACGACGAGCCTCGGCCCCCATGGCGCCCCGCAACGACGGGTCCAGGTCATCAAGCCCTGAGCCGCCAGTATGGCACAGACCGGCACGAAGGGCAGCTGGTAGTAGTGGAGCTTGTGGTTGCCTTCCGGCACGAGAACCAGATAGAGGCCGAGGCCGGCGACCCAAATCAGCAGGTACAGGCTGCGACCGCCGTCATCGCGGACATGTCGCACCGTGAGCACGGTCCCGGCCACCGTGAGCAGGGCGACGACGGGCGTGAGAATGTTGTGCGCGAAGCGCGAAGCCATCGCGGCGTAGAACTCCCCGGTGAGCAGCAGGGAGGAGTCCCACTTGTCGTAGCCGTAGCGATTCCAGATGCCAAAGGTCAGCCCGGTCTCGTGGAACAGGTTGGCAGCATGGGCATACCAGGCCGCGGCCGGCGCCAGCACGGCGATGAGGTAAAGCCACATCCGCGGGTCGCGAAGGAAAGCCAGTCCCCGGGCCCGCCAAGCCATGGCGACGAGGGGGAAGCCGAGGTACAACGTCGGTATCTTCACCAGGAAGCAGGCCGCCGCACAGGTCACGGCCACCGCGAAATCCGCCCAGCGGCCCGACCTCAGCCAGCGATCGAAGGTGTAGAGGCTGGCCAGGCTCAGAAGCATCATCAGCGCCTCCGGCATGAAGGCACGCCCGAAGAACCAGCTGACGGGCACCACGAGATACAAGGCGGCGGCGACGCGAGCGACGCCGACGTCGCCAACGGTCCGTCGACAGAGCAGGTAGAGGATGCCGGCCGAGGCTGTCGACAGGAGGGCGGCCAGCAGGCGCCCCAGCCACTCGTGAACGCCGCCGGCGGCAGCGTAGAGCAGAGCAACGCTATAGGGAAACAGGGGGAAGTTCATCTCGACGTAGCCGAGGGTGTCGCCCCGCCAGTCGACGCGCGGGTAGAACGGCCGGTCGAGGCCTTCCGCCAGATAGTTGCGGGCGATGGCCGCCGTGTCCGTCTGCCGCCACGCCTGCTGGTCGATCAGAGGCGCACCGATATCGACGAGGCGCAGCGCCAGGCCGGCCAGCAAAATCGCGATCAGGACGCGGTCCACCGGCGACCTACGGACGCCAGCTCGGGGACTTCCCGTCGCGGCCGTCGGTCTGCATCAGATTGATGGGCAGGATGGGACGCTCGGTGGCGTCGTCGAAAGCGAAGCCCACCGATGGCACCAGATAGATGTCGTAGGTGCTGACCGGCCGTCCCTTGGAGTTGGCCACGAGCTCACCGTCATCGCCGATCGCCATCTTGCCGGCGTAGGCCAGCCCATTGCCGTCCGGCGACCACGTCGAGTGCTGGTCGATCTTCTTGTGATCGGTGAGTCGGGTCATGTTGGTAGCGAGTCATCGTCAGTCTGTCGGTGTTGTCTCGAGGTCGAACTCCGCACGGACGGTGTAGTTGGCGGCGATTCGCTCGCCACCTTCCAGGACGCGGACCTGCGACAGGTGCTCGGCGAGCACTTGCTCGACCTGTCCCAGGATTTCGCCCGTCATCGGATCGCGGAGCTCTCGCCCGCGTCCCAGACGCCGAACTTGTTGCCGTTCCGAATGCCTTCGGCCAAGACAATGTTAATATAGGCGACGTCTGTGTCGATATCTATGACCATCGGATTCGAGACGCGCAGGTGCGGGGGCGGCTTGATACCGATGCCGAACACCCATGCCACCGCCCGTCGCATCGGCCAGGCGCGTCTCGAACGCGGCCAGCAGCTGCGTAAACTCGGGGCTGCCCAGGCCTTCCGCGCAACGGGCTGCTTGGATGAGGGTGCCCCCCTCGGCGACGATGGGCACGTTCAGGGCGAAGTCGACCGCGGCCGTGCGCGCCACCTCCAGCGCCTACTCGTCGAATGGATTGCCGTCGATGATCCAGGATCCGCTGTGGCTCAAGGGGGCCGCTTCTCGAGGAGGGACGAGCTCAGAACGCGCGCCAGCTGGGCGAGACCTCATCACGATCGTCGGTGTTGGTGAGGTTCACCGGCAGGATCGGCTTGGCCGTCGCATCATCCCAGTCGAATCCGACACTGGGAAGAATGAATAGATCGTAGGTCCCCATGGGCCTCTTCTTGCCGATGGAAATCTCCTCTACCATTAATTCACCGTCGTCGCCAACCTTCATCTTTCCCTGATAGACGAGTCCTGCGCCATCGGGCGACCATTCGGGGTCCAGCTCGAAAGTCAATTCAGCGATGGTGATCCTAATCTGGTCACCATTTGCAGGGTTGGCGATCATCAATTCCTGGCCGCCAAATCGTTCCGAATTAAAGGCTAACCAACGACCGTCAGGTGACCAGGAAGGGAACCAATCGAAACGTTTGTCCGTCGTGAGGCGACGCATATCGCTGCCATCCGTATTGATGACGTAGATTTCGTCGTTCCCTTCAAATTGACCGGACGTGAACGCAATCGTTCGTCCATCCGGAGCCCAGGACGGGTGGCGCCCCTGCACAAGCTTTCTGGGTTCGCTGCCATCGACGTTCATCATCCAGATTGCGATGTCACCATCTCGTTGGCTGACAAAGGCGATGCGAGACCCGTCCGGAGACCAGCAGGCTTCCTTATCGCTTTCTCGGTGCTGCGTCAGGCGAATGGCGTTTGAACCATCTGCATCCATTAATGCCACATCAATGTTCGACATGACATCACCAATGGTGTAGAGGATCCGCTGGCCATCCGGCGACCACTGGGGATTCTGCTCAAAGTCCCGAGTGTCTGTCAGTTGTGTGACCTGCCCGCCTGCAGCTGGAACTGTGAACAAGTCCCAATCGCGAACCCGAGTCGGCGTGGAGGAATACAAGATGGTTCCCGCAGGCTTGAACTCAGGATTGCTACCTGGAGGTATGTCGAAGGTCAACTCGAAGGTTTGCACACCCGAGATGGACGGCGACCCCACTTCGACCGTCTTGGTCTCGACCCAATTGGCCGCCGAGACTGTCACGTCATAAGAACCGCTGTTCATTTCGGAGAATTTGAAGGTACCTGGCTCGACAAGCCTATTGAACAGTGGCTGAATACGTTCGGCCTCGAGACGGACAAGGCGTCCGTCGCCACCACGTACATCGATTTTGACCTCACTAACACCGCATGCGGACGCGGCGAGGCCGATGGCGCACAACCCCCATCGGGTGATCACCTTCACAGACTACCTCCGTTTCTTGCATAGACTCGGCAAAACATCAGCCGGTGAACAGTGGTTCTAAAGGGCCCAGGGAGCTACGTGGTGCAGCAGCTGATTAGGTTGCAGCAGTTGGTTGATTTGGTTGCAGCAGTTGGTTGATTTGGTTGCAGCAGTTGGTTGATTTGGTTGCAGCAGTTGGTTAGGGGCAGGCAACAATACCAAACACAGCTCCGGTCGACCGATGAGCTGGGCGTACATCGGACCAACCTAGATCTTTAGCGGAACAGATCCTTGACTTTGCCCCAGGTGCTGAAATCGATGTCCGTTGCCACCAATGCCATGCCGGCGTAGACCGCAGTACGTTCGATTGTGGTCCCATCGCTCGTATAGACAGCGTCAGGCCGATGCACACGCAAGGCATCGTCGCCCCGTCCCAGACGCTGCGAGATCCATCGGCGTGTCATGGCATCGATGGTTGGATCTTCCAGGAATCGCCCAACGTAGACGGCACTGATTCCCGGCGGCAAGGGAGACGTCTGGCTCACAGCTGAGAGATCGACGTTCCCAGCGATCTCCGCCCGACGTTGTAGTTGGGCAAGGCGTGCGATCTGATCCGGCGAGTCGGGATTGAACAGATAGACGACGCGCACATCCCCCGATGCCGCAGCGGCAGGCCGCAGATCCTGGAGTGCAAGCCCCAGCAGTAGAACAAGAAAGAGAGTGGCGAAGGTATGGCGTCTGATCATGAAGAAAAATGTGTCATCGGGAAATGTGACCGTCACGTCCTACTCAGGCCGAATCGAGTAACCTTGAATGATGACCGTATGCCCATCCAGAATGCGAACGAGGGCCAAATGGTCGCTGAGAATTTGCTCAACTTGCACGACCCCAATGCGTCGAGGCAGAGCATGGCCAAGACTCTGACCTGTTCCTGGATCACGTAATTCTCGACCGCGGTCCCAGACGCCAAATTTGTCGCCATTATGGATGCCGTCGGCGAGTCCGATGTTAATATACGCGGTGGCGCCATCGATATCTATGATCTTTGGCTCCGAGACCCCCAGTGTCGATGGCGGTCTGATGATACCGGCGACTTGCTCAGCCACTTCCGTGGCACAGGCCGCCAACGCCTGTCCAACCAGAGAGGTTTTGAATTCTTCGCTCTCCCAGTGAACCTGGTCCAGCAGGAAATACTGCCTGTCCAAATGGATATGCGAAGCAGGATTGGCGATTCCAGTCCGCTTGTTATCGACCTCCTGGTCTACGACAACGTCCGCCTCCCTTCTGCCATCTACCACGTTGTAGAGCAGCAGATGCACAGAAGCGAGCCCTTTGTAACTGCGATGTCCGCCGATCGGTGCCGTTGCCTGGAACCGATTCATGGTCAAACCCTCAATCTGACCGAACATGACCCAATCCGCTGCCAAAAATCGTCCGATGGCGAGGGCGCGCTCAGCACTGATGTCACCCAGGCGCTCTTCGGGTGCCAAGTACACGACAGCTGAATCGATTGGTAAGATCCTGTAAAAAGGATTTGTCCCGATACTATCTCCGAGGATCTTGGGGATCCCCGTCTGCACGGGCCATGAGGATCGCTTGAGGTAGCTGGTTTTGTCTTTCATCGGCAACAACAGGATCACCTGCGACAGTGCGGCCGAGTCACCTCGCACCGTTTGCGCCCAAGTCGGTGGTTCAGATCGGACTTGACCTGTCGACGTGCTGTCCTCCGGCGCGGACATGACGAAGGTCTGTAAACTCGGCTCCAGACCGCTGGCGCAGGCCGACAGGTGCAGCATGAGCCCCAAGAGCGCAATTCGAATCGAGCGCGGAAACGGCGTTCGAATTGCGGTGACCGAGTTCGTTGCCCCTGAAGCCATCATAATCGACGAAGCCATCATGCTCGACAACGGGTCAACACATAGGGTCCGCGGGGCACAGCGACGATGGCCGCGTCCTTGCCATGGCGAGTTTGGGCGATTTCGAGGCCTTCCTGTAGAGTGGGCACCACATCGACAAAGCGGGTCACACGAAGGTCGTCTGGTTCCACGCCTTCTGACACGAGGCAGACTCGAGCTTTGCGCAAAACCTTGCACAATTCCTGCAATTGCCACTGATCGATACGGAAAAACTCTGGATCTTGCAGACGCGCCTCAAAGTCGTCGATTCCCGTGGTCTCCTCGAGGAGACCCGTGAATTCAGACCCACCCAGGCCCTCCGAGCAACGTGCCGTCAGCAGAATCGTCCCGCCTTGCTCGACGATGGGCAAAACAGCCGTGAGTCCCTTGACTGCCTGGTAAAAGGTCAGATCCAAAGGAAAACCGGCGCTCGAAGTCACCACAATAGGCGCAGGTTTGTCGACCCAGGCTCCAGCACGGTCTTCAACAAAGCGACAACCTGAAGCGTGGGCCTTCTCAAGATCACCTGAAAAAATGCCTGTGACCTGTCGATCATCATTCATGGCCACATTCAGGGTAAAATCAACACCGACTGTCTGCGCCACTTCCAGGGCTTGTCGATGAAAGGGATTGCCCTCGATGTTGCCCTCCGACGCCAGCGGATGAGACAGAAGTTGGGGACCATGCAGGACGCGCATTGTATCCACTCCCATCAATCCAGGACAGATGGCTTTGCGACCACCAGAAAATCCAGCCATCAGATGCGGCTCGATAAGGGATGTGGCGATCTTGAGGTCAGCCTCGACGTAGACGCGGTCTATCCAGATCGGTGCTCCGCCACTGGTTGTCCCCATGTGCACGAGCGTTTCACGATCTCGAGCCTCGTGATTCAACACCCTGTAGTTGGTGGCGATGTCAGCCCCAACTAGTTGGATGAGTTCATCGCCCACATTGGGTCGATGCAGCCCCGTGCCAATCAGTATCGTTATGCGATCCCGAACAATCCCAGCCTTCTCGAGGGTAGCAAGAATCGGCGGAAGGATGAGAGCGTTGGGCACAGGTCGCGTGATATCTGCGATGACGACACAGGCATCACGACGCCCTGAGGCGAGATCCGCCAAGGGTCGCCCGCCAATGGGACGCTCAAGAGCCTGGGCAAGACGAGCCTCAATTTCGGTCAGTCCAGGTGTGTGTTCCATGGACAAGACCTGCGTCTGTGATGGCAGATCGGCTTCAAGCCCTGCATCGCCATAGTCGAACGTCAGTCGCGGCATGTTAGTCTTTGGGTTCTGGCTGCAGGATGCCACGCAGATACGAAGCAAAGGCCTGGCCGTGCTCCGGATCGGCGAGTGCGTGGTCCGCAAAAGCGCGGTAGTACGTCAATGGCGTGCCGATATCATAACGCTCCTCGTCAGGACGTAGACGAATACAGCGGACATTCTCCCCCCAGCTCAACAGGATCCTTATCGCGTCCGTCAACCACAGCTCTCCCTTCACGCCCGGATTTGTCGCCTCAATGGCCTCGAAAATCCTCGGCGTGAACACATAGCGCGCTGCCACAGCCAGCGTACTGGGCGCTTGCGCGGGATCTGGCTTCTCGACGATGTCATCAATGGCGAAATCGGATCCGGATGAGGTGTCCTCGCCGTCCGCTGGTTTCACGACGCCGTATTTACGCGTCTCTTCCCGAGGAACATCCCAAACAGCGATCGTCGCTGCCGCGCCTGAGGCTTCGTGGCTTTCCACCAGGCGCCCCACGACGCCGGTGTCGCCACTTGATCTGATGATCGTGTCGCCGAAGCCGACGACGAACGATTCGGAGCCAACGAAATCCTTGGCGAGCCGTACTGCATCCGCGTTGCCGAGAGGCCGTCGCTGTCGCACGAAATAGAAGCCCACACCTGCTGCTTCATAGTCGACCTCACCGATCGACGTGGCCTCTGGGAGACGAGCCTCGAGTTCTGGATCGTCGTCGAAGTGATCCTCTATTGATCGCTTCTTGCGTCCCGTGACGAACAGAAATTTGCAGACGCCCGCATCGATCATTTCTTCAACGACGTACTGCACCACTGGCTTGTAGCCGACGGGCAGCATCTCTTTTGGTTGGGACTTCGTCGCCGGCAACAGGCGAGTGCCCATCCCGGCGACGGGAAGCACAGCTTTTGTGATCGTCATCAAGCCTCTGTGATCGTCATCTAAGAATCGACTGGGTCCGATCGGGAAATGTGTCAAAGTGGCGTAACTTGTGGAAAATTATGGTATTACCCAGACTGGTCAAGCTCATTGGGCCGCCGAGAACCCCCTTTCGCGCTTCAAGCAAAGACAGCAGACATGCCCACGCCGGACCAGACACAGACTTTGGGTGAGCACATGCTCCGCCGGTCGCGTTCCAAGCACCCGGTAGCGGGTCAGATTCGTCATGCAGTCTTTGATTTCGATGGTACACTCAGCCTCCTGCGGGCGGGCTGGCAGCAGATCATGATCTCTTACTTCGATGAGACTCTGGCGGCGACTGGCGCTGAGGAAACCCCGCGAACTCGCCAACAGCTGTGTATCGATTTCATCACACGACTCACGGGACGCCAGACGATTTATCAATGCATGGAGCTGGCGCAGCAGGTAAATGCCCGGGGCGGAAACGCTCTTGCAGCAGATGACTACAAAGCGGAGTACCTCCGGAGACTTCACGAACATATCGACCACCGACGTAGTGTAATTGCCAGTGGTCAGAACCCATTGCCGTTCCTCGTGCCTGGGACGCTCGATTTGCTCGAACGGTTGCGGGACCAAGGCACCGTCTGCTATCTGGCCAGTGGCACAGATGTGGACTATGTGCGTGAAGAGGCTGCCTTGTTGGGGATAGATCACTACTTCGCCGAAGACGGTCAGCGTCCGCGCATTTATGGGGCGCTGGTTGACTTTCAGAAGTTCTCGAAACGCATGGTGATCGAGACAATCCTTGCGGACAATCAGCTGGACGGCGACGCCCTGGTGGGTTTTGGAGATGGCTACGTCGAGATTGAAGAAACCCTTCGTGTAGGTGGTTGGGCAATCGCTGTCGCCAGTGACGAAACTCGCGTGGATGTCGACGACGAAGGTAGCGTAGCTCAACCTCAGATGGATTCGTGGAAACAGGAGAGATTATGGCAGGCAGGAGCACACATCCTGACACCGGACTGGCAGGAACACGACGTATTACTCGCATACCTGGGCATGGACAGTCGATAGTCGAGGCACTGCCACTGCAACGCTTGCGCAGCTTGCTTGCGAAGGCCGGTGATCTTCGCATCGTCGTCGTCGGAGATTTCTTTCTGGATGCGTATTACGATTGTGATCCTCGACTCAACGAGCCCTCTGTGGAAACGGGCCTCACCGCCTACCAGGTAGTGCGAACGCGTCGTCAGGCAGGCGCTGCCGGCACGGTGGTCGCGAACCTTACGGCCCTCGGATGTGGCCACATCGACGCGGTCAGCTATCACGGTGATGACGGTGAAGGGTTTGAGCTTCGCCGGGCCCTTGATACACTCGGTGCCGATACATCGCATTTCATCTGTGCCGAGGATCGTGTCACACCGACATACGGCAAACCGTGTCTCGTTGAGCAAGAGGACCGCGGTCGCTGGCGAGTGACTGAAGAGCTGCAGAGACTGGACACAAAGAATCGCCGCCCAACCCCTGCCAAGCTGCAGACTGCCCTGATCGAGAAGTTGCAGGCGTATTGCCAGCAAGCGCATGCAGTGATCGTTGTGGATCAGGTACGTGAACCAAATTGTGGTGTCATTACGACGCGTGTCCGCAGAGAGATCGAAGCCTTGTCGAAGATCTACAATACAACCGTCTTCATCGCCGATTCACGGGAGAGAATTGGATTATTTCGCCATGTCTCGATCAAACCGAATCTTGCCGAAGCGCAGAAGGCCACCAAGACAAATGCACAACGCTCCATCGGCGCAGCGGCCTCGTTGCTGCGCCGACTGCGGGGCAAGCGCGATCGCCCTTGCTTTTGCACGCTGTCGACTCGAGGTATGATTGTCTCAAGCGCCACTGCAGAGAACCACGTCGCCGCTTTTCCAGTGCCTGGACCAACAGATCCGGTGGGCGCAGGTGACTCAACGACGGCGAGCATCGCGTGCGTCTTGGCAGCAGGGGGCTCAGCACAAGAAGCCGCGCTGGTTGCCAACTTAGCTGCCTCCATCACTGTGCAGCAGATTGGCACGACAGGTACTGCAAGTCCGGAGCAAATCATCGATCGCTATCGCGAGCTCGGCAAGCTATGAGCTATCAACAGGCGCAAACCTCAGCGGTACGCGTGAACCCTGTAGGGAATCGCCTCAGCAAACACGAATTCAGCGAGATCGTGGTAGATCCGGCCGCATCACCGCCTGAGGCTGGAGATCTCGCTCTCCCGATCGAACAGTTGAGCGAACGCGTTCGAACTGCTCGTGATGCGGGCGCAAGTGTCATTCTCTGCTACGGTGCACATCTGATAAAGAATGGGCTTGGCCCCGTGGTGGCGGATCTTGTAAGAGAGGGCTGGATCACTCACCTGGCCACCAATGGCGCCGGCGTGATCCATGACTGGGAATACGCTTTCCAAGGCCGCTCAGAAGAAGATGTACGAACCAATGTGGCGGACGGCAGCTTTGGTGCCTGGGACGAGACCGGGCGCTATGCCATGGCAGCCCTTGCGACAGGGGTATTGCAAGGCATGGGGTACGGGGAATCTATTGGCCGACTGGTGCATGAAGAGGGTGTTTCGATCCCAGCTGTCGATGTCCTCCATGGCAGACTCAATGCCTGGGCACAGACGCCCGTTGCCGACGAAGCGATCGGTGCCATTGCCGACCTGCTGCACTGCATAGAGGTGGGTTCATGGCCCCAGGGCTGGACTCACATCAAACATGCGAACCCAGACGCGTCTCTTACAGCGACTGCTTTTGCCACCCGTACGCCGTTGACTGTGCATCCAGGCATTGGCTACGACATTGTCTACGTCCATCCCCAAGCGCAGGGGAGTGTTTTTGGCAGAGCCGCAGGCATTGATTTTCGTGTTTTCTGCCAGAGCGTCGATGACCTTGGCGAGTCCGGCGTCGTGATCAGTGTGGGATCGGCCATCATGGCGCCTCAGGTCTTTGAGAAGGCTGCTTCCGTGGCGAACAACCTCAGGAGTCAGCGCGATGTCGACGCCATTGCGCCCTACATCGCGGTCAATGACTTGCGGCCCGCCACCTGGGACTGGGCCCATGGTGAACCACCTATCTCAGATCCCGCTTACTACCTGCGTTTCCTCAAGAGTTTTTCCCGCACGTCGGCAGAGCCACTCAGCTATTTGGCCGGGGACAATCGTGTGGTCATGCACAATCTTCATCGACACTTGATGCATCCTACGAGTTCTTGAATGCGTTCTGACAACTGAATGCATTCCGGGTCATGACATGACCGCTTCGATCTGTTTCTCGAAGCGAGCCACGACCGCCTTGGGCACAACCTTGCGCAAGCCGCGGGTAAGGGTCCCCGTTTCTTCAGACAATCCTTCTGGCAACACAAGAACTCGCACCGGCCGCTCATGCCCCGGTAAACCTGCCAGATCTGCCTCCGTCCGCAGTTGCTCTTTGAGACGCTCAGTCAACGCATCAAATTGACGCAGCGCCGCTTCGTCAGTCGGCAAGCCGATGAGGTCTGTCTGCCTTGACGCTTCCTCGATATCGACCGTCGCGACAATGAGAGGATGGCTCCATTCCTGCTTGCCCGTGACGATGACGTGTTCGACAAGAGGCGCTCGGGAATAAACCCGCTCCAGCAACTCTGGGTTTACGAACTCGCCATTGCCGAGCTTGAACTGCCGCCCCACGCGACCACCAAAAGTGAGAAAACCCTCGGCGTCCATCGTGAACAGGTCACCTGTCCGATACCAGATTTTCCCCGCATCCTCATCCTCCACCAGGACGCGCGCCGTTTGCTCGGGATCGTTGAGATACTCAGTCATTACATTGGCACCACTGACCCACAGCTCGCCGATCTCACCAGCCTGCCCCTCGATCAGATCACTGGCGGGATCGATGTGAGCAACCATGCGACCATCCTCGGACATGAGCTTCACCTCAAATAGTGCTCGCCCTACAGAGCCCGCCTTGCGGCCGCCAAGATGGTTGGCCGCGATCAGAGGCGCACACTCCGTCGTACCATAGCCCTCGAACGTGGCGATCCCCAGTACATCCTGGAAAAAATCGAGCGCCTCTGGGTCTGCCTTTGCTGAGCCGACGACGAGAACTTCGAGCTGATCCCCTACACGTTTGGCCAACTGTTGTTTGATCGCTGCAACAACCTTTGCTCCAAGTGTGCGATCGATGAGGGCATCCACTACGCCCCCCCTGCCATGGGCGCGACGCTGCCGTGCACCAACGGCACGAGCGACAAGTCTGCCTTTGAGGCCTCCCGCATCAATCTCTTTGCGGACGTTCCCATAGACTTTGTCGAGCACCAGTGGCACCGTCAGGAAGCCTTGCGGAGCGGAGTGTCGGATGTCGCTCAGGACGCGATCGGGAGACCTTGCAAGGTCGAGCGTCCAGCCCTTCGCCAGAGGGAAGTAGATATTGAGAATACCCATCGAGTGGTAGTCGGGCGCCGACTTAAAGAAGCGAAAATTCTCTGCGAGACTGATGACATCCCAGACGCTTTGAACATTCGCAACAATATTCTGATGGGTCTGTACGACCCCCTTCGGCAGCCCTGATGATCCGGAGGTAAACAGGATTTTCGATTCATCTTTGGCATGCAGATTGATTGATGGCGGCGAACCCTCTGCTTGCGCCTCCTCCCAGCTGAGACCCTGTCCTTGCGTGCCAGGAACCTTCAGAATTCGTGGCTCGTGATGAAGTGCCGAGCAGATCACCTCGAATTGCTTCTGGCCCCGATCATCGACGACGAGCATCTCGAGTCCTGCGCTTGAGATACTATGGACGAGGATCTCTTTGGACGTCTTGTGACAAAGAGGGACGGCCGTCAGCCCCAGAAGATCGGCAGCGAGAAAGACAAGGATCGGCTCGATTCCACCATCCGTAAGTATGCCGATCCGATGTCCACGTCGCAGCCCTAGAGAGGCCAAACCACAAGCCAAACGATCGCGGCGATTACCCAGTTCAGCGTAGCTGATAGGCTGATATTGATTCGCCGTGTCCCCCTCTCCGAGAACTCGTATGGCAACTCGATCAGGGTATTGGGCGAAACTGCGCTCGATGAGATCGCGCAGATTATCCATCTATCTATCTCTAGCGTAGGTAGAGTGTGGTGGAAGCACTGAAGTGAAGGCGATATAGCCCACCAACGCGTTGAAGACAATAAACTTAGGCTCAATACCCAATGTCATCTACCCCTTGATTCATGCCGCTTGGGTTCCCAGCTGATTTCCCCGTGGCCTTGAGGTCCTGGCGACAATGCTTTCATTTATAGCAATGAACAGAATTCGCCTCCTGGTCCTGACCACGGGCGACGGCCATCATTCCCCCCTCGATCGGGCCATCGCATCCCCGGCGACTTCTACCCACAGCGTTCGATAGCTGACAGATAGCCGAGTATTTATGCGCGACGAAGAGCCCGACGAAGCCACCACAGACACAGCGCCTGACGCCGACGCTTCCGCAGTGGTGGCGTGGTCCGGTCCGGATCGTCGCCAAAGGTGACGTGTATCTCTTAGATTCGTGCTGCCGAGGTCGAGCCAGGAAGCTGGCGATGCGGACGCAGATCAACGTGCTCAATGATTTGTTTGCTGGCGTCGACGTGCGCGTAGGCGAGCACACCGAGTTGATTTGTGAGGACGAGGAACAGAAGATCTTCATGGATGCCCTGCGCCATCCGCCAAAGATGGGATATTGATGACCGCACGAAACTTCGCCCTGATCGCTATCACCCTCCTTGCTGGAACTTGTACAGTTCAGGCTCAGGAGTCAGAAGAACTTGAGGGCGCTCGTTCTGGCAGCAACGACCGCAACAAGACGGGGCCACACTACGGCGCCTCGATGGGTACAGTCACCGTCGGCGATACGCAGGTCTACCGACTCAGCATGCGGCCAGAGATTCCGCTGGGCAAGTTGGGTCTGGCCTTCGACGTTGAACTCTTCATCGACGAATCCGGTGATTTCAGCAGTCGTGGCTGGTCTTTCGGTACGACGACTGAGACCATCGACACGATCCTGCGCAAACTCTACTACGTTCGCTATGGACAACCCGGTGACGAATTATTCGTGCGGGTCGGCGCGCTGGACAGAGTGACCCTGGGCTATGGCCTGGTCATCGACAGTTATCGCAACACGCTCGACTATCCTGGGTTGAAGAAGACGGGTGTTCACTTCCAGATGCAAAGCGTAGCTGGTAGTTCGATCGGCCTCGAAGGCATGGTCAACAACCTACAGGACCTGCAGCAGGGCGGTGGACTCATTGGTCTGCGTGCCTTTTCACGACCGATGCCAAAACTTGAGATCGGCCTGACCTATGTCGTTGACCTCGATCAGTATGCGGGGCTATTGGATCGTGACGACGACGGCTTTCCCGATGCAGTCGATGCCTTCCCCGAAGACGGAGATCGGGCCCTCGACAATGACGGTGACGGCGTTGCCGATAATTTCGACGGCGACGACGACAATGATGGTGTGATTGACATCGATGAGGCCAGCGGCCTGCCAGCCGCCGTCATCGCCGGTCTGCGAGATTTGTCGGCGCAAGCGGCGGGCGACTTCGAAGTCGACGAAGAAGTTGCGCGACGCACCCCCTTCAATAGGGATCGCGTAGGTCGTGATCCCTTCGGTATCGCCGGCATCGACGTCGGCTATCGCCTGATTGACGACAACCAGCTTCGGCTGACCGCCTACGGCCAACTCGCCATGATGATCGACGATGACGATGCCCTTGACCCCGCCGCGGCAGACGCCCAGGGGGTGGCACCCGGCAATCGCAAGGCCGAAGGATTTGGCATCATGGCACCCGGTCTGTTGGCAACCTTCGGACCCTTTGATGGACGCATCGAGTATCGCTATTTCCAGGATGACTTTGAGGCGGGGTATTTCGACAACCTCTACGAACTGGACAGAGCCCGTCTCGATGTTGCCAGCGGCCTAGCAACGCCAAAGGATGCGCAACTCCAGCGCGACGAGAGTCTTTCGGGTGTTTTCGGACGCCTGACGGCGGATGTGCTGGGTCTTGTCGAAGCATCCGTCGACTATCAGCATCTGGTGGGCAGCGAAAATCCGCTGCGACAGCTTCACTCCCGAGGGCGCGTGTCCGCCGCCCTGTTGGAAACCATCCCCCGGTTGAGCCACGCATCAGCCTATTACCAGAAAAATCACATCGGATCACGCCTCGACGAAGAGGGCACGCCGGAATCGGCGGATGGTTTCTTCCAATCCACGGAAGACACCTTCTATGGCTATGAGGTTGGAGCAGAGATGGCCAGTGGTGTCGCCGTGGTCTGGGATACTCGCTTTCTTTTCGAGCGCGGTGCGGATGGTCGCCTGAAGCGCCGACGAGTCATGGCGATCGAGACGGTCTTCAATTTCTAATCCGGTCTCGCTCGTACAAGACCCCCTGGCCGCAGGTTCGACACCAGCGACACTGATCATCGATGGGCACCTGGATCTCGCCTACAATGCCCTGTTCCACCGTCGTGATCTCACCCAGTCCGTGTATACCCTCCGCGAGCGCGAAGATCTGCTTGCCGGCCAGGGACCATCGGGGCCACACCCTGATGCGCTGTGCAAATTACCCCGAGACGGCGCAGGCAAGGGCATCCCCACTGTGGCACTGCCAGAGATGCGATCAGGCGGCATCGGGATTGTGCTTTCCACCATCATGTCGCGCGTGCAAGTTCCCCATGGTGCGCTGTCAGATGGCATGCGCACGCAGGCAGCGGCACACGCGATAGGCCAATCCCATCTCCATTACTACAAGGCGCTGGAGCGCCAGGGCGAGGTCACCTTCATCCGCACGGCACATGACCTGCAGCAAGTTGCAGCCGCTTGGTCGTCGCGGGGCCCTGACTCCCCAATTGGCCTGATCCTCAGCATGGAGAGTGCCGACCCAATCCTTGGGCCGGATGATGTCGAGTTCTGGTTTGAGGCGGGACTCCGATCAGTAAGTCTGACCCATTTTGGCATAAATACCTGGGGCCACGGCACAGGAACCAAGGGCGGCCTCTATGCGTGCGCCTATCCGTTGCTTGAAGCCCTCCAAGCGGCAGGAATTGCACTCGACGTCACACATGCAGCCGATATTGCGTTCTGGCAGCTTCTCGAAGCCTGGGATGGCCCTCTCCACGCCAGTCACTGCAATTGCCGCTCCCTGGTCCCTGGGCAACGACATCTATCGGATGAAATGATCAAGGCACTGGCAGATCGCGGCGGTGTCATAGGTGTGGTATTCGCCGAACCTATGTTGAATCCTGACTGGAACTTCGATGACCCTGCCAGTTTTTCCGCCTCTACCGCGCAGCGATCCATGACGGCGGTTGTCGATCATATCGACCACATATGTCAGTTGACAGGCAGTATCGAGCATGTCGCCCTGGGCACAGATCTGGATGGTGGCTTTGGTCGCGAGTGGGCACCCACTGATTATGACACAATCGCCGATCTTCAGCGCTTCTTATCGATTCTCGAAAGACGTGGCTACGGCCCGGCCGATCGGGACGCCATTGCCCATGGAAATCTGCTGCGGTTTATGGGTGATGTCCTGCCGAAAGGTTCGCCGTGAAGGGTCGCCTCATCGTCGACAGCCACTTGGATCTCGGGTTCAGTGCCCTGCAGGTCAACCGTGACCTTATGCAGCCGGCTGCGACCATTCGAACCCACGACCCGATGGATGTTCTCGACAATTTCGGATCTTGCACTGTATCCCTGCCGGAGCTGCGTCGCGGCAAGGTCGGGATCGTCTGTGCCACGGTCATGTCCCGTCTCGATCCAACGGACCGTGCAACTCGGACGGGGATGTATGCGCAATCTCAGACCCATGGAGTTGGACGGGGACATCTGGCTTACTATCAGGCATTGGATCGCCTTGGTCAGGTGGAGATGCTTCATACTCGCCGGCAACTCGACAACGCGGAGCATCGCTGGCGCGAGGCCGAAATCCCCGCTGACGGCTCGGGGCCGCCCATTGGCGTCGTCTTGTCGATGGAAAGTGCTGATCCCATTCTGGATCCTGATCAGGTACCCGAATGGCACGCAGCGGGCTTACGGATGGTCAGTCTGTCACACTACGGTACCAGCACCTACTCCCATGGCACGGCGACGGAAGGTGGACTCCTTCCACCAGCTGGCCCCCTCCTGAAGGCGCTTGCCGCTGCAGGGATCATCATCGATGTCACACACCTGACCGATGAAGCACATTGGGAACTGCTGTCATGTTACGATGGGCCGATCTGCGCCAGTCATCATAACTGTCGCGCCCTCACCCCGGGCCAGCGACAGTTAACCAATGATATGATCCTCTCTATCGCCGAGCGGGGCGGTGTGATCGGTGCCGCTTTTGACGCCTGGATGCTGGATCCAGCATGGCGGCGTGACCTGCGGCCAGGAGATCAACAGACGGCAGCGACCTTGCAGACCGTTGTGGAGCATATCGATCATATTGCCCAGTTAACGGGGACCAGCCAGCACTGTGGAATCGGGACGGATCTCGATGGTGGCTTTGGTGCTGAGCAGGCTCCGCGCGATCTGAATACGATCGCCGATCTCCCCAACTTGGTGCCGCTGCTTCACGAAAAAGGATTCAGCAGCCAAGACGTGGACGGCATCCTCGCCGGCAATTGGCTGCGACTGTTGCGCGACCACTGGCGCGACCCCACCTAAGCAGTTCCTCTCGAACACACTGGATTAGACGACAACACGGGGTTGAATCGGATGGATGCGTCGCGCTGCCCGCTTCTGAGTCCTAGTCTCGTTCTATCTGTCGCGAGTGACCACAACTCGACGCCGATAATTTCTCCCTGTCCGCAAACATGATCATTTGACATCTAAATCGACATGCGGATTTGTCCAGATGTTTTTTTAGGGGATATTTTCAGACAAGTCGACACCTTAGCCCGAGAAACAATTGCGTAAAGGCGCTAAATAAGGTACGATTGACGTCAGAGGGAAGTTTCCTTCCCGCGGCACGTCTCATACGCACTTGGCTTCTCGATACTGAGACAACTACCGGGTTCATTGGCCATTCTATGAGGGAGTCATCCGATGCGCGGCGCTGACGCTGTAATCCAGGCGCTTGAACGACAAGAAGTGGAGTTCATCTTCGGCCACCCCGGCGGGGCGGCGATGCCGATCTTCGATGCCCTTGTCGATTCAGAGCAATTGCGCT
>Ga0115002_10003668_pt1 | contig 19010 bp, 17 predicted proteins | sample ArcticOcean_MG_C_8_FD_89576 | JGI IMG/M metagenome (GOLD analysis project Ga0115002, IMG submission 89576) | Marine microbial communities from western Arctic Ocean - ArcticOcean_MG_CB11_86 | ecosystem: Environmental > Aquatic > Marine > Oceanic | place: Arctic Ocean: Canada Basin | collected... | reverse complement strand
TTCAAGGCGAACCGGTTCACATTGCCTATTTGAAAAACGACACGCTGTTGGTTTCGTTTCCAAAATCGCTGCCAGGAAAAGGCATTAATTTCTCGGCCAAGGTCAAAACGCCCGACGAAATGGCGGACGTCTTGCTGATGTTATTGACCTTCCCTCACAGCCAAGCTGCCAAGAAAAAATAGCGTCAGCTGAGAGAATCGTCCGCACTTGCGGGCTCTAGTGTGCTGGGTTCCGATTAGTCGAAGATTAGCTCCAAAGTCTCATCGGCTTTCTGGTCTTTTATCTCGTCATCATCGTTGTCCAAACCATCAAGGTCGGCGAAAAATGCATCTCGGTCTTGGTCACCCTTCAGCTTGTCCTTCTCGGCGTCATCGAAAACGGTTTGGCCGGGGCCGGTGGTGACTAACTTCGTACCCGTGCCTGCAAGCAGCGGCCCCGTGCCGTTGAGTAGGTTGTCGATTCGATCTTCGTAACTGCGTGCTGAGGTCCACTCGGCTAGAATGAAGTCGAGGGATGTAAGATCGGAATCAAAGGCCGTCGGTCCTGCAATCAGCAGGTCGTCTTGTTTTCCGCCTTTGAGATCGTCTTTGCCGGTCCCTGCGATGATGACATCGCGTCCCTCGCCGCCTTTCATTTTATCTTTGCCTGCTCCGCCGATGAGTAAGTCGTTGCCTTTGCCGCCATCGATTTTATCATCGCCGTCTCCGCCAAAAATTGTATCGTCGCCGTCTCCGCCTTTGATGTGGTCCTTGCCATCTCCTCCGAAGATTAACGTGGGGACCGAGATGTGATGGTCAATTTTGATTTTGTCGTTTCCTGCACCACCATAGACAACAATTAAGTCCAAGGCCGAGAAAGTTCCCACCTGTTGTTTGTTGACCTTAACGGAAACGTTTCCCGTTTTCTTGTCGTGCTTGATATCAATTTTGTCGTTTTCAGAACCAGCACCCACACTGAGTGTGCCATCAATTAGGGCAGCCTGCTGGATTGAAACCTGAACGCTGTCAGAGTCCGTGAATAGATCGGCGGTATTTGTTTCGTTGACTGAAAATGTCACAGTCAACGTGCCTAGTTCGGTTGGTGCATAATCGAAACTTGCCCCGCTACCGGTCGCGACCAATTGATTCAATGAGTCGCGAACTTCCCAGACCAGGCTGTGTGCATCCTGAGAATCGGGGTCGTTCAATGTTCCTGCGAATGAAATCGTTTGCCCAAGCACGCCGCCCGTCGGTGCAGCTGAATCGATTGTAGCCAGCGGTGCATCGTTGGTAGCCACCACGTCCACCGTGGCAATTGCAACGTTGCTATTTTGATTGCCATCGTTGACAACAAACTCAATTGTCCGGGGCGTCTGGTCCGGGTCTTGCGAGGCATTGTCAAAAGTAACCGTGCTAAGAACCTGTGCGTAATGGCTTGCTGAGTCCAATCCCGTTAGCGACAAAATGCCCGTGGCTGAGTTGTAGCTGGAAATAATATTCGTACCAAACGTGTTCGCAGTTAACGATTCGTCAGTTCCATCAAGCACGTTCGTAATAGTCACGGTGGCCGAAGCAAGATTTCCTGATCCTCCGCCTTGTGAAACAACAATGCCGTTGGGAATCCCGATCAAATCGGATGTTCCTGAAGCAATTAATGTTTGTTGTCCGGTACCAGCAGCGACGCGGACAACGCGTCCCCCGCCATCAAAAACGGTCGCAATTAAATCGCCGTTCGAATCGACATCGAGGTGACGCAGGTTTCCGGCAAGCAAACCGCCTGATGAAATCTCTGTGAACGTGCCCGTTAACGTTGGGCTGGTTGAACCCTCATCGAACCGCCAGATTTTGTCGTTCGCATCATCGGTCAGATAAAGGGTTCCATTCCCGGCAACAGCCACATCAATAAATTTAGAGCCAAGCTGGTTAATGGTCGTAAGCGCCCCAGTGGAATCGTCCAGGCGAAACAGGGTGCTTCCATTCCCAACAAAATAAAGATGGTCGTTAGAATCAACGTCCATTCCTGTAAATGGTCGCCCGGAGAACACAATCGGTGTATGACTCCCACCTGGGAAAACTTCGATCACACCGTTTTGCTGTCCGACAAATAGTGCCCCCGTTGAATCGGCGGCAATCGAGTGAGTGCCCGTCAACAAACCATTTTGTTCGACGATTGTCTGAGAGCCAGTTACTGGATTGACGCCTAAAAGATTTGTGTCGTTTTGGTTCCCAACAATTAGATTGCCAGAAATACCAAAATCGAGATCGTACGGTTGGTTGAACAGGTTTCCCGACGAGATAACTTGTTGATCGCCGTTTGCCAAATCGATTGAAACAATTTGGTTCCCCGTTAAATCAGCAACAAAGGCCGTGTCTCCGCTGATAGAAATGTCCAAGTCCGAGTCGGCAACCGAAACCGCGCCTAAGTCTTCGGTAAACGAAGTTGTAAAACCTGTTCCCGCTTGGTCGGGTCCGTTTAAATCCAACACCGGGGCTGCCGACAACAAAGTTCGATCTTCCAGCACCTCAGCAGTGGAAACAATGTCCCGCGAGATTGAGGGACGACGTCTTTTTTTTGTAGTTGATAAGGAGCGAAAAACTTTTACGTACAAACTGGGCGCAAAATGAAACCACGGCGTCTTCTCCACTTAGATTATTGATTAAAGACAAATCGCTAGAAATGATATTGAGTGTGAGGTTGGGCAAGCTAACACAATTTGGCTATGTTTTCCCAGACTTTGTTAATTAAATAGTCTGGGAATTAAAAATAACTTAAGGGCCCGGGGGTGTGTAGCTAGGCATTACTACATATTTTCTGAACACTCTTAAGAGAGAGGGCAGGTGAAGCTTTTCAATAACCCAAATACACGCCCACTAAAAACCGCTCGCAAGCTGATTGAGAATATCAGGCAGCTTTGCCATGTCGTTGAAGCTGCTAGAGTCCGGCGTACTCTCGATTTTCGCATGGGCTGAATAATGTAAGGCACGCATGCCCGCTGCCAGCGCAGCTTCAATACCCACTGCACTATCCTCAATCACAACGCACTTCTCTGGTTCAAAATTCATCGCTTCGGCTGCATGCAAAAACAGGCCCGGGTCCGGCTTCCATGAACCCACATCGTATGAACTAAACACATCATTTCCAAAGAACGGCTGCAGCCCGCTGAGTTTTAACGACAGCTTAATCTTGGCAGGCGGGCCGCTGGAAGCAATGCAACGCGCGAACGAAATCTCCTCAAGCATCTCGCGAGCCCCGGAAGTCGGCTCAAGTTCATTCTCAAAAAGTTCAGAGACCCGCCCACGATAACGCTGCTCAAAATCCTCAGGCAGTTTGATTCCCAAACGAACTTCAAGGTCGGCCAAAATCAAATCGAGTTTTCTGCCACGATACCGATCAGTCAACGATTCCACCGACTCGTCGATTTCCGGTAGTAAATCCAAAAACGCCTGATTACAAAGTCGCTCTGAATCAACCAACGTCCCATCCAGATCAAAGATCACACAAATCGCCGACATAAATTTTTCACAGCCCTTCTATTTCGGTATTGGAATACGCCCCAAGAAACAAAGTCAGGCCAAGATAATAGCACACCTCACCGCAGCAAACCCACCCACTAATTATTTGCGTGTTGCGCGGCAATGTAGGGTCCGCTGTCCGGACCATTGCAAAAATTTTCAACTCACCTAGAAAAAAATCTGCCGACCAATAGCCAAATCGAAAGTGTATTGAAAAGTAAACATCGCACAGCAGTCCGCCGAGCGGCCCCTACCTGCTGACCATCCAGAGGCAAGAAGGAAAAGAGCCGCTTGATTCGTCTCGGTGGGAAGGTCAACAGTTGATCTCAAGTCGATGTGTTGTTTACGAAACGGTTGCGTTGCAAGAAGGGGCAGCTATGCTAATGTGGATGAGGGTGCAACGTTTTAGTGTACCCTCATTGTGAATCAGGGAGTATAGTTTCAAGGCTTCGCCGACAATGGGGATTTCTATTATTTGCACGTGCGGGCATGAGTACGACATTCAGGCCAAGCACGCAGGCAAAAAGTTTCGGTGCAAGAGTTGTGGAGAGGCTCTCGCCGTCGCTGCGCGTCAACGGCGTGAGAGCGATACCACTGGTACATCGAAACGACGGCGCTCTAGCACCCACATCGACGATGAGCACAACGGCGATGACACAACGGCGATGAGCACAACGGCCTGGGTGACGTGGGAGATTTCTACAAAGAGAAACTGCCACAGAGAAAGCAGGTCAAGAAGTGGATGAAGAAGAAACGAATTAGTCTGAGCCAGTTTGGACTGAATCCTATACCGGCGTTTGGCGTCTTGTGTGGAGTGGTTGGCAGCGGCGTGTTGTTGGTTGTTGTATTACCCGGTCTGCTGTTGATGGTGTTCGGTGGAGGGTTGATTGCAGTAGCAGCCTTCCTCTTTTTTGCCTTCGGAATGGCAATGGGTATCAAAGCAGCATTCGGACAAGGTGTGCCACTCACCCGAGGAGGCAATTTGGAGGGAAACGCCGGGATTGTAGTTGGCTCCGGCGTGGTTCTCTTCTTTACAGGAATCATGTGGTGGCTGATACAGTGGTAGGTCAGTGACGTAGCGACTGTCTTGGAAATCAAGTTGTAACCGGTTGAACTTTCCACGTTTACAGGATCATCGAGAGGTCAATGAGCGATGTCATTCACCATGAGGAGGATGCTGTCGTCTCAGCATTTGCCGATGATCTCAGTGCTCCGACGGTAGCAAGGCCGTGTTGACATTCTGTTTCGCTCTGCAGGAGTTTCAGTGACTCAATAGAGTTTTCCCTGTGTAGAATTTATGAGCTGCTCCAGTCTGACCTACCGGGCTAATTTTTCGACAGTCGAGTACGCCAGTGTGCCACTGACCGGGTGGCTCAGGTTGCTCGCCAACCTGAGTGGTCGCAGACCAGAAGAGGCAAAACCATTTCACCCAGTTTTTCACACAGTGATGCAGGGTGCATAATCGCACGACGAGAACACTGATGGAATAAAAACTGGTGTGCCACTGGCTTTACCAGTGCCTTCTGTCACAGCGGATTTATGCCTGCCCAACCACATCAAACCGGCCTCAGCATCATTAGAATCCAAGACCAGTCGATCTCTAGCCAAGGTTCGAAAACACTGGCAAGGCCTGAGAGTACCTGCTCTGTCAGGCGACGAGAACAAAACACTCGCGACAAATAAGGCTCGACAGAGCACTAGGCATGGGACGAAATTTCCAGCACGTCGCCAGTCCGAGACGTGTACCGCACCGCCGTGCTGTCATCCGACGCCGGCTCGTTCTCGCTCACTTGAGCCGTCTTGGTATCAGTCGCTAGGCCGTCGGCATGTCCGCCCTGCGATGCGATCGAGCGGGAAGACGTGGGAGATGCAACGGAGACATTCGAGATTCTCATTTAATTCACCTTGGGGACCAACAGGAACTGGATTCTGGACGCTGGGGAATTTTGGGGGGAAGACTTCGACAAAACAATACGTCACCTGCTGGAGTTGTCAAATCAACTTTCTGCCGATTGTAACGGTTCTACGACCGACGGTGATACCGATTCCCGACCCGACATGCGGCACGCCGGGTGCCACTGGCTGTGCCAGTGCCTCATTCCACAGTAGTTCAATGCCTACCCAACCACATCAAACCGGCCTCACCACCACTAGAACCCAAGACCAATCGATCTCTAACCAAGGTTCGGAAACACTGGCATAGCCAGTGGCACACATACGGTATTCTCAGCAGTGTGACCAGCCATTTGGAGAATTTGCCTCGCTAGTTTTTTACTTCATTGGATTTACCTAGATTACATGTCGAACACAGAGTTTGAAGATTCTCTAATGTCGTTTCTCCATTTTTACTCCAAGGTTGAATATGATCGACATGCAACTCAACACCAGAAGTAATTGCAGGTGATGCACCGCAGGCACAGCATTTGAAATTATCTCTTTGCAGTACCTTCCATCGCAATCGTAACGAGGGGTCACGACTACTTTTTCGATTTACGGGAATTGCGGAATTAGAAGAACATTCAACCTTTTCAAAATCATTCCCATTTGCATACTCAACAAATTCATAAAGTGACGCTGACCATGAACCAAAGCGGCGCTTATATGGCGATTGAGATATCGTCGAAGGCGGTTCAGCTAGATCACTGCGACGTGGCTGTCGGCCAAAATACTCCCAAAGCCGAAGTATGTTTTCAAACAGTTCTTCGTCCGAAATATTAAACTGGTTTGATAATTGAAGCCCAGCGCTTGTTAGAGCCTTATTCCATGAGCCAAACCGTCGTGTAATTGTACTGCCATCGTAATTACCTAGCTCACCATATTCTCTCAACGTAAGCGTATTTTTTCCAAGCTCACCCACAATTCTTTTTATGTCACAAATCAATTCAGCGTTCTCGACTGGTGTATTAGGAACTCTGGATAATTCAAACTTCGGGTTATCAATTTCGCTCATACTGAAATCCAATCTTTAAACTTAGTATGATAGATCAGGGAAGCTTCTGGATACAACTGACTTGAAGCAGTCTCCATTCGTGCCATATCGATCAACTACACGGCAGATGGCATTGTCAAAAAAATGTGTGCCACTGGCTTTGCCAGTGTTTTCGATTCCAGTTTCAGTCAACCATGTTCATGTTGCGTTCCCGATGTGTTGAACCAGTTTGGATCGGGACGAATTAAGGTTGGTAAATCGGGCTCGATTGTTCCGTTGATGTGAAATCTAGCACTCGACCATTTCCAATCGGTGCTTGTTTGGCAAAGGCCTCGTTTCACGGGGTTGGAATGGATGTAGTCGATGCTTGCTTCGAGGGCCTGTGGGCTGAACAGGTTTCGGTCGTAGCCGGGGCCTGCTTGCCAGAACCGAAAGCAATGCTTGCCGGGACGTTCTCGAACCGTCAATGATTCGAGAAGTTGTGAGTTGTCTTTGATGAGCAGTTGCTTAATTGATTTGGAAGTCGGCTGCTTCGTTCGAGCTAACAGTCGAGCAACCTCTGAATTCAAGTGCAGCGGCATCACCAGCAGGTGAACGTGTTCGGGCATAAAGACAAAGGCCAGCAAGCCAAAGCCCTCGGCTTCACAGGCATTGCCGAGTTGGTTCGCTAGAATTTTTTGCCAAGTGCCATTCGTCAGCAGGGGTTGACGACGATAGCACGAAAAAGTCAACTCGTGCAGATGTCCGTTGCCTTCGAAGTGCCGTACTCGTTTTGGATGAAATCCTGAATCCATAGAATCAGTGTAACAAAAAATACTGGCATAGCCAGTGGCACACAAGCACAACTTTCAATTGTGTTGCCCAACCGATCAGCATGTAACTCGGGTGGCACGGACAGTTCGGTAGAACTGTCCGTGTTGCGTAGCAATTCTATTCTTGTATTCATCATGGAAATGTCTAGAAGCAGGGCTACTTGCTCGAGCTGTGCCGGTAGCTTGAATCTCGGTCAGTCGTCTGTCTAGAAATAGAACGCACAATGCAAGCATAAAATGCCTGCGGCACCAGGACAGTTGCGGTCAATTGTCCTGGCCACCCGACTGCCGGGCCACTGAAACGTGGGCGAGCTGAATTTGAGGGGCCATTCGGCGTAACCTCTCTTGACCTCAATCGAGGATTTCAATATCCCTCTTCTTCAGAGACGGTCTGCGCCTACCAATTTCGGTGGCGTTCGACATACAATTCCGGCGGAGAGGGGTCGAAATTTGATACGACCGTCTGAATTACGAATAAACTTCAACAGATTCGACACTACTATATAGTAAGGAACACCCGAGATGAACTTTGGGAATTTTGAACAGAACGGAAACCAGAATGGGCCTACGGCTCAGGCGGCTTATCAGCATTGGGCCACAACCAACGGCGGGTCACACGCGGGACGCAGAGAGACGACCCAACAACGCCAAATGGGCATTGGCGATTTGCTGTTGGATAACCGAATTATTTTTTTAGACAGCGTGATCAGCGATGTCTCGGCCAACTTGGTTGTGATGAAACTGCTGTATTTACAGTCTGAAAACAGGCATCAAGACATTAACCTGTATATCAATTCGCCCGGTGGATCGGTCACCGCGACGATGGCCATGTACGACACGATGCAATTTTTGGAATGCGATGTTGCCACGTATTGTGTCGGTTTGGCAGCCAGCGGCGGAGCCATTGTGCTGGCCGGCGGAACGAAGGGGAAACGCTATTCGTTGCCTCATTCGAAAATTATGATCCACCAACCGTACGGCGAAGTGGGTGGACAGGTTTCAGATATTGAAATTCAAGCCCAAGACATTTTAGCCACGCGCGAATTGCTGAACGAAATTTTGGCCGAGCACACCGGGCAACCGGTTGAAGTGATCGCCCAGGACACCGAACGCGATCGCTTTATGACGGCCAAAGAAGCCTGTGAATATGGGTTGGTCGATGAAGTTCTGAAGAAACAGTCGAGTCCGAAGAAGCCGTCGGATGTGAAACCGGCCGACGACAAAAAAGAAGATGTGAAAAAAGACGACGAGAAAAAAGAAGACTAGCAGACGGACGGTTCGACCTAGAAGTTACACATAAATACAAACCACATAGAAACATCAAGGAGCCAGCAAAACATGGTTCTCATTCCTTACGTTATTGAAAAAAGCGGCCGCGAAGAGCGGGCGATGGACATTTACAGCCGGTTACTGAAAGACCGAATTTTATTTTTAGGCAGCCAAGTGAACGACGACATGGCCAATAGTCTGGTCGCTCAAATGCTGTTTTTACAGTTTGAAGACGCCGAGTCAGATATCCATATGTATATTAACTCGCCCGGCGGTTCGATTACCGCAGGTATGGCGATTTACGACACCATGCAGTACCTAAGCTGTGATGTGGCAACATATTGCATCGGACAGGCCTCGAGCATGGGGGCATTGTTGCTGACCGCAGGAGCGGCAGGAAAACGCAATGCTCTGCCGAACAGCCGGATTATGATTCACCAGCCGTTAGCCGGCATGCAAGGCACGGCGACCGAACTTGATATTCACGCAAAAGAAGTCGGCCGCGTCAAACAGCGCATGAATGAAATTCTGAAGAAGCACACCGGCCATACTCTCAAACAGCTTGAAGAAGACACCGACCGTGATAACTTTATGTCGTCGATTGAAGCCAAGGAATACGGTTTGATCGACAACGTGTTAGAGCACATTGAGCCGCCGCCTGCTACTGAAGAATGAACCCGGTTTACAAAAACCCGCAAGGATCTATGGAAAGAACTCGATTGACACGGATGTCATTCACCCTGCTCATACTGATGTCGGGGTGCGCGTTCCGCGGGAATACCGAGGTTTTAGAAGCGCAATTGCGCCTGCAAGAAGACCAGTTGGTTGAACTCGAAACCGATTTGCAAAAGACGCGATCGGACTTGAATGTCTCGCAGCGAGAGTCAAACTCGTTGCGCAACCAGTTGACATCAAAGGGCGAGAAAACGTTGCTACCCGAGCAGGCCGACGTGTTGTATCGGGTCGAGCGTATTCGGATCAACAAACTATTGACCGCCGGTGCCGACCGAGACGACAAGCCCGGCGACGACGTGTTGACCACGCTCATCACCCCGCAAGACGAAGAGGGTGATACGATGAAGGTACCCGGCACGGTCGAGTTTGCTTTGCTCGATTTGTCGCTGCCTGAAGAGAACCAACGGATCGGCTACTGGACGTTTCCTGCAAAACAGACCCGCGAACATTGGCACAGCGGCTTCGCCGGATCGGGTTATCGAATCGACCTACCCTGGCAAGAGACACCCAAGAATGAAGAGCTGCTATTGCACGTGCGGTTCACCACGACCGATGGCCGTCAGTTCGATACCAACCAAACCGTGAGAATTGAACGGCCCGACCGTGAGGCGACGCTCATCAAAAATGAAGAACCTACCGGGAAGGTCAAACTGAGACCTTCGGTCGAACAGCCGTTGTTGTTCCAACCGGCGGGCGAGCCAGCTACTGAGAAGGAAGCTTCCCCCTTCCGTAAGATTCCGTAAGATTCCGTAAGTGCGTTTTACTTGTTTCACGTGAAACAGACTGATCGCTGTGCTTTAAAAGGTGGATTTCACACAAAAGCTGCCAGATCGGCAGAAAAAGCGCTCGGTTTTAGGACACAGTGTCTCAAAAAAGTTTGTTTCACGTGAAACAAGAAGTTCTGAGACGTCAACATTGGTTTCCGTGACCGGTTTGTAAGATACGGGCTTTTTCCATGGCCTGTTCGGCTTCCGGAATCTTGCCGCAACGTTGGTAAATGACCGACAACTGCGTGAACGAAAATGGGTCTTCTGAGTCGAGTTCGGTCACCTTGACGGCGTGGGCGATGGCATCATCGAGCCGACCGAGTTTCTGTAGATGTACGCCAAGTGCTGAGTGGGTTAGCACGTGGTTCTCATCAAGGGTCAGTCCTTCTTCGAGCTTGGCGACCGCCGCTTCCAAGTCGCCTTGTTCTTTCAGTTGGTGTGCTTCGTCGTAAAGTTCGTCGGCTGTCGCCATGACTGTCTCCGTTCAATTCAAAAACTAAATAGGATCATCCTGAGTCGCGGATCTAGACAATCCTGATGTTGCAAGGCTACTACTGAATTCCAGGCAGCTTTCTATTATGATAGTCGCACCGGCCCGCCGGTCCAAGCTTCGGCCAAAATTTCTTCGCTCTGTTTCACGTGAAATCACAGACCCATTCGGTTCCCTCTCTGAGAGGGGCGTCCTTTCTGATACTGTTTGTCGATGAATCATTCCATTTCAAATCAACACCAGAAGCTCGAATCGCCCGTCGAGAACAATTCCCGAATTGAAGTTTCGGAGTGGGTATTACTGCTCGGAGTGCTGGCGATTTCGACTTGCCTGCGATTCGCCTTTTTAGAGAATGTGGCCATCGAACATTTCGATGAAGGCGTCTATGCTTCGAACTTGTGGTTCGGGGAAGAGGAAGGCTTTGCATTCCCGGACCAGCACCTTTATGCACCTCCACTTTTTCCGGCCCTCTTGGAATGGTCGCAAATTCTGTTTGGCATCTCGCACTTGGGGGTGCTGTTGGTCAACTTGCTCGTGGGGGTCTTCACTTCAATGGCCCTGTGGTGGGTCGGTCGGAATTGGTTCTCGAAAGAAGTCGGTCTGGTTGCGGCGCTGTTGGTTTCGCTCAGCGATTTTCACGTACTTTACAGCCGGTCGGCACTTACCGATCCGCTGCTGTGTTTACTGTTACTGTTGGCCGTTTTCTGGTGGTGGCAGGCGGTCCGTTCTCGGACTTGGGTTTCAATTTTATTTGCGGGCGTGCTGGCCGGGCTGGCTTGGTCCACAAAATACACCGGCTGGTTGTCATTGGCAATCGCCGGTTCGGGGGCCTCTGCTTGGGTGTTGTTCCCGGGAAAAGATTCTGGTCGACCGGAAGTTAAACGGGTCATACAACGGTATTCGCTCTTGGTGGGAATCGCCATTCTGGTCTTCTGTCCGGTCTGGCTTGGCTTGCAAGATGTGGGTGGCTATGCGGCGGTGGCCGCCAATCATCGTCAGTATTTTGTCGGATTGCCCGGGTGGTGGAATTCGTTTTTGGTTCAATTAGAAAACCATAGGCAGTTCGACGGACCAATGACGTCACTCAGTTTAGGCCTGGCGTTTTTAGTGACCTCGTTTTCCGGCGGGTTGAAACCGAACGTTTCACGTGAAACAACCGGCGGTCAATCTCCGGCGACTTTGTTGATCATTTCATTGGCTGTATCGTTGGGCTTCATCGCGGCAGCACGCATTGTAGGAACGACGGTTTTAGTTGGCCTGTTCGGGGCAGCGGGAATTGGCATCTCACTTTGGACAGCGGTCTTCTCAAAAACAAACACCCAACAGCCCACAGGCAGGGTGCTCGCGTACTGGTTGACGGCGGCCTGGTTCTGCGGATTACTGTTGGCCACGCCCTGCTATTATCCGTATCCCCGGTTGACCCTGCCCTGGTTCATTCCTGCCTGGTTGGGTACGGGGCTGTTTTTGAATCAGGTCGCCTGCAAGGTTCGGCACATTCTCTCTGCGGAACCTAACCCCGCAAGCAATGGTTCCCGACGGTTCGCTGTCTGTGTGACTGTCCTCTCTCTGGCATTGTTCGGCTGGGTCTCTGTTTCAGGTCAAGTCAAATCCGACCACACCATTCGAGGCTGGCAAGACCGAACCGGGTTAGAAACAATCGCGAAAACTATACTCGCCGATGCCCGTCAGATGGCACGTCTCCAGGGAGCCAAGTCGGATGACGAGCTGGTGATTTACATCTACGCTGAGCCTGGGTTGTTCTACCATCTGAAAGTTTCCGGGCAAGAACTGGTCGGCCCTGTGAGTAATCTCGAATTCCTCAAACCGCACCCTGGAAAAATTCCCTTCCCCACTTTTTTGGTTGGCGGACCCCATGCAATTCGTAGCCCGGCTTTCCAACAGCAATTTTCAGCAGTCCAAAATCAGCTCAATTTGGTGGGCAGTTACGACTATTACCCCAGCGATTTGGTCGTGCTCAACCATGCAAGGGCTCAATCGCTGGCCGATACGAAAGGCCGTCCCCGGGAAGAAGTGCGTCTGTATTTGGCGAATTAATGGCCCCCCGGTCTCCTATCTATTCTCCAGCAAGTTGCGATCAAGAGGCTTTCGTTGACCTGTTTCACGTGAAACAGGTTATCCAATACCTCCAAAAAACCTGCCTTGTCGGAAATCGGCTTTCGAGGCTACAATCCCGGGCCGCCGTTTATTGTCATTCTGAACGAAGTGAAGAATCTCCGAAAGTCCCTCTGGGCAAGAGATCCTTCACTTCGTTCAGACCCTGCCACCCAATGTGTTTTGGCGAATTTAAAATCGACACCAACCAGAAAGGTCCAGCACAGCCGGACCTACAGAATAGTCAATCACGAAAGCAGTCATGGCAGACGAACGAAAACGAAAAGGAAAGCGTCGCTTGGGACGGGGCCTGAATGCCCTGTTGGGTGGAAACGAAGAAACCCCGGAAGTGCGTCTCGCAGAAGAAACCACCAAGGAGACTTCAGCCGGGGACACCTCAACCGACTCAACTTCCATCGATGTGAACTTAATCGAACGCAACCCGTTCCAGCCTCGGCAAGAGTTTGCAGAGAAGCCGTTGAAAGAGTTGGCAGCCAGCATCAAACAGCACGGCCTGTTGCAACCCATTTTGGTGCGACCCCACGAAGGTGGCTACCAGTTAATCGCCGGCGAACGGCGTTGGCTGGCTTCCCAAAAAGCAGGCCTGACAACAATCCCCTGTCGAGTGCTCGATTTCAATGACGAACAAGTTTTTGAAGCGGCCATCGATGAGAACCTCAAACGCGAAGATTTGAACGACTTAGAAAAAGCGCACGCCTTCCATAATTACATGGAGCAGTTCGATAAGCCAATCGAATACCTGGCGAAGAAACTCAGCTTGAACCGTGCGACAATCACAAACATTGTGCGGCTGTTAGAATTGACCGAGCCGGTGAAGGAAGCGCTGCTCAACAAAAAAATTACATCAGGCCACGCCCGGGCTCTGTTGTCGCTGACCGACGACCAGCAACTGTTTATGGTCTCCGAAATTATCAGAGAAAAATTTTCGGTTCGAGATACCGAGCAAGAAGTCAAACGGTTCCAAAACGAAATGGGAGGCGTCCTGCCCCTTGGACCATTGGAAGAACATTTTCAACCAGCCATGTCGACCCACGTGTTCAACATCCAACAGCAGTTGCAAGATTTTTTAGGCGTGAAGACTGAGATCAAACTCAAATCGATGGACAGCGGCAAGGTCATCATCCACTTCAACTCGAATGATGATTTTGAGCGAATCCTCAGCCTGTTGAAACGAGCCGCGTGAGACTGCTGTTTTGTTTCACGTGAAACAGAATTCGTAATTCGACCGGCGTTGACTTCGATTCAACCGGTTCCTAGACTGTGATGCTTGAGTTGAGATTTGGCGTTTGCCGATCACAACACGCCTATTTAGCCCCTGGTGAATACACCAGGGGTCACCGACGACAAGTCGTCGGCTTGGAATAAATGATATAAACAAACGTACAGATCGGGGCGTAGCTCAGCTTGGCTAGAGCGCCGGCTTTGGGAGCCGGAAGTCGCAGGTTCGAATCCTGTCGCCCCGACATTTTTAAAGGCCTTCGATTCAAAAGAATCGAAGGCCTTTTTTATTTGACCGAGTGGCTATTCGGTTTCTTCTCTTCAAATAAGGGCATGTCGATGCAGAAACCGATGAACGTTCCTAAGAAAGAGAAGGTCAACTGGATCATAAAATGCGTCTCCAGTGCGATTCTGTAATGACTATGAAGAAGATTAGGATACCAAAAATAGGCGAAGAAAAAGCCGCCTAGACAACAAGGCACAATAAATCCCCAACGACGAATAATTCCAATGACGCAATAAAGACAAAAAGCCACAGAGAAGATTGGAGCCCACTTATCCATTTTGTAGTTATTGTCTATCCACCATTCATCCGTGTAAGGGGTATCGAGCAGGAAAGCGATTGAATGTAAACCTACCACAATCCATAAAAAGATTAACTTCTTAGAACGTTTCTTTTTCAACGACATTTTTGGATTCAATCGACGGTGATCAGGCGGATTGGTTCATGACACCCTTGAATTACGTTTTTCTCGTGGGTAGTAAACAAAAAAAATAACATTATTCAGAATTTATACTCCCCGATGTACGTGGGCGAATTAGATGACTCGACAATCTGGGCAGTATTAGACCGCAGGAGTTCGTTTTTTTAAATGGGTTCACTGGGCGTGACCATTTTCTAGTGGGATGGTGAATCCGAATGTTACGCCGTGATCGCTATTCGGTTTTGCCCATAGTTGACCGCCGTGTGCTTCGACAATAGATCGACTGATTGCTAATCCCATTCCCATGCCTTCTTGCTTTGTAGAAAAGAAGGCTTCGAAAACCTGGTCAATCTCGTGTTCGGTCAGGCCTTGGCCTGAATCACTCACGGTTACTTCAGCACTGCCGTTCTCGAGAGTTCTCGTCGAAACGGTCACTTCACGTCGGGAGGTCGGCGTCTCCTGCATGGCATCGATACTATTTCTGATCAGATTCACCAGGACTTGTTGAATCTGGATCTCGTCAATCAGCATGCCAGGAGACGGCTCGTCGAACTTCATTGTCAACACGGCCTCAGCCTGCCGGATGTCAAGCTCTACAAACTCGGCCACATTCCGGACGAGCGTGTTGAGATCAACCGGTACTCGTATAGACTTGGACTTGCTTCCGAAACTTCGCAATTGCCGCACGATATCACCTGCCCGAATTGATTGTTCCTCCAACTTGCCGAGAATCTCTTGAAGTTTGTGGGGGCTTGAGGTGAATTTTTCGACGATCGATTTTGCGATATAACTGTACGTTGCAATTGCACCGAGCGGCTGTTTGAGTTCATGGGCGATGCCTGTTGCCATTTCCCCCATGGTGCTAACCCGCAAAACATGCGACAGCTCGTCCCGGTGTCTCCGTGCATCAGCGTCCGCTTGCTTGCGATCGGTGATGTCAGTGACAAACGCAAACAGAAACTGCTCACCCTCAAACTGCAACAGATTCACCGTGACTTCAACCGGCATGCTGCTGCCGTCTTTATTCAGATGGAGGGTCTCGAAAGTCAGCGACTCGTCGCGCTTAAGATTCTTCAACCATTCCGACCAGTATTGAACCGTGAAGACCGGGTTGATGTCGTGTACCGTCATCGACAGCATCTCTTTCCGCGTGTAGCCACTTTGCCGAAGAGCTGCATCATTGGCGTAAACGAAGGTTGCGTCGGGGCGCATCCACCGGATCGGCGTACTACTCGAATCGATTGTAAACTGCGTCAACCGCAGTTGTCGCTCGGCCTGCTTTCGTTCGGTGATGTCCTGCAACTGCGCCACGAAGCAGACGGAATCGTCGTCTCTTCCAACTGCAATGTTGACATGCACCCATTTCACTGCACCGCTGACATGCAATATGCGTTTCTCGACACGGAACAAATCGATTTCGCCTGCGAGCATTCTTTGATAACCGAGTACGCTGACTTCGAGATCGTCAGGGTGACTGATCTGTTGAAAGCCAAGGTCAAGCATCTCATCTTCAGATCGCCCCACCAGTTCACACAAGGCTCGGTTGACCCGGAGGAAACGCCCTTGAGAATCGATCAATGCCATGCCGATAGGCGCCGACTCAAAGGCAATCTGAAAAAGCTTCGCGTCCCCCAGTTTCGTCTCGGTTTCTTTTGACTTCGCAGTTTCCTCTGCTTCACCCGTCCTCTTTGCAGGGAGTTTCTCGCCGCAATCGGCAAGTCGTCGCTTTAGTTCATCGTTTTGGTCTCGAAGTGCTTGCGATTCATCGAGTAGTTGCTGAATTTTCTGATTGGCATCGATCATCGGTCAGTCCCGTTCTCCGTGATTGACAAAGGCCGAGAACCAAAATCGTTGAGGAGCGCGACCGTATTGTACTCTCCACGTAGCCCACCGTAAACAACGATTAGATAGAGTGCGCTGCGGCGGTTGAAAATCGTAACGGCAAGGAAACTCAGGTCGCTCGCCAAACTGACCGGTCGCAGTTCGCAAGAGGCCATCAGACGTTTTACTTGGTTCGACACTGGCGGAGCCAGTGGCACACAGAAAACGTTTTACGTTCACCGATCATTATTTGATCGGCCCCCATATCTTTACCAACAGCTTAAACATGGCGGGGTCGTGTTCTTTTAGTTCGGCCCTCACAAATGGGTAGAAATCGTTGACGCCGAAGTAGGCTTCGGTTGCTTCGGCGAAGTATTCCATCTGGTTGTTCAGGCCGTAGTGGCGAACTTTCTTTCCGGTGTATAGTAAAACTTTTTCATAAATCTTTTTATCTTTGGCGTCTTGGAAGACAGCGACAATTTCTGGATTATCAAAGCTCAATAATTGGTCGTGATATGCGTGGGCCAGTTCGTGTAGGACAACATAAGGGTGCTTGGCCCACATGTGGCGGTCGAAAAGTTGTTTGGCACGCGGAATGTGCACGTGCTTGACCAATCGCGGATCGTGCCCGTTTGCTTTTAGCCAGCCAGCGCCTGGGTGGTATTGCATGTTGCCTAGTTTTGGGTTGTCGAGTTCAAGCCAAATTCTCATTTTTTGCATCCGTGCCAGCCTGTCGGGGGGCATAATATATTTGATGCGTTGCAAATGATTCGCCAGCGCTTCAAACGCCTTGGATGCGGTGGCCTCGTTTTCTTTCGTCAGTAATTGCGGGTCGACCGCGACGGTCCAGCCTTCGATTTGTTTTTCTACGGGGTCGTAAAACTTCGGCTGTTCTTCGGCACTTAGCGCAGACGGAAAAATGGCAGCGAGAAAAAGCAGGGCACACAAATCGTGAAGTTTCATTTTCATGGTGAAATTTCTCGTCGTTGGTATTAGGTGATCAGTTTGATGTTGCGCAGGTTATGCGGAATTGGTCCGCATAAAAATCGTCGAGCACTACGAGATTACCAAGAATCATGAAAACATCAACTGGAGTTCTATGAACAACCTGGCCGCATCTGCCAGGCCTGTTTTTAAGTGTTTGCAGCCCTGCATTGGTTGAAAGTTTGCCTGTACGGGTTGATGGGCTTCTTTACGTTGCATGTTTTATTCCACTTCGAATTCTGCTGAATTGAAGGAATTGACTGCACTCGCGTTACCAATTCGCAACGTAGCCTTTATGTCTTACGGGTATAAAATTCCATCGATCAAAATAAGGCGGCGTGTCTCTCGTCTTAAGTTTGAAGGAGTAAGGCGATGAAACTGACAATTGGCAAGAAAATGGGAACAGGGTTTGGTGTTCTATTAGGCCTGACGGCTACGCTGGCCGTGGTTGTGTTAATTAACCTGCGCAGTATTGATCGCCAATTCTCATTCGTGATTCAGCACGATGCTAAGGTTATTTCGAACGCCAGGCACCTGCTGACACTGGTTGTCGATATGGAAACCGGGCAACGGGGTTTTGTTATCACGGGGAAGGATGAATTTCTCGCACCCTACGAAAAGGCAATTTCGTCATTTGAGGGGTTGATGGACAAAGAGAAAACTCTTGTGAGCGATAACCTCCCTCAGGTCAAACTCCTAGAGAAGATCGAGGCTTCTGTTGCGTTATGGAAGGAAAAGGCAGCCAAGCCAGAGATTGCCATGCGTCGTAAAATTGTGAAAGCCGGCGCTGATGCCCATCAATTGCAGGTCATTTTGTCGCAACGTACGGGCAAGTATTTGATGGATTCATTTATGACGTTGGGGCATGAAATTGAGGTTGCCTTTTCCGGTCGTGAAGATTGGGAAGGGGCATTTGTTGTCGAGGTCATCGAGAAGTGTATGGCCGACCGAGAAGATGGTCAGCGGGGATTTTTAATTACAGGCAAGGAAGACTTTTTAGACAAATACACTAACGGAGAACAGAAGAAATTACCAGAATATTTTGACAGATTGCGAAACATTATTTCGGACCGGGGGCGCACGAACGAGCTTGCTGGAAAAGCTGATCGACTGGAAAAACTAGCCGCAGAATGGTCTCACAAGGCTGCCGAACCTGAAATCGCAATTCGGAGAAAAATCAACGAACATCCCGAGTCATTGAGAAATGTGGCGGGGTTGCTTGAAACGGGGACAGGTAAAAACATACTCGACATAATTAGGCAGGACTTCGACAAATTCACTACAGAAGAAGAACGCTTGACGGCTCTGCGGTTTTTCAAAGCATCATCAGCATCAAGGCAGACAACACAAACGACCCTTGTACTTGCCTTGGCATCGTTGATTCTTGGTGGAATTATGGCGAGGAAGATCACGCAGAGTATTACGAAGCCTATCCACAGACTCACCAACGCGTTGGAAGCAGTCTCAGCAAGTGATTTCCATCAACGGATAGAAGTTGCGTCGGAAGATGAAATTGGGAAACTATCGGATTCGTTTAATGAAATGGTCAACGACCTGAAAATACTGGATGAGTACCGCGTGGAGAGTGAGGAAGTTCTGCGGAAAGCCAGGCAAGCCGCTGAGACGGCCAACCAATCAAAGTCGGAGTTCCTCGCCA
>Ga0115002_10003664_pt1 | contig 19020 bp, 15 predicted proteins | sample ArcticOcean_MG_C_8_FD_89576 | JGI IMG/M metagenome (GOLD analysis project Ga0115002, IMG submission 89576) | Marine microbial communities from western Arctic Ocean - ArcticOcean_MG_CB11_86 | ecosystem: Environmental > Aquatic > Marine > Oceanic | place: Arctic Ocean: Canada Basin | collected... | reverse complement strand
TATCGACATCATCTGATCCTGCCATGGACTGTCGTCTACAGAAATCTGACTTCTATTTTCCAGATCATATATTATGATTTCATTTTGAGTGACGTTTGTTTCGCCTGGCATATCATATTTATAAGTTTCCAGTTCTGGCCTATCGTTTCCGACAGCATGGACAACCCAAAGATCATCAACGTCACGCTGATCTGAGCGCACCAATGCTATTTTTTTTGAATCCTTAGACCAAGTAACATTAGTCCTCTTTCTTTTTTTATAATTCTCTAAAACAGTTTTGTTGGTCTCACCCCTACCACTCGAATTGGCTGCATAGCTGTAAAATTCAACTCCATCCTCTGTCAGCTGTACTTCTTGCACATCCAAGCTGGTTTCTGCTTCTTCCGCATCCTTGTCATTTTTCCCTTTCCTAGCTGACATAATTTTTTCGTAATCGGCTGAAGACATCGTCCAGAGATTGTGTTCTCTGGCAAATATGACCCTACTTTTGTCGGGAGAAAGGCTCGCCCACTCTGGATGATTCTCTGGGGACTCTGTGGGACCTAGCTCGCTTAAAACATCAGTTCTCAGATCTAATTCAAAATGGCGAATTTCAGAATCAGGTTTTTCATCGTCAGTGGCATCACCATCATCAAACCTGACAATAAACTCATTGAGAAAACGGAGATTGTTGATCGGAAGATGCTGTCCATCCCATGGGTCTTTGGTAATTTTCGTAAGTTCTGCAGCCATCCAATCATTGTCGAACAGTTGATTTTTACTTCGAGTGACGGGATTTACTATGTAATATTTCGTTCCGTTAGTATTTTCCCATTTGTACCAAAATTTCTCGGTATCTTTTATCCAATGAGGGTCTACCCTCGTACTGTGTACTAATTCGCTGATCTTATATGGAGCGAATCGCGCTGCCAAAGTAAAATTAGCCTGGCCATTAGACTCTCGAACCTGCCCCCCTGAGCGCCGCACATTTAACTCGATTTCTTGGGCGAGCCCCAGATCTACATTGGCCAAAATTAAAATCAGGACAAAGCTGAATTTACAAATCTTTCCAAGTGTCATACCAATCATCGCTGAAACCTCATCCTGAATTGATCCATTACCAACAAAGAAGGGGCGCTCCCTCCTTTAATACTTGTAGTCGTGATAAAACATAGATTTTATCATTCATCGTAATTCAAGTTTCAAGTTACACAAGCATCTCATACTGATCTGAATGTGATATGACAGGCAATCAAATATTGATTATTGAACAATTAATGCCAATAATTCTGTCTGACTAATAACTTGCGCCGGCATCTTTACTAGAAGCATATAGGAATCGTCAACATCCATTCGACCTTTGAGTAATCTAAAAGTGATAAATCGTAAATTGGGACTGGAAACTTTACTGTTTATTATCGCCACCTTAGTAGCAGGCTGCGACGATGGTATTGGCCCCCCTCTTAGTTCTCTTTCTCTATCTTCATCTAGCATCACATTTTCTTCTTTGGGTGAAACCGTACAATTACATCTATCCGCCAAGACTATGGAGGGCGCTGACTGGCAAACTCCAATTGCGTCATGGACTTCGGTAAATCCTGAAATAGCCACAGTTTCTGAATCTGGTCTAGTCACCTCAGTGGCCAATGGTTCAACCGAAATCATTGCTAGTTCAGGCACTTTTACAGCCAAGGCTTCTGCAGTAGTCAGGCAAAAACCAGCAACCATAAATCTCTCGGAAACTCGCATCAATCTTGAAAATACCAGTGACACCGCACAATTATACGCAACGGCAAAAGACGCTCTTGGAAACATCCTGCTAGAACCCGTACTAGTTTGGGCATCTGGAAGCCCTTCCATTGCGACTGTCTCTCAAAATGGTCTGATAACAGGTGTTAACCTAGGTACTGTCGAAATATCAGTAAGCACAAATAACATCTCGGCCACGGCCAATGTTACTATCAGCCATTGGGATGAAATTACAGCAGGCTATAAAATGACCTGCGGAATGAGAACTTCAGACGAACTTTACTGTTGGGGAAACAATGACTACGGACAGGTCGGTGACGGTACATCGGAACGCCGAAACGAACCCACCCCTATATCTACAAGTTTGAACTGGTTTTCAGTGACCTCCATGGTCGATCACAATTGCGGGATATTGTCTAGTAAACTTGGAGTTTGTTGGGGAAACAATGACTACGGACAGGTTGGTGACGGTACATCGGAACGCCGAAACGAACCCACCCCTATAGCTACAAACATCGGTCTAAATAAAGTAAGTGGAGGGCTAGAACATTCCTGCGCGATATTGGTTACAAGTGAGATTGAGTGTTGGGGGCGAAATCAATTTGGACAACTAGGTAACGGGAACCGCACTAAACAGTCAATTCCCATATCTATAAATCTTCAACAAACTTGGGTTGATATTACTGCTGGTTCTTATCACACATGTGCCATCAATAGTTCAAGTCACATTTACTGCTGGGGATTAAATCAATTTGGACAATTGGGTGATGGCACCACAGTAAACAAAGATTCTCCCGTGCGAATTTCCGGAGAATCAATCTGGACATCTATCAGTGCCGGTCTCTACCACACATGTGCCATCAATACATCCGGCGATGCTTCTTGTTGGGGGCTCAACGACCAAAAACAATTGGGATCAGATAGAAATCAAAACCAATGGCCTGTTCCCGATGAAATCCAAATAGAACATCAATTGATTGATTTATCTGCTGGCCGTTCGCACAGTTGTGGCTTGACTTTGTCAGGACAAGCTCTTTGTTGGGGAAACAACGACTATGGCCAACTAGGGGATTCGACTCAAACTCAGAGAAAATCTCCCGTTGTGGTCCATGGGAACCACATTTGGAGATCCATAGCGGCTGGAATACACCATACCTGTGGGGTAACCACTAGTGGGAGTGGTTACTGTTGGGGGAACAATCAGGATGGCCAACTAGGAAGCTACGCCGACTTGACTCAATTAACGCCCGAAAAAGTAAGTGTCGCAAAATACTAAAAGAGGTACCTTGGCCCCAAAGACTCTTCCATCAAACTTCAGTTCGTCAATGTAAATAGTCAGACAGACCTAGTAATCCCTCCATCCACCCTGATGTTTTGTCCAGTGATATATTCTGCTCCAGTTGAAAGAAGAAACAACGCTGTTTCACCAATCTCAGAAACCCTGCCGTAACGACCGGCCGGTATCCGCTCTAAGATGGTTCTATCAATTGGATAAGAGTCTATGAATCCTGGCAAAATATTGTTCATGCGAATCCCATGAGGTGCATACTCAGTAGAATATAATTTTGTATAACTACCCAAAGCCGCCCGTATACATGCCGAGACAGGAAAACTTGGTTCCGGCTCATAGGCAGCAAAAGTAGAAATATTCACTATAGAACCTCCTCCTCCCTTCATCATCACTGGAGTCACTGCTCTCGCCATTTTTACCACGTTCATATAGACCATATCGAAGCCTGAATACCAATCTTCATCAGTCAGGTCCAACAGTGATCCCTTAGGCGGATGCCCAGTGCTGTTTACCACTCCGTCAATCCGTCCATAGTGCTGCATGCACAATTGCACTGCAGTGTTGATGTCTTTTTCCGAAGTCACCGACCCCGTGACTCCTATACAACCCAATTCGGCTGCAAGCTGTTTAGCTCCTCCGGAATTCGATAGGAGAACCAATTGATATCCGTTGTCTCGCAGGGTCTTCGCAACTGCAGATCCCATTCCTCTGCCAGCTCCAGTAATTATAGCAGCCCGTTTTGTCATACGTTCATCCATGTTTCGGTTTGAATAAATGTCCCCAGTCCCATTTCCAGTCGTTTATGTCACTATATATTGCGGAACAGTACCTTCGATTGAGTCCAGAATAGCCCTCACAGACAAATCGCTCATGGCTTTTCTGGCCTCCCAGGTTGCGCTGCCGATATGTGGCGTTAAGGTGACTCTGGAATCAAGTTTCAATTCTACCGGAATGTTTCTCGGATCCTCGAAAACGTCTAAGCCAACTCCACCAATTAAGTTTTTCCTAAGTGCTAGAACTAAGTCGCTTTCCTTAATTATACCACCTCTTCCAATATTGATTAGAATGGATCCTCTCTTCATTTGTTGGAAAATTTCCAGTTTGAAAGAATGCCTATTTTCATCATTTAATGGTGAAGTAATTACCAGAATGTCCGAATCTGAGATTAGTCCATGGAAATCCACATAATCAATACCCAATCTAGATTCTATTTCAGAATCGAGTTTTTTCCGATTGTGATAGACCATTTTCATGCCAAATCCCCTGATAATTTTGGCCATGGCCTGACCTATTCGGCCACATCCTAATATGCCAAAAGTTTTTCCGGAGAGTTCTGTTCCCAAAAGAAGGTCCACTTTCCATCCCTTAAACTCATCACCTTCTACTAGTTCATTTCCTTCGGCCAACCTTCTGGCAACCGTCATCACCAGAGCGACACCCAACTCTGCACAAGAAGTTGTCAGGACATCTGGGGTATTGGTGACCACTATTTTTTTTTCATGGGCGTATTTTACATTGATATTGTCATAGCCTACACCAAAATTAGAAAGGATCTTCAGCCTAGGGGCGGAATCGATGACTTCGGTATCCACCTGGATACTGGTCATGACTACAGCTGCACATGCTTCCCTTACGACATCATTGAATTCATGTTGACCCATGACCTTGTCGTCGGAATAAACGACTTCATAATCATCAGGGAAGCTATTGTAGGAGTCCCCTATCAAGGGACCCGAAACTACTATAATTCCATTTGATTTTTTAGCCAATGGAATTTCTCCTTGCTAGCAGCTGTAGTCGATGCCTTGAAGTGGATGTTCTCATTAGGCAGTCCTTCAGTCTTGTACTTCTCTCAGAGTAAAGTAGGTCCAGATCCAAGGAAGCCTCCTAATAGATATATCGATTAAAAACAAAATTAAAGCTACCAACAAAATTCTATTCCATAGCGGAATAGCAATGGAAGAGTTTTCTCCATAATCTGCAAATATATCTTCTTCTTCCGGTAAAAATTTCCCCCCTGTGAGTTCGCTTATTGATCTTAAAAACTGCACATTAGGCGGGTACCTTTTATACTCATCTGGATATGTATAGTGGAGATTTTTTTCCTCAATCCCATTAACATCTGTGTTCAATTGGAAGAGATAGGCAGAATCCTGCGAGCTCTTGACCGGATAGCTTGCGCTGTAGACGCCAAATTCAGTCTGGGCAAGCTCCATTGTTATTTCTTCCGACCCTGGACCATTCACACTGATTTTAGGTTCTAGCGACGAATTCAACATTCCATCTAATCCAATTTCACGCACCGTAACTATTGCTTCATCCCCCTGACGTTGCACTTCAAAGGAAAGACCTGGATCATCGTTTCGGCGCATAGTTTCTCGTACTAACTGAGTCCAGAATTTTCCATATCCATCCCATTCCAACCAATTGACAGCCCATCGGTTCTTCACGTCGGAGGTAAAAGCAGCTGTCCTACCTAGGCCGTAGTGCCACCTAGCCAGAATAGGTGTGCCATCATCCACCTCTATCAACATTTCTGCATTATCTTTGCCGCGAGTCTTAACGTATCCCTCAAGATCAGGAGCCGAATAGAGATCCAATCCTGAAAATATCTCAGAGGAACGCACAGATTCGAAAGTCACACGTTCTTCGATTAAGGTAGATTGAGACGCTATCTGAGCTTCTTTAATAAATACCTGTGGAACTCCTTGCGCATCCCTAATGTAGTAGGTTCGGCCATTTCCCCACATTGCAATATCTGACAGTAATTCACGATCCGCTTCCTCTCCCACAGCCACAGAAGACACTGTTATATCTTCATCTGCCATTCTGGTGACGAGTTCTTCATAATCATCCGCGTAAGTCTTGCCATCAGAAAGAAGTACAATATGTCGGACTTCAGCTTCCGTCTCAGCCAAGAGTTCAAATGCCTTGTCCAGTGCCGGATAAATATTTGTTTGAGATCCAGCAACTATCTGACTAATAGATTGATTTATTCTGAGTTCTTCAGATGCGAGCTGAAGTGGAACTGCTACATAAGGGGTATCGTCAAAAGTCACCACCCCAAACCTATGTCTATCATCCATGATTCCCAGGGCCGCTTTCGCTGCTTCTTTCGATAATTCCAGCTTTGCACCGACCATACTGTATGACTTATCTAGTACTATCACTAGAGCCAAATCTTTCCGTTCTTCCTCAACTTCAAACCAAATTGGCAATACTTCTTCTATCATCGAACCGGAATAGCCTTCTTTGCCGTAACTCGATTCGCCAGCGGCAAACACAAGACCTCCTCCGAAATCTCTTACATATCTCAAAACTGCATCCATTTGAGTTGGATCCAAATCCTCTGGTGATACATCACTCAAGAGGACAAGGTCAAAGGGCTCTAACTCAGCTTGACTAGCAGGTACATTGGCTGCCGAAGACAGCACTACATCTATACCTTCCATTTCCAGCGCGTCATTCAGGTAATGTGCGCTTTCTGAGCGTCCTTCCACATATAAAACCCGAGTTTGCTCTTTCACTACCACTGACCGGTCTAAGCGATTGTTTTCTATTTTGTCATCTGATTGACTATCTATTCTCGCAGATATCGTAGTGGAGCCTGATCCTTCCATTACGATTTCGAATGGCAGGACATTGAGTCCCTTTTCAAGGGTCATCGATCTTTTCGAATGCTGCTCGTTTTCGATCAGCAACTCAACTACAGCATCCTTCTCGATTCGACTGTATATTTGCACTTCTACCAAGATCGGTTCTCCTCGGCGTATCTCTTCTGGAACCTTCACATTATCAATCCAGCTGTCATCTCCTCCAATTACTGTCGATGGAAAAGTGAAAATCCTAATACCTTTTTCTCTCGCCTCTAGTACTACATCGAAATCTTCACCGGAGTTTGCATTGCCGTCTGTGAATAGCACCAGACGGTTTAAGTAGGACGGATCAAAGCTATTCACGGCTTGTCTCAGGCCCCCACCTAAGTCAGTAACACTCTGATCGATAGAATTATTAGATCCGTCTGTTGATACTGCCACGGAAGCAATTTGGTCTGTAGAGCTAAGAGTTTGAGCTGATCCTGCGAACAACACAAAAGCGGAATGCTTTGGATTTCTTTCATTCTCGACTCTAGAAACCCAGTCTATAGCACTCCTAATAAAAATAGGATCTATACTACCAGATATATCTATAGCATATACCGTAGAAACCCACGGCCCATTTCTATTCCATGTGGGCTGCATTAAAGCTAGGACTAGCATCGAAAATAGACATGCCCTGATCACACTAAGAATTTTCAGGTGATATATTCCTATTTTGACTTTTGTCTCAGTTCTAATTTTCCACATTAATGGTAGCAATAGAAGAAATACCAGTGGCCAGTATTGCTCGAAAGATATGTTCATACTGTGATCCTCCGATGATACGTAAACCACTCTAGTGCGACCAATAATAATGAGATAGAAACCAGAAGGCTCCATAGGTTAGGCTTTATCAGTTCATTCGACCCATCATCACCCTTTATAACCATTCCAGAAAGTGCTCCTGAATTAAGCCTAGATTTATTGACCAAAGTATAATTGTAGTTTGTCAGGTTTGCAGGGATCCAGAATCTATCAGACCCCTGGCGAATTGAGTATAAATTAGGCGCTATTGCATGAAAAATTGTATGGCCATCCAAGACATTGGCTTCGACTGAGTTGCCATCTAAGTCTAGTATTGATGCATTGTCTGTGGGAATTACAACTCTTCCCTGTTTCACAAAAGCAGGGACGTCACTCTCTAGCATCCAATCTATAGTATTGGCTAGGAATATCGGGAAAGCTGGTTGAAGGGGGAAATTTGATCCTTCTAAAGAGAATCCCACTTGGACAGACTTTTTATCAAGAACCTGAGCAATTAAAAGAGGAGTTTCGATATCTCCCCACAAAATTTCGCTATCGCCAGTAATGAAAGGCGGAGACGACACCTTCTCTATCCTTAAGTCCGACAGTGTGACGCCCCTAAGGACAGGATGATCCCCAAGAGACCTATACGATCCTACCGATACAATATCTTGGCTGAATTGCTCTGCAATTAGAAATTCCAATGTCGGAACGGAAGGTGGAATCTCTGGCTTGAAGCGGTCAAAAATATAAATGTCCGTTAAGTCCATAGGATCATAGGACTCTGTTTCTATAACCGAAAATTCGACATTCGACATAGCTTCCAAAGCCGATTCGAGATAAACATTCCCGGATGTAACTAAGGTCACTTTAGACTTGGAACTTAAAGGCTTCACCATATAGGCAAGATCATCTTTGGAAAATGCGTCTCGCACACTAGTGACTGAGACCCGTAACGGACCATCTTGAAATTCTTCAAGGTCGATAACACTGGTGACAGAACTATCAGGCTTAAGAGTCAAGGACTCTCTTATATTTTTTCCTCCAAGACCACTGACTCCAACTACTACCTCCTTAACATTCAAAGAGCCGTTGGTTACTTGAACGAATCCTCGAGGAGCAGAAGCAAATTCGCTGAGGCCAGAACTAATCGTGAGACTTGTAATCCCAACATTTTCAGCTGGCTCAAAAACGGAGATCGTTTCTGTCATAGTGGGGACCGCAATAGGTGACACCCCATCCGAAATAAATACCAGACGAGCATCTCTATCTGTAAGTACGGGATACTGTACATTGCCCTCAAAAGAAATGGATAGCTTCTCTAACTCTTCTAGTGCTTTCCATTTTGTATTCGCCACCCTAGACACGATTTGACCTGAAGTGTCAAGAATAAGAAATTCCGCGCTTGGGTGAGAACCCACAAGAATCTCTCTCGCCACCTCCACAGCATGTTCCCAGCGAGTAAATCCGCCTCGCGTAAGAGTAGCCATAGTGCCTGAGTTGTCCATCACTATCGTCGCATCTTTAATCTCAGATTCTTCTGAAGAAATCAACTCGGGACCACCTGAGGCAGTAGCAATAAAAACTGCTATGATACAGGCTATCAATATGGACAGCAGTCGCCTCAACTTATCTAGGAGGGAGCTCCTCTTACGTTCCCTCATCAAGCGGGCCCAAAGGATAGATGATGATACTACCACTGTAGGTGGTGGTGGCTTGATCCAATAGAGAATCGCAATGATCAGCAAGCTGGCCACAGCCAACCCGGTCACCAATGCAGGGTTGGCCATAAAGAGACTCATTTTAGAAATCTTCCCTGACGGAACACCTGCAAAACCAAATCTTCGAAAGGTGTTACTGTAGACGTGTTGATATAACCCCAACCATTCTTTTTACAATAGACCTCAATTGACTTGGAATGAGCGTCGAATAGTTCTCTATAGGAGTCCATCAGTGAAGGTGTGATTTTAACTCGTTCTATAGTTCCCAGTTCTGAATCTTTTAGCAAAACCTCATCGGGTAACTTAGGTTCTCTCTCTTCGGTTTCATAAAGATGTACAGCAAACAAATCCTGCCGATAATGTCTTAACATATCGAATGCTCTTTCAAAACCAGAAGGGTCCAGGAAATCCGATATGACAACAACCAACCCTCTACGCCTTCTCGAGGAAAAGAAACCCTTAAAAGAACGGACCATCGAAGTAGAACCTCGAGTTGTCATTGCTTCCAAAAACTGAAAAGTATTCCATACTTGGTTTTTTCCTCTCCGGGCTGAAAGTTGCTTGTCAACACCGCTATTAAACCCGATCAGATTGACACGGTCTTGATTCATAAGACCTACGTAGCACATGGCCGCAGCGATCTTCCTTGCATAATCAAATTTCGAAGGATTACCGTAATCCATTGATGCGCTTGAATCGATGAAAATATAAATCGGCAAGTCAGCCTCTTCTTCAAAGGTACGAAGAAGAAGTTTGTCCAACCTTAAAAATGTTCTCCAATCAACGTTTCTTGTATCCTCACCAGACACGTACTCTCTATAGTCCGAAAATTCAATCCCTGAATTTGTCTTTTTTTTTGAACGATGTTCTCCGTGAAGGTGCCCTGGAACCATCTGCTTAGAGATCAAATTCAAATATTCCAGTTTTTTTAGAAATTCATCATCAAATAATGTGTTAGCTCTTTCCATACTTAAATGTTCATTCTTGGGGTTCTGGAATTTCATTCATAATTGTGGTTAAAATTTCGTCCGGATCGATTCGGTCTGCTTCTCCTTCGAAATTCAACAGAACTCTATGTCGAAATGCTGGAAGGAAATAAGATCTAATATCTTTACAAGACACATGCACTCTGCCGTTTACCAACGCATTCACCTTGGAACCGACAACTAAGGCCTGCGTTCCTCTTGGGCTTGATCCGAAACGAACATACTTGTCAGTTAACGAGTGAGTATGTTCGTTGCCAGGATTAGTGGCCAAGGTCAACCGGATTGCATAGTCTTGGATAGTGGGTGCAATCGGCACATTCCTGGCTATCTTTCGCATCTCAAGTATTTGGTTTTGATCCAATACTGTCGTGGCCTTTGGTTCGACTGAAGTTGTAGTGCGATCCATGATTTCATGCATGTGCTCAGCCTTAGGATATTTGATTCGAAGTTTATAAAAAAACCGGTCCAGTTGAGCCTCAGGCAGAGGGTAGGTCCCTTCCATTTCCACAGGATTTTGGGTGGCAAGGACAAAAAAGGGCGGATCCAATTTATGAGTTGTGACTCCAACGGTCACGCTTCTTTCTTGCATAGCTTCTAGAAGGGCAGATTGGGTTTTTGGAGTAGCACGATTAATTTCATCTGCAAGAAGAATGTTCGTGAAGATAGGACCAGCTTGAAAAGCCAACCGCTTCTCACCAGAGTCAGTTTCGTGCACCACGTCACTTCCAACTACGTCTCCAGGCATTAAATCTGGCGTGAACTGTATCCTCGAAAATTTTAATTGTAGTACATCGGCTACGGTGGATACTATTTTGGTCTTTCCTACACCAGGAATACCCTCAAGTAGCACGTGGCCTTTTGCTAATAAGCTTACCAGAGTTCCATCGATCACTTCTTCATTCCCCACTATAACCTTACCAATTTCAGTTCTCACTTTATGAAATTGATCACAAAATAATGCTACTTGATTGTCAATTTTTGTTGTCATTTTTCCTCAATGGTCGTATGCCTAAAAAATAATTCTTAACTAAATTACGATGTTGCCAGAATACTGTTTCTACATCTAGGGCGGACGAGCTCGAGTACTCTGTCAGGCCACCCATCTCATAAAACTGGAGGTCCGATTCTTGCCTTTGACTAGCACCTTGAAATAAATTTTGTGGGTCGGGATTTTCTTGGGTAAGTCGCTCGTCGATAACTTCCAGACTGAGTTGGACCTCTAGCGTAGTCGCGTCTCCAAGTTCCAACTCAGCGACCTGGGATGGATCTCCAGTCGAATTCCCTGCAGGACCGCTACCGTCCCCGGATTCACCCCCCGAGGATTTAGTAACCTCATCAGAACCACTACCAGACGCACCTCCTTCCATCTGTTCATCTGTTGTCATACTTGAACTATTATCGCTCTGAGATACCTCTTGGCGTAAAGATTGCATATTCATTGCTGCATCATTTAGGGCATCGCCCAGGCTCTGGTTTTCAGCCATAGCATCCAATGCAGTCGCGGCTTCACTTAAAGATTCTTCCGCCATGGACATTTGGTCATCCGCTAAAGCCGTGCCTGCCTCACTCAGGGCGTCTAGCAATTCTTCTATCGAAAGTGCTTCAGATGAATCTTGCACATCCAGACCTCGCTCTAGCTCATTCAGTGCGGAAGGATCCATGCTGGACAAATTAGCACTCAGTTCTCTTAGCTGCTGAGCTGCTTCGGTAAGGTCCATTCGCCCAAGTGAATTGGCAAAGGCCGACAGTTCTTCACCCGAGACTTCTTCAGATAATTGTGTCATTTCTTGATTGAAAGCATCCAATCCAAAACTCCCTTCGTTGAGAATCTCTTCCGCTTGAAGTAGTTCTTTCAATAATTCTTCATTTTGCAATTCATCGCCCTTTAAATTCTCCAGAACCTCCTCCAAGTTTTCCAGATCTGATTCATCCAAAAACTCTCCTACATCTCTCTCCAAGGTAGACTCTAGATTCGCTATTTGATTTTCGAGATCCGAAAAAGAATCCTTTGGTTCGGCATCGGTTGCAAACAAAGGGGCTCGGTTCGGCAGAAGGGCCAATAACACCCTGACTCCAATCAAAATGAAAGCTCCCCTAAACCATTTCGAAGGTTTAAAAGGTAAAAATTCTCTTGTTTTTATTTCGTCCAATGAGTTGGCGGCCCTTTTCAGTTGTAGGTCCATCCAAGCTGATTCCACTGGATTGCGAATGAACCAATATGCGGTCTTAATTTCGTCGCTTAAGTCAGCCAATTCATCGGCCAGTCCAGCGGCCCTCCTGAGTCGATTTTTTTCGAACACCCGCTTTATTCCGAGTCCTGCATAAAATACCAGAGCTCCAAATATTAGGACCATGGAGGAAGAATTCTCTAAACCGAAAATAATTTCGCCTACTTGGAAGATTGCAGACAAAGCCAATGTGCAGCATGCAACTTTTGCAAGAAGATTCGAGCAGTATATCAATTGGAGCCGGCGATCTATTTTCTCAAGGTTCGCCAGGATTTTCCTTGAAGATGTAACTGGTTTTACATATAGGGCCGAGGTCACTTCGGTTTTCTTCTTTGCACTCTTACCTCCATACTCTCAACGGTTTGATCATGTTGACCTTGTCCCCAGCATTTCAAATAATTTGTCAAATGGAACCTCGGCGGATACAGGCCTTATATTAGTTGTTTTAGATTATAAATGAATCTTCCTAATAGTTATCTTCACCGCTCTTGCCCTAGACTTTGAGCTAGCAAATACTGGCTAATACTAATCACACCGCTACAAGTGGGCCCACCAGGACTCGAACCTGGGACCTTCGGATTATGAGTCCGCTGCTCTAACCAACTGAGCTATGGGCCCTTTGCTTACAAATTATATCACATCTAATCTTTTTCTCACTAGGAAGACCTTAATAGCGAACACAGTTAACCCATATTAGGACTGACCTAAATAATCATACCAAAGAAATGCAATCGATTAAAGCCTTTATATCTCTATGGCTAAGATCTTCATATGTACCTGTTTTCAATGGGCCCAATTTCAATGGGCCGAATCTTGTTCGCCTAAGGTGGGCTACTGGGTGTCCAACTGCTGCCATTAACCTACGAATTTCACGCTTCCTCCCTTCCTTTATTACAATTGTCAAACAGTGGGTTTCTCCTCTAGATTTCTTACTGATTTCAACCCACGTCGGACGAGCAAATCCATCCTCCAATTCTACGCCTGCTCTCAGCTGTATCAAAGTTGTATTAGACACTTTTCCCTCCACTGCAACATCATATTCTCGCTCGATCTCAGAACTGGGATGCTGAAGTCGGTTTGCCACATCTCCATCATTCGTCAAGATCAGAAGTCCCTCAGTCAAGTAGTCCAACCTTCCAACATAACGCAGAGATCGCATATCAGGAGGTAAAATGCCGTATATAGTTGGCCTGGAACGATCATCTTGAGCGGTAGTGAGGACTCCAGGTGGTTTGTTTAGCTTTACCCAGCGAACGGGTGGTATTTCTATAGTGTCTCGGCCTACCACTATCACATCGTTTTCAGGATCGACTATTACCCCTGCAGTCTCAACAATCTCGCCATTGACCTTAACCTTGCCCTCTGAGATCAAAATTTCTGCTTTTCGTCGAGAGGTTAGGCCAGATCTAGAAATGAATTTATGTAAGCGCATATTTCGTGGAATCCTCTCTACTCAACAGGTGGCGACAATGGAATAACGCCATCTCCACCTGCTAAATCATCTATTTTTTGTCCGGTAGTTATAACTTCTTCATTGTTTTTTGTTTCCAATTCCTCTGAAATCACACTTCCTACAGAATCGGGAATATCCTCTCCTTTCAAAATAACTGGCAAGTCTTCAGTCCGAGGCAAATCTTCGAGATCCGAAAATCCAAAATGTTCTAAGAATTTTTTCGTAGTCCCATAAAGCAAAGGCCTACCTAGCCCATCCCCCCTTCCAATGACATCAACCAACTCCCTATCCTGCAAAGTTCTAATCACTCCAGCAGAACTCACTCCACGAATATATTCAATATCGATTCGTCCAATCGGTTGTCTGTACGCAATAATAGCTAACGTCTCCAATGCTGGCATTGACAGTCTAGATGACTTCGGCACGGTATCGAACCTTTCCAAATAAGGTGCATACACTGAAAGTGTAAGAATCTGATAGCCTCCAGCAATTTGCTTGATTTCAAATGCCCTTTCAGCATCTAAATACATCTTGGTCAATTCTTTTATACATTTTTCGACGACATCCTCATTCAGTGATTCGTCCGCACGTGCGATCTCTTCAGACCTCAGCGGAGCGTCACTTGAAAAGAGGACGGCTTCAACGATTTGTGTTGTTCGCATTATCCCTCACTAGGATTTAGCTGAGATTTGACGGCTTCAGGAGATGACTCGCTGACACGATACATCCACAATTCCGAAAACGCCTTTGCCTGACGCAATTTTACTTTACGTTTACGAGCCAACTCTAAGCCCGCTAAAAGGGTCATAACTCCGTGCATTTTCGATTCGAATGGTTTCAATAAACCGCTAAATTCAACCCTTTTTAGCCGTTGGAGGGTAAGTAGAATCAGATCCACCTTGTCTTCCATAGCTACTAGCCGCGTGGTCACCTTGTGTTCGACAATGTTCACTGAAGGGACTGTGACAGAGGTGGCTGCAGCGTAAACTTCATCCCAGGTAGTATCTAAGATGACTTCTACTTTCTCAATTCTATTAATCGGGCTTACAAAACCTTTGCCAAATTGTCGACTTCTTTGAGACTCTGCGACACTCAGATGAGCTCTGATTTCTTGTATTTGTTCATATTCCAACAATCGATACACTAACTCAGCCCGGGGATCATCATCACCCGACATCGTACTATTAGGTAGCAACATTCGAGCTTTAATTCTCAAAAGATTAGCTGCCATCTCCATGAATTCTCCAGCATTATCTATTTGTTCCACACTCATGCTACGGATTGCCAAAAGGAATTGGCGAGTAATTTTTGAAATGGGGATTTCGAAAATATCTATGTCTTGCTGCTTGATGAGATGAAGCAACAGATCCAGTGGACCTCGGAATCTTTCAAGATCGACAATTAAAAATATTTCTTCGCCGGCACCACCGGTATCCAGAGAATGAGTCTTCAAGACATTGATCTGATGAATAATTCGGCTACTCCACGAAGCATTTGTACTGGCTTTAGTATAAATGCAAATAGTCCTGGGACAAGAATAGAGCAGGTCATTAATAATATCATTCCATATTGACCGAGGTGATCGTAACTAGCTCGCCATTTTGCAGGAATAAAGTGATACATGACATGGGATCCATCAAGAGGTGGAATCGGTATTAAATTAAAAAACGCAAGGATCAGATTTATAGAAATTCCGTACCAGGCGAGTTCCACCATGAGGTCGACAGAACTCTCAAAAGCGGTAACGTTTTGAATATTTAAAAGTGCAACTATTAGCACAGTAAAGGTTGCAGCCAAAAGAAGGTTGGCTGCGATTCCGGCTAGGGAGACCTTGATATCAGCAGATCTATAACTGCGAAATTTATTGGGATTAATGGGAACGGGCTTCGCCCAACCAAAAATCATACCATCAGTAAGATTATACAAAACTACTGGAACGAGAAAAGATCCCACCAAATCCAAGTGAGCAAATGGATTCAATGTGATTCGGCCTAACTCATAGGCTGTATCATCACCTTCCTGTAGAGCGACCCAAGCATGTGCGACCTCATGACAAACTATCGAGAACATGAGGACAAGCAGAATGGATAATAGTTCCATGGCTGAGAAGTTACTTTAGGATCTAATTAGAAGCCACCCCTGAAAAACAGCTAAACAAGTTAGTTATTGATCAAGTTCGCAGTTTCCAATATAATTCCATTACAATTATTGCTGTATAAGACTTACGATTCGAGAATAAAGTAATGCCCAACATAAAAAGTGCAAAAAAGCGTGTTAAGACCAGTCAAAATGCGAACGAGCGTAATAAAGTAGTGCGTTCCAGATTAAAAACCGCAATAAAGCGTGTACGAACTGCCGAGGACGCCACGTCGGCAGAACTTGAATACAAAAAGGCTCAAATTTTACTGGATCGCGCTGCTACTGATAGAACTCTACATCCAAACGCAGTTGCCAGAATAAAGAGCCGGCTGTCGAGAACAATTACTAGTTGATCTAACCCAAAGGTTCAGCAGGGGTTCCTCATCTCCACAGAGATAATTGCTTAGATTTTTTTTAAAAGCCGTTCCAGACAATTTTACCGCCTACGATCGTCTTGCTGGCTCTACCTTTCAATTTCAAACCCTCGAATGGCGTATTGCGACTCTTAGACATGAACTCGTTGGAGTCAACGGACCAAATCACGTTTGGATCTATGATGGTCACGTCGCCTATACTTCCTCTTTTGAGAGTTCCTCCGGGCAAATTGAATGCTCTAGCTGGGGTACAACTCATCCGATCAACCAAAGTGGATAGATCGACAATTCCCTGGGCTACCAAGTAAGTCAGTCCTATCCCTAACGATGTCTCCAAGCCAACAATTCCATTAGGTGCATCCGCAAAAGTTTGTTCCTTTTCGTCATAGTGATGAGGAGCGTGGTCAGTAGCGTAAACACATAGGGTGCCATCGGAAAATCCCTGAACCACAGCATCGCGATCTTCACTAGACCTAAGGGGTGGATTCATTTTCGCATTCGTATTATATCCATCTACTTCGCTGTCAGTGAGAATAAGATGGTGAGGTGTAGCCTCCGCTGTAACTTGAACCCCTCGACTTTTTGCCTGGCGGATCATTTCTACTCCATATGCCGTCGACACATGCTGGATATGCACTCTACTATCTGTGAGTTCAGACAGCAGAAGGTCTCTAATTATCTGTATGTCTTCTGAGATATTAGGTTTACCAGGTAAGCCCATCCTAGTAGAATTTAGACTCTCATTCATGGTTCCTGCCCTAGACAAGTCTAAATCTTCGGGATGGTCAGCCACAGGAATTCCAAATGCCTTAGCATATTCCATCGCCATTCTCATCAGGCCGCCATTCATCACTGGGTTACCATCGTCAGTAATCCCTACTGCACCAGCTTCAACCATCTCTCCAATAGCAGCCAGGCTTTTGCCCTCCTGATCCTTAGATATGGCGCCTAAAGGATATACCCTGGCTCCTGCTGCTTTTTCAGCCTGCGCCAACACAAAACGGATGCCCGCTGGATCATCAGTCACAGGGTCAGTATTCGGCATAGTACATACTGCCGTAATTCCCCCAGCGACAGCAGCCCTTACTCCTGTTTCGATGGTTTCTTTATGTTCTCCTCCTGGCTCACGGAAGTGAACGTGGACATCGATTAACCCTGGAGCCACAATTTGATCTCTAGCGTCAAGCTCAATTGCTTCTTCCATCCTGCCTATCTCATCGCTGATCGCTTCAATTTTTCCATCAACAATTAGTAAGTCTCCCTTCTTATCCAAAGACTGTCTCGGATCGACTATGCGACCCCCACGAACCAAAACTGATCTCATTTTAGTCTAGTTCACTCCCTTGGCAGATTCAGCTGTCTCTGGGGTGCCTCCAGAGAGCAAGTATAGGACGGCCATCCTTACAGCTACTCCATTGGTAACTTGTTCTAGGATCACCGAGTTCTGCCCATCTGCTACATCACTGTCTATCTCAACACCTCTGTTCATTGGGCCTGGATGCAAGACGAGAAGTTCATCGGAACCCAATTTTAATCTCTGCTTTGAAACGCCCCATTTTTGGTTGTACTCCCTCAGGCTCGGGATATAGCCGCTGTGCATTCTTTCCAATTGGAGTCGCAAGACATTCAAAACACTGGACCACTCTATCGCTTCTTCAATCCTAGAGAATACCCTCACTCCCATTTTTTCGACATCTGCTGGCAAGAGGGTGTAAGGGCCACAAACTCCAACGCTAGCTCCCAGCTTAAGCAGCCCGTGTATATTGGACCGTGCCACCCTTGAGTGTAGTACGTCTCCAATGATGCAAACCTTAAGACCATCAAAGCTTCCTAAGTGATCCCTGATGGTCAAAGCGTCAAGAAGGCCTTGCGTGGGATGCTCATGACTTCCATCTCCAGCATTAATGACATTCGAAGGGATCTTCTCTCCTAAGAATTTTGCTGCCCCAGATGACCCATGGCGTATCACCACCATATCTATCTTCATAGCCTCTAAGTTTCGGGCTGTATCTACTAGAGTTTCCCCCTTAGATACAGAAGAGCCCACTGAAGAGACACTTACAGTATCTGCACTCAACCTTTTTTCAGCGAATTCAAAAGAGATTTTTGTCCGAGTAGAAGGCTCAAAGAATAGATTCACAATGGTCTTGCCCCTCAATACAGGGACTTTTTTGATTTTCCGTTCCGAAATCTCTTTGAAGGCTTCCGCTGTATCAAGAACTGTGACTATTTGATCGGTAGATAAATCCTCGAGACCTACTAAGTCTTTCCCAAGGCTGAACACATTTGGTTTCAAGAAGTGTCCCCCTTCAAAGACGCCAGTTCGACCGCCCACTTTCCGTCCAGTTCAGGCACCATAACAGAGACTGTATATCCTATGGGGACTTCCACTTTCCTGCCCACGGTATCTGCTTGAATAGGAAGTTCTCGTCCTCCACGATCGATGAGTACGCATAGGGAAATCTTAGCAGGCCTACCCCAGTCCATTAACTCATTCAATCCCGCTCTTGCCGTTCTTCCAGTAAAAAGAACATCATCTACGATAACTAATTTCTTCCCCTCTATCGAACACTCTGGCAAACTGGTTTGCCCGACTATTGGCTTTGGTCCAATGGTAAAAAAATCATCTCTGTAGAAGGTGATGTCCAGGGTCCCGAGCGGGACCTCTATTCCTTGGGTCGCCTCAATTTCCTTCTTGAGAAGGTGGGCCACTTGTAC
>Ga0115002_10003663_pt1 | contig 19025 bp, 18 predicted proteins | sample ArcticOcean_MG_C_8_FD_89576 | JGI IMG/M metagenome (GOLD analysis project Ga0115002, IMG submission 89576) | Marine microbial communities from western Arctic Ocean - ArcticOcean_MG_CB11_86 | ecosystem: Environmental > Aquatic > Marine > Oceanic | place: Arctic Ocean: Canada Basin | collected... | reverse complement strand
GAAAACTCATCGCAACAGGGGCCAGACAGAGCATGGGCAGAAAAGGTAATTGCTATGATAACGCCTGCTGTGAATCCTTTTTCCATACCCTCAAAACAGAAGAGGTCATCGGACCAGAGCTGAAGCCAGAGCATCGATCTTCGAATACATTGAAGGCTGGTACAATATCAAACGTCGTCATTCGACGCTGGGCTACAAAGCGCAGAGTCAATTTGAATTGTTAAAACGTGCTTCATAACCTGTACGTTTTATCGGGGTAAGATCAATAATTAGTCTGATCGCCCTATCCTTGTTTCAAAACTTCTACCTTATCGCAGACTTCCCAGGTAAACCCCGGGCCGGTGCGCCCAAAATGGCCATAGGCCGCCGTGGGCTGGTAGATAGGCCGGCGTAGGTTTAACGCATCGATAATACCTTCTGGGGTCAGATCGAAGTGAGTACGGATCAAATGCACAATATCCGGTTCCGGGATGGTGCTCGTACCAGAGGTATCAATATATATAGACACCGGATCAGCCACCCCGATGACATACGCTAATTGTATCTCACATTGCTCCGCCAGGCCGGCAGCGACGATGTTTTTCGCCACATAGCGCGCGGCATACGAGGCGGAACGGTCTACCTTCGTGGGATCTTTACCGGAATAGGCCCCGCCACCATGACGGCAATAGCCACCGTAGGTATCCACGATGATCTTACGTCCCGTTAACCCGGCATCACCTTGTGGACCACCGACGACGAAACGGCCGGTGGCGTTGATGTGGTATTTGATACGACCAGGATCGACCAGGTCCGATGGTAAGGCTGGCGTAATGACCTTCGATATGATATCGTCCCGGATCTGTTCATTGGATACATCCGGATTATGCTGTGCTGCGATCACCACGGTATCGATACGGGCAGGTTTGCCATCGATATATTCAACGGTGACCTGAGATTTACCATCGGGCCTTAAATAAGGAATCCTGCCATCTTTACGTGTATCGGCAAGTCCCTTGGTCAATCGGTGCGCCAGGGTGATCGGTAAGGGCATCATTTCAGGCGTTTCATTGGTCGCATACCCAAACATCATGCCCTGATCCCCTGCGCCCAGCTTATCTACACCCATGGCAATATCTGCCGATTGCTGATCAAGGGATACCAGCACACCACAGGTTTCCGAATCCAGGCCGTAACTGGCGTCGGTATACCCGATAGACTTTACTGTGTTACGCGCTACGGATTGAATATCCACATAACCCGATGTCGTAATTTCACCACCGATCAATACGAGGCCGGTCGTTACGAACGTTTCACAGGCGACACGGGAAATAGGATCCTGCTCAAGGATTGCATCGAGAACTGCATCAGAAACCTGATCCGCTATTTTATCAGGATGGCCTTCCGTAACGGATTCAGACGTAAATAGGTAACTGGGTGACATGTAAAAAAGCTCCTCAGAGGAATTGCAAGTTACACATTGCATAATGAAAAAGAAACCTGGTGATTCTATCTAAATATATACTTCACTATAGTTACCAACATTGATTTGTTTGGTCTGGCCGGATACTGTGGCATGAGGGGCGATAATAGAGCTGGCCATATTGCAGTTTGCCAATCGGGCGCCTTGCCCAACGATCGAGTCACGAAGGACGGTCCGCTCAACGGATGCACCGGATGAGATGGAGACATAAGGCCCGATCACAGAGGCTTCCACCTGTGCGTCCGGTGCAATAGCAACCGGGGGAATAAGTATACTTCCCGGTATTTCCCTTGTATCACTGTTCAGGTCCAAGAGCCTGTGATTGGCTTCCAATAGTCGATCCGGGGTGCCGCAATCATGCCATTCATCTACGGTGAAAGTTGTTATAACGGTCTCCTGATCAATCATCATCTGTAACGCATCTGTCAGTTGATATTCATGCCCTGTGGTTTGCGCCGTTCGAATCATAGTCTCCAAACAGGCCATCAGACACATGGGCTCCGTAAGATAATAAACGCCAGCGATAACCAAATTAGAACGGGGTTGATCCGGCTTCTCTACCAGGCGGCTCACTTTACCATTTTTTTCCTCAACAATGCCGAAGTGTCTAAGGTCCCCATCGAGACTTTTGACCCCGATCGCACTCGTCGGTAACCCATCACGTAAATAAGAAAAGTCGGATGGATAGATGGTGTCGCCAAGGATAATCAGAATCGGTTCCTCATCCAGAAGAGACCGACATTGGTAAATCGCATGCCCTATTCCCAGGGCCTCGTGCTGAACCACATATTGCACATTGAGCGTATAGTTTTGTTCAACATAGGTGGTTATGGCATGGCCAGTCGGTGAGATAATGAGCACGACATCTTTTATATCTAACGCGACAATTTTATCTAAAATGTGTCCTAAAATAGGTTTGCCAGCGACCGGGACCAACGCTTTCGGCATGGTCAAGGTGATAGGCCGCAGGCGACTTCCGATGCCTGCGACAGGGATGACCGCTTTCATGCCGCGTCTCCAAGAACGGATCCATTTGTGATACAGCAAATCACTGTTTTAGACGACTTATAAAAAATAGTATAAAGGGCTGTAATGCAACAGAAAAACACAAAACGATAGAAACATTCCACAACTATTATTTCATAAATAGTCGGCGGCCATGATCGTGCGGGGGGGTTCAGAGCTGTTGGAGGTATACGACACCACGCGATAAATTCTAGAGGAGGTCCTTGCCCGCCGTGGGTAGATGTGCTTTCATATATCGTGTTATCTCATCTGAAGTGGGCAGGGTCAACACATGTTGTGCGATGGCCTGAAGGTCAACGTAGTTTGTAGAGCGGATGATTCTTTTAATTTCTGGAATGTCGATCGGGCTCATACTTAATTCATCCAGGCCAAGCCCCAGTAATATACAGGCTGCAGTAGGATGTGCCGCCATCGCGCCACAAACGCCAACCCATATGTCATTCTTATGACCTGCCTCAATAATCGACGCGATAAAACGTAGAATAGCTGGATGGCACGGATCGTAGAGAGAGGCTACGTTGGCGTTGCCGCGGTCTACCGCAATGGTATATTGGATAAGGTCATTGGTGCCGATACTGAAGAAGTCTACTTCTCGAGCAAGGTCATGGGCCATCAGGGCCGCCGAAGGGACTTCGATCATCATGCCTACAGAGACGGATCGATCAAAAGGTATGCCTTCCCGAATAAGATCTTGTTGTGATTCTTCGAATAGGGCTTTGGCATGCCTTAGTTCTTTTAAGCCGGATATCATCGGGAACATGATACGCAAATTACCTGCCATGCTGGCCCGTAAAATAGCCCGAAGCTGAACTTTGAACATTTCAGGCCGGTTAAGGCAAAATCGAATGCCTCTTAATCCCAGGGCAGGATTGGGTTCATGGGAAACGTTCGCCGGCATTTTGTCCGAACCCAGATCCAAGGTCCGTACAATAACCGATTTGGGGGCGACGCTTTCTGCAATGAATCTGTACGCTTGAAATTGTTCTTCTTCAGAAGGCAGGCCATGGTGTAAGAGATATAAAAATTCTGTCCGATACAATCCGATGCCATCTGCGCCATGATGCAATACATCATCTACTTCTTCAGGTAATTCAATATTAGCCGAAAGCTCAATACCCCTGCCATCCTTGGTAATCGCTGGCAGATCATGTAATTCCAGGAGCTTATGTTCCAATTCGGAAAGATATACTTTGGTATCTTCGTGTTTTTTGATCGTCTGCGCATCAGGGTCAAGATAGATCATGCCTGCATTGCCATCGAGGATGACCATCATGCCATCGGAAATTCTCTGGGTTGCCTGTTCGATACCGACGATAGCTGGTACACCCAGGCCCCGGGCTACAATGGCCGTATGCGAGGTCTGGCCACCGACATCAGTAATAAAACCGCAAACGGATTTGCGATCTATCTCGGCGGTATCGGAAGGGGAGAGATTGTGCGCCACAATAATAACAGGCTGGTCTGCGTTGCCAATCGGTAGCTGGGCTTCTCCGGTCAATTTAGCCAGCACCCGGTATTGAATATCCTCAAAATCAGCGATCCGTTCTCGAAAAAAGGGATTTTGTATTGCGGAATAATTCGATATCCAACCCTGCATCACATCATCGAAGATGGATTCCGCATTCTTGTGTTCACGGCGAATACGGACTATCGTCACGTCGATGACTTCGGGGTCTTCAATGACGGCTTGATGGCTACGAAAAATTTGAGCGGCTTCCTCATCTATATCTACAGCAATACGTTTTTGAAGAACTGTAAGGTCCTCCAGGGCCTCCGCCACGGCTTTCTTGAATCGTGCTATTTCTTTCTCAATTTCATCTGCAGAAATATGCCATTGATGTACGGTGTCAAAGCGGCGGTTAAAAATATACGCTCTGCCTATAGCGATACCCGGAGACGCCGGAATGCCAATGAGCATTTGGTCGCGATTATTCATCCTGCTCTCCTAAATGATGTTCAAAAAGATCTACGAGTGCCTGTAACGCTTCCTGCTCATCTGTACCGTCCGTTTTAATGGTCAGCGCACTGCCGTGTTCTGCCGCCAGCATCAATATGCCCATAATACTCTTACCGTTTATCTGCAGATCATCCTTGATAAGCGTAATCTCCGCCTGATATTGGGATGCCAGATGGACCAACTGTTCCGCTGGGCGCATATGGAGGCCGGATTTATTGAGTATAGTGATGGTTTGTTGTAACATAGGACAGGTATAATTGTTGAATGATGATTGTTGAATGATGATGGCGTGCCATGTGCATTTCAATCACTATTCATAACGTTACTCATAGTCTTCCCGGTCGTATTTAGCAGATTTTTTTTTGTTCATAACGTCTACTAACCGTTGATTCAGCTCTTCGGCCGAGTTCACGCCGACCAGCTTCAAGCTATGATTCAAGGCGACCACCTCTGCAATGACGGTTAGATTTTTCCCTGGGACGATAGGGATTCTGACAAAGGGCAGTTCGACATCGAGTAGGGTCGTGGTTTCCTCTTCCAGGCCAGTCCGGTCATATTTGGCTTGATCCTGCCACTCTTCAAGTTCTACGACGACCTCAATCCGCTTTCTTACGCGGATACCACGAATACCGAATATGCTGGAAATATCAATAAGGCCAACCCCGCGAATTTCCATATGATGCTGCATGAGTTCATTGCCGGTACCGATGACCACGCCACGTCGCAATCGATAAACGGTGACCACATCGTCGGCTACCAGGCGATGGCCCCGTTCGACCAGGTCGAGGGCTGTTTCGCTCTTGCCAATCCCGCTTCGGCCTGTGAACAATAACCCTATGCCATAGACATCGACAAGGGCGCCGTGTACTGCAGTGGATGGCGCGAAGTAGGGTTCCAGGTATTCGATCAGGGAGTGGGAAAACTCATCTGTTGTCAGGGTACTCCCGAGAATGGCGGTATCAAAGCGTTCTCCCGCCTCCATCAATTCAGCCGGAGGCGCCATCCCCTTTGTAATAATCATACAGGGGACATCTAACGCCAGGATGTGCTCTACCGTTCTACGTCGGTCTTCTATCGCCAGGCTCAACAGATAAGTTAATTCAGTCTCACCCAATATCTGAAGGCGATTATTAGTAAACCGTTCGGTAAATCCGGCGAGTGCTAAGCCCGGTCGATTTATTTCGGCATTACTTATCTCTTTTGAAAGACCTGCGTGGCCTGTCCATGGGGTCAGTTGTAAATCTGCCCGTTTAATCAAATCACCGATGGGTATAGGTTTTTTCGTCATAGGCGGGGCTACTGTACAGCAGTCAGCCCGCGCTCAAATCCAGATGCACGCGGGCTGACTGCCGGTCTTTTTTACCGGCAGATGCCGGCAATGATTTTAGGTACTACATTTGTTTTTTGACGCGATGGTCGTGCAATTTATCGTTATGTTTTTTCAGTTGACGTTCCATCTTCTGGATCGTCTGGTCAAGGGCTGCATACATTTCGGTATCTTCTTCCTTACTATTCAAGATGACGCCCTCAACGTGAACGACCAGTTCGGTAGTAAACCGATACTTTTCCTGTGAAACAATCAAGTCTGCGCTTAGAATGTGATCACTATACCGGTTTAACCGACCAATTTCCTGCTCAGCACGTTCTTTGCTTGCTTTCGTGAGATCGCAGTGGCGGGCTGTCATAGTTATCTGCATGGTTGTTTCCTTTCTCTCGATAATATAGTATCGGTACTGTGTTCTTACTTAAAAAGTTTCGGATCAGATTTCTTTACGCATTCGTGCCACAGGAATACCCAGCTGATCCCGGTATTTAGCAACCGTACGCCGCTTAATTTGCATCCCTTCCGACTGAAGCATTTTCATAAGCCCATCGTCACTCACCGGTGCGGCATGGTCTTCTTCACGGATAAGCTGCGCAAGCCTATCCTTCACACTCTTAGTAGCCAGTGTGGTGCCGCCATCCTGATGGATGGTACCATCAAAGAAAAATTTTAATGGGAAAACCCCTCGAGGTGTCTGGACATATTTGCCTTGCGTTACTCGACTGACTGTTGCGGCATGGACGCCTACATTATCGGCTACATCCTGGAGGATCATCGGTCTTAGATGGGCGACACCGTTGTCCAGAAAACCAGACTGAGCCTCTACGATGTATTTCATGACTTTCGTCATAGTTGACCGACGCTGTTCTATGGAATTTACAAACCAGTTGGCATCATTCAATTTTTGCCGAACGAACTGACGAGCTGATTCCGAAGAATTGGCCCCTTTGCTCAGAATGTTATGATAAGCCCGGCTGATCCGCAGGCGAGGCAAATGACGATCATTGAGAAGAACGATGTACTCACCGTCTATTTTTTCTACAACAAGATCCGGGTAGATGGGGATGACCGAGTCATCGCTGATCGCAAGGCCGGGATGAGGATTTAGACCGGAGATTACCTTCAAGGCATGCTGAATCTCTTCCATAGGTGCCTTAATTATTTTTTTGATGGCTGCTATGCGTCGGTTACGCACATCTTCCCAGTGTTCTGATACCAGTTCGGCCGCGAGAGTATCGCCCTGGTCCATGCCTTGCAATTGAAGGATCAGACATTCCTGTATACTTCTGGCACCGACCCCCGTCGGCTCCAAGGTCTGAATGATTTTCAGGACGGACTCTATCTCGTCCATCTCCATATTAAGTTCTGTGGCAACATATTCGGCGGAGATTTTTAGCAGGCCGTCCTCTTCCAGATTCCCTATAAGATATTCCCCTATTTCGCGATCTTTTTCCGTGATTTCAAGGAGATGGAACTGTTCGAGGAGCGCTTGGTCCAAAGTCATGCTGGATTTGCCTTCCCGTTCAAGAATATCCTGTTCCTCTTTCTTTTCGAACTCTTCACGTGAATCCAGCTGATGGTTCATCCCGTCCTTGATGTACGCATCCCAATCGATATTGCCTTCATCAATTTTTAATTGATCAGGTTCAGCATCAACCTTTTCCTCGGGAGTTTTTACCTCCAGTGCTTCACGTTCTCTCGGTTCTTCCTGATCCTTATCCTCCTCGTCGAGGACTTCCTCCAGTAGTGGGTTATCTTCCAGTTTCTCCTTCATTTCCTGTTCCAGTTCCAACGTCGTATATTGCAACAGTTTGAGGGAATACATCAACTGGGGAGAAATCTGTTGTCTGATACCTACGTGTAATCCGAGTTCCATAGTTCTTCAGTTTGAAATTTGTAAAACCGTAAAGTTAGAAAGTTTCTCCTGTAATCTAATCCAGTTTGAAACGTTCTCCCAGGTAAATACGCCGAGCTTCGGGATTATTCGCCAGATCTTCGGCGGTACCGGAAACTAAGATCTTCCCGTCAGCCATAATATAGGCGCGATCTGTAATTTGTAAAGTCTCTCGTACGGTATGGTCTGTAATAAGTATGCCAAGATGTCGTTTTTTCAACCGGCGTATGATCTCTTGAATGTCTTCTACTGCAATAGGATCGACGCCGGAAAACGGCTCATCCAAAAGGATAAATTTGGGGTTGGTGACCAGAGCCCTGCTAATTTCCGTCCGTCGTCGTTCACCGCCGGACAAAGTAAACGCTTTTTGTTTCGCAAGATGCGAAATGCCGAAATCTTCGAGTAAGGTGTCCCTACGTTCCCGCCGTTCTTTTCTAGATAACGGCAGGGTCTCCAGAATGGCCATCAGATTCTGTTCGACGGTCATTCGAAGAAAAATCGAAGGCTCCTGTGCCAGATAACCGATGCCGGCTCTTGCCCGCTTGTACATGGGCCATTTGGTTATCTCTTTTTTTGTATTTGTAACCGCATCATCAATAAGAATCTGACCCGACTCCGGGTTGATCATTCCTACGACCATGTAAAACGTTGTGGTCTTACCTGCACCATTAGGTCCAAGCAGGCCCACAATTTCTCCCTGTTCCACACGCACACTTACATCATTGACTACCTGACGCTTTTGATAAGTTTTTACAAGGTGCTCAGCCCATAAACACTGCACAAAACCTCCGGATCCTCTCGTTTCCTACAGGAAACAAGAGAAGGCGTTTTTTGGGTGGTCTGTTCGTTCAGTCGGGTCGGGCCCGGTAAACGCCTTCAACGCTGCCTTCTGCGCTCACTCTTAGTAGTTTTCCGTGATCCAGGTCGATTGTGATTTTCTTTGCACTTACCACATTGCTGCCAGGTGGCCCCCCTGCCGATTCGGACGGCTGATAGGTGCTTGTAGCATTTTGGGTGGCTGTTATCGTGCGGACTGAAGTGCTGTCGAATTCCACCCGCATCTTTCGCCCTTCGATCCGGCTTCTCTCTACCCCCACCGAATCGGTCGGGGCATAGGCACCGATCGCCCGGCCTGTGATGGTGGCCGTGGATACGTTGTCGTTGTCCAGAGTCAGGAGAATGTCGTCGCCCCGTATTTCGCTGTTCGCGTCCCAAATGACTGGATTGCTGATCATGTGGATCTGCTGTAGCTCGCTGTCATAGCGTATGGTATCGCAGATGCCTTTGAGCGGACCACGCACGATATAGACGGAATCGTAGACTACGGCGATCTTTTTATTAAAATCGTAGGTCATCTCTTTTCCGGTCACAATAATATCATATTCCGCCCCCGCTTCCTGTTTCAGCAACTGGGGGACCCCTGAAAAATTCGCCTGCTCCGAAGACCGAAAATATTCCATACGTTGACAGGTTACCGTTACCCCCTCGTTATGATCTACTACCGTGACCGAATCCTGCGCGATAGCCTGAACCAACGTGTCGGTTTCTGAAAAATAATATTCCAGCCGCTGACCGGTAATCACGACTTCGTTTTCGTCATACTCGCGTCTCATCTGTGGCTGCCCCGTTACAATGGCCCAACGGGGCTTATGATAATATTCTGCACGGTCTCCGGTCAGTGTGGTGCCTTCAGCGTGATCATCCAGACGAACGGTACCTATACCGAGGGCATATTGGTTTTTTTCATAATACGTCGCCTGGTCGGCCAGCAGGGTGCTGTTATCACGCATCATCCTGACCTGGCCATCCAGCGTGACCACCCCGTTTAAACGGTGATAGAGCACATGATCACTGGTCAAGAGGGTCTCGCCATGCCTGAGACGCACATGACCGGAGAGATCGAAGGTTTCGTCCACGCCGGTTGCTTTGAGGGTATTCGCCTCTTCGATTATGACCGGTTCTGTTTCGGACGTTTTTTGGGTCTGTGCCCAGACGGTGGAAGAGGGACTCTCATACCATGCGGACTCGGTAAATGGCCAGGCGTGTATCCAATATAAGCCAAAGGTTAATATAATAAAATTTCTATATAGCGTCAAGCGTAGGCTCCGTTGGAAAAATAGCCTGCAGGCGTATGGGACTAAAGGGGTTATCTTCAGTTTTTCTTGTCATTTTCGTCTCTGATGAATTGACCCTGGACATTATGGCGTATGGTCCAGTTTTTCAGGCCCGGATCCGCTTCAAAGCCTTGGCCGGTAATAAGGTCTTTTTTTGTTGATAAGGTCACATGAGCTTCTGTTTCGATCAGGTCTTTTTCCTCTATCCATTGAAGGGAATCCGTTTTCAAAGAACCGTGTTCAGGACTATCAATGACGACCCCGCCGTAAACCCATAGATTATTGGATAGTTCATCGATAATGCCCCGTTCTGCCTGCAAGGTAGACGTCAAGCCGTTCTCATCATAGAATTCGACAAAAATGCCCTGGTCAATGATAGTCTGTTGCCGTGAATTATACCGCTGACGATGGGCTGCTTTGATGATGGCCTGCTGGCGGCCGTCCTGGCTCAGGTAGATGGTCGTATTCCACGCTTCCTGGTCCGGCCGGTTCTCCAAGTCTATCTCCCCGGCGGGTATTTTGATCTCCTGGCAGCCGATGACGATCGCAAACAGTCCGAGGAGAAGAAACACAAACAGGTATGGGTTTAATCTAACAGATGGATGATGTTTCATGGGGTATTGAGGATATCCTTTTATCCGTGAGCTAACCGACGTACACCATAGTCTATGATACAGCATAATCGTCTTGCTGACAAGGGTTCCTGAGCCGAGCTGGGATGACAGGCAAATGATAACGAGCCTGGATTGAACGGCTCGACGGTGACCAACCAGATGAAGGGGTTGATCTCTGTCGCCTACCACCGCTCACGGCCTTCCACTTTATCATCTCTGCCACTGCAGCACCACGCCGAGTGCCTGATCCTGTTCTTTCTGCAACAGGCGGTAGCCCTTCTTCGCCTCAGTAAACGGCAGATGATGTGTGATAAGGCTTCGGACGTCCAGACGACCGTCGGCGATCATGGTGAGGATTTGTCCGCGGTTGTATTGCTGTGTCCAGGGAAATGTGGCGGTGGGGTGAATGGGGCACTTGGGCTGATGACAGCCCATGAGGACCAGTTCTTTTTCATGGAAATCCATGAAGTCGATCTCGACCTTGCGGTGCCAGATTGATCCGAGGAGTATGATCCGGCCACCGATGCGGCACAGGTCAAACGCCTGGGGCAACACATCGGGGTATCCCGACGCCTCGATAACGACATCCAGGCCCCGGTCCTGTGTCACCTGGTCAACCGTCGTCTTCAGATCAGTGGTTCGCGGATTAACGGTATGGAGCGCCCCACCCGCTTCTGCCCTGGCCAGTCGTTCATCTACCAGATCTACTGCCGTCAGCGTTTCAGCGCCTGATCCTGTAACCAGGCGCAACACGAGCTGACCTACAAGACCCATGCCGGTGACCAACACGTGCTCTCCCAGTTCAATACGGGCTTTACGAACGCCATGCATAGCTACACTGCCCAGAACGCCGAAGGTCGCCTCTGCGTCTGTCACGCCATCGGGAATCGGACGCAGGCTGTGGGGGGCTGTAGATGAGATGACGTGGCTGGCGTGAGGGGCCAGCGAGAGTACCCGATCGCCAACTCGGTATTCTTTTGCGTCGGCACCGACGGCAAGGATACGGCCTACATTGGAATAACCGGGGGTGAAATCATGGCCCCGGACTTGCTCTTGGGTGCCTAACTCTGTGCCTGCACTAATCAGCGTACAGATGGTTTCGACAAGTACCTCGTCCGGCTCGGGGGCCTGAATGGCATAGGTCTCGGTCGAAATCCGATTGTCAGGGGTCACGATGACCTGCTGTCCGGTTTCAGGAAGGGGGGTAGGCATGATGTTTCCTTATGTTTGGTCGTGCGGATCATCTCGGGCGGTCGGCATAGCTTGCCCTAACTGCCGCATGATAGATTATTAATTTGCTGTCTTTCGCATTCTACCTCGTCAAACCAGGTATCGAGCGCATTGAGCATCTTGGATGCTCGAGCCGACTCGATTTGGGCCAAATTATCTTGCTCGAGCGGATCTTCTTCGATGTGGTACAACTCGGGGGGCGGTGGTTCCGGAATAATCCGTTTCGGGTTCGGATCCCCACTTATTTTTGTGACTTGTTCCGGGTGGTATTTATATGCAATATCCAATGCGACATAGTCGTCGGCTGCCTGTTTGCCTTCCGGGGTAGCGAATGGAATCTGAAGCTGAGGCCGCACAAGTTTCCATGGACCATCGCGCATCGCCGCGTTGGTCGTACCGATAGGGGTGTATCCATTCCATTGCCAGAACCGTCGTGGTGCTTCTTGCGGCGCCTCTCCCTGCAGGAGCGGCCACATGTCATGGCCATCTTGAGGTGGACCGGCTGGCCGCTCGACCCCAGCTATGCGTAAAAGGGTTGGTAGCCAATCCGTAAAATGAACCAGATCATCGAGTGAACGGCCCCCTGCGAGTCCAGCTGGCCATCGCATAATCATGGGTACACGAATACCACCCTCATACACAGACCCTTTGGCCCCATTAAATCCGCAGTTGAACCGTCGCGTGTTGCGATCAACCCCTTCAGGGACCTGATCCGGTCTCAGCATGAACGCAGGGCCGTTGTCACTCGTAAATAGGACGATGGTATTCTCTGACAGGTCATTTTGTTCAAGGGTATCGAGGATACGGGCGACGCCGGTGTCCATACGTTCGATCATGGCATAGGTTATGGCGACGGCCTTACTGAGTCCTGCATCAAGATAGGGTTGGACCAGATCTTCCGGTGCTTGCAGGGGCGAGTGGGGGGCGTTGTACATGACGTTCAGAAAAAAAGGCTGCTGTCGATGACGGACGATAAATCCTTCGGCTTCCTCGGTCAATACGTCCGTCAAATATCTACCGTCAGATGCCAGTCGCGTGCCATTACTGTTGAGGTACCAGCGGTAATAATCCGCCCAGCCGCCGCAAAATCCGGTAAACTCATCGTATCCACGGGCATTTGGATGGAACCGCGCATCGAAGGCGCCATTGTGCCATTTGCCGATCAGACCGGTGGCGTATCCACCCTGTTTAAAGGCGTCGGCGATCGTAACCTCCCGTAGAGCGATACGGTCAAGTCCCATAACTTCCTGCGGAGTAATCGCGCCTGTTCGTATGGGATAGCGTCCCGTCAACAAGGCCGCTCGTGCTGGCGAGCATACCGGTGATCCGGAATAGTGCTGCGTCAGGCATAGGCTTTCACCGACCAGATGATCCAACGTCGGCGTCCGCACCGGTCCGTCGTTAAAGACGCCGAAATCGCCGTAGCCCATATCGTCGGCCATGATGAGGAGGATGTTTGGTTTTTTCAATGGTGTATTTGTTTTACCGAGGATGGACTTAAGATGCGACCGGTTCAGTCTTGCACCGGTCGCATCGGGACAAAGGGGTTGCTAAGCGAATGACCGGTCGAAAAGAAGCTCGATGGCTTCCGTACCTTCCTTAGTCAGAAAACGTGTACCGGTTCCCGTAAAATGTGCGTCCGTTATTCGGGGTTCGTCCGCTCCGGATAGCTGATCCCAGTGCATTCTGTTCCACTTATGCCAGATCATACTTTTTTGGTCGAAAACATAGAGGGGCTTGTTGCACAGCTTGGCGAACTCGGCTCCCCAGCCTGTGCCCCCTTTGACCGTAAGATCATCCAGAATTTCCCCTACGACAAAGATTTCCTGACCACTTATGATCTGATGCCAGATGGTTTGAAGGATAAGGCGGATGGTGGGACTATCCGTATAACGCCGGTTCATCAGTTTTGCCACATATTCCAGACTGACATCGCCTCGACTGAGTTCCTCGGGGGTTAAAGTATGCAGGCCTCGGTGCCGTGTCACTTGATGTCCTTCGAAAGTAAAGTTGATCTCTTTTATGCCCGCGTGCTCGGCTTGGGTACCGAAGACGGATTCGGCACCTCTGGCCCCGCCGCTGAAAAGCGTGTACTCTGTCAGGTCCATATCATTGTTCCTTTCCTGCCTAGTATTTAGTGACGCGCCCCAGAACATGTATAAACTCTGAATGCTCGACGAAGGAAAATATCTTGCGTAGTATAGAAGATAGAGGCCTATTTGTCAAATGTCTCAGCCCGCTGTCCGGCAACGGATTGTCGCCGTATTGGCGTATGACCAGGTTTGTGTCTTAACCACAGGATGAATGAGTTGCAACGCAAGCCGGCTGAAACTTCTCTACTTGATTTCTATGTATTTTTCAGTATCTATACTTATATCCATGACAGAACTAGACAATTTCCTTACCCATCTGACGATCGAACGCGGCGTATCGGCGAATAGTTACGATGCATATCAACGCGACTTGAACGCCTATGTACGGCACCTGAATAAACGCCAGGTGCTCTCTCTGCGTGAGGCGTCCTATAAGGACATACAGGGGTTTATCGCCTCCATGCGTCGGCGTGGGTTGGCACCATCCAGCATTGCCAGAAATTTGTCGGCTGTGCGTATGTTCCACCGGTTCCTGCTCAGTGAAGGGCTGGCACAAACAGATCCGACCCTGCATGTCCAGGCACCCAAACAGCCCAAGCGCCTCCCCTCTGTTATGAATCGTGAGGAGATCCTGCGTCTTCTGGAACAGCCGGATCATACGACGCCTTTGGGCCTGCGTGATCGGGCGATCCTGGAATTCATGTATGCAACGGGGCTGCGAGCTTCAGAACTGCTTACCTTTCGGCGACCGGATCTTATGTTTGATGTCAATCTGGCTCGTATCTTTGGTAAAGGCAGTAAGGAACGACTGGTGCCGGTAGGTCAACATGCGCTTCGTATGATCAGGTCCTATCTAGAAACCGTCCGTCCGATGATCTCTACGATCGGCAGTGAGGAGATTTTGTTTCTTAATGCCCGAGGCAGGCAACTTTCCCGTATGGGGTTGTGGAAAATTATGAGGACCTATGTAGAACTTGCAGGTATCGATAAACATGTGAGTCCGCATACGATGAGGCATTCATTCGCGACGCATCTTCTGGAAGGCGGGGCGGACTTGCGGGCGGTTCAGGAGATGCTGGGCCATGTGGACATCTCGACCACTCAGATTTATACGCATATAGACCGGGAGTATCTGAGAGATGTACATCGTAAGTACCATCCAAGAGGTAAATGATTACGGTAGAAGCCGGCACGGATCATTTCCGTTATTCCAATTTTCTGCGTCCCGCCAATACCACCGCCAGCACCCCCAGCACACAGCAGGCCATCGCAAAAACATCACCATATATCGTATACGCGGTAGCGGTATCTCGGCTGGGATAGACCTGTCCGATGGTGGTGGTTTCCGCCATCATCGGCGTGAGGTCGTGTATCTGCCCTGTGGCGGTAATGTATCCGGAGATGCCCGTATTGGCGGCCCGGATGATCGGTATGCCGTTTTCCACTGCTCGCAACACCGCCATCGAAAAGTGTTGCATCGGGGCGGTTGACGTACCGAACCAGGCATCATTGGTCATCACCACCAGCGCGTTGGCCCCATTTAGAGCAAATTGCCGGACCAGATCGGGAAAAATGGACTCGTAGCATATGACGGTGCCGATACGCATATCATAACCCGGCAACGCCATAACCGTAAGTTTATCACCCGGTGTCAGGGAGCCGATATCACCCGTCAGGCCACTCAACCAGGAAAAAAGGGTTGGCATGGGGAGATATTCACCAAAAGGAACCAGATGCATTTTACTGTATTCCGCCACGGTACCCCGGTTGGGTAATAGCAGAAAGGCGCTGTTGTAGATCCCGCGTTCACCGGTACGATACCCCAATGCGCCGGTGAGCAGCGGCACGCCAGCTTCATCGACCAATAGATCGATCTGTTCGGAGAATGCCCGATACCTGGGACTTTCCAGGTAGAAGGTCATCGCGGTTTCAGGAAAAACGATGAAGTCCGGTTTTTCTGCGAGTGTAGACCGGGTCAGTCTGGAGTAAATGTCCACTGTTTTTTGAAGTAGGCCTTCAGACCATTTCATGCCTTGCTCGATATTTCCCTGAGCAACAGCGACACGGATCGGCGGGGTCTGACTTTCCAACTGTTGAACACGAGACAGCGTCCACCAGCCATACCCGGTCACACCAATCATCAGGAAACAGGTCAACGACATGGCACACACCGGGCCCCGCCAACTTTTCCCCTCCCGGATGGCAAGAAATACCATCGCCAGGGTGGCGTTGACCAGCATGACCATGAAACCGACGCCATACACGCCGGTATATCGAGAGATCTGTATAATCGGGAGTACACGGTATTGAGAATAACCCAGCAACTCCCAGGGAAACCCGGTGAACAAATAGGTCTGGATATATTCGAGGGCAACCCACAAGGCCGCTGCAAGGAAAGGAAAAGCGAAATGTAACCAGTCAGCGCGGGCGACAAAAATACAAAATGCAAAGGTATACAAGGCCAGCAACAAGGCCACGGCAGCCATGCTGAACAGACCAAGGGCGATATTCAAACCGCCATAAGACATCACCGTTTCTGTGATCCAGTAGACTTTGCCGACGCCGGCAAAAAATCCGAAGGTCAGGGTGATCGCATAGACCCGCCGCATAGATCCTGTTCGTACCTGATCGTGTAGAGCGACCATCACCGGAACAAACGCGACCCAGGCAAGCGGCCACCAGTCGATCTTGGGAATACAGGCGACCAGCAACAAGGCAGAAAGAAGGGCCAGGGCGAGACCGGTCGTCGGGGAAGAAAAATATAGTCGCGAGATAATGGTCATGGAGACAGGAAAATCGAAGGATAGGATTAACGCTCAACGTTGAACCTTCAAACTGACGTAACAAACACGAAGCCATGCCGAATGTCAATAGTTGAAACGATGTCGTGGCGAATCATAAAATCAGTGCCGATGCCTCGTTTCGTCGTTGTAAGGGGCTGTCCGCATCTTTTACCCGGTTACATGTTTTCAGATGTACAGTTTCTTCGAGACGCCCTGATTCACGGTTTATACAAAAGACATTGACCCGGATGGACCGGCATCATACATTCCGTGCAAATCTCATAAGATCAGGAGAAAGTATAGATGCAACCATTACGTATGGCCGTCATTGGCGTTGGGCGTCTGGGGCAGGCGCATGCAAGGCTGTTTACCGAAATGCCCGATGTCACGCTCGTCGGTATCTTTGATACGGATGGGGCGCAGGCCTCAGAAGTTTCGGCACGCTACCAGATACAGGTTTTTTCGGATATGAATGCTCTTTTCCAGACGGTGGAGGCGGTCAGTGTGGTCGTACCGACTACCGCGCATTACAAAGTCGCCTCGAAGGCCTTGTTGCAAGGATTACATACTTTTATCGAAAAGCCGATCACCACGTCAATAGAAGAAGCGGATGACCTGATTGGTCTGGCCGACACACAACGATGTGTGTTGCAGGTGGGGCATATTGAACGCTTTAATAGTGCGGTCCGGTCTCTTGAAGGGGTGACTGTCGCACCGGGGTTTATTGAATCACATCGTCTGGCCTCGTTTGATCCTCGCGGTACGGATGTGTCTGTGGTTCATGATTTGATGATTCATGATATCGATCTCATTCGATTTCTTGTTCAGGCAGAAGTCAAAAAAATCGAAGCCACCGGGGTCGCTGTGATATCGGATCAGATCGATATTGCCAATGCCCGTATACAATTCAATAACGGTTGTGTGGCCAATATTACCGCCAGCCGTATCTCCCTAAAAAAAATGCGCAAGATGCGTTTGTTTCAGCGGGACGCCTATATTTCTCTGGATTTTCTGGAAGGGACCAGCGAGATATGCCGACTGATTGACGACGACGAAGCGGCCAGCATGGAAGGTTTGACGATTCCAATCAATACCGGAGATAATCGTTCTCGTCGTATTCTCAGACAGCAGCCTCAGGTATCAAACAACGAATCCCTGGCATTAGAGTTGAGCTCGTTTGTACAGGCCGTTCGCGGTCATTCACCCCCACTTGTTACAGGGGAGGACGGACGTGAAGCCCTCCGAATCTCATTAGAAATTATTAACCAGATTGATCAACCAGACGGTTAAGTAGACCGGGTGCCTGGGCCTACACGATCGCACGCGCCCCTGAGGCATTAAATTATGGATATCCGAGCAAAAATATTTGAGGCCCGTAGCTATACGCCTATTCCCCTGCTGATTGCCGTATTGATCCTGGCAAATCCAAGCGTAGCCTCATTTATCACAGGGAGTCTTGTCGCACTGCTTGGTGAATCTCTCCGGCTCTGGGCGGTCGGGTATGCGGGGTCGGCTACGCGTACCCGTCATGTCGGGGCGCCGGAACTGATTACCAATGGACCGTATGCCCATGTGCGTAATCCTATTTATGTGGGCAACTTTGTCTTGAGCCTCGGGCTATGTCTTATGGCCTGGGCCTGGATGCCCTATATGGTCGGTGTATTTATCGTCGCTTTCGGCATCCAATATATTATGATCGTCTCTCTCGAAGAAGAGCATCTGCAAGAGATATTCGATGACGAATATACCCGCTATCTGCAGCAGGTACCTCGGTTTATACCCACTATCTTCCGGTACGCCCACGCGTCTGATTTCTCATTTGACTTACGGGCTGCACTGAGGAGTGACCGGCGGACGTTTCAATCTATCGCGGCCGTTACCCTGGTGATTCTTATCCGGTGGTATTTAGGTTAGGTCTAGTGAAAAAACAGACGATCTTATCTGGTCGTGCCAATTAAGGTATATAAAAAAGCCTCTGCTACAGGTAGCAGAGGCTTTTTTGGGATGGCGATTATCTTTTGCGTATCTCAGGTTAATATCTTTTCCGATTTCTTTACCGGCATCCCGTCGTCATGCCCTGGATCTTCATCGATATGGGTTAAAGATGGCGGGTTTGTGTCATCCATGGCACCGGTGCCCGATGTCGATGGGGTCGGATGAGGACAATTCTGCAATCGGCCCTGGACCTTGACGCCGACACTCGCCGGCGTATGCAAAAGGCTCAGGAGTGCGGCTATCCCGATGACAATCAGAATCGGAACCCATGGAATATTCTTCAGGATATAACCGACAGACATTTCCAGGTGAAACAGGATGCCGTGTGAGAGGATAGGCACAAAAATAATCATCACCGGGACGAGGGTAAGGCAGAGGATCTGTAATGTCGCCGGATTCTGACCTACGATCTGCACTATATTGGGACGTTTCTCACGCATAATGTGTGCCCTCTATATATGATATATCAAACTACAACAGACTTTCTCAACATGAATTATACTGGTTAAACCCACATATGCTGTTACAAAGGT
>Ga0115002_10003661_pt1 | contig 19038 bp, 17 predicted proteins | sample ArcticOcean_MG_C_8_FD_89576 | JGI IMG/M metagenome (GOLD analysis project Ga0115002, IMG submission 89576) | Marine microbial communities from western Arctic Ocean - ArcticOcean_MG_CB11_86 | ecosystem: Environmental > Aquatic > Marine > Oceanic | place: Arctic Ocean: Canada Basin | collected... | reverse complement strand
TACTTTACCAAGAATAACATCAGGTGTTACATCAGGTGTTACATCAGGTGTTACATCAGGTGTTACAGCAGGTGTTACGTCAGTTGTTACATCAGGTGTTACATCAGGTGTTACAGCAGGTGTTACAGCAGGTGTTACAGCAGGTGTCTTCGCCGCAGCTGGCGCGGGCGCATCTTGCTGAGCGGCCGATCCTCCACTCGACTTCTCAGCGCGAGCCTCCGCTAACATTTCGGCAACACTGAGTCGACCACCCGAAGCAGACTTAGCCGGCTTCGCAGGGCCCGATGGAGAAGCAGCTGGGACTTTGGCCGCTGATATGTCAGAGGCTGGCGCCTCAGCCGTTGATGATTCGTGTTCGGGCGGCGCAGCAGCATCGCCGTCGGCTTTGCGCGCCGCAGCCAGCATTTCCTCGACCGACATCCTCTTCTTATCAGCCATCGTATCTCTTCCGCCTACTGAGCGGTCGGTGATTAGAACGAAATTAGTAGCACCCAAGGAAGCGATTTCGCAAAGCTTTTCCTCAGCTCTGGCTCCCTCTCGGGCCACCTCGCATTGCCCGGTTCAGAACCGCAAGCCGCTTCCTAGCAGCTACTTGCGACATCCCGGGGTCAGCCCTTAGAGATTGTGACTTTTTTCACAAACTCGCTTGCTCAGGTTAACGTCTACTCCTGCAAAATGTCAACCGCTCTTTCTATCAGATCGCCTGCGAATGACCAAGCTGAAGAATGACCAGGCTGGCGATAACGACGAATGACGCCAACTTCAAAAGAGAAACGGCGCCATGACGAAAATGCCCTTGGAAATTCGTCATTCGGATTTCGTCATTTCTCCCATGCCTTCCTCAACTACGGCATTCCCCCTAAAATCACGCAGATCGCTTCGTACCGTTTGCGGATTAGAAGCGAATGGGCCCACTGGAGCATGATGATGAAGATACTGGTAGTCGGCGGTGGAGGTCGCGAACACGCTTTGGCATGGAAGATTAGCCAGAGTGCTCGCGCGGACCAAGTATTTGTCGCTCCCGGCAACGCCGGCACAGCCCTGGAGACGGCTTCGGTAATCGAAAACGTCGCCATATCTGATCACGACATTCCGAAACTGCTTGAGTTTGCCAAGCAAAACACGATTGATTTGGCCGTGATTGGCCCCGAGGCACCCCTAGCCGCCGGGATCGTGGATGCCCTGGGCGAGGCAGGTATCCGAAGCTTCGGTCCCAGTCGCCAGGCGGCCGAGTTAGAGGCAAGCAAGATTTTCTGCAAGAATCTTCTCAGGCACGCCGATGTGCCTTCCGCAGAGTTTCGCGCGTTTTCTGATGCCAGTAGCGCCATCGATCACCTCAAGGCGCGCGACGATGTGCCGGTTGTCGTCAAAGCTGACGGTCTAGCTGCGGGTAAAGGGGTCATCGTCTGCGATCACCGTGAAGATGCCATTGCCGCAGTCAATCGAATTGCCGGCGGCTACAAAGCTGGTCAACAGGGCGAGTTTGGCGAGGCCGGCAACCGACTGATCATCGAAGAGCGACTTATGGGCCAGGAGGCGAGTGTGCTGGCGATCACCGACGGACAAACCATCGTGACGATGCCCGCGGCGCAAGACCACAAACTAGCCTTCGATGGCGACCGCGGGCCAAATACCGGCGGCATGGGCGCCTACAGCCCCACGCCTTTGGTCACCGAAGAGTTGATGCGAAGTATCGAAGAAAAAGTGATCGTGCCTACGGTGCATCAAATGAAGCGATCGCGCAGGCCTTTTCGCGGTGTGCTTTATGCCGGCCTGATGATCACCAAGACAGGCATTAAAGTACTCGAATACAACGTGCGCTTCGGCGACCCCGAGTGCCAACCGCTGATGATGCGATTGCAAAGCGATTTGGTGGACGTGCTCGAAGCAACGGCAGAAGGACGACTCGACGAAGTGGCGCCGATGGATTGGGATCCTCGTCCCGCTGTCTGCGTGGTAATGGCCAGCGAGGGTTATCCCGGCAGCTACGAAAAGGGACATCCCATCCGCGGCCTTCACGAAGTGGCCAAGCTGCCCGACGTAAAAGTCTTTCATGCTGGAACCACGTTTGCTGACAATCGGCCCGTCACCAGCGGCGGCCGCGTGCTGGGGGTGACAGCACTTGGCGATACCATCTCCACCGCAAAACTGCGGGCCTACACGGCCGTCAAATGCATCCGCTGGGACGGTGCCTGGTGCCGCAAAGACATCTCGGACAAAGCTTTGCTGTAGGCGAAGGCTGCGGTTGCCCCGGTTGTGGCAAATGAGTGAGCCCGTAGCATGACACTTACACCCCTCGGTCGCCGCTTGCGGCCGAGGGCTTTTTTCTGCACGCAATGCTAGGAACCGCCGGTGGACGTAGACAAACCCAGCACGGCCTTTGGCCGTAACCAGATCAAGAAAGAGGAGGTAACAGAGTGAACGGAGCATGCAGGGATGGCAAGCCCTCTGGCAATTGTGGCAAGTACTTTCTATGCAGCAGTTCTACCTTGACTGCCACACCACTTGACTAACATCGGTACATCGGACCCGGCTGTTTCTTCGATTTCCGAGGGGCCGTCAATCCCGAATCCCGAGTCTTGCGAAGCCCCTCCAATTGCCCCCGGGCCCCGGCCTGTTGTTTACACACAAGTCCGAAAGAGACCCCATCCAGCTTGCTGGATGGGGCCTTTGTGTTGTCCGTTTACGCCGCTAGCTGACCAGCCTCCTTCACCATCCGCCAAGGCGGATGGGGTCGACTTGTGTAAACCAACGAGGGCAACGCCCCAGGCTACGGTGATCAAGGCCTTCGGCCAAAAGTCCTTCGGGGCGAATCTTTGCATGGGACTTGTGTATAAACAACAGGGCTCAGGCTCAGGCTCAGGCTACGTTGAAACATGCCCTTTGAGCAAAAGTCGTTTACAGCGTTGCGGCTCAGAGTTTGGCATAATGGGGGCATGTCTTCTTTCCGCTATATGCTGTCGAGTCTTTGGCACTATCGTCGCGTGCATCTAGCCGTGCTGGCGGGAGTGGTTGTCGCTACGGCGGTCGTCACCGGTGCGCTACTGGTGGGCGACTCGGTGCGCGGCAGTCTCCGCGACCTGACCCTGGAACGCCTTGGCGAGATCGACAGCGTACTTGTGGCAGAACAACCTTTTCGCGAGGCGCTTGCCGACCAGTTCGCCGCGCTTACCGAAGTCGCACCGCTACTGCGAGTGCCAGGTTCTTTGACGGCCAAGAGTGAGGATCGTTCGCGACACGCGACCGGACTCTCGGTGCTCGGTTGCACGCCCGAGTTTTGGCAATTTGACAGAAGCCCCCCCCCTACCCCGTTGGCTGGCAATCAGGTTGCCATCGCCGAGTCTTTGGCAAGAGAACTTGGCATCACGGTGGGCAGCGAAGTTCTGCTGCGCGTGCCGCGGGTAAGCAGCTTGCCCGCCGACAGTACCCTCGGCGAGAAGAGCGAAACCACGACATCGCGGCGCATGAATGTCGCCGCCGTGCTGCCAGACCGTGGGCTGGCCGGCTTCTCCCTACGACCAAGTCAACAACCGCCGCGCAATATATTCGTGCCACTCGGGACGCTCCAAAACCTGCTTGACCTGCCTGCGCGGGTCAATGCCCTAGCCTTGGGGCCAGCTGCCGACGGTACGCTAAAAAATTCTTTGCGGCCAACGCTGGACGATTTCAATATCCGTATTGAGCAGGCCGACTCGGGAATTACAAGCATCACCGCAAAGCGATTGGTGCTACCGGCGGCGATCGTCGACGACGTACGCAGCGCGCTACCACAAGCTAAAATCCAGCCCGTGATTACCTACCTGGCCAATACCATTAAGGCTGGGAATCGTCAGATACCCTATTCGACGATCTGCGGCGCCCGTTCGTTGCCACAGCTCGGTCCGCTAGTGGACACGGCAGGCGAACCCATCCGACTGGCCGACGACGAATGTGCCCTCAACGATTGGGCCGCGCAAGATTTGGGGGCGAAGATTGGCGACCTGATCACCATCTCTTATTACCAACCAGAGACCACGCACGGTCAGTTGCAAACAGCCCCGCCGCTCGAACTTCGCCTGCGCGCCATTGCGCCGCTATTCGGCGAAGACGGCGAGCCGACTGCGTCGAACGACCCTCGCCTAGCACCGCGACTGCCGGGGGTCACCGACAAGCGCTCCATCCGCAATTGGGAGCTGCCCTTTGAACTCGTCGAACCGATTCGCACTGCAGACGAAGAGTATTGGGACGAATACACGACGACACCCAAAGCGTATGTCTCCTACCGGTTAGCCGCCAGGCTTTGGAAAACGCGGTGGGGGACCGACAGTGTGCTGCGCATCCCAGCGGCAGAAAATGTGAGCCCCGCGAAATTGCGAAAATGCGTTGCTCCGAATCCGAGCGAAAATGGCATGGTCTTGGTGCAAGTCAAAGTGCAAGGCCTCGCTGCGTCTCGTGGCACCACAGCGTTCGAAGCACTGTTCTTGGGATTCAGTTTCTTTTTAATGGCTTCGGCCGTAATGTTGATTGCCTTATTGTTCCGCCTGGGCGCCGAAGGGCGCGCCGCCGAAGTGGGTCTCTTGTCGGCCGTAGGCATCAGCCCGGCCAATGTGCGGCGACTCTGGCTAGGCGAAGCGGTAGTCGTCGCGCTACTCGGAGCACTTACTGGGTGCGCAGCAGGAATCGGCTATGCCCGGCTGATGATCCATGGACTCACGACCTGGTGGGTGGCGGCGACGGTCACACCGTTCTTGGAGCTGCACGTTTCGATGACAAGCCTCATCCTCGGATTTATCGTGGGCGCGAGCGTCGCCCTGCTAACCATTGCTTGGAGCCTGCGCAAGTTATTACAATTGTCGGCGCAGCAATTGCTCGCAGGGAATTGCAGCGCTCAAAGCGAAATCGAAGGCGGGAAAACGGCTCGGTCCTGGTTACCGATCGCTCTGTTTGCCGCGGCCTTCGCCCTCGCCTGGGCTGCCCTGCGGCAGCAAGGCGAGGCGCAAGCGGGCGCCTTTTTCGGGAGTGGCGCTCTCGTATTGAGCGCTTTGCTGATCCAACTTACTGGCCGACTTCGCCGGTCCACCGCCCCGCCGGCTACGTTATCACTCTTGGGCTTATCACTCTTGGGACTCTCGACGCGCAATGCACGTCGCCATCCTGGCCGTACGATTCTGTCCGTCGCGCTCACCGCGGTCGCCAGCTTTCTCATCGTGGCACTGAGCGCCTTTCGTCTTGCGCCCAGTGAGGAAGGCACTGGCGGGTTCGACGTTATCGCCACCTCGGACCAGTCAATTCATTTTGATCTGAACACCGCCTATGGTCGCGAATCGCTTGGCTTCGGACAGCGCGACGAACTGGCCCTGGCGAACATCGAAATTCATTCCTTCCGCGTGCGCGCCGGCGAAGATGCAAGCTGTTTAAATCTCTACCAAACTTTACAGCCGCGAGTACTTGGCGTGCCGCAAAGTTTTTATGACCACAATCAATTCGCCTGGGAAGCCGTGGCGGATAAAAATATCCGAAATCCTTGGCAACTGCTCGACAGCACGAACGACGGTACAAACGACCTCGACGACATCGTCCCGGTGGTGCTCGACAAAAACACGTCTACCTACAGCCTGCACTTGGGCGGCGTCGGCGCACAACTTACGATCCGCGACGCGGCCGGCCGGCCGGTAACGCTGCGAGTCGCCGGACTGCTTGCCGGCAGTGTCCTGCAAGGCAATCTATTGATGAGCGATGCCAACTTTTTGAAGCTGTTCCCTGATACGGGCGGCCATCAGTTATTTTTGATGCATAGCAAAGGCAAGCAATATATGACCGGCCCTTTGACAGTTTTGCTAGAGACCCAGCTCGAAGACTACGGCTTCGACGCCAACGATGCAGCAGAAAAATTGGCGAATTTTTTGGCCGTGCAGAACACGTATCTTTCCACCTTTCAATCGCTGGGAGCGCTAGGACTCTTGCTGGGAACCCTGGGGCTAGCGGTCGCCCAGTTGCGCAGCGTCATTGAAAGACGCGGCGAATTGGCACTGCTGCGCAGCACCGGCTTTCGCCGTAGCCGCTTGGCCACGCTGGTATTGAGCGAAAACGGCGTGCTCTTGCTCACCGGTTTGGGCATCGGCTCGGCGGCAGCACTAGTGGCCGTACTCCCCCATTGGCTCCTTAATGGAGCCACTGTCCCGTGGCAAACACTTGCTCTTCTTCTGGCCACAATCACCGCTGCGGGACTAGCTGCGGGAGGCCTAGCAGTCAGCGCCGCGCTCGAAGCCCCCCTACTCTCCGCCTTACGCGGCGACTAGCCACCCCAAGTTGATCCGTCTAAAGTAAGGGCTCTGCAATCCGCCATAACAATTATTTTTGGCCCCCTTCCCAAATCACAAAACCAATGCGCAGCATCCTCTTAGTCATCGCATCGTTTGCCATCACGATTCTCGCCTGGGGACTCTACGGTCCGGTGCTCCATTGGGGTCAGGCCGCCATGGTCACCGATGCTGGCCGTGAAATGGGAGAAAAATACGCACGACTGCGTCCGTTCGTATGCGTCGGTCTCGCCTATTTTGTGATCGGTGTCGTCGTGCCGGTCGTGCTGCTGAAACTCAAAGGCGAATCAGGGGAGTGGACACTCCGCGGTATAATTTTTAGCTTGGCAGGTGGAGCCCTCGGCGCTATTGGCGCGCTTGGGATCATCATGGCATTCAATTTCGGCGGCAAACCAATCTTTGTCATGCCACTCGTCTTTGGCGGTGCACCAGTCGTTAACTCTTTTTTGACGATTTACTGGGCCAAGCGGATGAAAGATATTGGCCCACTCTTTTCGGCAGGGCTGGTCATGGTGCTCATCGGCGCCATTACGGTTTTGGTCTTCAGTCCAACACCTACAAAAACGGTCCCGGCAATGGAAACTGAGAGTGCCGCTGAAGCGGAAGTTATCACCGACCAAACAGTTGACTCTCCTACGAAAGCCGATTCGCACAAAATACGCGATTTTATTTTACAGTTCGTTTCGATCGCCACGGTCGTCCTCTGTTGGGGCGCCTACGGTCCGGTGCTGCACAAAGGCCAGGCCGCCATGCACCACAGTCGGCTTAGGCCGCTGCTCTGTGTTGGGCTAGCCTACTTTGCCATTGCAGTGATCGTGCCCAATCTACTGCTGATCACGACGGTACCCGAAGCGAGTGCCTACAATTTCGTTGGTACCACTTGGAGCCTCGCTGCGGGGGCCGCGGGGGCAATCGGTGCGATGGGCATCATCATGGCCTTTAACTTTGGCGGCAAACCGGTATTCGTCATGCCACTCGTGTTCGGCGGCGCACCCGTAGTGAACACGTTGTTCACCACTTTCAACAACGGCCTCCTCAGCGAAGTCAAACCGTTTTTTCTAGCCGGACTCATCTTGGTGATTGCAGGCGCAGCCATGGTGCTCGTATTCGCGCCGAAGAGCCCGCCGCCAGCAAAAGTGGAACTGGCGATAGAAGGATGAGAGAAATCAAAAAATGTCCCTCATGCACCGCATCGACGCCCTCGTCAGCCACGTCTGGATGGTGCGCACGTTCATCAAACACTCCGAAGAACTCGAAGACGATCCCGAACTGAGCGAAGTGCAGCACACGCTCTACGACTACATGCTTGCGTTAGGTCCGGCGTGGAAAGCTCAGGACGAGGAGGCTTACCTCAAACAAGCCAAGAAAAAACTCAGCAAACTTCGGCAGGCAGCCGATGATTTTTCGGAGCTCCAGCCAGACGTATCCACCCACATGAATTTTCAGATGGCGGTGCGCTCGCTACAGTGTGCGGTAGCGGAGATTGAAGCAGTTTTGAGCGAGGATCGCGTGAGAGGGAGAGAGGGGGAGAGGGAGACTTAAGCCTTATGTGCCTCGCACTGGGCCGTACCACTCGATTTGCTTTCGCGGACAAAAACTCCAGCCTTGCTCTGTGCAGTGGGATTCAATCCAGTTTGAGCGATCCTGCAATTCCCCTTCGGTTCGGCCTTGAGGCATCAGCAGCACCCGCTGAGATTCAACTTCAGGAAACTCAGCCAGGAATCTTTTGACATCCTGCAAATCGGTCGGCCGATCGATTACAAATTTGAGTTGATAGTTGTATTCGGCCATCAAGGCTGCCAGCACTTCCGGCTGGTAACGCTCCCTTTCGTGGCGGCGGCTCCAGTGCGGGTGTTCTCTCGCCGAGGGCCCACTGCTGGCAAACTTGGGGCTAATCGACATCAGATCGCAGGCCACTGGCAAATAAAGCGTGCCAGCCGTTTCGACGGTGATATGCCACCCACCCCCACGCAATCGTTCGGCCAGTGGCAACAGTTCGGCAAACAACATCGGCTCGCCCCCGCTGAGCACCACGTGCCGGCAATCCCACTCCTCGACCTGAGCGACGATCTCATCGACCGAAATATCCTTCCCCTCAGGCTGCCAGGACGCGTAGGGCGTATCGCAAAACCAACAACGCAAATTGCAGCCACTCGCGCGCACAAACACACTCGGCGTGCCGGTCAGCAAGCCTTCCCCCTGAACCGATTTGTAAATCTCTGCAATTTTCATTCGATTCTTCTAATCACTTCGCTGGATCAGCCTCTACGACAGACAGGCTTTTTGAAGCCTATTTTACCAACGCAGCTCGCTTGAACTGAGCGGTTTGCACCAAGATTTCGTGTTCCAACTTAAAGACTATTTCCACAGCTATCGGTACTCAATTGGATCAACCAATCCAGCTTCGGCAAAACCTTTTTTTCTTAGTTGACAGGCATCGCAAGTCCCACAGGAGACGCCTTCGGCGTTTGGCGAATAGCACGTGTGCGTCAGCGCGTAATCTACTCCCAACTCTGTGCCGCGAGTTATAATCTCAGCTTTTGTGAGGTCGATCAAAGGCGTGTGGATGCGAAACTGAGTCGTTCGTTCTACGCCTGCTTTGGTCGCCAGGTTGGCCATCTGCTCAAACGCAGCAATGAACTCCGGCCTGCAGTCGGGGTAGCCGCTGTAATCGACCGCGTTCACACCAATAAATATGTCACCCGCACCCAAGACCTCCGCATAGCCCAAGGCCAGTGACAGCATGATTGTATTTCGAGCCGGAACGTAAGTAATCGGAATGCCTTCGGACATTTGGTCGCCGGTGCGTCCCTGCGGCACGTCGATGTCGGCCGTCAGCGCACTGCCCCCCAAGGCTGCCAAATCAATGGACAGCACCTTATGCTCAGATATGCCAAGCGACTTGGCGACGCGCGTTGCCGATTGCAACTCAAAATGGTGACGCTGACCGTAGTCAATACTGAGCGCATGTAACAAAAAACCCTGCTGGGCAGCAATGGCCGCAATGGTTGCCGAATCGAGCCCACCGGAAAGAAGCACCACGGCGGTTTTCTTATTTGTTCGGCTCGCCATGGCACATCTCATCAGCTGACAACTCCAGATTCAGCGAAGCCAACAGCGCTATACCGCCCAATCCGCAATCCGCAATCCAATCTCCAAAATCCAAAATACCCCGCCCTTTTCGTCTCGACCTTATCATGCCACAATCGAGGGCTCGACGAAAGGCGACCCCCGCCAGACAAGCAACTCCATGAGCGACGCGATGAGCGACGCGATGAGCAACTCCATGAGCGACGGAACAAGAAACTTCTGCAATCTACTAGAAACTTTCGAAAACCAGTTTGCCCAGCGCAACTACCAAATCGAAATCGTCTGCCCCGAGTTCACCTCCGTCTGCCCCAAGACGGGCCAGCCCGACTTCGGCACGCTCACCATTACCTATACTCCAGACAAGAAATGTGTGGAGCTGAAGAGCCTGAAATTCTACCTACAAAGTTACCGTAGTGAAGGCATCTTCTACGAGCATATTACGAACGTGATCTTAGAAGATTTAGTCGGCACCCTCGCACCACGTTGGATGAAAATCACGGCGGCTTTTAACGCCCGCGGCGGAATTACGGAAACCGTCACCGTGGAGCATCAAGCTAAATGACGAAGCACGAATGACGGACAACTAAAACTTGATGTTCGTTTTTCGTGCTTCGCCATTCAATCGTCATGCGTTTATAACTCTCCCTTTCAAGCAATACGAACCCGCGGACAATTCTTCCATGCCTAAACGACCCCAAGTAATCCTCTCCGGCTTCGCAGACGAAGCAGCAAACCACAAGACTGCCGTGGAACAGTTTGCTGCATTTGCGGCACTTGGCTTGCAATACTACAGCTTGCGTTTCGTCGATGTTGGCGATGGTATAAAGAATGTGATGGTTCTTACCAAGCGCGAGATCACCAAGCTGCGCCATCTGGAAGATGAATACGGCATGAACGTCGCTTCGATTGGCTCGCCGATCGGCAAGGTGAAACTCCTTGACAAAAACGATGGCACCAAGAATCCCTACGTGCCCTTCCAGAAGTATTTGCAAACCGAAGTCAAGAAAGCTTGTGATTTAGCCCACGCATTTGAGACGAAACTGATCCGTGGTTTTTCGTTTTATCATCCCAAGGGAACCGACCCCTGGGATCATTTACCGCAGGTGGTGGACCAATTGGGGGCGATTGCCGATGCCTGCCACAAAAGCGATCTTACCTTTGGCTTAGAAGTCGAAGCGAATCTCGTCGGCCAAACCGGGCAATTGCTTGCCGAGCTGCATCGCAAAGTAAACCACCCGGCAATGGTCACGATCTTCGACGGAGCCAACATTGTCAGCCAAGGCTTTAACACGGCGGAGACGCTCGAGCAGTATCAGGCAATGAAACCAAGCATTGGCTGGATGCACATCAAAGATTATCGCGATCCGAATCTGCATGCGCGAACGGAGCATGTGGATGAAGACAAGCTGAGAAATTTTGTGCCCGCCGACATAGGCGACTCGGGGCATGTGCAGATATTCAAGGACTTTGCTGAAGAGATCCCTCGACTAGAACGTCGCCTCAAGAGACGAGGCATTCCTGGCGTCATTCTCGACTTGGAGCCGCATCTCAAGGGTGGCGGACAATTTGGAGGGTTTAGCGGCCCCGATGGCATGGCCGTTGCCCTGCAAGGTCTGTGCCGGGTGCTTGACTACGTGGGGATCGAATATCACTTACGGGACTTCGAAGACGTATGTGCCGAGAGAGGTTTTTGACTGAGGGTCGAAGTGGCCTGGTCGTTGCCGCTGGCCCTCATGCATTCGGAGGGCACACTCACTGACGCGAGAGAGTCGTCGGCCTGCGTATTTTTTTGCCTGTCCTTGTCTCTTTGAAAACCGCAAACAGGGCCTTGGCCCCTGCTCCTCATGCTCCTCATGTTCCTCACGACCAGAAATCGTCGAGGGTTTCACAGGTTTAAGTATGGGCCGTCCGTTCGACGACGCGATGCCACGCAACTGACCCAGGCGATTAAGACCATCGATAGGCAAGCAGGTTCTGGGATCATGCCGCCTCCAATAGTGCCAGTACCACTGCTAACTTCGGAACCATCATCGAAGAAGCGAAATTGGAAGACGAGGTTGCTACCCGCGGGGACCACTACTTGTGCAATGGCATAGCCACCCTGCTCTGAGGCAGCATTACTGCCAAGGCTAGCAATCGTTCCAGAGATCCCCTCGGTCGTATCGGACGACGCGTCCACGCCGAAAACACTTAACCCGAGACCGCCAAAAGCAGCAGGGGCCGAGAGCCGTTCCAAGAATCCGCTGTCCTCGACTCTACCTGAAACTAGATCTCCATTCTGAGCTGGATTCGGTCGGTCAGGGGGTCTCGGTCAGGGGGTCAGACCCTGTTAAAGGGTTTTCGGCGACGATGTTGGTCATTCCCCGTTTCTAGTTTCTGTTAGCTTTTGGGATTCGTCTACCATGTCATCAACCGTGGCGTGGGAAGGCAAAAGCTCTTCTTTGACGATGACGACTAGGTGGCGTTTGAAAGTATCATCGTCGAAACGCTAGAAAAGCGTTCGATGCGAATTCTCTCCTAATTGCCTGATGCCAAATCATTGGCATTTCGCGATCTAGCCTGAGAAAGATGGAGATCTCGCCCAGTTCATGCAGCGTCTGACCGACAGATGCCGGGCAGGCCGCTGCTCTTCGAGTTTCTGTTCATTGGTTGTCGCCGGCAGCTCAGTGACGACCGACTCTGGTTCGCGCCCCTCGCCGGAAATCGCCACCAAGTGCATCTCGACATCTCCGAGTGACAGACAGTCGCCGACCACAAAAGGTGCCGAAGTGAATTCTTGGCCATTGAGTTGTATACCCGGAGCCCACCGCGTCACGACAGTTTCACTAGCGCTACGAACAATCAAGCAGTGGAGTGGCCGAATTTGTGCGTTAGGCAGACAAATCTGGCACCGCCCGCTCGATCCGACCGTGCATTTTCCGGCCGGCAGTTCCTGGGTTCGCTCAGGCGTCCCGGGCTGTACGATGCGTAGTGCCAGTGCGGGTGGGGCAGCGCGGGTGGGGCAGCGCTCAGCAGATCGGTCGCTGGAGAAACAGTGTCGTTGCTCGTTGGGTAGGTCATGATTTCGTTGTTGTGAAAGTCAGAGCTCAGTAATTGCTGTCAGAAAACGGAGGATCTGCGCCGGATTCGCATTTTCTACCGTACAAAAACGTAGGTCACAGAAAGTGGCTTGCCAGCCGAAACTGACGGCAGAATCTGGCAATTGGCTCAGTCGCATCCTGCACCCAGAACTAGCCAAAGCGTCGCCGTGCGAAGCCGAAAATACAAATTTTGCGGGTTATAGGAAAAAGAGGTTTATCCCGACTGATCCCGGGCCGATTAGTGATAGAGATGGTGCCTGGACCAAAAGTCCATCGGTTGCGACAGGTGCCGAAGTTTCCCGATATTTGCCAGCTGTCCAGCGAATTTGGTTGACTGGGCACAGAAAAATACACTGGCTTCAAGGGACGTAAGTCATTTTACAATAGTCACTTACGACATATCCCAAGATGCCGCAGCGGGAGAAATACGGCCGATTTTTACCACCCGACCCCTTCGCCGCGTGATGCGTACTATAGTTACGATGCAACGGGAGACTATTTCCCCGACAGAGGGGTCCTGGCAATGCATTCAATGGGCACTAGGCGATGAGGAGACCGGAACACCTCCCGCCTAGTTGCGAACACAGACAAGAGGGCCTGACGCGAACCTGCAGGGTGCAACCAGCAACCTATTCCCCAAGGAAGTCGGGTGTCGCGGCCAAGCGGTAAAGTGAAGTGAACTGACATGCCACGAAAAGATTCCATAACGAAATTGCACGCAGTTTTAGTCCTACGTCGCGATGCGCTTCGCCAGGCGCTCGCCGGTGACTTGAGCATTCTCAAGTCTTTGCCCGAGCAAACCGGCGGCGATGTCGTGGATGCGGCTCTCGATGCGGCCCAAGACGAAATAAGCTCTCAACTCGCGGAAGTCGAAAGCCGCGAGCTGGCTCAAATTGAAACCGCCCTGGAACAAATACGCCACGGCAAGTACGGACTGTGCGAAATCTGCCAGGGTAAAATTCCGTTGGCCCGTTTGAACGCCCTGCCCTACGCCTCAACTTGCATCGAATGCCAGCGAACGGCCGAAACTGGTGTGAATATTACCGGTAACTGGAGCCGCATTGGAGACGTGTCTTTTAGCGACTTAGAAACGTCCTAGTCGCGGCAAAAACCTCGGAATTCGGGCGCAGGCCATTTCGACTGGTTAATCGAATTTTGGCTTGCCACGCACTCGCTACTGGAGACGTACCAACCTGTTCGTCGGCCGGCTATAGTTTTTGCTGGGTGTTTTCTCGGGGGGTTTGTTCATGGCTAGCAGAATCCGTCCAATGGCCACTTCGGTCCGGTTTCCGCTGGCCACTTCGGTGCGGTTCGCATTGGCAGTAGTCACGGCAGTTACGTGTTCACCGCTGGGCGTCTCGCTTCAGGCCCAACAGGCTGGCTTCGCCGACGATTTAGCTCCTGATCGCGAACAGCTTTTTACCGATTTAGCCAATGACGTCGAAGCGCTCAACCGCGAGTTGGGCATCTATAAACGTGTGGCCAGACTGGTTTCACCCTCGGTCGTCCACGTCGAGAGCACGCCTCTCCCACAGTATCGTTTTCGCCGCGATGTCGAAGAAGCCGGTTCGGGCGTCTTGGTCCAATATCGAAGCAAAGACTACGTGCTCACCAATCGACATGTCATCAAACATTCGCAGGAAGACCTGATCTGGCTGGAATTGAACGACGGCCGCCAGCTGCAGCCGACGCGAATTTGGAGCGATGTCGAAACTGATATTGCAGTCATGTCTGTGGAAGCCAAAAACCTATTGCCGGCTCGGATTGGCAACAGCGATGAGGCCGAGATTGGCGACATCGTCCTAGCATTTGGCAGCCCGTTCAATTTACGCCGCAGTGTGACGCGCGGGATCATCAGTGCCAAAGGCCGTTCGAACCTAGACCTGGGCGACGGTGAAGTGGTTTATCAAAAATTCCTGCAGACCGATGCGGCCATCAACCCGGGCAATAGCGGTGGCCCGCTCGCGAACCTGTGCGGCGAAGTCATTGGCCTCAACACGGCGATCGCCAGCAACTCAGGCGGCAACGAAGGCATTGGCTTTTCGATCCCCGTGAACGTAGCCGTACGAATCATGCGCCAGCTTATCGAGCAAGGCCGAGTGGATCGCGGTTTTTTGGGCGTAACGCTCGACGGTAGCTTCGATTCGGCTTCGGCCCGCTATGTCGGCCTCAATCAGCTACAAGGAGCGCGCGTGAAAGACATCACCGCCAATTCGCCAGCAGCTCTTTCCAGCTTGCTTGTTGACGACATTATTCTGAAGTTTGACAGCTTAGAGATCGAAGACGACCAACACTTAATCAACCTAGTAAAGCGGACTGAGATCGGACGCAAGGTCGAGCTCGTGATCTTCCGCAATCGCCAAATGAAAACCGAATACGTGCAAATCGGCCGGCTCGAAGACTTTGTCGGGAAGATCGACAACCACTAATCTTTTGTGGCACTAGTTTGTAGTGGCACGATTCTCCGAATCGTCAAAATCTATGACTCGGAGAGTCGTGCTAAGATAGCTCTAGCCCCGTCTAAACCGCGCCGTGCAGGCCTCTCAGTATGCTATCGATCGCGGCGCCTGCGTCGATCTGTACCGCGACGTCCATGTTTGGCTGGTGTGGGGTAATGTGGCGCCGATCGATGACGGTGGCTCCATGGGTTAGGCCGCCGCCGACTTCAACGTCGCCATAAAAACGCTCTGTCTCAAGTAGCTCCGGATGCAACACCGTCACCACCGCTACCGCTTCAGGAGCGATGATTCCTTCCAGCCCCAAGCGCTGGTGAAACGCACGAAAAGCGCCTGGCAAGATCGCCTGCAATACTTTTCCCGTGCTGCTTACACTTGCCGTAAGTTGATCCAAAAGAGCGTAGTCGAGTACCACTTTCGAACTCATGCAAAGTGGCAACAAGGTTTTCGTTACTGGCGAGTGAAATACGGTTTGCGCTGCCTCGGCATCGCAGTAGATGTTGAACTCAGCAGCGGCGGTCACGTCGCCCGGCCCACTATACGTACCACCGACAATGATGAGATGGCCGACTTGCGTTGCCAAGTCCGGCTCGCGCTGCAGCAAGGCGGCCACGTTGCTTAAAGGGCCACCCGCGATGATCGTGACTTCTCCCGGCGCACTCCGCACAGCGTCGGCCATCACTTTGACGGACGGATGCCGATGGTGGAGCTCGGCCACGCGAAGATTTGCGCCGCATAAACCATCCGCCCCGCAAAGCCAGCGTCCATCCGTACGCAAAGGCTGTTCGGGATCGGCAGCACCGAGGCGCGGCAAACGGTCGGGGTCGAGCTGTTCGACAATGGCTTGGACGTTGAGAGAAGCCAGATCGGGATTGATATTGCCGCCCGTGGCAGTGACCGCCACTACTTCCAAATGCGGGTCGCCAAGTGCCAAGCACATGGCGATTGCGTCGGCAATGCCTGGATCGACGTCGAGGATGACTTTTCTCGCCATAAGGCTTCTTGCCGAGTAGGGGCGGAGAATGACCCGCGTATTTTAAGAAGCTTCGCGCCTGAAAACAAGCAGCATGGCAGCTTTTGCGAAAAGCCGGATCCCCTTTGCCGTGGATGGGAACCAGCGCTAGCCCTGTGATGGCGAGCCGAAGGGAAAATGCCGACATCCCGTCGCGCCCACACTTGTTCTGGCCTACCAATCTAACCAGAAGAGCTCCCTACAGTTCCGCGACGAATCCAGGTAGAATCGTGGCTAGTGCCCCTCTCTTTGGAAAAGCCAAACCCATGAGTGATCCCTTTACAAGTGTGCTCGGTCGCGTGTCGGCAGGCGAAGATTTATCGCGCGACGATATGACCTTGGCCATCGGCCAAGTGATGACGGGTGGCTGCACTTCGGAGCAGATCGGCTTGTTACTAACTGCTTTAGCAGCTAAGGGTGAAACGGCGGTAGAAGTCGCCGGCGCTGCGGCGGCGATGCGTGCCCAGATGACGCCCATCCGAAGTCGGCATGAAAAACTGCTCGACACGTGCGGCACGGGTGGCGGTGGCAGCACAACTTTTAACATCAGCACCGCTGCCGCACTCGTAATTGCCGCAGTCGGTGTGCCCCTTGCCAAACACGGCAACCGGAGCGTCACGAGCAAGAGCGGCTCCGCCGATGTACTGGCGGCCTTGGGCGTGAACATTGCCGCGGACGTGCCGCAAGTGGAGCGTTGCCTCGATGAACTGGGCCTCTGCTTCTGCTTTGCTCCGCTGATGCACCCGGCCATGAAGCATGTGGCCGAAGTGCGAAAACAGCTGGGCCTACGCACGATCTTTAACCTGTTAGGGCCGCTCGCAAATCCAGCTAGTGCCACCCACCAATTACTGGGCGTCGGTCGTCCAGAATTGCGGACACTCGTGGCCTCCGCACTTTGCGAACTCGGCACTGAGCGGGCGCTGGTGGTCAGCGGCGAAGATGGGCTTGGCGAAGTCACGCTCGCCGGTGCTACCCAAGTCACGCGTATAGAGAACGGTACGATGGAGGAGTTTGATTGGACTCCTCTAGATTTCGGCCTCGAACTAGCGCCACTTGACTCGATTCAGATCAGCACTCCCGAAGAAAGCGCCCAGATCATTCGCAATGTGTTGACGGGCCAGCCCGGGCCGGCGCGCGACATCGTGGTCCTCAATGCCGCCGCCGGACTGGTCGCGGCGGGGCATTGCGATTCGCCACCCGCAGCCGCCGAACAAGCCGCCGCAGCCATTGACCGCGGCACCGCGGCAGAGCTGCTCACCCAATTAGCAAAACTCTCTCACCAATCGACGAACTAATACGAACAAGGTCCTACTTGTCCCGCCAAGCAGAAAGTCGCGATATTACCGGCCAGATGGTTTTTCTGGGCACTGGCACATCCGTTGGAGTGCCGGCAATTGGCTGCGGCTGCGCGGTTTGCTCGAGCGACAACCCAAAGAATCACCGGACACGGTGCGGCTTAGCATTGGGTCTCGCTGATGGCAATTTGTTGGTCGATACGCCGCCCGATTTACGGCAACAGCTGCTCCGCGAACATTTGGGTATCATCCACTCCGTGCTCTACACGCACGAACACGCCGACCATATCTTCGGCCTCGACGATCTGCGCTTGATGCAGTTCTACCTGGGCGGTCCGGTTCCCTTGTACTGCGAACCCCAAGTCGAAGCGCGGATTCGCAAGTCGTTTGACTATGCCTTTCAGCCCCCCAGTGGACTCCACCGAGGCGCGGTGCCCCAACTAGAAATGCGCTCGATCGGGCTCGAACCTTTTGAAGTCTTGGGGGCACGCGTGGTGCCGCTGCGGCTCAAGCACGGCCCGCATATCCAAGTGCTCGGCTTTCGTTTCGGAAATGTCGCCTATTGCACCGATACCAACGCGATTCCTCCCGAGAGCATGGAAAAACTCCGCGGGCTTGATGTCCTCATACTCGATTGCCTCCGCCGCGAACCCCACGCTACACATTTTGGCTTGGCCGAATCGCTCGCCGTCGCCGCAGAACTAGCCCCTCGCCGAACCCTGCTTACGCACATCTCCCATGAGCTGGAGCACGAAGCCATTTGCGCAGAGTTGCCCGCAGGAGTTGAGTTAGCCTACGACGGGTTAACGGTGCCACTGACCTGAAAAACCGATCAGCCAAATCAAGTTCCTAGCCAGGTAGCAGAGCACAACGACCGGATGTAAAATGGGCCAGCCATGAGACAAGCTCCTTACACCACCGACACGTCGCCCGAAGCTTACGCGGCACAACTGGACCTACTGCGCCAGATGTCGCCGATCGAGCGTCTACGCAAGACCTTCGCATTGTCTCGACAAGTAAAACGAATGTCTATGGATGCCATCCGGCGCCGCCATCCAGAGTTTGATGAAGACGAGATTCGCGTCAGGTTCATCGAGCTAACTTATGGCAAGGCGCTTGCGGCCGACGTAGCGCGCTGGCAGGAGGAACGCGCGATTGGATGAACTAGAAGAACTCGTTGATGCGCTGACGCCAGTCGCAAATGCGCTACAAACGTTGCGAGTTCGTCACTTTGTCGGCGGCAGCGTCGCCAGCTCCTTTCATGGCGCTGCACGCTCGACAATGGATATTGATCTTGTCTGCGAGTTAAGCGACGATGATATCTCGCCGCTCATCCAGTCGATCGGCAAAGACTATTACGCTAGCGAAACAGCCATGCGCGACGCGGTGCGGCGCAAAGGATGCTTCAATCTAATTCATTTGCCAACATCTTTCAAAGTGAATGTCTTTGTCAGCCGCGGCAGGCCATTCGACATCGAGTCTATGGAAAGAGCTAAATTGCAGCGGCTCGGAGATCGTCGAATTGTCGAACTTCCAATAGCGACCGCAGAAGACTCGATTGTCAGCAAACTCGAATGGTATCGATTGACCAGCGAGACGTCCGAGCGCCACTGGGACGATGTTTCGAGACTCCTCGATTTACTGGGAGACGACATCGACCGCGACTATCTGTGCCGAGCCGCCCAGTCGGTCGGTGTTGAAGACTTGCTACGCAAGCTTATGGATGCCTGACCTGCCCCCACGGTAGGTACCAGTGTTTAAGTTAGTGTTGAGGCGGCCCTCCCCACGCAGCAGAGCGGTCACTCG
>Ga0115002_10003660_pt1 | contig 19045 bp, 14 predicted proteins | sample ArcticOcean_MG_C_8_FD_89576 | JGI IMG/M metagenome (GOLD analysis project Ga0115002, IMG submission 89576) | Marine microbial communities from western Arctic Ocean - ArcticOcean_MG_CB11_86 | ecosystem: Environmental > Aquatic > Marine > Oceanic | place: Arctic Ocean: Canada Basin | collected... | reverse complement strand
TGTGGCTGTCGATGCCTTTGGTACGGGACAGTTTGCTGTTCTCGACGATCAGCCAACTCTCGAGATCATCCCAGATAAAGCGGCCAAGATTGTCATGATCAGTCCCACTCGTGTGGCCGTGGGCGAAGCATTCGCCGTGGGCATCAAGGTGGAAGATGTCTGGGGCAACCCGGCCGTCGGTCATCAAGGTCAGGTAGAGCTCCAGGTCCCCGAAGGTGTCGTAGGCCTGCCAACACAAGTCGATCTGACCGGTCACGATGGCGTGATTCGAATCGACGGCGTTCAATGTGCTCATGCTGGCTCGATCATGCTTGCCGCCACGGCGCCGGGATTGACGCGCGGCGAGAGTCCTCCCATGGAGGTCGTGGAGTCTCTGGGGCCTCTCAGGCCTTTTTGGGGCGATCTCCACGGCCAGAGTGAAGAGACCGTGGGGACGAATTCAGTAGAAGACTACTTCCGCTTCGCGCGCGATGTCTCTCTCGTCGACTTCACCGGTCATCAAGGCAATGACTTTCAAATCACACCCGAGTTCTGGGAGCGTATCGGGCACTGCGCTCTTGAATACAACGAACCGGGAAGATTTGTGGTATTTCCTGGTTACGAGTGGTCGGCGACGACTCCTGCCGGTGGCGACCGCAATGTCCACTACCTCGAGGATGGGCAACCCATCCACCGGACATCTCATTGGCAGATTGCTGGCGACGAGGCAGGGCGTACCAGTGATCGGTATCCAGTGGGTGAGTTGTTTTCACAACTCAAGAAGGGACGTCCCGCTCTCGTTGTCCCCCATATCGGCGGTCGACCGGCGAATCTCGCTTTTCACGATCCAGACCTCGAACCGATCATAGAGATCTATTCCGCTTGGGGGCAGTTCGAATGGCTTTTGGAGGAGGCGATCGAACGCGGCTACCAGGTAGGATTCAGTGGTGGAAGTGATGATCATAAGGGCCGCCCCGGTGCCAGCTATCCTGGTTCAAGTTCCTTTGGTGTCTATGGTGGTCTCACATGCGTCTATGCCAGCGAACTAACACGGACCGGAATCTGGGAGGCCCTCAAGTCGCGACGCTGCTATGCTACCAGTGGCCAACGCATTGCTCTGGACGTAAGAGCGGTCGACGAGTCCGGGCTGGGACGTTGGATGGGGGAGGCCTTTGATGTTGACAGTGGTGAGCTGAGCCTGTCAGTGGAGGCGACGGGCACTGACGAGATTGAGGAAGTCCTCATCGTCCGTGGTCGGCCCGGTGTCGGCATCGAGACAGTTGGTAAATACCCCTCCACCACACACAGGGATCGCCAACGACTTCGGGTTGTGTGGTCGGGGGCTCGTATCAAGGGACGAGACCGGATCGCCACGTGGGATGGCGAGCTACGTGTCGAGGGGGCACAGATCGTCGGGGCAGTTGGATATGCCTTCGATTCGGCCGCAGAAGGAATTCGTTCTCAGAGTCAGCAGCACGTGGCATGGCAGTCGGTGACCTCCGGGGACGAGGACGGTGTCGTATTGGAACTGGCCGAAAAGACGTCGCAAGGAAAGCTGACGTTCCACTCGCCGCTTGCTCAGTTCGAAGTTGATTTGGCAGAGATTGGCGACGAACCCTTTGTCTTTGCTGCGGGAGGCGAAGGCTTGCAGGTGACGGTCGAATACCTGCCGGTGGGTGCCGGATCTCGTCATGTACGCTTCGAAGCGACTGTTGAGCTACCCGTCGCGCCTGAAGCGACGGCGGTCTATGTCCGTCTGACGCAGGTCGATGGGGCTCGAGCCTGGAGTAGCCCCTTCTATGTGAGTCGCAGGTAGGGGAGCACGAGCGATGATTCACATCCATGTAACCCATGAAGCGGTCCACAAGGTTGGAGGCATCGGCGCGGTTCTACAGGGGCTGGTGACGGCCAATGCCTACCGGTCGGCCGTAGATCGAGTCATTCTGGTTGGTCCCCTCGGCGATCGGCATCGAAAGGACTCATTGGGGCCGGATGGCATCATTCTCTACGACAACTGGCAGGGGATCTGGTCGGAGAAAGCGGGCGAGGCACTGCAGGCCATCGAAGTCACACACGGTGTTCGCATGGTCTACGGGCGACGGCCTTTTACATGCCCCGATGGCTCTACCGTAGAACCCGAGATTCTGCTGGTGGACGTGGAGAGCAGCATTCCTCACGGTCTCGATCTGTTCAAGCACCAACTCTACGAACGCTACGGCCTGGCGTCTGATCGCTATGAGGGCCAATGGGAGTTCGAACAGTTCATGCGTCTGGCTGAGCCAGCTTTCGATGGCGTCGAGGCGTTGATTGCAGGTCAAACCGATACCGTCTGGTTTGTGGCGCATGAATTCATGGGGCTGCCCACGGCGCTGCGCGCCACCATGAGCGCAGATCGTCGCTTTCACACTGCGTTCTACGCACATGAAGTCGCCACGGCGAGGAGAATCGTCGAGCAGCAGGCTGGGCACGATGCCAGTTTCTATCCGGCCCTGGCGGTGGGGCTTGCCCAAGGGCGAGACATCGAGGACATCTATGGCAGTCAAGATGACTTCTTCAAACATGCGCTGGTGCGGCAAGCGATTCGTTGCGATGCGATTCTGGCAGTTGGTGATCGGGTTCTTGATGAGCTGACATTTCTCGGGGAGGGATTTCGGCAGGCTACAATAGACCTTGTGTACAATGGTCTACCTGAAGCGGATTGCCTGAGCCTGGCCGGTCGAAAGCGAGCCCGTCAACTGCTGGCGGATGTGGGAGAGAAGCTTGTCGGATTTCGTCCCAATTTGTGCTTCTCTCACGTGTCCCGCCTTGTTCCGAGCAAGGCAATGTGGAGGGACATCATGGTACTGCAGGCGATGGATCCTGCCCTACAGGCACGGCGTTGTACGGCTGTCATGTTCGTGTTGGCCACTGAAGCTGGTGCACGTTTACCTGCCAGTACTAGGCACATGCACCAGGCATATGATTGGCCCCTCGTGCACTGCGAAGGGTATCCCGATCTGTCGCCAGCGGAGCTGGCCTTCGATCTGCTCGTGCGCAAGCACAATACCCGAGCACGTAACAGCCGCATTGTTTTCATCAACCAGTTTGGATTCGATGCGATCTCCTGCGGGGGAGCCTTGCCCGAGGGCGTCGGTTTTACGGACCTGCGCTGCGGTACGGATGCCGAATTCGGCCAGTCGATGTATGAGCCCTTTGGTATCGCTCAGATCGAGCCCATCGGCTTCGGAGCGATCAGTCTTGTATCGGATGCGTGTGGTTGTGTTGGATTCCTGCAGCAGGCTCATGCCGCCGTCGCTGGCACACGCGACGCCCCATCGCCACCGGTGCACATCGTCGGCGATTATGCATGCGGCAACCGATCGTCTGCTACAGAGCCTGCAGCGCAATCGACCGACGATAGCTGGTTAGAGGAGCAGGCAAGTGGCAAGGCTGCCAGTGCGCTCGCGCAGGCACTGCCTCGCAACGACCAGGAGCGACAGATCGGCCTGGAGGTGGGGCACGCTGTGGCGGCGGAAATGTCGTGGGAGGGGGTCGTAAGTGAGCAACTGTTGCCGGCGTTGCAACGAGCCGGAGATCGCTGACTCTGCTTCCTCAGGCTTGCTCGAGAACGCGCCGGATCGTAGATAGCAACGTTTCCACGGCGACAGGTTTTTTCAACACTGCATTGACGCAGTCGGGCTGTTCACGTGTCGCATCATCGTCGACCCAGCCTGAGACGATGATGATCGGTATGTTGTCCCCACGGTCCCGCAATAGATAGAGCAAGTCTTCGCCGTCCGCCGGTCCTGGCATGTGCAGGTCCAGCAGCACAAGATCGATCGTGTCGCGGTCAAGAATCTGCAGCGCCTCTGCTGCGTCCGAGGCTGGCACAGGTGTGAAACCAAATCGTGACAGCACCTCGATCATGAACTGGCGAATCGGGGCTTCGTCCTCGACGATCAGGACTCGGGATGTGGCGGCATTTTAAATTGTCATTGGGGCGTATCCGAGCGTGCACAGCGGAAACCGAGAACGGGCTCGCGACTTTTCGGCTGCACGCGATTGCGGACCGAAACAGTGGCTGCGTCGCGAATGGCGAGATAGTGTCCACCTCGGGCAACTCGCTGCTGGCCACTGCTTGGTCCTTGTGGATCCAATGGTGGGCTGATACCGTAATACTCTGGGTTGTACCAATCACTTACCCATTCCATCACATTTCCGGCCAGATCATGTACGCTGTAGGGGCTCGCACCATCCGGAAACTCACCAACGGCGGCTGTGGATCCCTGCAGATTGTTATAATTCAGTAGTCGTAGATTGGGACCTTGTAGAGCGAGGAAGGTCGGATCTTCGTCGCCCCAGGGAAACCGACGCTGGTCATTGGGGCCGCGTGCCGTCTTCTCCCACTCCGCTTCCGTCGGTAAGCGTTTTCCTGCCCAACCGCAGAAGTCGGCGGCGCCATCGTAGTCGACACAGTTGATGGGATGGTCGTCACGCTCAGTGAGACCGAAGTTGCAGCCCGGCTGCTCTCCCGGCGTGGCGCAGGTATTCTCTCGTACGCACACCGCATACTCAGCAGCCGTCACCTCTACCGAATCAATCCAGAATGTGCTGAGATAGATAACGTGCAAAGGGCTCTCGCCAGCCAGTCCAGTCTCCGATCCCATCAGGAAGGACTCACTGGGGATCTCGATCATGCCGGAGCGCTCTGAGTATACCTGGTTGACGACGCTGATGACGACCGTATCAAGCAGGCCCTCGCTCTGAGCATCATTGACGAGAAGACCGAAGACATAGTTACCGACGAGATTGGGCGTGAATCTCGGCATGACGTCGGTTGCGTCAGACAGTGTGACCCCTTCGCCAGGATTGTTGCCGACAATCCATCGGTACGTAATCGGATCACTCTCTGGATCACTTGATCCGGAGGCGTCGAGCGTCACTTCGAGACCGACGCCCACTGTTTGTTGAGCACCCGCATCAGCAACTGGAGGTCGATTGCCGGCGCCCGTGACAACGACAGCCACTTCATCCGTCGCCGTGCTAAGGCTGTCGCTGACCGTGAGGCGAAACAGATAGGAGCCGGGGGCCGCGGATGTGAACCGGGTCTGAGCGGCTGTGGAGTCTTCGAAGGCAACGGCGGCTGGTGCCTCCACCAATACCCATAGATACGAGAGTGAATCACCGTCGGCATCGGAACTCGACGAGCCGTCGAGGAAAAAATTTGATCCCACAGGCAGCGTGTAATCGAGGCCGGCGACGGCGACAGGCATTGTATTTTCACTGCCGGCAACGGTAAAAAGCACCGAATCCGGTTCGCTGCCCTGGTTATTGGCGCTCACTGTAAGGATGAATACATAGAGTCCTGTAGACTTGGGCGTGACCTGGGCGGTCGCGCCGGAGGTCAACACAAAACTCTCCGGGTTTTGGGCCCCCTGCGACCACTGGTAACTCAGCACATCTCCATCATCATCACGGGAGCTGGAGCCGTCGAGGACGATCTGAGTACCCAGAAATATGGTGCGGTCCGCACCCGCATCTGCAACTGGGTCCGTGTCCGTCCGCTTTGGGGCTGGTGGTGAACTGCAACCCAGCATCACGAGCAGGATGGCCCATCCTGCGGCGTGTCGACGCTTGCACAGGTAGGATTGAATGCATGTCATCATACGTAACTTCAATGATAACCTAGTACACTAGCATCTGTCACTTGTGTATATTCAAGTGAATGCCACCCTCCACGACATCTACCGATCGCGGCCCCGCTCAGGATCTCCCAGTTGGTCCCGTCACCAGAGCAGGGAATCTTGGGATCCTCGATGGCGACGTTGAGCACGACGAGGTAAATCGCACCATATGTGGTGCGGATCGGGCCATCCTTTTCGGTCAGCAGACACGGCTGCCGCACTTCCCAGATGATCGCCGTCTGCCACGTTTGCATGCGGGTGATGAGCGCGTCCTGTTCTTCTGGCGGGTGCTGAAGAAAGTCCCCGGAAATCTGCGCCGAGCATTGATTGATGCCCCCGTGAGTATCACCCTCGTACGTGGTGACACGCTGCTGTGCTTCCGCGATGTCCGCCATCATCAGACCGTGCATCTGGGCAGGCGCCGCCGGACGATCTATCTGCCCGAGTTGCTCATGCAGCAAGCCGAGGAGAAAGGCTACGACTACTGGGCTATCGCGGAAGGACTCATTTACGCGGGGTGGATGCTGCTGGACTACCTGCTGCTGGTTGATGTGCTGACACAGTTCGGTCGCCTGGCGATGCGTCGCTCGCAGCAAGAGCAGGAGGAGGAGGGGGAGGTTGGCTGGAACTGGTCGGGTCTGCGACTGAGTGAGCCCCTGCTGCGCCGACTGGTGAAGGATCACAACCGCCATCGTCGCGAGCATCTCGATCCGGGCAAGTCGGAGGTCGAGGAATTCATCACCGGATACAAATCGGCGTTGATTCGTGTGCAGGGGCTAAATGCCTGGTCGCGGGAACCCTGGGAGATCGGGCGGGATCTATTTGATGAGGATCTGGAACATCGTTGGGCACAGATGAAGATGGAGCGGATTGCGGATATCTTCGATTACCCGCGCATGTTCCTCTTCGATCGTGACATCATTCACGGAGCGGCGCGTGATCTCGCGTTGCGACGCAGGCAGTCTCTGGATCCGCATAGTTTCAGCGACGCCTTGCACGACTACCGAGACGCACTCCGCTTCGATCGGCACCCGCTCATGACAGAATTTTGTCGCGGCGTCGTACCAAAGCCTCGGGCACAATTCCTGCGAACCGTCGTCGAACTGGGGGTCGGTTCGCTGCGCGGGTTCTTTGATGCTTATCGCGACAGTGTATTGGAGGCCGTTGATCTGGTTCATCCACTGTGGATGTATCTCGTCTCCCTGTCATCGGATCCAGCCGGGGTGTTTGCGCACGTAGGGCGATTGCGCTCACGAGCCCGGCACATGGATGGTATTGCCCTTGAGGAAGAACAATTGCCCCTGGCTGAGCGTGAGATGGCTCGGCATTTGACGGGGATCTTCGTGCGACTCGATCGATTGCCTGGTTATCGACGACTCGCAAGGCAGGTCATCGAATTGGGAGATGGGGCTCACGACGAACTGCTCGCATTGGTACAGAGTCATGGTCTGCAGGATGCCGATGAATGGGCGACGTTCAAAATGAAGAAACAAGCCATCGTCGCCTGCGCCTGCGAGCTTCTCGAAGCCATGGATGGGGACGAGGCAGACGATGCAGAGGAAACCGGATTGGCTTCGAGGCGACGTATTCATGAGGATGAATCCATCCAGGCACTGCTGGCAGATCGTCCGCATCGCTTTACCTCTGATCCGAGTGCCGTGTTGATGTATTCACGCGAGTATCGACGAACACTGGCTGAATTCGGTACCGCCGATCCAGATACCAACTCTCTGTTGGCGAGTGTCCTGATCCGCCTCGATCTCAGCGAGCGCTACGAAGAGCTCGTGGGCATGATTGCTGGCCTTGGGCCGCCGGCGGTGTCCGCCCTCTATGGTGTACTCGAGAAAATATCGGAACGAGATGAACGTCGTGCCGCCATCTTACAGCGTTGTCGGCGAATTCTGGGTTCCATTCTGCTTGAGCGACAGATGCGCTCGAAGGCTCAACAACGGGCTCGTACTTCCCATCTCTTCGAAGAGCCGGACCCCGAACCCATCGAGGTGCCAGCAGCCGACCTGGGTACGTCTCCATTTGTCGCTTTGCATCGAGAGCTGCTCACAGGCATCGATTTTGACAAGCGTGGAGAGCCCGTCGAAGCTCCGCCTACCGCCGCAGCAGACAATCCAAATGCTGCCGGCGATGACTCGATCGAGCCAGATGAATCGGATGGTGATGGTAGCCTACGTGAGGACGCGTCATGAATCGAAGACGTAAAGCGTTCGTGTCAGTGGCTCTTGGTCTGCTGGCCTTCAGCTTCGTCTCTTGCGGATGGTTGATCCACGGCGCCCGCTCCCGGGGCACGTCGCCCGAAGTGGCGCTGGTCGACGTGATCAACGAGTGGAGTGGCGTCGACTCGGTTACCGTGTTGGGGTTCCGCGACCACTGGGGGAAGTCTCCGGCCGGTACGGACATTCTCAATCGAGCCCTGCTTTCCGCTCTGGGGCGATCCGGGGCCGTCGTGAATCCAGACGCGGGCATCACACGCTCCGATCAACCTACCATGCGCTACAGCGGCGGACAGGTCTTGCCTACGGACTGGCGAGAGTTGACCGGAGAAGACACGCCCCGACACGGGCTTGTCCTGGCAGGCCAGATTCGTGAGGCAGATACTTGGACGTATCTGCGGCTGGCCCTGGCGGATGCCGCCACGGGTGAACTGACGAACCACGGTACTACGCGAATCTCGCAGGGTGATCTTGACCAACTCGTCGCATCCAGTGGTGACTCGATCCTGGCCACGGCGCCACTGAACGTAGCCTATCACGTCGTGGTACGACGAGATGATGCCGGCTTCGCTGAAATGATCGATGTCAGTGAGGGGGCTACACTGATCGAGGGCGATCGTCTGCAGGTGCGGCTGCAGGCGGCACAGGATTGTGAGGCTTTCGTATTTCTGTATGCCTCTGCAGATGGCGAGCGCAAGAATCTGTTGGATCCTCAACGGATCTATGATAGTCGCTGGAGCTACGCTCCAGGTGAGAATTCGTGGACCTCGTTCAGCGAGGGGGATCAAGTCTTCACCCTCTATTTGCTGGTGGCGCCCCGCATTGATGCGGATCGTCAAACTCTGTGGGAAAGGCTGGACGAATTGCAGTCCCAGTCCAAGATCGATCGCATGAGTGGCCTCCACCTGGTCGATGAAGCGTTGGCTGATTTTCTGCAGCAGACGGTTGCAGTCAGTGATTCAGTTCAGGCCATACGAGGAGACGAGGCGATCTCGATCGCCGAAGAGACTGAGACCTTCGCCTATTCGGACGGTGTCGTTTTCGAACATCAGGCTGAGAATCTTGAAGGATCGATTATTCTCCGTGCCATCAGTTTTCACGTGCGATGGAAGTAGATTGAGTTGATCTATTTCGACCACAATGCCACAACACCCTTACGTGCTGACGTGCTCGAGGCGATGGAGCCTTTTCTCAAAGAGGCCTATGGCAATCCCTCATCTGTGCATGAAGCAGGCCGAATTGTTGCCGACCGTATTGATGAGGCACGCGTCTGTGTTGCTGGGGCACTCAATGTGAGAGCTGATGAGATTTACTTCACATCGGGCGGGACCGAGGCGGACAATTGGGCGCTGAAGGGTGTGATGGAGGCCGAATGGCTCAGATGCCAATCTCGAGGCGCGTTGTTGACAAGCACCGCGGAGCACCCCGCCGTGCTTGATTCAGCCGCCGCTCTGGCGCGCCGTGGCTATCGAGTCGAGTTCCATGCTGTTGATGGATCCGGATTGATCGATGTTGATCGATTGCTCAGTACCATCGATAGGGGACCCACGCCGACACTGGTTTCCTTGTTGCATGCGAACAACGAGACGGGCGTGATACAGCCACTGGTGCAGATCGGCCCTGCGCTCAGGAAACGCGGGATTCTGTTTCACGTCGACGCCGTGCAGAGCTTTGGGAAAGTGGAAGTGCATCCGGAGTCCCTCGGGGCGGATTTGATCTCGCTGTCGGCACACAAGATCAATGGGCCCAAGGGATCGGGTGCTCTCTACGTGCGGTCTGGCGTTGAGATAGAACCCCTGCTACATGGGGGAGGGCAGGAGGCAGGTCGTCGTCCCGGTACGCTTCATGCCGCAGGGATTGTCGGACTTGGCGCGGCAACGAGGATTGCCGAAGCCGGACGGATAGCTACGGCGCAGCACCTACAGTCTCTGCGAGATCGCTTGCAGGCAGGTTTGATCGAAGCGGTCGGTGATGTCGAGATTCATGGAGGTGATGCCGATCGCTTGGTGCAGACGCTCAATGTCTCTTTCACCGGCGTCGAGGCGGAGGCGGTGCTGCTGGGACTCGATCAACTCGGCATCGCCGCAGCGAGTGGTTCAGCCTGCACCGCAGGGCAGCCTGAACCATCGCATGTCTTGCTGGCAATGGGCGTTGAGCCTCGGCAAGCAGCCAGTGCGATACGTTTCAGTCTCGGCTGGGGGAATGACGAAGCTCAAGTCGACGAAGTCCTGGATGTCTTGCCACCCATCATTGCCCGACTGCGAGCAATGTCCGTCTTCTAGGTGAATCGCGCTTCCCCTGGCAATTCGTGTTGCGCTGTGATACCCCTCGTCGCACGCTACAGGACCGCGCAGATGGCAGTACAGAGTCCTTCCAGATTCTCCGGAGTAATACCCGCTACATTGATTCGACCTGAACCGACGATGTAGACGGCGTGTTCTTCGCGCAATCGCTCGACCTGCTGAGGATTGAGACCGCTGAAGGAAAACATGCCCTTCTGCCGTGTGATAAAGGAGAAATCCTGTGTCGCGCCCTGTTGTGCTAGACCCGCCACTAACGATTGCCGCATCTTGTTGATGCGATTGCGCATGTGAGCCAGCTCGTCGAGCCAGAGAGAACGTAGATCGTTGTCATTGAGGATCGTTGTGACAAGGGCAGAGCCGTGGGCCGGTGGATTGGAGAAGCTCGTCCTTACACAGATCTTGAGTTGGCTCAGGACGGATGAGGCTTGCTCTGCGTCGGTGGTGACGACACTCAGAGCGCCGACGCGATCCTGGTAGAGACCGAAATTTTTGGAGAAGGAACTGGCCACAAAAAACTCGGGGACCAATTTCTGAAAGATCCGCAATCCCTTCGCATCCTCCTCAAGACCCTCGCCAAAGCCCTGATAGGCGAAATCTATCAGGGGCAGGGCGCCCCGTTCTGCGAGGGTTTTTGCTACGGCTGCCCACGTGTCGGCGTTCAGATCGACACCGGTCGGGTTGTGACAACACGCATGTAGCAGGACAAGGTCACCGGCTTGCGTTTCTGCCAAGCCGGCGAGCAGACGCCCTGTGTCGAGCTGTCTCGACGCAGCATCATAGTAGGGATAGGAGCGGCACGTGAGCCCCGAAGCTTCGAAGATCTTCGGATGATTCGCCCATGTCGGATCGGGTAGCCACACACGCGCCTGTGAAAAATGACGAGCGGCAAAATCGGCGGCGATGCGCAGGGCACCCGTGCCGCCCGGAGACTGCACGGTGACTGTGTTGGCCTGCTCGTTACTTTCCGATCCGAAGACCAATTCGCGCACGACACGACCATAGTCGGGCGTTCCATCGATCGGCAGATAAACCTTGCTCGGTGTTGACTCGCCGAGTCGCGACTCGGCGGTTCGTACGACGTCCAAGACGGGGGTCACGCCCGTTGCGTCGCGATATTCTCCAACACCGAGATTGATTTTATGGGCTCGATTATCGGCGGCGAAAATCGCCGAGAGACCCAGAATGGGATCTGGGGGGGCGGGTTGGATTCGTTCGAACACGGCGATGCACCGTTTCTGGGTTGAGGGTCCTCAGGAAATGTGTAGGGTACCGCCGCAGAGGCGGTGTCGTGCTAGTTCAGGATGAGACGTTGTCGGGCGGCTTATAGGTCACGTCGCGCTCATAGGTCACGTAACGTAATCTGTCCTCTTCTGTGTCGTCAACGATTTGCCAGGCTGCCGCGTCCCAGGCCGGAAAGAATGTGTCTGCACCGTCCACGACATCCGGCACATGTGTCAGGATCATCTGATCCGCCAGCGGCAGTGCCTGCTCATAGACGGCCTGACCCCCGCAAACGAAGGCGAAAGCAGTGTTCAGCTGACGGCAAAATCCTAAAGCCGTCGCCAGATCGTCAAACCTCCGTGCACCCTCAGCCAGTGGATAGTCCTGCTGGCGAGATAACACAAGATTTGGTCGACCGGGTAGGGGACGCTTTGGGAAGGATTCATAGGTGAGCCGGCCCATGATGCAGGGGGCGCCCATCGTCGTGCGCATGAAGTGCAGCATGTCTTGCCTGTAGTGCCAAGGTATGTCTCCGGCGCGGCCAATGACACGTTGCGCATTCAACGCCGCGATGAGTGCAATCTTCATGCTGCTCCATCCGGATAGAAGAAGCGACGCAGTCCTTCCTGATCAGCCTGGCGGGCACTGGCGACTGTGCCGCGATAGGCGACCCGTCCATCGTCGAGCATGACCAGATCACCATTCAGGCGATCAATGCTCAGAAGTTCATGGGTGACAACGACGATCCCCATCCCCAATTGCTGGTTCAGGGACAACAGCAACCGATCAATACCTGCCGCCGTCTCGGGATCGAGTCCGGCTCCCGGTTCATCGCAGAACAGGATTTCAGGTTCAAGACTCATGGCTCGCGCCAGAGCTGCTCGTTTGCGCATTCCTCCCGACAGCTGTGTCGGCAGTAGATGCGACGTGGAATCGAGTCCAACCAGCGCCAGACGTGTCTCAACGAGGTCCTCAATGAAGTCAGGCGCCCAATCCGTGTGCATCTGCAAGGGCAGCGCGACATTCTCGCCGACGGTCAGCGAATTGAGCAATGCGCCATACTGAAACATCACACCCACACGCTTGAGCAGTCTCGCCTGATCTTGTTCGGTCAACGTATGCAGAGACTCACCCAGCAGCCGCACCTGACCAGACTTGGGTGCAACGAGGCCAATGATTGTCTTCAGGAGTGTGCTTTTGCCGCAACCGGAGCCGCCGACGATACACAACACATCACCATCCTCTACACGCAGATCGACGCCCTCAAGAACGCGATGTTCGTTTTCGTCAGAGCCATAAGAAACGCACAGGCCCTCGACCTCTACAAGGGGGCGAATGTTGGAATCTGTGGTCATGATCATCTCTACCGCAGGTAGAAGATGAGCCCCCAGACCAAGTCCAGAACGATGATGGCGAAGATCGACGTGACCACAGCGGATGTCGTCGCATTGCCGACCCCCGCCGCACCGCCGCGGAACTGCAGACCACGAAAAACGGAGATTGTCGTGATCACCCAGGCGAAGGAGATAGATTTCACGAGGCCTGTGACGATATCCTTCAGCAGCAGCGCGTTCGTCACGCGATTGAAAAATGTTGCTGGCGAAATATCGAGCGACAAAACCCCCGTGACCGTGCCGCCGAGCAGGCCGACGAAATCGGCCATGATGGTGAGCAAGGGTAAACTCAGCAGCATGGCCCACATCTTGGGTACTGCAATCAACTTCAGAGGGTCAATCGCCATCGTTTGCAGGGCATCGATTTCCTCCGTGAATTTCATCGTGGCGATCTCAGCGGCAAAGGCTGAACCTGATCTTCCCGCGATTATAATGGCCGTCATCAGGGGGCCCAATTCGCGCGTAATTCCGATCGCCAAGAGATCTGCCACCAGGACGTTGGCGCCGAACTGCCGCAACTGTGCCGCCGCCTGTAGGGTGGAAACGCCACCGACAAGGAATAGGACAAGTGTGACGATGCCGAGTCCCTGAGCCCCGATGATACTGGCCTGCTCAACAAAAGTGCCTTGACGGATTCCACGGCGCCGAAACAAGCACTCCACCGTTGACCACGTCAGGTCCGACATGACGTAAAGAAACTCCATCGTGGCATTCACGTCGTGGTAGGCGCGGTCTCCGAGGCGATTCAGGAAAGCTTCCGTGGTCCGTTCGATCTCGACGGATTCGTCAGCGGCAGAATCCTGGGTCACCGCACCAGTGGATGCTACCGATTCGTAGAATGCCCGCAGAGATACAGGTACATCGCCCACGGTGATCTGCGTGCCGACGCTCTGGGCAATGTTGGGAAGTCGCTGCAACCAGACCGCACCGCCGGTATCCAGGCGATCGATGGTCGTCAAGTCAATTTGCAGGTGTTGGGGGGCGCCGGCGGAGAGGATCTGACGTAGTTGGATCTCAGCGTCGCCTGCTGAGGCCACCGTCAGTGGCCCAGAGATGTGCAGGACGTCGCCTGTTAACTCCAGTCGCGCCGCCATGGGCCAGATCAGAAGAAACGAGAGAAGCGCAGCAGGACCTGCTCGCGCCCCTGCGTGTCGTCGAGGGTGCTGTTGCGTTCAAGGTCGGCGACGAGGTCGAGGTTGATAAAACTCGTCAAGACGATACGCAGACGATTCTCCCATGTGAAGAACCAGTCTTTGCGGTCACGCGACGACATGAGCAGATCGAATTCAGAGTTGAGGTTGACGTAGCGTGACAGGCGTGCGTCCATGATGAGCAACACCTCCAGGCCCGTGCTGGTGGAAGACTCGAGTTCGGTGATCGTCCGCTGTTCGCCGACCTGGCCGAGCTCAAAACTGTCTGTCACCAGTTCCTGCAAGGCCCCGACGCCGAGACGGAGATCCATGTTGAGTGGAAAGCTGCGGATCACCTGGGAATTGATGCCAACGCCTTCACGGAAGGTCAGCGGCGACAGTGACGGTGCTATTGTCAGCTGGTCGCGGCCTCGCAACGTGTCGACGGATCCATTCACCAGCGTGCGAACGATGTCTTGAGGCGACGCGAAGCGTGTATCATCGGAAAACAGGGTGGTCTGCACGACGCCACGCAGGTAAGGGCCAAAGCGCGGAGACAGCCGACGGATATAAGTTGCACGCACCTCGGCGCGGTCAATGCTCTTGCGCAGATCCTCGCCTTCCTCCTTTGTCGCACCCTCCTCAAGAATGACGCGGATGCTTGCAAAGTCACGATCCGTGCTGTAACGGGTTCGATTAAAGATTTGCACTGTAAAGTTCAAATTGGCGCGATCATCTCCACCCGTGTTCTGAGATGTGTTCAACTGCGCCGCCCCGGACAATTCCGTCTGCGAGATGATGGATCTCAACGATCGGGTCGCTTGTGTCTGTTCTACGAGGCGGGGATAAAAACCGATGAAGTCACCCGAGCCGGAATCGAAAATCAGATTCCGCTGTGTCAGGGTTGCGGGTTGTAGTTGGACACTGAATTTCCGAATCGTGGAGAAGGATTCGCCGACGCGAACCACGTGGTATACTCCGGGCTTCAACAACCAGGTGCGTACGCGCTCGCCTCGTTCTTCCTCGATGCCGAAGCCGAGTCCATAAGTTTCACCTGTGGTGGCGTCGAGGATTTCATAATTCTCATTTACGGCGGTACGAGTGTTGTCGAGGACATCGATGACCAGACCTGCCCAGTCGGGCTTCATCATCGTGCGCTCGCCCTCGAAGATGGGCACGGTCTTACTGAATCTCTGTGAAATGGCGCCAGAGCCAAAGAGCAGCTCATACGTGCCCGGATCGAGGGGAATGCCAATGCCTGGAGAGGCAGAGGAGACGAGCCGGCCATCATGTTTGATCTGATAGCTGGGTTCATTGCCCAAGGTCATAGCAGGGACGAAGAGCAATCCCTTGCCTTTCGGGATCAGTACCTGGTCCTGCTGCAGTTGTGCTCTTGCAGGCAGCGTCGTCCAGGTAATCTCATCAGCTGTGGCAGCAGATTTCGAGAGCAGCAAACAAAGCAGAAGGAGAGCAAGGGCCTGTCGCATCAGCGTTCTGCCTCAGTGATCAACGTGCCAGGCAAAACGACATAGTCTTTTGTCGAGCGAGGGATGCTTTCTTCCTTCACGCCTTCGACAGTGTCTGCGACAGCGTCACCATTCCCATTGTCGAGTAGGATGGAGATGTCGCGGCCTTCCGACTGCATCTTGCGCAGCAACATCCGTCGATCGATCTCCAGAATGCCCCGCTCCATGTTGTAGCGCAGCAATTCGCGCAAAGCACGGACGGAGATGACCGGATCAGAATCGAAGACCTCCTCCTCGACGGGATCGAAGTCCATCTGCCAGACGATCGTGTTCTGCGAATTGAGCAGTTGCATGCTGATGTCCAGACGCACATACCAACGATCACCACTGTCAAAACGCTCGATCGCAGCTACGCTACCCGTGAGGGTAAAGTCTGGCGATGAATCGAGGAACTCCTGTCGAATATCCGTGAAGAGCAGCGCCTGCTTCAGATATCCCTCGACGGCATCGGTGATCATGTCACTGGGACGCACACCCCAGACATTGTCAGGATCGAAACGAACCTCTTCGGGTGACAGACGAAAGACGATCTGGTCACGTTCATAGAAGCGGGAGACAGAAAATTCCTCGACCTGCACCCGATACTCATAGGGGCGTTCGGAGAGTGGCATAGATACCCTCAACGGCTCTGCCTCAATGACGAACTGGCGTCGGACACGTCGCTCTGCCTTGCCGGGAAGCAGCTGTGCGCACGATGTGAGCAGCAAACATGCGCAGAAGCTGAATACGACCCGTCGCAGTAATTCTGTCCCTGATTTCTGTGGCCGTGTCATTCTACTCCTCACGTCCACGGATCAGGATCGAGGGATCTTCACGAATCAGCTCCGTTGCCTGGCGCACATTGAGTAGGGTTTCCTCGAGGTTTTCCATCGCATCGAGTAGGCTCTTGCGTCCTTGAAGGACCGTCAAGTCGATATGAGTGACAGTGGTGTCGATGTTTCCCGCCATCGTCGTCAGTTGCGCCAGCAACTGTGGTACGGGACCCTCTAACTGCATGCGGACCGCCTGCACTGCCAGGTGCAGATCCTTGGCCGTCTGCCGCATCTCCTCGGCAGCAACGGCACGCTGGAGGGAATCCATCGTCGCTTTCATGCTCTGCGTCGTGGCGGCAAGATTTCCCGTCATCGTCGACAGATTCCGGATCGTCGCGTGAAGTTCCGCCTCGTTCTGGGTCAACAGAGCGTTGGCATTCTCCATCATTTCTCCACCCGAAGACAGCAGCTGGGCGAAGTGGCGGCGGTTTTCTGTGTTTGTAAGCTCTCCCATGTTGAAGATCAACAATTCGATCTTAGTCAGAAGCTGATCTGCGCGCTCCTCCATATTCGCAAAGAAGGTGCCACGGGACGGGATCGTCGAGCCCGGAGGCAACGGCGGGGATTTCTTCGAACCGGCAACCAGTTCGATGTACTTGAGCCCTGTCACGCCCTGACTGAACAGCAGTGCTTGTGTGTCTTGTCTGATCGCGTTGGGAATCTTCTTTGCTTGCAGGGAGATCTCCACGACGATGAGACTGATATCCTCGGCAGAAACACGTGTGTTCTCAACACGGCCCACGGTGACGCCTTGATATTTGACCGGGTCTCCTGCGGTCAAGCCGCCGATCGATTGCTCAAACTCAATGCTGTAGTCAACCCGCTGGCGCAACAACTGCGATCCGGCAACCACGAGCAGAAACCCCCCCAGCACGCAGAAGCTGAAGACAAGGAAGAGAGCGAGTCGAATCTTCTGGGCGCGTGTGGCCATCGACGTGCCGAAGCGAAGAGGAAAATCAGGGCTTGGAGAAATTGCAACGCGTGCATTTGCGCACGAACGTGAGACCAATATGATGAAAGGGGTGAACGCATACAAGGGACGTATGTTCGCAAAAATGGCAGGACAGTAAGGTTCGATGAGGTCGAAGTTTGGTCGGTGACCTGGGTCACATGTCGCCCAAGTGGCGGCGGCAAGTTACTTTCGTGACATGGCAAAGAAAGATCGATCCAGAGGAGATGACCTGCGTCAGGCGATCAAGGGGCAGGTGCGGCATCCATATATCACCGGCCAGGGCCTGGCGGCGGCGGGTGTGGGTGAATCGGCTACTGATGCATTAGAGGCCGGGCAGCGTCGTTCTTGCGATGAAACCGATGCCCGAAGGGATTCAGCGGATTCAGGCAAGGATTTGACTGTAGATGAACAGTCGCCTGAAGATCCACACTCGGAACATCCATCGTCACAGGATTCAGACGCCCAGGATCCGGCGTAGGCACCTAAAAAGCCCGATGTAGATCTTCTCGCCGACCCCGACAGATCTTGGCGTCTGAGCATGAGGCGCACTATATTTCGCAATCGTTGTAACCTGTAGTTTCCGCTTCGTTTAGGCCCTTTGTACCTCCATCCTGATGCGACCTGATGCTCGCCACCACTCAATGATTCGGCAGTACTTTCACGGTCGCCGTCTACTGGTCACCGGCGGTACGGGATTCGTCGGGCAAGCTCTCATCGCCAAGGTGCTCACCACACTTGGGGACGAAGTCGAGTGCATCTATGCCCTGATTCGTCCTCGTCGTCGCACCGATGGCCAGGTCATTGATCCGGCGCAGCGTCTGCGGGAGGTTTTCGAGGGATCTGTGTTCGACCCTCTGCGTGCTGATCCTCAGCATTGGGAGCGGTTGAAGCAGAAGGTCGTGCCCATCGCCATCGATGAACGCCAGGCAGACCTGGGCCTGGCTCCCGAAGACCGTCAGCGTATAGTGGCCGAGGTGGACACGATTTTCAACAGCGCCGCCACGGTCGTATTTGATGAGCCACTGAATGTGTCGTTGCAGGCCAATATTGACGGTCCCATGGCACTTCTCGAGCTGGCACACGAGAGTGAGCGCATTGTGCATTTCGTTCACGTCTCGACGGCCTACGTCAATGGCCAACGCCATGGTGTGATCCCCGACGAAGAGCTTCCCCTCGATCGCGATATGCGACAGGTCATCGATGGCTTACCTCCGGCCTACGATCCGGTCGCCGATGTCGCCGATTGTCGCGCCGTCTGTGAACGAACGCAGCAGTTGTCGCGATCGGATCAGCACATTCGCCGGTTCAAGAAACAGATCCTGGCACAGCACAAGACGCTGTCGCGAAAACTGACCAAGAGTCGCCTGGATCGTCTGACCGAGGAGCGCCGACAACGCTGGGTCGAGCGACATCTTGTGGATGAGGGAATGAGCCGTGCCCGGGCTCACGGGTGGAATGATGTCTACACCTACACCAAAGCGGTCGGCGAGCAGATGCTTTCCCTGCATCGAGGCGCGGTGCCACTCGTCATCGTGCGCCCAAGCATCATCGAGAGCAGTGTGCAAGAGCCGGAGCCGGGGTGGATCACGGGCCTGAAGGTGATGGACCCGCTGCTGGCGGCATACGGCCGCGGCATGGTGCCGGATTTCCCGGCGCGCAAAGATATCATTCTTGATCTGATTCCCGTCGACAAAGTGGTCAGTACGACCCTCGCCGCCGCCGCCACCGCCCATCCTGAGAAGACTCACGTCTATCACATCTCAACCGGTGATGAGAACCCCGTGCGGGTTCAGGAGGTCTTTGAGCACGTTCGCGCGCACTTTCTCGCGATGCCCATGGT
>Ga0115002_10003654_pt1 | contig 19071 bp, 13 predicted proteins | sample ArcticOcean_MG_C_8_FD_89576 | JGI IMG/M metagenome (GOLD analysis project Ga0115002, IMG submission 89576) | Marine microbial communities from western Arctic Ocean - ArcticOcean_MG_CB11_86 | ecosystem: Environmental > Aquatic > Marine > Oceanic | place: Arctic Ocean: Canada Basin | collected... | reverse complement strand
GGGACGCGCTGATCGAGGGGGCTTATGCGGGATTCGGCACCCCCGGTCTCTATCCGATCTCCACGAAGATCCCGCAACCTGATCCGCCTGGGGATGCCGCCGCCACATATGACCCAGATGCAGCCCGAGCACTTTTGGCGGATGCCGGCCTGGCTGAAGGCTTCGGCTTCACGCTCTCGATCAACCCAAGTTCGGGGCCAGGTCCGAATGCTGATGAAATTGCCGTGATTCTCCAATCTCAGCTCGGAGAAGTGGGGATCGACGTCAGCATCGATCGGGTGGCTTCGCCGGCAGACTTCTCAGCTGCTACTAAGGGCAAGGAACTAGAGGCTTGGCTCTTTGGAACCCGACCTCTCGTCAATGATCCCGCCTATTTCCTTTTGCTCGCTGTCGGGCCGATGTCCACGAAATTGGAAGGGTTCGGTAGCGAAGAAGTGGATGCGCTACTCGCTGAGATAGTCGAAGCACCAATGGGCCCCTCGCGCGATGGACTCATCGGTGAAATGCAACAACTCTTGGCGGATTCTGTTCCCTACGTCCCCCTGGTAGAAACCGTATTGCCTTGGGTCCACCTCGGTGGCTACGAGGGCCTAAATCCAAACCCGACAGGAGCGATTTATCTCCAGGATGTCGTCCCCAGCGGATAAAGGAGTTCGGGCCAATAACCCAAACAGCCTGGAGGTACCCGGATCACGGTTGCGTCACTTGTTGGCGACAGGAGAGACGCACCTCGTGGCAAGCAGTTACGATGCTCTGACTGCGCGCATTTGCGAATCGATGGGCTTCGAAATTCATCATTTAACCGGCTTCGGGGCTGCTGCTGCGCTCACTGGTGGACCTGATATCGGATTAGTCACAATGACTGAAATGGTTGATTCATGTCGACGCATATGTTCGGCGGTCTCCGGGCCAGTCATTGCTGACGGCGACACCGGTTATGGCGGCGTGTTGAACGTGGTGAGAACCGTCCAGGCATTCGAGGGTGCTGGGGCTGCAGGAGTTCATATCGAAGACCAGGTGACACCCAAGCGTTGTGGTCACATGGTTGGCAAGGAACTCATTACTCCCCTAGAGATGAGCGCCAAAATTCAAGCTGCTGTCGACGGGCGACACAACGATGACTTCGTGATCATTGCTCGTACAGATGCTCGTGCAGTCGAGGGTCTTGATGCCGCAATCAGCCGTGCAAACCTTTACAAGGAGGCCGGTGCCGATGTTCTTTTCGTTGAGGCCCCTGAAACTCTAGGAGAAATCGAAGCTATTGCTGAGAGACTCCCGGGCCCGATCCTCTACAATTGGGCCTACCAGGGGCGTAGCCCACATGTGAAGCTCGATACCTTGAAAGGGCTGGGTTTCTCGCTCGTCCTCTTCGCTGATGTGGCACTCGTAGTGCACAAGGCACTGTCAAGGTTCTTCGGCCAACTTCAAATGGCGAATGACCTTGATGAACTCTCAGCCGAACTAACACCGTTCGATTCATTCAACGAGTTTGTTGGACTTTCGAGTTGGCGCGACCTAGAAAATCAGTTCGGAACTGACGATCTCTCCACCGCACCCATAGGAGGCCAGTAGTGCAGACCAAGTATCAGATCTATCAAGAAGCGCTTTTGGGTGGAGCAGTTGGCTACGGGAATAACTTGGCTATTTTAGTCGTTGATTTTCAACGATCGTTCGTCGATCCAGATGTACCGGGAGGGGGTGATTTCTCGAGTGCAATCAAAGCTACTCGCCGTCTCCTCGATGTTGCCCGAAGTGTTCAAACCCCTGTCGTGTTTACAGTGACAGCCTACGAGAAGCACCTGAAGGACGCTGGTTTGTTTATTGAGAAATGCCCAACTCTTGAGCACTCGATTATCGGCTCTCCAATGGTGGCCCTCGATCCAGAACTCAACCGAACCGACGACGAGCCAGTAGTTGTAAAGAACTTCGCCAGTGGTTTTTTCGGAACCAGCCTTGCATCGTTACTGAATAAAATAGGGGTCGATACAGTTGTCGTCTGCGGCTGCACCACTAGCGGCTGTGTCCGTGCGTCAGTCATCGACGCTATGCAACACGGCTTTCGGGCAATCGTCCCACGCGAGTGCGTCGCAGATATAGCGGAGGAACCGCACGAAGCTAATCTGTTTGATATTGACTCAAAGTATGGAGATGTAGTGGGCATTGAGGAGGTGATCGATCAGATCACCAATTAAACCTGCTCAAAATCTGGTGATCTGAGTCCCCAATAGACGACCACAAAGGACCTGAGCGTACGTGACCCTAGATATTGCAGTTGATGTTGGCGGAACCTTTACCGATGTCGTCCTCGCTGATATTGACAACACCACGACTTCAATAATCAAGATTCCGACTACCCCCGACCCTGCCGATGGAATCATCGCAGGCGTCCTGGAGGCTTTACGGCGTGCCGGTCACGGCGTGGATTCCTTGACGGCACTGCACTATGGATCGACCGCTGCATTAAATGCTCTCCTCACACGATCTGGGCCGAAGGTCGGCCTCATCACGACCGAGGGGTATGGCCAGATTCTTCATCTCGCTAAATCACAGACCCCTGGCCCACTAGTCGGATGGCTCAACTGGTTGAAACCCGAACCGCTCGTCTCTCTCGAATACACCCGAACGATCTCAGAGAGGACCCGAGCCAACGGATCTGTTGAGCAAGCAGTAGACGCGGTGGAGGTACGAGCCACCATCGAAGACCTTCTTCTGGGAGGAGTCGAGGCACTCGCAGTTGTTCTCATGCACTCTTACGCGAATCCGGATCACGAGATGCAGGTTCGACGAGTAGCCCATGAACTTGCACCCCAACTACACGTGTGCCTCTCTAGCGAGGTTCTCCCCGAATATCGGGAATACGAACGTGCAATCACGACCGTCGTAAACACCTTCGTCCACCCAACGCTTGCCGACCACCTCGACGGATTTGAAGAGCGCCTCGAAAACAGCGGTATTGACTGCAACGTCAATGTCGTCCGATCCGACGGCGGACTTATGACAAGTAAGGCAGCAGCCGAGACTCCGGTGCAGACTCTCGTTTCTGGTCCGTCAGGTGGAGTATCGGGCGCTCTCGCTGCCGCCACAGCATCCGGATACCTCGACCTGCTCACCGTCGACATGGGTGGAACCTCTACCGATGTCTCACTTTGTATCGATGGGAAACCCACCATTAGTCGAGAGTTCGAGATCCTGGACCTCCCTCTTCGAACGCCAAGCATTGACGTTCGAAGCATTGGCGCCGGCGGGGGTTCAATCGCTTACATCCCAGAACTCATTCATGGCTTACGTGTGGGTCCTGAATCGGCTGGAGCAAGGCCCGGCCCGGTCTGCTATGGGCAAGGCGGAACTGCACCGACAGTTACTGACGCCAACCTCCTACTTGGCCGACTCCCTGACGCCACGCTTCTTGGGGGGGACCTTCAACTCGATCCATCCGCTGCCCTGAGCGCAGTTTCCGAACTCGGAACACGGCTGGGGCTCAGCCCACTTGAGCTCGCACAAGCGATCGTTGACATTGCCGACGAGAGGATGGCCGGAGCACTACGTGTGATGTCAGTTGAACGTGGAATCGACCCCCGTCGTCTAACTCTTGTTGCTTTTGGGGGCGCAGGACCACTTCATGGCGCGTCCCTAGCAAAACTTCTTGGCTGCCCTCAGGTACTCGTACCACCAAGCCCCGGAGTTCTATCTGCCTATGGCTTCCATACCGTCGGCCACCGAAACACTTTTAGCCAGTCGATGATTAGGACTATGAATTCAGAGTCATACTCATCCTTGACTGAAGGCTTCAGTCGACTTATTTCTTTGGCAGAAGAATGGCTTTCCTCACAACCAGATCGCATCGGAACCCTGAAATTGAGTTGTGACATACGCTTCCTGAGACAGGGGTACGAGATCGAGATCCAAATACCTGAGGTCACTCCAGACGATCTGTGGATCCGTCGCGCTATCGAAACGTTCCAGCAAGCCCACAACCAACTCTACGGATTCATCCCCGACGCCGATGTAGAGGCAGTAAACCTCCGGGTTGAGGCCGCTTCACCATCTCTGTTCAAAGTACCAGAACCCCAAGAAACTTCGCCGAGCGACGGAAGAGAAGCCCGAGTCGGCTCTGGAACGGTCCATGTGGCAGGCGTACCGGTCGAAGCCGCTATCTATCAGCGTGAAGCACTGATGAGGGGAACTGAATTGCTTGGACCAGCCGTTCTGGTAGAAGAGGACGCGACCACGTACGTGCCCCCAAACCATCGGGCCCGCATCGATGCGGTAGCCAACTTAATTATCGCCCCGGAGTTTCCAACATGAACGACCAGCCTGTCGTGGATGTGGCCACCTTGGAGATAATTGAGAACGCCCTTCTCAACATTCGCCATGAAATGGACGCGGTCGTGCTCCAATCGGCGATGTCTTCGATTATCCGTGAACAACACGATGAGTTTCCGCTGCTTACGGACTCGGAAGGACGCATGCTCGTAGGCCAATTTGGCTCCTACGTGCCACTGCTCCTGGAGACTTTCGGCGAACCGATCGAAGACGGGGACGTCGTACTTCTCAATGATCCGTATCTTTGTGGCGGAGCGATTCAGCACACACCAGATTGGTTGGTGCTTGTCCCAATCGATCACGATGGAATGCGTGTTGGTTATGCATCGATGTTCGGCCATGTTCTCGACTGCGGAGGTTCGGTTCCGGGGAGTATGGCAGCAACGGCAACCTCGATTTGGGACGAGGGTTTGCGAATCCCACCTGTGAAATTATTTGCTAAGGGTCAACTGAACCATGGCGTAATGAAGATCATCCTTAACAATTCACGTACACCGGAAATGAATGAAGCTGACCTCCTGGCTTTGGTGGCCGCCTGTCGCACAGCAAGTAAACGGGTTCAGGAACTCTGCGGACGATTTTCCACTGACGTTTATAGGGCTGCATGTGATGCGCTACTGGACCGAACCCGCGAAGCCATGAAGTCGATCATCCTCAAGTACATCCCCACCGATCCGGTCACCTTTACCGATGTGGTGGACGACGATGGCCAAGGAAACGGACCATTCAGAATGCAACTTACGGCCTGGCGTGAGGGAGAAAGGGCAATCTTCGATTGGACGGGGACCGACCCGCAGGCGCCGGGACCAATAAACATGGTGACCCATGTTGGAATGTTCAAAATGTTTGTTGGGATCTATCTGATCATGGCCTTTGACCCTGAAATTTCCTACAACGAGGGCTTTCACGACCTAATCGAATGCGTACTGGAGCCTGGGACACTCGTCCACCCGGAGTTCCCTGCGCCTCTCGGGCTCCTCAACACAACATTGGCCCGCCATTTCGATGTGATCCAGGGAGTCCTCGGTCAGTGCGCACCGGAATTTGGGGCAGGAGCCGGTTATGGCTCGAGCCCTGCATTGACCTACAGCGGCACTGATGACGCGGGACAGTACTTCCAGTTAAGTGAGATCAGTTACGGAGGACTGCCTGGTAGGCGGGTCGGCGACGGTCTCGACGGACACTCCTGGTGGCCCCTATTCACCAGCATTCCATCTGAATACATCGAGAGTTATTTCCCTGTCACTGTTCTCAGTTATCGCTCGATCCCGGATAGCGGAGGCGCAGGGAGACATCGTGGAGGCAATGGCGTGGAGAAGATTTATCGATTCGAAGCGTCTGGGGAGATCACGATCCAAGACGACCGTTGGCGAAGCCAACCCTGGGGTTGGGACGGAGGTCTACCGGGTCAACCAAGTCGGAAGGTCCTTCTTCGGACCGATGGAACTGAGGAGGAGCTGCCCTCTAAGTGCGACCTAGTGCCCGTGGGTGCCGGCGATCGTCTTATATTCACGACCGCTGGCGGCGGCGGCCTCGGAAGCCCGAAGGAAAGGCCAGCTGAACTCGTTGCCGAGGATGTGAGAAAGGGCCTTGTCGGAACCGAGATGGCAACCATCAGCTACGGCGTCGCTCTCCGAGAAGATCTCACGGTCGATGAAGCCGTTACCGCACATTTCAGAGCTGGGAACGCTGTTGGTGGCACCCAGTCAGAACCCGGCTTATGAGCGATACCAAAAATGAGCGAACAAGTGAGCTAGTTGTTTCCCAAATAGAGGATTCGGTCGCGACAATCATGCTCAATCGGCCCGACAAGCTCAATGCGATGAACGTCGAGCTCCTTCAATCAATGCTCAGGGCCCTTCGAGAAGCGGCTAGCAACGAAGTTGTCAGGGTCGTAATAATTACGGGTTCAGGACGCGCCTTCTCGGCGGGTGGCGACCTCAGCGAGGGCGACGAAGCATGGGGCAGCCTGTTCTCGGAGGATGTGTTGAAGCTCCGTGAGTTAATGGAGGCCTCAGAGCTGCTCGTAGAGATGCCCAAAGTGACCATCGCTGCGATCAACGGCCCCTGTGCGGGTGGCGCACTGGCCTTAGCTTGCGCCGCCGACTTGCGATACTCGGCAACATCAGCTGTCTTCACTACGGCCTTCGCGAAGGTTGGATTGACAGGTGACTACGGTGGTACCTGGACCCTCCCTCGGGTAGTTGGACCTGCGAAGGCCCGCGAGCTCTATCTTCTTTCTGAACGATTCGATGCCAATGAGGCACTCCGGATCGGCCTTGTCTCGCAAGTTCTCGCGGACGAAGATCTCATGCCGCATACTCGCTCAATCGCCAAACAGTTGGCAACGGTACCGTCGGGAGTCATTTCAGGAATCAAGAATAATCTCGATGACGGTCTTCGCCTCCCCTTGTCCCAGTTGCTCGACCGTGAGGCTGAGCGCCAGGTCAGAGCAGCTCGAGCTCCAGAACGCAGCCGTATTGACTCCAACCGGCACCAGAAGTGAACCTGACACACCGACTGATCGAGTCGCATCTCCTAGAAGGCGAGCTAAGGCCGAATACGGAGATTGGCCTTAAGGTTGACCAGATCTTCGTTGACGACTCCGTCGGCCCATTAATTTCTCTTGAGTTGGAAGCGATGGGGATTGAAGACTTAGACCCTGCGCTTGCCGTGGCTTACGTGGATCATCTCTTACTTCAGGAAGACCACCGCAACTCTGAGGACCACCTGCTGTTGCGCAGCGCGGCTATGCGTTACGGAATGTGGTTCAGCCCAGCAGGTAATGGAATCTGTCACGCTGTTCACCTGGAGCGATTCGGCGTGCCCGGGGCCACTCTTGTCGGCTCTGACAGCCACACATGTGCGGCAGGGGCTTTAGGGATGTTTGCCATTGGGGTTGGCGGTTTAGCTGCAGCCTTGGCTCTTGCTGGAGAGCCGCTGTACCTAGATATGCCTGAAGTTTGGGGAGTCCACCTGGTGGGTCGACTCCAGCCCTGGGTAAGTGCTAAAGACGTCATCCTTGAGATGCTGCGCCGACATGGAGTCGACGGTGCTACTGGCCGAGTCTTTGAGTACTTCGGACCTGGCCTCAAGGAACTAAGCGTTTGGGACCGGCACGTCATCGCCCATATGGGTGCCGAGCTCGGTGCAACCACCTCCGTCTTTCCCTCTGATGGGGAAGTATTGCGCTTTCTTACTCAGCAGGGACGACCTGAAGCCTGGAAAGAGATTGTCCAGGAGCACTCCGAATTCGACCATGTCGAAGAACTCGACTTGAGCCAGGTCGAACCATTGATCGCGTTGCCATCTAGCCCAGGCAACGTCAAACGGGTCCGGGAAGTTGCAGGGACCGAGATCCACCAGGCTTATATTGGTTCATCTGCCAACCCGAGTTTCCGGGATCTAGCTGTCGTAGCTCGTGTCGTCGCTGGCCACTCGATACCAGAACCGGTTTCTTTCGACGTGAACCCTGCTACACGACAGATTTTGGAAAATCTCGTTGAGTCGGGCGATCTGGGCCATTTGATACGCGCCGGAGCTCGGGTCCATCAAGCCGGCTGCAACGGATGCCCAGGTATGGGACAGGCCCTCGCCCCCGGCCGGAACAGTCTGCGGACCGTTCCGCGGAACTTCCCAGGGCGATCCGGGACGGAGGACGATCGAGTTTATTTATGTAGTCCAGAAACGGCGGCGGTTTCGGCACTTACTGGTTTGATTACTGACCCGCGGGACAACTGCTCCGCTCCTCCAACGATTCAGGAACCTGAGAATTGGATTGTTAACACCTCTCAACTTATCCCTCCAACTCCTCGCGACCAGCGCTTAACTTCTCTTCTAGTCAAGTCTTCGGGTCACGTCCCGATTCCTCATTTTCCAAAGATACCTGACACCTTTGACCTGCCAGTCCTCCTCAAACTCGAAAACGATATATCGACCGACGAGATACTGCCTGCGGGTACGAACGTTATGCCGTTGTGGTCGAACCTTAGCGAAGTAAGCAGATTTGCCTTTACCGGAATAATTCCTGACTATGCTGAAAAAGCGGTTGCTGTCGCTGAATCTGGACATCTTGTTATTGCCGGTAGAAACTATGGGCAGGGTTCCAGCAGGGAACTAGCGGCGCTTTCACCTCGATTTCTAGGCCTACGCTCAGTGATTGCCTTAACGTTTGCTCGAATACATTGGGAGAATCTTATTAACTTTGGAGTATTGCCGCTGTGCTTCAAAGATCAACAAGATTACATTAATACTCAAAGTGATCATAGACTAAGGATAGAGCAAGTCCATCACCTCATCAGAACTGGTTCTGGAATAGTTGAAAACACGACAATTAAGTCATTTATTGAAGTCACACATGATCTATCAGAACGTCAAAAAACAATAGTTTTGGAAGGTGGAATCATAAGTATGATAAACCACGAGTCTCAACTCGGACAACCAACACGAAAACTGGAATAGCCTGAAATCTAAAAATTGGAAAGAAGCCCAATGCTAGAACGGTCGATGATCCTTCCCCATCTTCTCGCCAAAAGAGCGGACACCGACCCCCAGCGAGTCTTTCTCGAAGAGGTTGATGGAGCATCCGCTACGTACTCCCAACTCCACCACGAGGTCCTGACCTGGGCTGATGCCTACAGGAGGATCGGTGTAAGTGCGGGGGACAATGTTCTGGTCATGCTCCCAACATCGATCGAAGCAACGAGCGCGTGGCTAGGGCTTTCATGGCTACGAGCGATAGAGGTTCCGGTCAACACTGGATACCGAGGCGAGATGCTCCGCTATCTGATCGAGCACTCCAAGGCTAGAACCATGGTTCTGTCAGCTGACTACTTGCCCCAGATCGCGGAACTAGAGCCTCTCCCGTCCACACTCTCAACACTGATTGTGCCCGATTTAGCTGGCCCCGTTGCCGGGCTGCCGTATCGGATACTGAACCGAGAAGAGTTTCTTACCGATGCGCACCCAGACACCAGTCTGCCAGGACCTGATGTTTCCGACATCGCAACCATCATGTACACATCGGGTACCACCGGCGCATCTAAGGGAGTGCTAATGCCTTGGGGCCAGATGCACATGACGGCGTCAGCGGATATTTTCATTGGAGACTTTACGTCGGTAGACGCTTACTACCTACCGTTTCCACTGTTCCATATAAGTGGTAAAGGCCCGATATATACCTTTCTTATCAATGGCGGAAGAGTCGTTTTAAAAAAATCGTTTAGGACTGAAGAGTTCTGGTCAGATATTGAGCGATACCAATGTACGACAACTCTCTTATTGGGTGCAATGGCTAACTTTCTCTACCGGACTCCTGTCTCGCAGCGCGACCGCGATACCCCGCTCCACACAGTTGTTATGGTTCCTCTTATCCCTGAACTTGAGGACTTCCAAGATCGATTTGGCGTGCGTGTGTCAACAGCATTCAATATGACTGAAATCAGTTGTCCGTTGACCTCAAGAGGTTGGTCTCTGCCAAACACGACGAGCTGTGGACAGTTAAGGGAGGGGTTTGAACTTCGAGTTGTCGACGAATTGGATGAGCCGGTTCCGACTGGGGAAGTGGGTGAGCTCATCGTCCGAGCTGACGCCCCATGGACCCTCATGAGCGGATACTTCGATGATCCTGAGGCGACCAATCATGCCTGGCGCAACGGCTGGGTTCACACAGGTGACGCCTTCCGCTGCGACGACGATGGAAACTACTATTTCCTAGAAAGACTAAAGGATTCGATCCGTCGTAGGGGAGAGAATATTTCCTCAGCAGAGGTCGAAGCAATCGTTAGCAAGCACCCGAATGTGCTTGAGTGCGCTGCAGTCGCAGTGCCATCTGAATGGGGTGAAGACGACGTAATGATTGTTGTAGTGCTTCAAAATGGAACCCAACTAAAACCGCTTGAGTTATTTGAGTACCTTGTACCCCGGATGCCGAGATTTATGCTGCCCCGCTATATCGATATCGCTCAATCCTTACCTAAGACACCAACCGAAAAAGTCCGGAAGGTGGAGTTGCGGGAGGCAGGTGTGTCAGGGAGGACATGGGATCGGGAGGCTAAAGGGCTCGACCTTCCCGTCTACTAGGACTTTGATCCCAATTCGTCAAGCAATGCCAAAAAGTTGGTCAGTTGGACATCGGGTGCATTGCCTAATACCAAGTCAACTAGTTGATCTACGTTCGCTTCAGATCCTTCTATGTTCGCCCTCAACTTGTCGACGAGCGGGCCTATTCCGAGCGGTTGGTCAGGGCTTCCTGTAAACGCCGCGACTTTGACCTCTTCACTTGTGCCATCCCCGTAGACCGCTCGTGCTTTCGCTGCAGTCATCGGGAGGTCGCTGTCAGAAATAAGCGAAACCTGGCTACGGACGTTAAGGATCTCGGGATCCGCAATCGCGTCCGGCGCGAACTCAGCAAGCGAAAGACGGCCGCGCACCCAAGCAGCTGCCACGCAGTAGGTGAGGTCGAAACGAGCCTCAAGATCGTTGGTTGGTGCGGCACGGCTCGCTAATCGATCGGTAACCACTCGTTCGACTAGTGGACTTACGAATAGCTCCAACGACTTCAGTGGTGGCCTCAAAGAAACCGTAGCTTGGGACCGGAGTTCTAATGTTGCCTGCAGTGAAGCGTGCGTGATTGTCTCGGTTGGAAACAGCTTGAAGGCAATAGGGCCGAGAAGTCGCCATTCTTGACCAAGGCTCTCGAAAGCCGACTCAGCAATGTCGGGGCCAGGATCGCTCATCGTCTTTAGCAGGCCGAACGGTGCCTCGATAGCCCCTACGGGGCCAATCAGACCGGCGGCAGCATGTTCGGCTGCCTCTACACCCGTCCGCGCTGCGCGCCCAATACTTAAAGGATGGGCGATAGACCCAAGCGCCTCCAGCGGACCTCCGCCGCCAAGAGCAGCGAGACCGATTGCGGAGGTCATTCTTTCCTGGTCCAACCCCGCCGCTAGCCCTGCGCCCACAGCCGCTCCAACGGCGCCAGCTGCCACGGCCGGATTGAATCCTCGTTCGTAATGACCTGGCATCAGCATCGTTGCGACGAGCAGTTCGGTCTCAATTCCGATCGCCGCAGCCTTAAGCGATTCAGAAAGCCAGGAACCATGTTCTTGGGCCACTGCTTGCACAGCCGGCCACACCGGAGCAGTCGGGTGAACGAAGGCCTCCAGGTGTGTCTCGTTGTAGTCGAGGATCTCCATCATCGCCGCATTGACGAAAGCAGCGTTGCCGATCGTGGTACTCCTATTTCTCCACATAACCGAAGCACAGGATTCGCCTGGGGCAACCGTTGGAGCCCACTCATCAAGCAGTCGTACCCAGGGGTGCTCGATTGCTGCTGCTGAAGCTCCGAGGCCATTGAGTAGGAAAAGCTCCATTTGCCGATCTACCTCCGAGGGGAGAGGCAAGTGGCGCCATGAGAGGGCCCAAACGGCAATCTTTTCTGCAACTGTCCGATCCACTATCGGGTCCATACGGGGATCCTAAGGTCTCAACTTGTTTGGGCCGACCGCGCTCTTTCTCACATGTCGCTTTCAACAGGTGATTTTATGTACCCAGGGGACACACCGATAACGAATAAGGAGGGGCCAAAGGAGCCACCGACTTGGACTGTCATCTTGGAGCATTAGGACAACATGCGCCTTGCCAGTGATTTCCGACGATTTATCACCAGCTACAGACGTTTGCTTTCAGATTGCCATTTTGACATTTGGGACTGCCTCACCGAACCGGCTTTATGGCAGTCCTATCGCACGAACTCAGGCGTACCGGTAGTGTCAGAATCGAGACAAACTCAGGAGAAACAGCATGACTAGACCGATAATCATGGGGCTCAACCTTGACGACGTCGAATGGGAGCCGGCCGAGAAGATCTGGGATGAGACTGGCGTAGAACTCCCTAGCGGACTTGAGATCAAGATCCTTAGTGTCGACGATGAGACCGGTGCGAGCACGATCCTCGTGAAGGCTCCTCCGGGATGGGAGACAGAGGCCCCAGAACTACACAGCGTTCTGCAGGAGGGCTTCGTCGTGGAGGGGACTTATTACAACGGCGAGGTTGAGTTACACGCCCCGGCCTATTTCTGCCTGCCACCCGGTACTTCGCACGGCCCGGCTCGCTCTGATGGTCACATAGTGTTGAGCATGCTCTCAGGACCTCTCGACATCACATACCTCTGAAACAACGCTTCTAACACCTAGAGCCCCTATTTAAGGAATGGCGGATCAGAGTTCGCGTCCTATCAGCTCGCCCTCGTAGATTGCTTCAGCAATGCCTCGTGGGTTCAGTGCGTCGCCAATCCGATGAACGCTGATATCGGTCGAACTGACAAGCTCGTGGTAAAGGTCATCGTCAGGCGACCGCAGCATCGCCAGCGCGACGGTGTCTATTTCCTCCACCAGCCGAGTCCGCCTACTCCAAGTCTCGTAGATCTCCACGGTTGGCCCTTGGATTGATTCAATGAAGTGGCCGCTGGTCAGTTGAACGTCTAACTCGGCAAGCCGACCTAGCACGAACGGACGGTCCAGAGTCGCGTTCAAGTCTCCGGCGACCACGTCGAACCTACTCACAACCTCGACAGCTAGCCCTGCGTTGCCCAACACTTCTGCGAGACCGATCGGGAGATAGCCGCCTATGTCATCGACAATCAGAACCTTCTTCCCTAATGACTGAGGATCGTTTATCGCCGCAGCAACCGCAGTTCCAATGTCAAGAACGTTCTCCTGATCGAATCCGGAATGGTCTCACGGTCGGGGCGGCAGGTAGAAAATCCGGTCCGATCCCAAGTAGCACCAGTCGCACAAATGATTTCGTCGGGTTCCTCGTCCTTGAGAAGGTCCACGGTGGCCTCCACACCCAAGTTCGGTTCAATCCCGCACTTCCTCAGAATCATGCTGAGGTTGTCGATGACCGCCTGCCAATCTCCCCTAGTCGGGAGGCGTTTGATGAGATTGATGCGGCCGCCAATCTGCGATCCTTTCTCCAGAAGCACCACGTAGTGCCCACGCTGGCCGAGAATCCCCGCGACCTTCAGTCCAGCCGGTCCGGCTCCGACTACAACGATTCGTTTGGCTTTATTGGCTGAACGAAGAGTCCCTTCGCCCCATTTTTGTTCTCGTCCGACGGTTGGATTCATCACACAATGCATTTCACGGCCCAAGAACCCTGTTGCCAAACATTCGTTGGCGCCGGTACAACGGATTACCTCCTCGGCGCGACCCTCAAGAGTCTTCTTGACAAGAAGCGGATCGGCGATCTGAGCCCGCACCATCGCCACCATGTCGGCAGCACCCTCCACGATGACCCGTTCAGCCGTCTCGAGATCTAGTACACGGCCTGCAAGAAAAATCTTGGCTCGATCACCTACGACCCGCTTAGCACGCTGTCCATGCGAGGTTAGAAATGCCTCATCCACAGACCCCATCGGTGGAACTGCGTACTGGAAACTGTGATAACTCCCGGATGAAATACTGAAGAAGTCGAAGTACCCGGATGCTGCAAAAATCTCCAAATACTCCTCCGCTAGATCTGGTGTTACTCCTGCCTCTCCTATGTATTCATCAAACGAGAGTCGCATCCCAACCGTCAGCCTTGAACCCACTCGCTTTCGGATTGATTCGCCGATCTCAATAAGTAACTGGGCACGTGCCTTGGTCGAACCCCCATACCTATCCGTCCGCTTATTGAAAGCTGGGCTAAGAAACTGCATCGGCATGTAACCATGGGCCGCATGAACCTCAACGCCGTCAAGACCGGCCGCCATCATGTTTGCAGCGGATTGCCCGTAATCAGCCACCAACTCATTGATAAAGGCCTGATCCATAGGCATCGGGATTTCGGTTCCTCCCGGTGAAGGAACCCGCGAGGCGCCCCGAATCGGGTACCAGTCATCGATATCGACTCTGGCCCCCTGGTTGGCTCCAAAGTAACTGAGCTCCATGAACATCCGGCAGTCATGTTCGTGGACGGCATCAGCCAATTCCGCGAATTTTGGGATCACGCGCTTCTCGTAGGCAGTCATCCTCCATCCGCTGGGACCAGCCTCCTGACTGGCCCTGGCTAGCCGCCGTGACACTGAAGTTGACTCTCCGCTGAGGAGGGCAGCTCCCCCACGAGCCCGCTCTACCCAATACGCAATCAACCGATCACTTGGCATGTTGTCTTCTGCGTAACTCTGCCGGTGAGGAGACATCATGATTCGGTTCTTGACGGTGGTCTGACCGATAGTCAATGGCTTCCAGATCTCATGAAACTCAGACATCGGGATCTACCTTGCGGCCACCACACCACCACATGGTCGCGAGAAGGTTGCTCCTACTCTTTGCCAAACGTTCTAGGCTCATACTCTTTATATTCTGGCTTAACGGCTCCGAAGAACGGGCATCGGAGTTCGATACGAGCCTCAAATGCCTCGACGAAATCTCGAAAGGGAACATGTCAGATTGCGCGTCCAAGTTTTTCGCCGTCATAGATCGCCTCGGACACGCTCCGAGGACTAGTTGCATCGCCGATCCGATAGACCGGAACTGCCTGTTCCGCTTGTAGGCCCTTGAAAAGTGAGTCATTTGGAGTGCGGAGCATCGCTAGCACCACAGTGTCTACTTCCTCAACAAACCGAGGTCGTTTGCTCCAGAGTTCGTAGGCCTCTACTGTTCGCCCCTTGATTTTCTCAATGAACTGGCCGGGGTTCAATTCGACACCTGCCTCAGCGAGGCGGGGAAGGAGCCAAGGAAGATCTTGGGTACCTACAAGCTGATCACCGACGGTGGCGAAACGGCTAAGAACCTCAACTGCAACTCCAGCCTGACCGAGAACCTCAGCAAGACCTAGTGGCAGATACTGCCCTGTCTCGTCCAAGATCATGACCCGTGATCCCATTGACTTGGGATCAGCGAGCCCTTTCTCAGAAGCGGTGCCCACATCGATCACATTGCTTTGCTCCACACCCGGGATCGAGGTCCGATCTGGTCGGCCGGAAGAGAAGCCGGTGCAGTCCCATGTGGACCCGGTGGCACAAATGATCACGTCCGGCTTATTTTCCATAAGGAACTCCGCAGTGGATGTCACGCCGAGCTGGACATCCACGTGATTCCGCACCAACACCTCTTCTAAGTTGTCGATAACGGTCTGCCACCGACCTCTTGTTGGAAACCGCTTGAGTAGGTTCAGGTGTCCTCCGAGCGAGTCTGCTTGTTCAAAAAGCAAGACCTGGTGGCCGCGCATTGCTGCAACGCCTGCGACCTTCATCCCCCCGGGGCCTCCTCCTACGACCAGAACTCGTTTTTGAGCAGGTGTCAACTTCAGGGTTCCATGTCCCCATTCCCGTTCGCGCCCAGTAGCTGGATTCATCATGCAAGTGACCTGTCGCCCCTTAGCCGGGGCCGCTAGGCACTCATTAGCCCCAGTACAGCGCATGACTTCGTCGGCTCGACCATCCAAAGTTTTCTGAATCAAGAATGGGTCGACGATGTGCGCCCTAACCATTGCCACCATGTCTGCGCCACCCTCAGAGAGGACGTGCTCCGCTGTAGGAAGGTCGAGAATCCGACCACAGAGGAACACCTTGCCGCGGTCGCCAACGATTTCTTTGGCACGTATCCCGTGGGGCAGAAGAAAGGCATCGTCGACCGCTCCCATCGGAGGGACGGTCTGGTGAAGCGAATACCAGCTCCCACAAGAAATGCTGAAATAATCAAAGAGGCCGGATTCCACCAATAATTCGAGGTACCGCTCGGCAAGGTCTGGCGACACCCCAGCGTCTCCAATGTATTCGTCAAACGAAAGTCGGATCCCCACGGTGACATCGGTGCCGACGCGCTCTCTTATGGATTCACCGAGTTGAAGAACTAGTCGAACACGATTCGAGTCTGACCCTCCGTACTCGTCAGTCCGCTTGTTGAACGCTGGGCTGAGGAACTGCATCGGCAAATATCCGTGCCCGGCATGAATCTCGACCCCGTCGAGACCCGCCTCTGCCATGTTGTTAGCGGAAGTTCCGTAGTCCTCCACAAGCTCCCGAATCTTGTCCCGATCCATCTCCAAGGGGATCTCGTTCATGATCGGCGAAGGAACGCGCGATGGACCCCAAACCGGGTGCCACGTATCGGTCCACGCTCTCCCGACATCATTGACTCCGCCTGTACTGAACTGGATGAAGAGCTTGGAGTCGTGCTCATGGACCGTGTTTGCCAACTTCGCGAAATGGTCGATGTTTTCCCTTTGATAGGCGCTCATCCTCCATCCTGAAGTTGAGCCCCCAGGCTGTGCACCACTGAGGTACCGGCTAGCGGAAGTTGATTCGACGGCCAGCAGGGCAGCCCCACCTGCTGCGCGTTCTCTGAAATAAGCGATTGTGCGTTCGCTCGGGCGGTGGTCTTCTGCGTAGCATTGCCCGTGCGGTGCAACCATTATCCGGTGCTTTACTGCTGTGGGTCCGATTTGTAGCGGTTCCCAGATTCGGCTGAGTTGAGTCACTCCATATTCTTAGCAGAAGACTGAGTGCCTGTCCTCGTACATGCCTTGCGAAGTTCTTTGGCGATCTCAAACATATCTGCTGTAATCCCATAGTGAGAGACCGAAAATATTGGGGCGGACAAGTCCCAATTGACTGCAACTATTAGTTCACTTTCCTTCATTCCTGCCACATGCTGCATTGCTCCAGAGATTCCAAACCCTAGATACACACGCGGGCGAACAGTTCTTCCAGAGGTGCCAATCTGGCGAGAGGTGTGAAGCAGACCAGCATCCACTACGGGCCGTGAGCAGGCCAGAGTCGCGCCCATTGCCGTTGCAAGTTCATCAAACACAGCAACTTTCTGCTGATCAGATACCCCTCGTCCAATAGCAAGTATGAAGTCGGCATTCGTGATGTCGACATCCGTTTCTCTGTCTAGGAACTCCAAATGTTCGAGTCCGGAGTCCCGCAGAGGCACTTGCACTTCCTCTATGACTGGCGTTCCAACTATGACCGCTGGCGGATAGCTTCCCTGTCGTAAGAGCAGCAAGTAGCGGTCATGTTCAGGAAAATCGAGGGTCTCCAGGGCTTTGCCTCCGAAGACAGGCCGCTCTACGACCAACCCATTTCCGTCTAGGGAAACACCGGTAACTCCGCTTGCGAATCCTAGATCTAGCGGAGCAGCTACGGCGGCTCCGAAGGCAATACCGCTATTCGTGAAGCCAACAATAGTGAGATCGAACTCGTATGTCGCAATGAGGTGGGACACTGCATCTCGGTAAACGCTGGAGTTGGGCGCAGCATCACCTATTGGAACTTCAAGGATTCGGGTAACTCCATCCCGAGTGATGCTTTCCCGAAACAGACTTGGCTGCTGAGCGATCACACCAACTGTTATGTCTTGAGTGATAGATGAAGCCGCGCTGATGAGTTCCGCAGTGATCGAATGGACTTCACCCCGGGATACCTCGGCAACTACAAGAGCCTTCACTAAACCTCCTCTAGCCTTATAGGCGTAGTCATCCTGATTACGCTGTGTCCCTTATCACCAGTCGGGTTCTTAAATACTCAGATCAGCACTCATGTAGATCTAGTCGACAGTTCGAGTGATTATTTTACGGATACTTTCTGCGATCTCTGTTGTGCTGCCATTGAGAAACTGCACCTCCGTCTGGCTTGCTGGGGTCGTTAAGGACCTGATCCGACTAGCTGCCTTGGCTGCAGGGGAGACGCTTCGAACGTCAATGTGACTCGCTAAGGCTCTCTTTCTCGCACCTAAAGTCACGTAACGTGGGTGGTTGATCCCGGTCTGGATCGATAAGACGGCAGGAACAGCGATTTTGACCCTCTCAAAAGATCCACCTTCCAGCTCTCGAAGCACAACTGCGGTACCTGTTGGGTCGCTGTAAGCGATCTCTGTGACAAATGGGAGGTGTGTAAGCCCAAGAAGGCCTGCCATGGCTGCAGGCGTGGCGGAATGCATCCCATCAACTGACTGGGCGCCGGTGAGGACGAGACTTGGTGACTCTCGAGTGGCGACTTCAGCAAGACACCGCGCAATGCTCACTGGTTCGAACAGTTCGGCATCCACTCTCACACCCCGATCAGCCCCCATTGCAATGCACCACCGCAATGTTTGCTCCGCACGTTCCCCGCCGACGCTTACGACCACAACCTCGCCACTACCGATCGATTCTCGAAGCAGAAGCGCTTCCTCGACAGCATGGAGATCCCATTCGTTGTGATCCCAGTTAAGTGCTTGCGGCTCCATAGTGAGGCCATCACTAGCTATCCGCGGTTCGCCGTCGATGACGGCTGCGATCTTTACGCATACCAACACTCGGAATATCTCGACACTCATACGACCCTTATTCTCTTTGTTTTGGATTGTTGCAACTCGAAGTAGCTGACGCTGCTACGAGAACCAAGGTCAGAACTCTCTTCATTTCATTCCTCAAGTCTGTCACCCGACTACCCGTAGGGGTGGGTGGGTGACGTTGGGAGCCCGTAGGTGTTTGTCGTTTCTTATCGAACGGTTTTGTCCTCTGTCGGCCGTTCGCTTTGAGACGAACCAAGCTCGTGCTTACAAGGTTAGGTGAGCATCCCTATGGTCGGTTCCGTCACTGAACCGACCATAGGGACGACTGAGGGGCCAGCTGGCGAGCATCAGCGCAACGACAATCAGGATAAAATCGAAGGTGACCTGCGTTTCCGCAGGTCACCAAACGAATGCCATGTCGGGATGGGGAGATTTGAACTCCCGACCCCCTGCTCCCAAAGCAGGTGCGCTACCTGGCTG
>Ga0115002_10003653_pt1 | contig 19072 bp, 15 predicted proteins | sample ArcticOcean_MG_C_8_FD_89576 | JGI IMG/M metagenome (GOLD analysis project Ga0115002, IMG submission 89576) | Marine microbial communities from western Arctic Ocean - ArcticOcean_MG_CB11_86 | ecosystem: Environmental > Aquatic > Marine > Oceanic | place: Arctic Ocean: Canada Basin | collected... | reverse complement strand
TGGCCACGGGCGGTCATCGAAGGTGTGGACACACAGGCCGCGGGCTAATGGGCGAAGACGTGACAAACGGCATTGGCTCCATAGTTGATGAAGGTGCTGAGAAGAGGTTGTTGATCGTCGATGACGATCGACCATTTCGAGAACGACTGGCCAAAGCAATGGAACGGCGGGGATTTTTTGTGACGGCCGTTGAAAGCGTTGCAGAAGGAAGCGCGGCTGCGAGACTGGAGCCCCCCAACTATGCCGTATTGGATTTGCGTCTGGAGGACGGTAGCGGGCTCGATATTGTCCCTATAATTCGTGAAGCCTATGCCGATTCTCGTATCGTCATATTGACCGGTTATGGCAATATCGCGACGGCAGTAGCCGCCGTAAAAGCGGGGGCCGTTGATTATCTGGCAAAACCGGCTGATGCTGATCAGGTTGCTGCGGCTTTATTAACGCAAGGGACTGATTTGCCGCCGCCGCCGGAAAACCCCATGTCAGCGGATCGCGTCCGCTGGGAACATATTCAGCGGGTTTATGAACAATGTGATCGGAATGTCTCGGAAACGGCCCGACGATTAAAAATGCATCGCCGGACATTGCAACGAATTCTCGCGAAGAGAGCCCCCCGGGAAACCGATGATGTGACACCCTAGCCGGACCGAATTTAATGACAGAAGCCGGAAAACGCCCGCAAAAGGCTGGTCTGTCTGCCGTCAGCGGCTATGGAACAAATTAGCGAGATTGTATAAGGGAGGATTTCTGGTTCATCATAGTGACCGAAGGGAACGAAGAAGAGACAGAAATCACAGACACTACAAACGGGTGCCGCCAAGGCGATCAAGGACATTCGCCGGACTACCCGTAAGCAGTATTAAGCAGAAAAAAATCCGCACCGTGCTGGATGGATTGCGTGGTGAGGAGAGCATTGCCGGATAGAAGGCATCGCCCAGAGAGTATCTATTACAAATGGTCGAGGGAGTTTCTGGAGGCCGGCAAGCGCCACTGTGCTATACTCTGCAACCAGTCTGATTGCGGTAACACGGATAGTACAAACCCCAACTCCAGCGTCAGCGCCAGCGAGCCGAGGATCGTGATTGCGATCCCCACGATGACCCAGATACTGAAGATCTCGTGATCACGGTTGATAATCCTGCTGAACAGGAATCGGAAAACCAGCGAGCTTACCATGATGGACGAGACCACGGTGACCGGCGCGAGCGCGAGCGCCATATAGCGGATCATCTGTGACACCGCTGTAAACAGACCTGACACTAGGAACCATTTGGCCGGTCCGCTGGGGATCGCGAAAATAGTTCGGCGGTTAGATCGTTTGAGGAGGACTGGTGCCAGTAAAAGTGTTGCGGCGGCGTATGAAAATACACCGCCAGCGATGGCCGTTGTTATATCGGCGTCCTGCAATGCGGCGCGGACAAATAGCGGACTTATCCCGTACCCGGCCGCCGACAGGACTGCGAAGAAATAGCCTTCGAGAAAGCGTGGCTGAAATGTGGTTGCGGTGGTGGTCGGTGCTGGTGATGCTGCGGCTTTTCGTTTGGCGGCTCGCCCCGACGCGACCTGTCCCGCAAGCATGATAATTGGTCCGAAGATAACCAGGACGATGCCGAGAGCGCGGAGGGGGGTTAGATATTCACCGAGCAGCCACAAAGCGAGGGCGAGAGATATTGGCAGGCTGAGCCGCTGAACCGGTGCTGCCAGATTAGATCCGAGGGCTTGGACTGATCGATAAGCGCAGTAACGCGCCAGCGTGAAATGGCATATTCCGGCCGCCGAAAGCGACAAAACCTGCCAGATCGTGAACTGAAACAGGGCGCTGCCCGCACCGGATATCAGCGCCACCGCGAGGAACAGCGGCACGCCAATCGGCACCGTGATAGCCAGCCCCTGCAGAACGGTACCCTGGATGACGCCGCGCCGTGCAGTGACATTGCCAAATGCAAAGGTCGCCGCTGCAAGCAATGCGAGCCAGCCGCCAATCATCTGAAAATTTCTCCTTGAACCAAAGACGTATCTTCGGTGGCAAAGTGACTCGAAACAACCCGGTCGGAATTAGTCGCTCGGTAACGCTGAGAAAAACTAGATGAGTTGACTCCGCGCGATCTGTGGACGGTTGTCACGAAGCATTTTCGAGAGGTGGCTTGCAGTGGTGAACCCCCTTTCGTGCCAATCAGCGTGAGCAATGGGTACTCGTATAACGAAGTTAGCGGCTCATTACTGCCACTTTCCGATAATGAGAATGTCCATTTTGTTATGGGGGCAGACTACAAATGTATTCTCAAATAGTCCGAACGGTGTGGCGCGTCTTTAGAGGCCGCGGCCCGGGTGGGTAAACGCGTGATTGGTTGGGCTCCGGCTGGAACCGGTCATTCTCTGACCGTGGTGGATTGCTGTGATACCCTGTGCTGAACACGCTAGGGATGGAGCAGCTTAAATGAACAACGGAAATCTGCCGCCGCATCATGTTGATGTCTGTATTCCGGCGCGGCGTGAGCCGGGGATGATGGTATTCAACGTTCGTCCTGGTGGACCCGATACTGGCCGCAACAAAATCGGCTGGATTATTGGTGTCGACCAGCAGGGCAATTTTCCGCTCAATATGAAGTTCGACACCGCCGCGCAGGATAGCTGTGCGCTGCCCAACGGGAATCTGATGTTCTCGCTGACGGGGGCCGGACTCATTAAAGAAGTCCTGCGCTCGGGACAGGTCGTCCGGCAGTGGCATATCGCCGGTAAATGGCAGGATAAAACGCCGCCGCCTAATTCCGTCGAGATTGATGTGCCTTTGACCCATCACCGGGTGAACCGGTTCCCCAATGGTAATCTGCTACTGCTGAGTGCAGAGATGCGCGAGTTGCCTGATTGGCCGGAGAACGACACCGACCCAGACGCGCCGCGCGGCCCGGCAAATGTCGTCGGCGATGTTGTGCTCGAAGTCACGCCGAAGGGCGCCATCGTCAATAAATGGCATCTGCTCGATATGCTTGACCCGTATCGGCTGTGCTATGGCAGCTGCTCGGGCTATTGGCGCAAGCTGGGATTTCCCGACAGCAATGATTGGTGCCACACCAACGCGGTGTTTTATGACGCGCGTGATGACACCATCATGCTGTCGCTGCGGACCCAGGATTGTATTTTGAAATTTCACAGAAGTACCGGCGAGATCAAATGGATTCTTGGCGACCCCGGCAATTGGCGGGCGCCATGGTCGCACTGGCTACTCAAACCGGTTGGTGATGTGGAATGGCAATATCACCAGCATGATTGCTCAGTGACACCAACCGGTACCATCCTGTGTTTTGATAATGGCAATCACCGCGCATTGCCATTTGCTGAACCGCTACCGGGCGAAAAGAATTACAGCCGGGTCGTTGAATTTAAAGTCGATGAACAGGCAAAGACCGTCGAACAGGTTTGGTCATTTAGCGACGGGGATGGGCTGGGGGAAGGGCTTTACGGTTGCTATCAGGGCGGCGCTTATCGTCTGCCGGAGACCGGCAACACCTTTATGAATTTTGGCGGTGTGTGCACCATCGATGGTGTGCCGACCAATGATAATCGTGGCGGCATGTGCCGGGCGCGGCTGCTTGAGGTAACGCCGGACAACGAAATCGTCTTCGATATGTGGATCGATGGCAGCGAGGAAGATCCGCCGATGCCCTTGTCGTCGTTCCGCAGTGAATACGTGCCTGTCTAACTGACCTGTTAAAAAAGGAAATTTGATGGACCGGCTTACGGAACAGCTTGCGACATTTGCGACGACGTTGAATTTCGATCGTCTTGGTGATGAAGTCGCACAATCTGTGACCCAGCATTTGGTCGATACGCTAGCCTGTGCCTTTGCGGCGCATGATTGTGAGGCGGCGGACATTGGCCGGCGTCTCGCTGGCGGTCAGACTGCTGGGCTCTATGCCGGACGGACGCTGTTTGTCGATGCCACGATGCCGTTGGAAATGGCTAGTTTCGTCAATAGCGGCATGATTCGAAAATATGATTTCAATGACCGGTTTCCGGGCGGTCATCCGAGCGATGGGCTCGGCGCGCATCTCGCCTTGGCCGGTGCGGCACCGTTCAGCGGCAAACAGTTTCTGGTCGCGATGATGGTGACGTATGAGATTTATACGCGGCTCTGTGATGGTGCCAATCTGCGAAAACTTGGCTGGGATCAGGGGTTTATAGTCGCGGTGTCGACTACGGCGGGGATCTGTAATCTGCTGGGGCTTACCCTTGAGCAGACCGCCAATGCAATAGGGATGAGCGCAACAGCCTCCGTCCCGTTGCGGGTCACCCGGTCTGGCGAGCTGACGTCGTGGAAGAGTGTCGCAACACCTTTTGCAGCGCGCAACGGCGTGTTTGCGGCGGCTCTGGCCGCAGAAGGGATGGTTGGTCCTGGCAATGCCTTTGAAGGGCGACATGGCTTGTTTGACAATATTACCGGGCCGTTCGATCTGGCGCCGTTTCCCACCGAAGGCGGTGAATTCACAATCGACCAAATCCTCTTTAAATACTGGCCGCTGGAAACCAATGGGCAGCCCGCTGTATGGGCGGCTATGGAGTTGCGGGAAAGATTGACGCCAAGTGATATCGACAATATCAAGTCGATTGAATTTTTCTGTGATGAACTCACCCGGGTAGAGATCGGTGGTGAACCGGAAAAATGGGACCCTCAAACTCGCGAAACCGCCGATCACAGCCTCCCCTATATTTTTGCCCGGACGTTAGTGGATGGCACGATCTCCATTGCCTCGTTTGAAGAAAACCGCGTGCAGGATTCGTCTTTGCGGCCCTTGCTCAACAAAATTACTGTGACCGTTGATCCGGCCATTGAGGCTTTGTTGCCCGATATGAAGCTGGTGATTTCCGTGACGATGCATGATGGCACGGTGCTGGAGGTTGAAAACACCAACCCGCCCGGACATCCCGCCAATCCGATGACGGATGAAGACACCGCCAACAAGCTGCGCCTGATGGGAGAACCGTTGATTGGTGCTGAACGTTGCAATAAGGTGATCCAGGCTTGGAGCGCTGTTGTCGATGTGCCTGACTTACGGCCGCTCATTTATATGATGGATTTTTAGCGGTCGCTACTTCCAGTGAGGTGGGTAGGCGTTGTCGTATCCGGGTAGCGATTCGATGCGACTAATCCAGATTGCGAGGTTGGGGAAGTGATCCGCCAAGGGATGGATCGCGAGCTGTAACGGCTCGGCATCCTCGCGGCCCACAGCCCTGAGCAGCTGCATGATGACAGGAAACGTAATCAAATCAGCGGCACTTAAAGCGTCGCCGGCAATCCACTCATTCCCATTTAGCGCAGTTTCATAAAGCACCAGTTCGTCGCGAACGGTTTGCGCTGCTTCTTTGATTTTCTCCGCGGCGTCTGCTGCCTTGCCGCGAAATAACGGCCGTGAAATTTGTCCAACCGGCTCCCTAAGATTGCCATCGCAATCGCAAATGGATTGCCAGATCTTGGCGGTCTCAATCGGTGAACTGCCAAACAATGGCGGTTTCGGTGTTGCGGCCTCCAGATAGGCTAGGACGGCGAGGGTTTCACAGACAGTGACATCGTCCTCGATTAGCACCGGCACCTGACCACGTGAGTTTATGGCCAGATATTCCGGGCTCTTTTGTTCACGCTTGGCGTTATCGAGCCTTTGCGGCGTATAGGCCAGGCCTTTTACTTCCAGCGCCAGCATCACCGACCAGCAGGGCGGCGAACCGGAAATGAAATAGAGTTCGCGCGCCATTACGACGGTCCCGCTACACTACCACGTTGGTCATGATGCTTTTGGGGAAGATATCCTCCGGCGTCACATGCTTGTGGGCGATGCCTTGCTGGTACGTATAGAGCAGCATCTGTTCCCAGGTTGCGCGGTTCTCTTCAATCCCGAACGGGTAGGGGTCATCACCAAACATTGCCTGCATCTCGCGGGCATAGGTTGGAACCCAGGCCAGTGGATAACGGGATACGGCCGGGTCGAGCATGCGCTCGAGACTGTTGTCCTTGGACTCGTTAAAGGCGTTGAGCAGGTTGCGAGCAACCCAAGGGTTCTCCTCGAGGGTTTTGTTCTGCATCACCATGATATGCATGATCGGCCAGATTTTGGTCCTGGCGTAATAGTCTTTTTCCATCTCAAGATAGTCGGGGAACAGACGCACGATATCAGGATGGCCTTCGAGGAAGCAGGTTGGCGGCCGCGCGATAATCGCGCAATCAATCTCGCCGGCGGCTAGAAGCTCGGAGAGTGATTTGTCGGAAACCCGGGTCAGCTCGACCCCTTCCGGCAAGGTCAGCTCGACCTTCTCAACCCTGCCCGGTGCGTTGGCACCGGCCTGATACCAATGCACGTCCTGCAATTTGACGCCGCAATCATTATGCATCCAGCCGCGCATATAGACGGCGGCGGAATGGGCCCATTCTGGCGAGCCGATGCGCTTGCCCTTGAGATCCTCGACGGTCTTGATCCCGGAATTCTTGTTTACATAGAAAGACGAGAAGCGGAACAGCCGTGAACAAACCACTGGCAGTCCGATGATGTCGGAGTCTTCGCGGGTGACCTGGGCCATAAACTTGGCAAAGCTCAGCTCGGCGACATCCCAGTCGCGGCTCGCGGTGAAACGCGCGAACACCTCATGATGGCGCAGGGTGGACCAGGTATGGTCGATGCCCTGGGCGCGCACGTCGCCAGTGCGGAAATCGCGGAAATGATCATAATCTGTGGATGCAATACTAAGCTTGAGCGGTGTCATGACGTCTCCCGTTTTTGTGCCTGCCGAACCGGCATTTGCTGCACAAGGGGTATCTAATTTTTGAGAGACTGCCAAGCCCCAGCGCAGGATTTGGCGGGTGAATGAGGACGGCGTTAATATTGGCGGGGGCTAGCGCCCGGGTTTGTCATCTCTGGCATTGCCCGGCTGGACCGATTGTACCTTTTAGCCGCGGAGAACGTTCCGGACTTCGTCAGTCCAGTAGCCCTGACCATAATCGGCAATATTCCGCACGACGGTTATGCGTATGCAATGTTCTTCACCACTACCCTGCTGATCATAGAGGACGTCCTTGACTGAAATATCTACCGGAAAGGCGGTGCCATTGGCACGTATACAAACCGTTTGCAGAATTCTGGTTTTATCGACTGTTGATGCCCAGGAGGATGGGTCGTGAAACTCCGGCGCCATCAACAATGTGGTTGACTGATTGATGAGCTGATCTTTGGTATTGCCATAGAGATCCAGGGTAATGTCGTTGCAGTTGATGATCACCCTGTCGCGGGTCAGAAAAACGGCATCATCGAAAAACTTCTGATAAATCTCGACGAGGGCATGCTCTTCGGTACCGGCGCCTTCATTCTGTGTCGACGTGCCTGATCGGAGATTGGGATTGTTAGTAGGCAATTTGGGCCAAAGTTGTTTACAGAACGTTAACCATTTTGAGGCCGCTGGTTTCAGAGATTACGCAGGCGAAAAAGCCAGGAAAGTAGGGTCCTCTCTGGGTTAGGTGTGAGTAGCCTTTTTTAGCTCCGCCCGTCTCTCATGCCGTGCAAGATAGAGCGCAGCACTGGCGATGACGGCCCCACCGACCCAAATCCAAGACTCTGCGACCTCGCCAAACATCAGATAGCCCGCGATGGCGGCTAATGGTAAGCGGGTATAATGCAGCGCCAGGACGACGACGGTTTCGCCTTGCACATAGGCGCGGGCCAATACCCGTTGGTTGAGCATTTCGAGGAGGCCAATGGCGGCCATCCATCCGAGCAGTTCCAGTGTTGGGGTGGTCCAAAAGTATATTGCCGGGAGCGTCGCCAGGGGCAGGACAATTAACTGTGTCCAAACAGCCACCGTGTCGGGGTGTTCACTTTTCGAGAGCAGGCGCCGGTTAATCGGGTTCCAGGTCTGTACGCAGATAACCCCAAGTACAAAAAACATGCCGACATTGAAATCGACTATGCCGGGCCGGATGATGATCGCGGCGCCGATAAACCCGCCGAGGATGGCGATTGCACGGGGACCTTTTATGACTTCCTTCAGAACAATGGCAGCCAAGATGGCGGCGAAGATCGGACGAGAAAAATGGATCGCTGTGATGTCGGCAAGCGGCATGTATTTCGCCGCAAAGTAAAAACAGGTTCCCGCCGCGAAGGCCAGAGTGCCGCAGAGCGCCATAATCCCCGGTCGGTTGGGCCTTAGCAATACAGTGGGATTGCTCATAATGAGCGGCGCGATAAACAGGCAGCTGAACAGAGCGCGAAAAAAGACGATTTGAAAGATGCCTATATCATTGGCAATCATCCGGACGATGCCAAGCTGCACCACCATTAACGTTCCGGAGATCAGAACCCAGAAGGTGCATTGGATGACCGCTGGCCAGCTGTCGATGGCATCTTTCAGCTTGTTCATAGGGCTTCTTCTTTTTGTTTTTCACGCGCCAGGGTGGATTCACGATGCGCGATATAGGCTGATGAGCCACAGATGACACTTGCACCAACCCAGACCCAGATTTCAGGGACCTCGCCAAAGATCGCAAATCCGACAAAGGCTGCAATTGGGAGTCGTAGATAGCTCATCGCCAAAACGACGGTCGCATCGGCGGCGACAAAAGCGCGGGTCATGGCGCGTTGGGTCAGAATGCCTGCGCCACCAATCACAACGAACCAGCCCCATTGTTCCGGCGTTGGTGTCTGCCAAACATAGATCGCCGGAATGATGGCCAGCAGCAGGATGAACAAGGTGTGATAAAGCACGATGGTGTCGGGGTGCTCGGTCTGGGTCAGTTTCTTGACGATCACAGTGTTGCAGGTCTGGAACATTACACCACATAGCACCAGCAGCACGCCGAGATTTACCTCGACGAAACCCGGTCGCACGATAATCAACATGCCGATAAACCCGACGCCAATCGCCGACCAGCGCCTTGCTCCAGCAACTTCTTTTAGAAAGATGATGGCAGCGATGGTGCCGAGGATAGGGCGCGTAAAGGTGATTGAGGTGAGATCGGCAAGCGGGATTAGCGCGGCCGCTGAGAAATAAAAATAGGTGACGAAATAGGCGCCTGACCCTCGGATAGCGAACAGTCCGAGCCGTTTGGTTTTGATGCCCGATAGGCCTTGTTTCAACAGCCACGGCACCATAAAAGCAATGCCGAACAGACTGCGAAACATGACAGATTCCAGCACATGCATGTCGACTGACACTTTGCGCACCGCTGACATCGAGATTGTAAAGCACAGCCCGGCCATGGTGATCCAGAACGCCGCCCGCGCTGGTGCTGGGACGGCATCGAATCTTGCAGACAGGTCAGCGTGAAGTCCCATTGAATCTTTTTGTGTTTGTTCAGCTTTATTGTTGCCGGTTGAAGTCTCACAACCGGAAAGGAGCTACCAGTACTAAACCAAGCGATAGCGCCTGTCTAAGACAGGTGTAGTGATTTGGCCGCGTGCCGGTACGCAGAGGGTGGCACGGATTAGGTGTTGTCTTGTTTGGGGAAGATGAAAGTCTGGGCTTGGTCGATATTCAGCTGCACTCGATCACCGGTCACCGCCCGGAATGGTCCGGGATAGCGGGCGTGAATATGGGTTGTCGGTTCCAGGTCATCACCAAGACCGAGCCGGATATGGCTGGCACCACCAGCATAGTCGACTGAGCACACCCGGACTTCCTGAGACAATGCTTTGTCAAAGGCTTCTGATCCTAAAGTCACAGCTTCGGGGCGGATGAGGACATCGACTTCCATGCCGTCTGGGTGGTTTTGATTGGGGATGCGCCCTGCGTCGGTTTTGATCCAGTCGCCGTCGACGATGCCATCGAGATGGTTTACTTCGCAGAAGAACTCTGCGGCGAAGGCGTCGATGGGGCCGGTATAAAGCTCTTCTGGCGTTCCCGTTTGAACGACCCTTCCGTCGCGCATCAGAATTATGCGGTCAGCCATCAACATCGCTTCTTCGGGGTCATGGGTGACCATAATGGCGGTGACGCCACGGTCTTTTAAAACATCACGGGTTTCCCGCCGCAGCTTCGCGCGCAGTGATGTGTCGAGACCAGAGAATGGTTCATCGAGCAATAACAAGCTGGGTCGTGGCGCCCGCGCTCGTGCAAGGGCAACGCGTTGTTGTTCGCCACCGGAAAGTTCATGCGGGTATTTGTAGGCATGATCCTGCATCCGGATCTGGCGCAGCATCTCAGCGGTCCTGTCCTTTACTTGCTGCTTTGTTCGCCCCGACAGGCCATAGGCAATGTTCTCGGCGACCGTTAGGTGAGGGAACAGCGCATAGTCCTGAAACAGGAATCCAACGTCCCGCTTTTGCGGCGCAATGGCATGACTGGCGCTCGAAACAATCTGATCACCGAGCGAAATCGTACCTGCTTCGGGTTTCTCAAAACCGGCAATGAGGCGTAATGTGGTTGTTTTGCCGCAGCCGCTGGGGCCAAGCAGGCAAACCAGCTCGCCATCGGCGACCTCAAACGAGACGTCACGGATAATCTGATCGTCATCAAACCGAAGGCTTAGGTTTTCGAGCTTGAGCATAAAAGGTTATCCAGACTTCTCAATTGCCATCTTTTCAATTTCCATCTTTCAGATCGGCTGGGCCGCACTTAAAATTGCTGGAGACAAACAGTCTGCTATTGCAAATCATTCGCATCTTATGTCGGGTTTGCGGCGATGTAAACAAAACTCGTTGGTAAATAGGGAGCCTCGATAGTCCACCTTTATCCCTGTTTTCCAACAAATACCATTGCAGTTGATAATTATTAGCGATGAAACTAATAATCATTCGCAAATTAGTTGACATTGATAATCATTCTTATTAAGAATCCAAAATGTTTTGGCATAGAGCTGACGAAACGGACATAAGGAGAGATGAGATGAAGTACAAATATCAAAAATTGGCATTGGCCGTTGCGGCTGCGGCATTTATTTCGGCTCCTGTGCAGGCGGCTGATGACGTTTACGGAAAGTTTCCGGTCACGGTAAAGGACTATGCCGGATCAAAAACAAACTCCGTGTCGTATACGGGCCAAATTGCGCGCCAAGTCTTGCATGATTCTTTAAAAAAACTCGCGGGTAAGGGGAACGGCAAAGCCAATCCAAAATTAAAAGCTGAGATGATGTCCTACTACGCCGGCAAGACGAAAGGCCGCGTAATTATTGCGCCAAAATCAAAGGGAAAGTTCGTCATAAAACAATCTGGCGTCGATCAAATCAGCAAAAAGAAAAACCTTTCCGGGAAGACCTTTAAGGGTGCTATTTCAGGCATGCCCAACAATATGACGGGACCGGAGCTGGTTAAGTTTTGGATTGAAAAAGCCTCATCGGCTCAAAAGGGCGCCGACATGGCCAACGGATACAACTATCCACAACTGATCTCAAAATTCATCATGGGTGCGGTATTCTACAATCAGGTTGTCGATAATTATCTCGATGAAAACCTCAGCGCTAAGAAAAAGCTCAACAATAAGCCCTATAAAAAAGGGGCTCCTTATACAGGCAAAGAACATAGTTGGGACGAAGCCTTTGGATATTTTGGTATTCCAGCGCATGCCCTAGCGCTTTCTCCGAAGCAGCTATACGCGATCGCGAAACGCAAAGGTAAAGCGGTGTCGTACGCTGATAAAAATGGCGATGGTAAAATCGACCTATATAAAGAAATGGTCTTTGGCCCTGCCTATTATGCGGCAGCTTACGACCGCTCTGGGAAGACGTCCTATGCCAAGAATATTACGAAGGCCTTCCTCGATGGCCGAAAACTCCTCGCATCCGCAAAAGGGACGGTTTTAAGCGATGGTCAGCGTTCGCAGCTGCGAAAATATGCGGCCGTAGTCGAATCAAACTGGCAAAAATCTCTTGCTGAGTCAGTCTTTAAATATGCCGGTTCGGTTTATAAAGATGTGAAAAAAATTATAGCAACACTCGACAAGAAGGGCGCGACTGGCAAGGCTATGAAGAAATACGTTAAGCATTGGGGAGAGTTGAAGGGCTTTAGCCTTGCCTTGCAGACTGGCCGCACCAATCTTGGCGAAACCGGTGTTCGTTTGAACCGTCTTATTGGTTTTGGCCCCGTCATGCTCAATTCTGGTCATGTGGTCGATATCGACAGCAAGGGCAACTATGTTAAAGGCCAGTCCTCGGGTCTTAAGGAGTACATGGTTCACATGCTCAAAGTTCAGAAGCTAATGGTCGACAAGTTCGACGTAAAAGCCCGGAACAATGACCGGCTGGCAAGCCTGGCCTATATGCTTAACAAGCTTGGCTCTGGCTCAGCTGCCGAAAATGATTAGGTGATTGCGTATGACCGGCTGGTCGGAATACGACCAGCCGTTCTAGCTAAGCTTTCCAACTTCAGGAACTGAGGCAGCGGCAATGGTGGCACCCCTAGACTGGATAATTCACCAGTACCTGCCTCAGTTTCTTGATGCGTTCATCAACCCGCAAAAGCGGGTTTCGCTCATTTATCTCCTATGCGCTCTTGTCGCCGCATTGATCTGGAGTGCATGGCAAACCAGATCCTCATGGCGCGAGGGCCTAAACCACGGGCTTCGCCGCATTCTATCACCAGCGATCTGGTGGTCGGAATCCGCAAAATCTGACTACAAGCTTATGTTGATTAACCGGGCGATTATTATGTTCATCGCTCCGGCTCTTTTGTCAAAGCTCGCTCTAGCGACGTTTCTCTATTTTTTATTCGCGGATTTATTTGTCGGTAGCCTATCGGGTTTAGACCAGCTGCCGGTTTGGATTGTATCAGCTATCTATACAGTCTTCCTGTTTACCTTTGATGATTTTTCAAGATTTGTTGTTCATCTTGCGCTGCATCGGATCCCCTTGCTTTGGGCATTTCACAAGACCCATCATTCCGCTGAAAGGTTGACGCCATTTACCGTTTACCGTACCCATCCTGTCGAAGGTGTCTTGTTTGCGTTGCGCGCTACGGTCGTGCAGGCGCTTTCTATCGCATTGTTTGTTTTTCTGTTCGGCAAGAGCATCGATCTGGTCGCTGTCTATGGCGTGAACGTCCTGCTTTTTGTATTTAATGCTACTGGCGCCAATCTGCGCCATTCTCATTTTCAAATCAGCTACGGCCGATCGGTTGAAAATTTTTTGATTTCCCCCGCCCAACATCAAATTCATCATTCGCTCGATCTTCAGCATCACGATCGCAATTTTGGCGCGGCCTTGGCGATTTGGGACCGGTTTGCGGGTACGTTGTGCCCATCAAATTCATCGCAGAAACTTACATTTGGGTTGAGCGCAGAAGAGTCTGCCCATACACACCAGCTTATCAATTTATATGCTGGACCTTTTATTGAAGTACGGTCGCTCATGCGCCGCTCCGTATCTCTCAAAATAAGGCCCATGCTATTGAAAGGAAAAATCAGCTTGTTCCGACATGTAAACGTCCGACACATGGTTATAATTGTGGCGAGCGCTGTTCTCGTGGCGTCGTTTCCTAATTTGACTCAGGCGCAAGAATTAAATGTCTACTCTCATCGCCAGCTGTTTCTGATCAAACCTTTCCTGAAGGCATTCGAAAAGAAAACCGGCACGAAAGTGAATGTCGTTTTCTCCTCTAAGGGGCTTGTTCAACGCCTTTTGGCTGAAGGGCCTCGTAGCCCTGCCGATATCATACTGACAGTCGATATCGGTCGTTTGGATGCTTATAACGACAAGGGTCTGCTTGCGCCGATATCATCTAAAATTTTAAGAGAAAATATTCCTCCGCATTTGCGCGATCCGAAGAACCGATGGTTTGCGCTGTCAAAACGAGCGCGCATTGTCGCCGTCGCTAAAGGACGCGTTAAACCTGGTGCCATAAACAGGATCGAAGATTTGGCGCGCCCCGAATGGAAAGGACGTATTTGTTCTCGACCGGGAAGTCATGTCTACAATAGAGCGTTGTTGGCATCTATGATTGCCGCACACGGCGAGAAAAAGGCAGAAGCTTGGGCGAGGGCATTGGTGTCGAACCTCGCGCGCCGACCGCAAGGAAATGATCGCGCCCAGGTTAAAGCGATGTTCCAGGGGGTCTGCGATGTCGCAATTATTAATAGTTACTATTATGGAAAATTGAAATCTTCTACCAACCCTAGTCACCGGCAGTGGGGTGATGCGGTGAGACTGGTCTATACCAACCAGAAAGACCGCGGCAATCATATGAATATTTCTGGCGCTGGTGTGGCTAAGCATTCAAAGAACAAATTGTTAGCGACTTCTTTGTTGGAGTTTCTAACCCAGGAAACCGCGCAGAACTTGTATGGTAACATCAATTACGAATACCCTGTTAATCCAAAGATACCGCCTAGTGCAGAGGTTAAGTCATGGGGAGCATTCGTGGAGGATAAGTTGCCCATTGCGACGATTGCCAAATTGGCGCCGACAGCCCAACGCATCATTGATAGGGTTGGTTGGTGACCAAATTATGACTACGTCCCGTGATTGCTGATGTCTTAAAACGGGGTCGCCTGGCCCGTGACCCCGTCGATGGCTGGTCGTCAGCGACCTTGTTCCTCAGCCTCCTGCTGATCGGCCCCTTCGCCGCCATCGTCTACACCGCCACGGGAGATAGTGGCGGGCTTTGGTCGCATCTTATGGAAACGGTATTCCCGCGCTACGTCGCTAACACGTTATGGCTTATGTTGGGCGTTGGCATCCTCAGCCTGTTATTTGGCATCGTCACTGCCTGGATCGTAGCGCGTTTCACATTTCCCGGTTCCAAAATTCTAGAATGGACATTGCTCCTCCCGGCAACGGTACCGGCCTATATCATCGCCTACACCTATACTGACCTGCTGGAATACGCTGGCCCGGTCCAGGTATTCTTGCGCGATATGTTCGGCTGGACCTCGGCTCGCGATTACTGGTTTCCCGAAATAAGATCGATGGGCGGCGCTATTCTGGTGATGGCCTCAGTGCTCTATCCCTATATCTATCTCATGGCGCGAACCGCCTTCCGCCTGACACCAGCCTCTTATTTTGAAGTCGCGCGCCTGAACAACAGGAACCTGCCCTTCACCGTTGATTTGCCTCTGGCACGGCCCGCGATTATCGCCGGCTTGGCGTTGGTGTTGATGGAGGTTTTGTCGGATTTTGGCACTGTGGAATTCTTTGCCGTCGAGACTTTGACCCTGGGTATTTTCAATGTCTGGCTCGGGATGAACAATTTGACCGCCGCGGCTCAAATCGCCGGAATAGCTTTCATCTTTATTCTGGCGTTGGTGGTTATCGAACGCCGGGCGCGTCGCCGGCAACGCTTCAACGACACGAGCGGCCGAGCGACCACCTTGCCTGCTGTCCGCGTCTCCGGTGGTAAAGCGACGCTCTGTATTGTTCTGTGTTTGTTCCCGATTATTCTGGGTTTTGTGATCCCCGCTGGCGTCCTGCTGAGCTTTGTCGTCAAAGGCCTCGCTATTACCAATGTCGATGCATTGTTATCAGCGACGTTTAATTCTCTTACGATTTCGCTGATTGCGGCCGTTGCGGTTATGGCAATTGCCACAATCATGATCTTGGTGACGACCTATCAAAAACATCCGGTTCTAAAAGCCCTCACGACAATCTCAGCCCTTGGCTATGCCTTTCCAGGGGCGATACTGGCGATCGGTGTGGTGTCGTTTGCTGGTGGCGTCGATCGGATTGCCGCCAATTTGGGCGCCTCAAATGGAATTCTGATTGGTGGAGTCGGGTTACTGGTTCTTGCCTATGTCGTCCGGTTCCAGGTAGTGGGACACGGTGCGATTACGTCGGGCGTCAATCGTCTGTCACCGAACATCATGAGTGCGAGCTTTGTGCTCGGACGAAGTTTCACTAGCAGCATGGCAGTCTTGGCACCACCTCTATTGCGAAAATCGTTAATGGCTGGTGGCATCCTGGTATTTGTCGATGTGATGAAGGAGCTGCCGATGACGCTCCTGCTGCGCCCGTTCAACTACGAGACTTTATCGACTTACGTCTATCAGTTTGCCAAGGATGAATTGCTCGAAGAATCCGCGCTCGCGGCGTTGACGATTATCATCGCCGGACTCGGTCCTGTGATTCTTATAAATGCCTCTCAGCGTGACAAAACTCAATGCCCGGCTAAAAATTCGGATAAAAAATAGGCGGGAAAAACGCCCGCCTACTTTCTTGAATATATAACTGTGTTGACTAGGCCGCAGCGTGAATAGCTGCCTTGTTGACGTCGTCACTGACCTCTGATTCGAACTGTTTGAAGTTCTCTTCAAACTGTTCGGCGAGGTGCTGGGCCGTGCTGTCGTATTTGCTTTTGTCACTCCACGTGTTGCGCGGGGCGAGAACGTCACTCGGGACATCAGGGCAGCCTTCCGGTATCAAAAGACCGAAGTTAGGGTCCTCTGCAAAACCGGTTGTTGCCAGCTTGCCGTCGAGAGCTGCCCGAACCATGGCGCGGGTATGAGAGATTTTCATCCGCTCGCCAACACCATAGCCACCACCACTCCAACCAGTATTCACTAGCCAGCAATTGGATTGATGCTTAGCAATCCGCTCACCAAGGATCTTGGCATAGACCGTTGGGTGACGCGGCAGGAATGGTGCGCCAAAACAAGTTGAGAAGGTCGCTTCAGCGCCGGATGTCATGCCGCGTTCGGTACCAGCCACCTTGGCGGTGTAACCGGAGAGGAAGTGATACATCGCCTGCTCGGCGGTCATTTTACTGATTGGCGGTAGGACGCCAAACGCATCGGCGGTTAACATCACGATGTTGTCGGGGTGGCCACCCATACCGCTCTCGGCGATATTATCCATAAAATCGATCGGATAGGATGAACGAGCATTCTCTGCCAGCGATCCATCGTCAAAATCAGGCGCTCGAGTTACCGGGTCGAGAACGACATTTTCCAAAACGGTCCCAAAACGTCGCGAGGCGCCGTAAATTTCTGGTTCGGCTTTGGCCGACAGGTTGATCGTCTTAGCGTAGCAGCCGCCTTCGAAGTTGAATACGCCATTATCCGACCAGCCATGCTCGTCATCGCCAATCATAGTGCGGGTGGCATCTGACGACAGTGTTGTTTTGCCAGTGCCGGACAGACCGAAGAAGATCGCGACATCGCCCTTGGCGCCAATATTGGCCGAGCAATGCATGGTCATGACGCCGAGAGCCGGCAGGATCCAGTTCATCACCCCGAAGATGCTTTTCTTGATCTCGCCCGTGTAATGGCTGCCGCCTACGAGGACAGTCTTGGACGGAATATTGACCAGAATGCAGACTTCGCTGTTGGTGCCGTCGGTTTCCGGATTCGAGTGGAAGTCGGGCGCCTGAATGACGGTCCATTCTGGTGTAAATCCAGCGAGTTCTTCATTGGCAGGCTGAATGAACATGTTGCGGGCAAACAAGCTATGCCAGGCATTTTCTGTGATGATCCGGACGGGAAGGCGATAGGTCGGATCAGCGCCGCAATAGCAATCCTGGACAAAGACTTCCTTGTCTTTGAGATAATCCATCATGCGTGCATGTACGGCGGTGAACTTGTCGGCACCGAGCGGTTGATTGACAGGCCCCCACCAGACATCGTCCTGGATTGACGGATCCTCAATCATAAACTTATCTTTAGGGGAGCGCCCGGTATATTCGCCGGTCTTGGTTACAAACGCACCGTCAATGGACAAAACACCTTCTTTGCGTCGCAGTCCCGCTTCATATAGCTGCGGTGCAGTTGGGTTCCAATGAACTGATGAATTACCCGTCAGTCCCTGATTATTTACGCCGAAGCTGCTTATATAAGGTCCAATATCCGCCACATCACTCTCCTAAAACTGTTATCGCCGACATGGCTTGCCAGCGACTTTGGACTAGATTTGGGCGTCTATAGCGCAATCTTATCGTCGTATCAAACATAACCGCAAAAAGAGGCCACTACAACTGTGGACAAAGCGTGGATAAGACTAAAGAATCGTTGGAATTCCGTGCTTTGTTGTCCAATTTAACCAGTTCTGCGCGGGCCTGCTCCGCATCGCTAACAATTTGGTCAAACGCAAGCCGGGCGACGGTCCCTGCTGCTTTTAAATCACAGCCCTCGGGGTCGACGCCGGTTAGCCGCCAACCGCCTGGCGGCAGATCCAGCAGGTTGTTCGCATAAAGGGTGACGGCATCGCCATGATCATCATTCATATGGTCGATGATATCAGCCTCAGCCGCCGCTAGCGCCGTCGCGGCATCAGCGTTGAACCTGAAGGCTTCTCCGCTGATCCAGTGAATTTCGCCGAATCCGGCGACCATATGAACGCGATCGACGGTCATTTGGTACAGCGCGAAATCAGCAAACCCGGCGTATATTTCCGCGTCAGCATGCCGCCTTATATAGCGCTCTAGAAAGCCTGATCCCTCGGTTTTTTGGAGGTTGCCGGTCAGCGTAATACGTGAACCGGTAAATGGCGTGTCGAGACCCGCGGTTCCGTCGATCAACAACCCGCAGCGTTGGTCCTTAAGAATATTTTGTGTGTGTTCGGCGAGTTCTGAAATCAGCAAAAGCGGACTGCCGTTATAGCAGGTCGCGATCATCACCAATGAGGCATAGGGCCATTGGTCATCTCGCATAACCGTTGCGAGTGACCCTCTATCGACAGAGCGGGCCAGAAATCTAGCCTGCGTGACCAGTTCTGCTTGGGTCTTGCGGTCTTTTTGAGACGCTTTTGCTGACATCACACGATCCTGCACCATCAAAACGATGGTTACATTATAGCGCTTTAAAATTGCCTAATTGTTGAGGATTCGGCCTAATAGACGCGTGGTAATAAAAAAAGACCGTGTTATGGCCTTTTTGCTGCCTCATTCCCGCCCAAATTCGGCGATATCTCGCAACATTACTGAAATTTGGGAGCTGGAAAATGGATACGCTGGAACGACGCATTAATATCGGAGGGATACCTGTGGGCCACACGATTGCGTTGGTTGATGACGATCGGAACATCCTGACCTCGGTGACCATGGCGTTGGAAGCTGAAGGGTTTGATGTTCGAAGTTTCACCGATGGTGATGCCGCGCTCCGTGGATTAAGCGCCCAGCCGGTCGATCTTGCGATCCTCGATATCAAGATGCCACGGATGGATGGGATGGAGCTCCTGCAG
>Ga0115002_10003652_pt1 | contig 19073 bp, 15 predicted proteins | sample ArcticOcean_MG_C_8_FD_89576 | JGI IMG/M metagenome (GOLD analysis project Ga0115002, IMG submission 89576) | Marine microbial communities from western Arctic Ocean - ArcticOcean_MG_CB11_86 | ecosystem: Environmental > Aquatic > Marine > Oceanic | place: Arctic Ocean: Canada Basin | collected... | reverse complement strand
GTGGGCTCCACATCTTTTAATTCCTTGGCGCGATCGTCAATTAGAACTCGATAGACATTCGCTTCTTGGCCTTCCCAGTAAACATCCGACGAATTATCGTCCGCCTCCCGAGTAATCTCAATGTCGTTAACAAAGACTCTTCCTTGTTTTATTGCGATGGTGTCGCCCGCGGTCGCCACGATTCGTTTGATCCAATGTTGCCGCCGTTTTTCGGGATTGCGGAAAACGACCAGTTCGCCGGGTTGAGGTTCGCGATATTGGTACACCCATTTGTTAGCCAGTAAACGGTCACTTGGGAGAATGGTCGGAGAATTGGATCCTGTCGGAATGTAAAACGCTTGAATCACATTTCCCTTAACGAAAAACGGAAGCGAAACGCAGCCAAAAGTTCCAAGGCCTAGGAACAAAAGATAGACCGCTGGGCGATTGTAGTCTTTTAGTTGGTAGTCGTTGCCTTTGCGTTTCGCAATTCGATAGGCATCGACAATGGAATACAGAGAGATCAATAGGGAAACCGCCAGTACTGCGAGGATCGATAGCACCACAATTGTCGTTGGGGCAAGCAAGCTGATTATTAAGAACATCACGACAACAAATGTCGTGCTCATTGCCATCAATATCATTCCAGTAAGAAACTCGCCGCAGTAAATGTGACCGAGTCCTGGCTGTAACATAGAGAGGTTAATAGCAACGCTGGGATTTCGAGATTTTGTATTCGACATGTTATTTCACAATTCTCAGTTTCTTCTTGCCGGTTTCTTGATTGCAAATTTGTTAATCGCCCGTTTGTTCAGCAGCCAATCATTCGAAGTGCGAGTTAGCCGACGGGCCATAGGATCGACAGCATGTGAGCCACTCGGGCCGCAAAGACTACGATGGCAGCGCAGGTTGCAAGTAGCGTTAGGCTTGGGGAAACGGACGACTCGGCGAAAGTGCGCTGTGGAGGTGCGGAGACCTTTTGCGACTCGTGAGGTCCGGTCGTTTCCCCCTCTGCATTTGGAGTTTCGCCGGAAATTCGATTCATAACGGAGTCGGCAAAGTCGGGCGGCGCGGGCACGTCCTTTCGACTCGCCTTCCATTGTTCGTATCGATCTTGGTTGGACATCGTTCGTTTACCTGGAGTTTGCTACTACTGAATTTGTGTTGATGTATTGCTACTAATGGGAGATCATTGTTGGGAGGTCTCAATCGATTGGGTTGAATGTGAGGGATTGTCGAAGCGAGTTTTTCGCGCGGGATAACCGCGACTTCACTGTTCCCAGCGGTACATCTTCGATGATTGCGATTTCGCGAAGCGGCATTTCTTCAATTTCGGCTAAGACGAAAACCGTCTTTTGCTCTGGTTTTAGTTGATCGAGGGCTACGTCGAATTGTCGTTTCCATTCCGCGCGTTCCAACCGTTCATCCGGAGCCGACTCGAAGGGGATGTCGTTTTCTTCAGTCGTTACAGGTTTGCGTTTGCAAAGGGCGTTGAGGCTGCGATTGCGGGCAATACGAAATAGCCACGTTTGGAACGATGCTCGTGTCGAATCGAAAGTCGAGAGTTTCTCGTATGCTTTTAAAAAGGAGTCCTGAGCGATCTCTTCGGCGGTGTGGCGGTCGGCGACAATGTTACAGACGAAACGGTAAAGCCGATGTTGGTGGAGTTCGACAAGTTGCCGAAACGCATTGGTATTGCCGTCGAGCGTTTGGCGGATAATCGCGGACTCATCGACGTGCATGGAACAAGCAAGCTCTATCTAAAGGCAGCGGATGCGATGCGATAACGTGAGACGTCGCGCAGCGGCGAAGTCAATTTGTGACCCAATACTGTGTTGTGGCATATTGTCTTGTGGCCCTTAAGGAGCCACCTATGTATACCGATGAAACGAGAAAAGGTTCCCCAAGAAAAGGGAGCCCTCGAATTGGGTCCCAAGAACAGCGGTTCGCGAGTTGTGTAAGTAGTTGGTGTGGGGTGGTTTAGTTCAGCCCACCGAGAAGCGGATTGGCGGCGGTTTTTGTGGGGAATTCGTAGGCGAACGGAGTTACTCCGCCCCTTGACCACAGAGCGCAACAACCCGTATAGTAACACATTACGATTATGTTACGACTCTTCTTTGACTAGCCGGCAAGTCACCGAAACAACATCCGGTGCTGGGTTCTCGCCAACCGGTTTGGGATACACTTTCATGCCCCCCAAGATCATTGATCTAAATCGAGCTGAGGATCCTCGCGATGTAGTGCATCGCGCTGTTCAAGCGTTGGCTGAGGGCAAGTTGGTAGCATTTCCAACGGAGACGGTTTACGGAGTCGCCGCCAGTGCATTGCGGGAAGATGCCGTGGAGAAATTGGTTGAGGCCAAGGGCCGAGCAGCCAACAATCCTCTTACTCTGGCGGTCAAAAGCGCCGATGATGCACTCGATTTCGTTCCTGCGATGTCCAATTTAGGCCGCCGTCTGGCTCGACGTTGCTGGCCAGGGCCGGTGACCTTGGTCATGGATAACGATCATCCGGAAAGTGCCGTCAGACAACTTTCTCCACTCGTTCAACAAATGGTTGCCCCTAACGGTTCCATTGGATTGCGAGTTCCAGCACATCCCTTGATACTTTCGGTCTTACGGTTGATCGCGGGCCCCTTGGCACTCACTAGCGCCAATCAGAGTGGTCAGCCAGACGCAGTGACGTGCGATGAAGTCGTCGAGTCGTTGGGTGAATCATTGGATTTAGTTCTAGACGATGGTCGCAGCAAATTTGCTCAGCCCTCATCCGTCGTTCACGTTGCGGACAATCACTTGAAAATCCTCCGTTCCGGAGTGATCACGGAGGCGAATTTGAAGCGTTTATCCAGTTACATGGTTCTGTTGGTTTGTACCGGCAATACGTGTCGTAGCCCAATGGCGGAGATCCTTGCAAAGAAACGCATCGCCGACAAAATCGGCTGTTCATTGGAAGAGTTGGAGGATCGAGGGGTGTTAGTTATGTCGGCGGGAATCGCCGCAATGTCTGGGGGTCGCTCTACGCCCGAGGCCGTGCGAGCCTGCAAGGAACGCGACCTCGACCTCACTCAACACGAAAGCCAGCCACTGAGCGAACGTCTCTTGCGACATGCCGATTGCATTCTCACAATGACTCGTGGACACCGCGACGCGATCCTCTCCCGCTGGCCCGAGCTCGCTCAACGCACTCAATTACTATGCCGAGACGGCTCCGAAGTTTCCGATCCGATCGGCGGACCCATCGAACTCTATAGACAATGCGCGGATCAAATCGATTCCCAGTTAGAGGCTTGGTTGCCCGATTTTGATCTCGAAGAAATATCCACAGAAAACCCCGGAGAATAAACCAATGCGCGTTTCGATTGGTAGCGATCATCGAGGATACCACGTCAAGGAAAAACTGATCCAATTCCTCACCAAACTGGGACACGAAGTCTCAGACGAAGGTACGCACGAAAGTAAATCCGTCGACTACCCTGAAATTGCTTCAAAGGTCAGTCGTAAGGTTTCTGACGGTAGTGTCGACCGAGGAGTTTTGATTTGTGGCACTGGAATCGGCATGGCCATTACAGCCAACAAATTCCAAGGTGTTCGAGCCGCTACATGCTACGACGAAGTTACCGCAGAGATGAGTCGTCGGCACAATGATGTCAACGTGCTCTGCCTGTCCGGCGATATGCTCGGGGAACGTCGGATCGATCGAATGGTGCAAATCTGGATGGATACGGAGTTCGAAGGTGGACGGCACGCTCGACGCATCGAAAGCATTGCCGAGATCGAGGCGGCGGGCGGCGCGTGTGGCACCAATGAAACTGGTGGATGCGGTTAGTCTGCCCACGCGCGAATCTGCTCAATTCTGCGATTGGACGCCGAGCTAGAATTTGGGCATTGCAACGATTCGTGAACGCAGGTTTCAATGCTGAAACATTGCGCCAATTTCAACGCACATCTTGTATATCTAATTTGCCGTTTAAGCCGTGTTTTTTCGGCTCAATCGGCATTTTTGCTAATCGCGGAAGCTAACGTGTTTGGGCTTCTTATCACACCCGAAAAAAATGCGTTGGATGAAGAAATCTTGACGCCTATTACGGTTGTTTTGGCGAACATTTGCGCTCGTGCCGATTGTGTGACGAGTCAGTGAATATTATTCAAAACAGTAACCCAATTGGGGCTTCAAAAGTCTTGTGGTAATTTCGATGCCGTGTAAATTCAAACTTTACGCTAACGGTCTACTTGCGGCGTAAGACTCAACTGGCATTTTGAATCACCTCGTTTCCCCGGCCAATCGATTGATGGATAACAACCCAATTCCGAATTCCGATGACGTCGAGCATTTGATGCTCAACGCACAGCTCCGCAATGAATTGGAGCCGTTCCTCGACGAATCCGTCGATCGCGTAGACGTACGGAATATGCCCACCGAAAAGGAAAATGAGTTCCTGCGGTCCATGCTCGAATGGGAACGGGCGCCGGTATTACCGATTAGTCAGTGGTTTCAGCCTGAAATGAGTTTGACGCGACCCGAGATGCTCGAAATCGACGAACTACACCACGTTCTCTGGGACACCATTCACCGCCTGTACGACAAACACATTGTTTTGGAATACACAGATCATCTCTCCGACCGAGAACTCTACTGCGTGATCTACCGCGATATCCTCCCGTCTTTCGAGAAGATGCTGAACCTTCCTCCTACCAGCTTCCGACATTGGCACTGCCTCGATCACACCCGCGATTCAATCACTTGGCTGCGATACTACGCTTCCAATGAAGAACGCCACCTCTGGCAACGCGAGTCGGGTTTCGACCTCCCTCCAAGCGAATTACCCCCCTACCCTCGCAAGATGCCCCGTCGTCCAAAGTAGGCGTCGCCCAAAGTAGGCGCATTCACGAGCGGTCGCGTTCACAAGCGGTCGCGTTCACAAGCGGTCGCGTTCACAAGCGGTCGCGTTCACAAGCGGTCGCATTCACGAGCCGTCGCGATTTAGAGTTCCAAGCGACTTTGAAAGACGGTCAGCTTCTTCGGCTACATCTTCCAGAGCAACAAGAACGCGTAGATTAGATCATTGTGCTTTGCGCCATTGGGCGTGCTGTCGTAGCGATCGATGACACTCAGTTTCAAACTCAGGTTTGCTTCTTCATCGATAAGCACTTCCCAGCCGGCGTCGAGTTCAATTCGATAGTCGGTGAAGTCTTCCCAGGCGGGCAGATAGTCGACCTTCATGCGGAATTTCTGTCGACTTGTGAACTTCCGTTCATAGTTCATTCCAAACAGAGCTTGCGGTACCCAGCTGTCGTCGGGGCCACCAATCTCGTGCGATACCCCGCCACCAAAACGGCCGGTCAAATTGGTGATATCCGTTTTGATGAGATCGTAACCCGCACCAAAGTCGAATGTTACCCGCAGGTCAAACGGCTTAAACTCGTCGTAAGTCAATCCATACTCATCAAACAACGACCAGCGCGAGTCGTCGAATTTCCACTTCTGATCGATCGTGAGGATTGCGTTATGCTGAGTCTCCACACCCGCGGCGCTGGTGCGATTGTAAATTAGATCGAACGTCAGATCGTTGGAATCAGAAATGCGTTTGAGGTTAGCACCAGTCCGTGTGCTCGCCGTTTGAGCGTTGCCTTCGCTGCCGTTGACGCCAACTTCAAAACTACCTTCCCAACACGTGCCGTCGTACCAAGCCGATGGGTAATACCAAGGCTCGTGTACCTCAATCACCCCCGTCGCCGACGGAATCGTCACGTCGTCGGGAACCGGAGCTGGCGACGGACCTGGCAGTGGTGGAAGACCATGTTGTTCTGCAATTTCGCCGGGCGTCGGCTGTGCAATTGGCGGTAAACGGCGCATGTCCTGAGCATCCGCCAGCGGACTCAAAAGACATGTAACAAGTCCCAGACATGCAACAAGTCTCAGCCAACTGGCTGATAGATAACGCAACGCAACGCATTCTAAATACGTCTTCATCGGGTAGTCTCGTATTGTGATAGCTAGCATTAATTACGGAGCCCCGCTGAGGGGAGACGCTTGTACCGCAGGATTGCCAAGCTCACAAGTTCAGTTTTCGCAGGCAGGGCCGATTGAAATCGATCGAATTGCCCTATATTCTCAAGGCAGAAGACTCGATGAAAGGACAGATCGAGTTGAGTGTTTCAATTACAAACCGAAAGGAATGCGCGATGGCGAAAGAACTAAGGATCGAATACTGTACTTCGTGAGGCTATACCAGTAAAGCCGCCAGTATGGCGGAACAATTGCTAGCTAAGCACACAACGGCAATCGCAGGTTGCACATTGGTTCCATCGACGGGTGGATGCTTCGAAGTATCCATCGATGGGAAATTGGTTTATTCCAAACGTGAAACGGGACAGTTCCCGGAGTTTGACGAAGTCGACAAGCACGTTTAGCAGCAATTGTTGTCAAGAATTGGGAAGCGAAGTTTCGGTTGCAAAATCGGTCTTCGCTTTTTTTATGGTGCCACTTTTTTCTCTTCGTCTTTTTCAAAGAACATCATGTGTTGCCAGGGCAACTTTTCGAATTCTTTCACGAGTTTGAATCCCATGGGGGGAAACTCTTTCATGATTTGCTTTTTGCTCATTTTGTGAAGGCGTTTGATGGGAACGTTTGGGTCTTCCATTCGGTATTCGAGCAAGGCGATGCGGCCGCCTGGCGCCAGCGACTTGTGCATGGCTTTGAGCATATGTTCGGGGTGTGAGAATTCGTGATAGACATCGACGAGTAGAATGAGGTCGACTTTGCCAGCGGGGAGATTCGGATCCCATAGTTTGCCGAGGATCATTTCGACATTGTCGACTTTCTCTTTCTGGGCTCGTTCTTTTAGTAAGTCGAGCATTTCTGGTTGGATATCGACGCAGAGAACTTTACCCTTTTCGCCGGTCATCTTCGCCATTTGGAGTGCGTAAAAACCATTTCCGCATCCGAGGTCACAGATTGTGTCGCCGCGTTTGATACCCAGGTTGGCCAGCATCAAGGAGCAGCGTTCTTCGTTTTCACGAGACTTGCGAATTAGCCAAGGTGCGCCGAGGTAATGCATCGTGCGAGCGAGTTCGCGGCCCTTGTATTCTTGCAACGCGGGCGGAGCTTTTTCTGTTTCCTTTGCATCTTCGGCACACGCTGGAAGGACGAGTGTGCAGATCACGAGCAGGAGTACAGAAATTTGGAGCGAGTGCATTCTCATCGGAAGGTCCTCAGCAGGTTGGATATTCGCTTGGGGTCAACGAAAGTATAGCGGATCGTTTTGGTAGCGATCGCGTTCTGTTGAGATAATTATGGGGCGCGGCTTAGCTGCGTGTCAATTCGTGGAATTTCGCCAGGAGGTCTTTCGTGATTGGCCCTGGTTTTCCCGATCCAATCGGGCGGCTATCGACTTTTACCACGGGAATGACTTCTGCCGCACTGCCCGTCAAGAAGCACTCGTCGGCAATATAGACATCGTGTTTTGTCAGTGCAGTTTGGTTCACTTTGATGCCGGATTCTTCAGCGATATCGATGACGGCTTGCCGAGTAATCCCTTCCAGGATCCCTGCATTAAGCGGCGGCGTTAGTAATTCGCCTTTGGAGACAAGGAAGATATTGTCGCCCGTGCATTCGGATACTTCACCTTTATGGTTCAGCATCATTGCTTCCTCACAGCCGGCTTGCAGGCCTTCAATTTTGGCGAGGATGTTATTTAAGTAGTTCAGCGATTTTATTCGTGGGCTGAGAGCGGCTGGGTGATTCCGGATCGTGCTGACCGTAATAATTTCCAAACCGTTCTCGTAGTATTCTTTTGGATAGAGTGCGATATGGTCGGTGATGATAATAACTTGCGGGTCGCTCGTGCGATTGGGATCGAGTCCCAAGGAGCCGGATCCGCGGGTAACGACCAAGCGGATGTAACCGTCCTCGATACCGTTTTCCTGCAACGTCATGTTTACAGCATCTTCGAGGTCTTGTTTCGTCATAGGGATTTCGAGCATGATCGCTTTTGCCGAAACCCACAGGCGATCGAGATGTTCTTTGTGGCGGAAGACTTTGCCGTTGTAACTTCGCATCCCTTCAAAGACGCCGTCGCCGTATAAGAGGCCGTGGTCGTAGACGCTGATCTTGGCATCTTCTTTGTCGTAGAGTGTTCCGTTGATATAAACTTTGAACGACATGGACGCGACTCTCCGGAAAAAGGGACGTGGCTTTTTGACCAGCAACAAACTTACGGGCTGTTAATAAACTAACTAGCAGTCAGTCGATTGGTTGGGCAAATAGCAACCGTCCCTCATTGATTATTCAATGTGTGTGAATTCAATAAGTTGTGGGGTGTGCCTGGGATTAGGCTGCTTCGACGAGGCCGTCCTTGAGTCGAATTGTCCGATCGGCGTCGGCGGCAATCGATTCGTCGTGCGTTACCATGACTATAGTGAGGTTCTGCTCTTCGTTCAAGGATCGCAGGATCTCTAAAATCTCCTGGCCAGTCTTACCGTCGAGGTTACCCGTAGGTTCGTCGGCCAGCAGGAGCTTCGGATTGGTGATCAACGAGCGGGCAATCGCTGCTCGTTGCATTTCTCCGCCGGAAAGTTCTGAAGGTCGGTGATTCCAGCGATGTCCAAGTCCGACAAGTTCAAGGAGTTCTTTGGCGCGATCAATGTTCGCCTTTTTCTGCCACCAGTACTTAAATATTCCATCGCTAATCATCAGTGGCATGACCACATTTTCCAGTGTCGTCAGCTCTGGCAGCAGGTGGTAGAACTGAAAAATTAGTCCAAAGTACTTATTTCGCAACACATCTCGAGCGGAATTCGGAAGGTTGTCGATGCGATTTCCTTCGAAGAAAATTTCGCCCTCACCGGGATTGTCCAGCGTTCCCAGGAGATGCAAGAGCGTGCTCTTGCCCGATCCGCTTTGCCCGATGATCGCCAGTTGCTCGCCGGAGCGAACTTCCAGATCGATTCCTCGCAACACGGGGATCTTAATCTTGTTCTTGAAGTAGTTTTTAGTCACTCCGCAAGCTTGCAAGACCACCTCACTCTTCACAGGTTTCTGCGAGGTGGGCTGGTTTGCTTCCTTGGGAAAGGAGACATGCGGCTTTTGAATGCCGGACTCGGTTGACGCTTGGCGAACAGAAGTAGAACTATTCATATCGCAATGCCTCCACAGGATGAAGCCGAGCGGCTCGAAGCGCTGGCAAAACACTTGCCAAAACCGCAATAAACATGGTACCCAACACTACCCAAACGACGGTGACCGGATTAACGATCGCCGGTATCGTGTCGAAGTAATAGATCGTCGGATCAAATACCTCTTGTCCAGTAACCACCTCGAGGGCATTGGCAATTGGGTTGATGTACGCCACAAACAGCAAGCCGAGTACCATGCCGACACCGGAACCGACGGCACCCAAAGCCAAACCATATGTTAGGAAAATGCTCATGACTCCACTGCTTGGAGCGCCGAGCGATTTCAGGACGCCGATGTCTTTCGTTTTTTCGACGACGATCATAAAGAACGTTGCCAAAATTCCGAAACCGGCGACTGCAATAATCAGGAACAACAAAATGTTCAAAATCGTTGTTTCCATTTTCACGGCCGCGAGCAAAGGGCCCTGCATCTCTTTCCAAGTCTGAATGCGATAAGCGAAACGATCCGCTGGGAATCGCTCTCTTAATCGTTCACAGCATTCTTCCAAGTTAGCACCATCGCGCAACTTGATTTGAATCGCCGTTGCGTATTCGACTCCATCGTGGACCATTCCGCGAGCTCGCTGCAATTCACTCAGTGGCACAAAGACCAATGTCGAATCGTATTCGCTCATCCCACTTTCGTAGAGATCCGTGACGGTGAAGTAAACATTTGCAGCCGTCGGAGAATCGCCAGCCGTCGGGAAGGTCAGTTTGACGTTGTCGCCCGGACGGAATAAATACGAGTCGAGAACTTCACCGTCTTTATTTCGACGTCGCATGCTTGCAACGGTGTAACCAGCGATCAGTCCAGTAAACTGATCTTTAGTGCCGTCGAACATGACAGTAGCAGTTTCACCTGTGGGATTACTTAAACTTGGATCGGCCATCGATGGGTCCGTCGGACCGCCAACTCCGGAATCCAGCGGGATTCCAGCGGCAACGTTATCGACAGGTATGTCGGATGCGCCAAGTTCAGCCGGCCCAGTTTCAGCCGGCCCGGTTTGCTGCTCACGTTCTTTTTGACGCTGGATATTTTCGATGCGTTGACGTTCTTCGTCGTAGGTTTGTTGAGCTGATTCTTGGATACGACGATAGGGCCAACCGGCTTGGCCGAGTCGCGAGTCGTATCCACTCTCGTGTAGGTTGAAGTTGAGTTTCTTACGATTCTGTTCGTTCAACAGGAACTTGCGAAAGTCGCTGACCGAGGCGTACGTTTCTTCGTCGATGCCAATTAAGGTGACGTGAGTTGGCACCCATTGTCCGCGAAATTGGAAGCTGAGCATGGCTGGTACGGTGACCGTCGCCGTCGCACCTTCGAGATCGTCGCCTAACACGCGTTTGATCTCAGCGATATGCGCTTCGGGATCGGGGAAACCATTGAGCCCAGTGGCTTGGAACATGATATCTGACATCATGTCGTTGAGCCGTTTGTGCATTTCGATACTGAAGCCCGCCATCACTGCATTGACGATAATAAGGGTAGCGACACCCAAAGTAACGCTAATGATCGATGCGAGCGCAATATAGCGCGTGCGGAGATACCGCCAAGATAAAAGCAGTTTGTACATGGCCAATCCTTTGGCTGTTGTTAACCCGTCGTTATTGCGATTCCGGTCGCAACAATGGGAACAGGATCACTTCGCGAATCGACTGCGAGTTGGTCAACAACATCACCAGTCGGTCCACTCCGATTCCCAGGCCCCCGGCGGGAGGCATTTCATTCTTTAGTGCTCGGACGAAGTCGTGGTCCATCTTGGCCATCGAATCTTCTTCAGCTTGTCCGTCTAATTGAGTTTCAAACAGTTTTTGTTGTAGGTCCGGATCGTTCAATTCGGTGTAGGCATTCGCCAGTTCCATCCCTTTGATGAATAACTCGAATCGTTCCGCGATCTCGGGTTGGTCACTCTTCCTTTTGGTCAGTGGGCAGATACTGGCGGGATAGTCGATCACAAAGATCGGCCCTTCCAGCGAATCTTCCACTTTTTCTTCAAACACTTCATTCTTGATTACGTCGGGATGCTTACCTTCGGTATCAAAACCGATTTTTTCGGCAAGCTCTTTAATCGCGGCGTGATCTTGTCCCGATATTCCGGTGCACTTCTCGAACAAGTCGTCATATTTTTCACGTGCAAACGGCGGAGTGAAATCGATTGTTTCATCGCCCCACGGCAACACGTAACTGTCGCCGATCGAATCGATCGCGTCAATGATAACTTTTTCAGTGAGATCCATCATCGACTCGTAATTGCCGAATGCCTGATAAATCTCGATCATCGTAAATTCGGGATTATGCTTTGGGCTAATTCCCTCGTTTCGATAAACGCGACCTAACTCGTAAACGCGTTCCATGCCGCCCACCATGAGCCGCTTTAGATGCAACTCTAAAGCGATACGCATAAACAGTTCCATGTCGAGCGTGTTGTGGTGAGTGAGAAACGGTCGAGCGGCTGCTCCGCCCGCGATTGTATGGAGCGTCGGTCCCTCGATTTCACAAAAACCTTGGTCGTCCAACGTCCGTCGGATCGACTTCACGATCTTCGTCCGGTTTAAGAAACGGTCCATCGTACCGTCGTTGTAAGCTAAGTCGACGTAGCGTTGACGTTGTCGCAGTTCTGCGTCTTTCACGCCGACGTGCTTTCCAGGTGGTTGCGAAATTGTCTTCGTCAGGAAGTGGATCTCATCCGCAAAGATCGACAACTCACCCGTCTGAGTGCGGCGCAAATGGCCGTCGACTCCAATGATATCGCCCAGGTCAATACACTTGATGATTTCCCAGTTTTCTTCACCGACTTGGTTCTTGCCAACGAAGAGCTGAATGTTTCCAGTCCAGTCCTGAATGTCAATGAACTGGAGCTTGCCTTTGTCGCGATGTAATTTTACTCGGCCTGCTGCGCGAACTTTCGGGCCAACGAGCTTACCGTTCTGCTGCTTAACCCAATCGCGAAAACTAACCGACGAGTCGGAAGCAAGATTCTTTTCTTCGTCCAATTCGGGAAGGTCGATTTTCTCTCCCGATTCCGTCGCGACGTGAATTTCGCACACGCGAGCCTGGACGTCACCAATCATTTGGCGATCGTCAAAACGCTGTCCCCAAGGGTCGACGCCGAGTTCAATGAGCCGCTGCAATTTCTCGCGGCGCGGACCCTCAAGTCGATCGTCGTTGGGGTCGTTGTTCTCGGGTGGCGGGGTATCGGAATCGGACATTGAACTCAGAGTAGGTTGGGGAACTGTGGGAGTTTATAACGTTAAAAACCGTGCCATTTTAGTGCAACACGGACTGCGGTCAATGTCAGCGCACCGTCACGACCGCTAGCATCTCATGATTACAGAGACCTTCCGCAGGACATCGAGGTTCACGTTTTCGGCAGCCGAGCCCGAAAGTGGGCATCTGCCGAGAGTTAGAGGGTTCGTTGCGAGAGCCTGTCCACGCTGAAAATTGGCGAAGAAAAAGGAGATAAGCGTGGCATAACGACCTCAGTCTTTTGCTTGATTGCCACTTTTCTCCTCTTCGCTGGCCGCAGCCTCGGCGATTTTGCTCTCCGAGCCCACGTCATTCTTGCGCGGCATGGCGTCAGCCAATTCGCGCGGCGAGGCTAAGCGGCCGCAAATTAGTACCCCTTTGACATGGTCGTGCTGACCAGTCTGGGAGCGATCCGAGCGAGCTCTTTCCCGTCTTTGTCGTAGACGATCGCGGTCACGTGATGTTGTCCAGGCGCGGCCAGGTCGTTTGGCCATGTCGCCGACGCCGTTGCAAAGTTTCCATCCGCTTGGAAAACTTGCGGTTGAGCATCGAATTCACCGAGCGTTTTGCCTTCCAAGTCGGTCAGTCGAAAGGCAACTTTGCCAACTTGATCATTGTGGTTTGGAGGCAAAGTAACGATGGCATGGGCGTGTGCCGCCGTTCGTTGTGACCACGCGGTATCGCAGCGGATCGGCATCATGACGGCCGCGCAATTTTTCCAATGAGCGGCTTCCAGTTTGTCGACCAATTGGATTTTGGCCAGACTGGCTGGTTGCTGAACGGAGAGTGGCGAGCCATAAGCGAAGAATCGGTCGACCCGTGGGCCGCCATCGGCATAGCATAGTTCTGCGTCGACTGCGATTACTTCGCCTTCCTTAACTTGAAACTGAGGAAAGTTTTTCCAGGGCATTTTGAACTCGACTTCCATCCCTGTTTTCGTTCGACGGGAAGCAACTTCGACGCCAAGCTTTGGAATAGCGTCGAGATAACCAGGACGCAAGCAGAAGCGAGATTTGATTTCCGTCTTCGTCAGTCCAACCCAATAACAGTGAACGGAGCCGTCATTGGTCCAGGACTTGGAGCGAAAATTCTCTCCTCTCCGCGTGTCAAAGTACCACTCAACTCCGTCGCCTTCCCAAAGTCGATCGTCGGGTGCCATGTTGGCTGGCTTTTGATCGATTGTTCGCAACGCTGCATAAAACGCTTCATCGTCCCACATGTAAAAGAACTGCGCTGGGCGATTCTTTCGATTGGGATGGAAGTAGTTGATTGGAGTGCAAAATGCGTCGGCGAATTCGGCGAGGTCGCCGTCTATCGTTACTTTGGCGGGAGCGCGAGTTGCAAGACCGCGAACACCCGATTCCAAATCCGCTGCCTCGGCATTGCAACTAAGGGTGAACAAGAGAAGAACGAGTAGAAAAACATTGCTCGTTGTGCTCTGGGCCAGTCGCGTCAGAATAGAATTGAGTTTCATAGCAGTCGCCAATCTGAATAAGAACGTTCGAATGTTGTGAATCGCTGCGAGATCTATGTGATAACCGATGGGAGATACGTTTGCAAAAACGTAGCCACTGGCCTTATTCTCGACCCGCAATCCTAAGCTTGATCGCGATCGACTGATTCGACGATCTCTCGAAGTTTCGCTTCGATCGTTTTTCGATCATCGTCGTTCACTTCGACTCCAATTGTCAGTGCCCAGAGCGGGATTCCGCCAATCCTGTCGACTCCAAGTTTGACAAGGTCTTTGCGTGTACAGACCAGGGCTTCGACTTGATTCTCTCGCGCCCAGTCGGCGATGGATTCGACGTCGTCGCGTTGGTAGGAGAAATGATCGGGAAAGGCTCGGAACGAAGCGGCTTTCAGGTTGCATGACTCGAGGGTGTGGCGAAAACCTTCGGGGTTACCGATGCCGCAGAATGCCCCAATCGATTTCTCTTGTAAGTTGGCGATCTCGCTGCTACTGCCCGAGCTGTTTAAGAGTTTTTGCGGGCGATGAATGACATCGATCCAAGGTGTCTCGTTGGTATAGCGTCGAGTTTCCTCGAGAATTTCATTTCGTCGTTGTTCGCTGACCGCGTCGGCTCGCGACAGTGCAATGACATCGGCGCGGCCGAGTCCACTGAGTGGTTCGCGCAACAAACCGCGAGGGAGAAGGTGACCGAAGCCGAACGGTTCGACCGCGTCGATCAATACGATATCCAAGTCGCGGTGTATGCGGCGGTGTTGAAATCCATCGTCTAACAAAATGACTTGGCACTCGAATTCGTCAATTGCAATTTGAGCGGCTTCGACTCGATCTGGATTTTGCAAATGTGGAACATCTGGTAACTGCAATTCGAGTTCCATCGCTTCGTCATTTCGCGAACCCTCTTCTGCTCCGTAACCTCGACTGATCAGAGTGACACGGATATCTTGTTCGCGTAGCCAGCGAGCGAGCCAAGCAACCATTGGCGTTTTCCCCGTTCCGCCGGTTGTGATATTGCCAACACTGATTACGGGAACAGCAACTTTGGTAACGTTTTTACCATTGGAATAGCGCCCGTTCTTGAGGCTTGCCGCAATTCCGTAGGGCCACTGCAGCGTCCACAAAAGCGAGCGAAAAGCGGCAGCCGAAAGGCCTCGTCGTTGGCCGCTCATCAGTTGATGGACGAAGTCCGGATCGAACCAGGACATGGACTCATTCTTTGAAGTTGGAAGGCAGTGATGTATGGATGGCCATTGTAACCGATCGAAACGTTTACTCGATAGAAACGGGTAATCGATCGAAAATGGAGTTAGAGGATTGGTCCGACCGTCCACGGCACAAATTCTTCGTCGCCGATTCCGTGTTCTTCGCTCTTAGTTTTATGACCGCTGGCGACCGACAATATTTCGTCGAAGATTTCCTGCCCCACTTCTTGGACAGTGGAACCCGACATGATTTTGCCGGCATCGATGTCCATATCGTCTTCCATTCGCTGGTACATCGACGAATTGGATGCGATTTTGATAGACGGAGTTGGTTTGCAACCGTAACAGCTTCCGCGACCCGTCGTAAAGACGATGACGTTCGCTCCGCCTGCGACCATGCCGGTGAGGCTCATCGCGTCGAATCCCGGTGTATCCATAACGACAAAGCCTTTGGCCGTCACGGGCTCGGCGTATTCGTATACATCGACGAGGGCAGTTGTGCCGCCTTTGGCTACGGCTCCAAGCGATTTTTCGGCGATCGTGGTGAGTCCGCCCTCTTTGTTACCCTGCGAAGGGTTGTTGTCCATCGCGCCGTTGAACAGTCCGATATAGTGATGCCACCAATCGATTCGAGCCAAAAGTTTGTCGGCAATTTCTGGCGTGGTCGACCGTCGCGTTAGTAAATGTTCGGCGCCATAGATTTCAGTCGTCTCGCCTAATATCGATGTCGCGCCAGCGGCAACCAGCAGATCGCTGGCGTAACCGACCGCCGGGTTGGCGGTAATTCCGGAGTAAGCATCACTTCCTCCGCATTCCGTTGCCAATACGATTTCACTGGCTGGAACTTCTTCGCGTTGCACGTCGTTGGCAGCAGGCATAAGTTGAGCGAGCAGTTCTAGTCCTTTTTCAACGGTCTTGGCAGTTCCGCCACAATCTTGAAGTGTCAAAGTTAGGGGAGGCGCCGGTCCATCGGTACCGTCGATTTGCACGAGATTGTGGCTCCGCACCAAGTAACCGATCGAAGCCTGTTCGCAACCGAGCCCGATAATCAGATAGGCACCGATGTTGGGATGATTCGCCATTCCCGCCATCACCCGGTTGAGCATCTCGTGATTGCTGCCAGCCCACTCCATGCCGCAGCCTTCGCCGTGCTTAAACGCGACAACACCGTCGATGTTTGGATACTTCTTAAGTTCGTCGCGATTGAATCGATCGGCGATGTACTTGCAAACGGACGCGGAGCAATTAACTGTCGAGATTAACCCGATGTAATTTCGAGTTCCAACTCCTCCGTTCGAGCGGCGATAACCCATAAAGGTGCGGTCGGTAATTGCAGGTGGAGGGGCCGGGATATCGGTAGCTTTGGCGTATTCCTGGACTAGCTTTCCAGTGGCCACATTGTGGACATGGACCCATTCACCGACCGAAATTGGTTGAGTGGCTGCACCAATTACCTGTCCATACTTAAAAATCGGATCGCCAGTTGCGATCGGTTCAACTGCTATCTTATGACCTGTCCGAATTTCCTCAGTCAACGTAACTGTTTGGCCTGCAACGGATATCTCGTCGCCTGCGGACATCGGCTCCCGGGCAACACAGGTGTTGTCGCGAGGGTTGAGGTGGATTACGTTGGGCTGACTTTGGGTACTCATGTTGGGGCATTCAACTACAAGTATTGGGGAAATCGTCTATAATAGACGATATAGCAAGCAACGGGAATGTAGCTCAGAAACACTGAGCACAACTCTCACCAGCTCGAGACCTTGCGTTTGCTTGGGGCCTATTCAAATTCAGCAAAAAGCGACTCCACATGTCTCGCGGAACCGTTTCGTCGCAAAGTGTCGCTCCGGCGACAGGTGTACCTGTTTCTACAGACGCTTTTATTCAAAAGCATTTGGACGAAACTCGTCAGCAGGTAAAGTTCGTCGAAATCTCGACGCACCTCATTACCCTATTCACCATCGCTCTCTCCTATCTATTGATCGCGGCAGTTGTCGACCATTGGATCATGCCGTTGGGAACGGTAGGTCGAGTCTTGGCGCTGTTGGTCTTGATCGGCGGAATGGGCTATTACATTTATCAATTCGTATTCCCGCTGTTACTGCGCAAAATAAATCCGCTCTACGCGGCTCGCACAATCGAGAAGGCCGAGCCTTCCCTTAAGAACAGCTTGATTAACTTTCTGCAACTGCGACAAGAGAGCGGATCTGTCCCGCAAGTTGTACTGAACGCGATGGAGAGTCGAGCGGCGAACGATATTGCCACGACGCAAGTCGATAATGCCGTCGATCGTCGTCAACTTCTGCTGATGGGTTATGTGCTCGCCGGCGTTATTGCGTTGGTCGGCATGTACAGAATCGCATCTGCGAAAAATCCGTTTACATCATTTTATCGAGTCCTAATACCGTGGGCATCGGTTGACCAGCCTTCCCGAGTCCAAATCGAAGATGTTGAACCTGGCGATACATTGGTTCGCCACGGGAAAACCGTCGAGGTTACTACGCTGATTCGCAACCTTCGCCAGGGCGAAGAAGCAACGCTGTACTATTCCACCTCGGATGGGCAGATCGTCGATCAAGCGATCCCGTTGACGGCTGCCGAAAGCGGCTTGTATTTTTCAACGACCTTGCCACCCTCTGGCGACGGAATTCAACAAGCTGCCACGTACCGTATCGAAGCTGGCGATGTTGTCACTCGCGATTATGCCATTGAAGTGCAGCCGAATCCGACGATTCTTCTCGAACAAGTCACTTTGGATTTTCCCAGCTATACCAAACGCGAACGGAAAGTACTGTCTCGACAAGGAGACATTCGCGCCGTCGAAGGAACTCGCGTTACCCTCGTCGCAAATACCAATTCGCCGATCAAAGACGCTTACTTGCAGTTAGAGGGCACCGATAATGGGAAGCCCATCAAGCGTCGAGTGAAAATGATAGCTGGCGACAAGACTGCGACCCACTCATTCATCTTACAATTAAAATCTGATCGCTCTTCCGCTCAGTACTCGACCTACCGTCTCGACTTCTCCACTGTCGACGGACAACGCAGTACCGATTCGGTCACTCACCATATCTATGTACTGCCCGATCTCGACCCCGAAGTCGAGATCTTGAATCCCGAGAAATCGCGGACGAAAGTGCCAGTCGACGGAATGCAAACAATTGAAGTTCGCGCCATCGATCCCGACTTCGGCCTGCGAAGAGTCGTCCTTCGAGCTGTGGCTGGAGGTGATGAGCTATTCACCGAAGAACTGTTTAGCGACTCCGAAGGCGCCGAGGGACAGCAAACTCGCTACTTCCAGTTTTCACCAAAGAAATATCGATTGCAGCCCGGTGATGTCGTCTCGCTGCACGCTCGCGCCGAGGACAACCGAGTCAACGTGCTCGAAAGAATTCCCGCACCCAACTCGCAACGCACGCCTGTGTATTCCTTGGTGATAACCGAGTCAACCAAAAGCGACGACCCCAGTGGTCAACCAGGTAACGGCGAAGATCCCACTAACGCCGATCCCAAGAACAGTGATCCCAAAAACAGTGATCCCAAAAACAGTGATCCCAAAAACAGTGATCCCAAAAACAGTGACCCCAAAAACAGTGACCCCAAGAACAGCGAACCAGAGTCGGGAGATCCAGAGTCCGAGGACGCCAACAACGATGAAGCGAACGACGAAACCAATTCTGAGAGCGGGGATAATCCCGACAGCTCAGACGAGAGCAATTCGAAGAGCAATTCAAGCGAAAAACCGGAGAGTGGCGATACGGCGAACAATCAAACCGGAGCTGGTAGCGAGGACGATTCGAAAGGCACAGAAGGATCCAATGGCAACGCCAGTCAGTCTGGAAATCAAGACGCTGGTTCTGAAGGTGATAGCCCCAATGACTCAGAGGGTGGATCTAACGACGGAACGGGGAACAGCAAATCTAATGGTTCGCCCAACGGAAACAAGGGAACTAATGGCACAGACGGTAACACTGGCGGCGACCCAGGAAATGGCAGCCCCTCGGATT
>Ga0115002_10003651_pt1 | contig 19080 bp, 16 predicted proteins | sample ArcticOcean_MG_C_8_FD_89576 | JGI IMG/M metagenome (GOLD analysis project Ga0115002, IMG submission 89576) | Marine microbial communities from western Arctic Ocean - ArcticOcean_MG_CB11_86 | ecosystem: Environmental > Aquatic > Marine > Oceanic | place: Arctic Ocean: Canada Basin | collected... | reverse complement strand
CACTAGTGTAGTCGCTGATGTGGGTGTTGCAAACCCCGCCCAGCGCCGCGCGCAACGGCATCGTGTGGATTGGAAAGCGTGAGTGAGCTGAATCAGAGAGTTAGGGCTTCGGATCTTGGCACCCACAATGGCCAAAACACAACTGCGCATTCACTATAGTCGGGAACACGCGGTTGATATGCAGGTCTGAATAGGTGATCGGCGAGGAACAGAAAGGCTACTGGGCGGCCTTGTTAAGCTCGGCACCGGCGGTGAAACCGACACGCTTGTGTGCCGGCACTGTGATTAGCTTGCCAGCCTGACCGCCTCGAATTGGCTTGACTCTTCGGGCCTTGACCTCGCGAATGGAGAACGATCCGAACCCGGTCAGAACGACCTTGTCTCCGCTCTGTAGGGCTTCCTGTATGCTGCTGAGAACCGCACCAAGAGCTGCCTCACCCTGGGCTCGGGAGCCTCCCAGTCTTGTGGCAATCCTGGCGGTGATGTCGCTTTTCCTAAGCGTAGTCATAAACGCACTCCCCTTGATTTTGGTACTCAGTAATATGTGTGGCGCGGTGACGGCCCGGGCAAGCCGAGACCCACTCCAGCGTCGGCACGATATTATGTTTTAACCGAAGCGCTGTCAAGCCCCTTGCCAGCGCTTCCGACCACCCATAAGTCTTAGTTTTGAAGGGCGTCGCTGGCTCGACAGCGGTTATCTGACGGTGCGATTCTGGCCCGGCACGACACGCTGGTTGTATACTGATTTGAGAAGAATCCAAGTCCTCAAGGTGATTGCCTCACACATGCTGCCCGAGGGTAACGATAACGTCTCGGAAGAGCGCCCACCGAGCCGACGCACGCCCGGACACGGGCCGTCCCTAGGGCTCGTCGTGACACTCATCTTCTCGGGAATGGTCCTGGGACTCTTGCTGGCCTTGTTCGCCACGCAATCGCCCTGGCTTCCCCGGTGGGGGCAAGCGCCGCTGTACGACGAGGCGCTGATCACTGCTCTTGTCGAGCGCGCGTCCCCGGCGGTTGTGGAGGTGAGCATAAACAGGCTGACCGCTGTGGAAAGGGGCTCCGGTTTTCTTGTCGACACCGAGGGGCATATCGTGACCAATCAGCACGTTGTGGCTAATCCGGGGGAACTGACCGTGCTGATGGCCGACGGGCGGACGCTTGAGGGCACCCTTCTGGGCACGAGCCGCGCAGACGACCTCGCGGTCCTGAAGGTAGACGCGCAGGAGGTTGCAGGCATCGCACCTCTATCTCTCGCGAACTCTGACGACATTCGTCTGGGTCAACTCGCAGTCGCAATCGGAAGCGCTTTCGCCCAGTTCAACTCGGTGACGGTGGGGGTCGTGAGCGGGACACAGCGGAGTCAGACGTCTCGGCTGCAACAGGGTGCAGGGGGAACGGTATTCCGCCCGCTCCCTGAGCTGGTGCAGACCGACGCCGCTCTTAATCCAGGCAATTCGGGAGGACCTCTCCTCGACCGGGACGGTCGCGTGATCGGGGTTAACTCGGCTGTTCAGCTGGAGGGCAATTCCTTTGACGTGAGCATCCAGACCGGCGTGGGTTTCGCGGTTTCGAGTAACACACTCAGAGACATCCTTCCAGAACTGATGAGCCCTGGAGAGTTTCTGCGACCCTGGCTCGGGGTGAGTAGCAGGCCGCTCACTCGCGTGCAATTCCGGTACCTCGATGTCGATGTTGAACAGGGCGTGTACGTTACCCTCGTCTGCGCCGGCAGCCCGGCAGATATTTCGGGATTGAGGGGCGATAGATTCAATTTGAGGCCTTCGGGTCGTGGGGACCTCATCACCGCCATCGACGGCAACCCCGTTGTGGAGGTCAGCGATATTGTCACTCGCTTGAATGATCTCAGGCCCGGTGATTCTGTAACGCTGAGCGTTATTCGTGAAAAGCAGCATCGTGAAGTCGACGTAATCCTGGCGCCATGGGGAGTCTGCTCCCCCTAAGGTACGGGTGCTGCGCACGCTTAGACGGGCGGTGCTGGCATGTTTGAGGGTGGTCGCCGCGTGCTCTTAGACGTGCGGGGTGTGGTGCCATCCGAACTGACCTATCATGGCTCGCTGTTAGGACGAGAGATTTTCTTCCGAAGCCATGGGCCCCAGTATCCAGACCCTGACTTCAAGGACAACTAATGGTCGATTCGACGATGGATGTGGTGATCGTTGGCGGGGGCCTGGCTGGGATCGCAACCGCGTACTACCTGGGCAAGCAGGGGGTACGCTCGACGGTTATAGAGCGCGATGCCGTGGGGAGCCACGCATCTGGATTCGCATACGGGGGCCTGGGTGCCCTCGACGGCGTTGGAGTCCACGGACCGACCCAGACCATCGCCACCGCTAGTATGCGTCTGCACCGGGACCTGGCTGTCTCGCTGCCCGAAGAGACGGGCATCAACACCGAGTTTCGAGAACGCCCTGGGATCGCTCTCTGCTACACAGACGACGAGATACGGACAGCAAAGGCGAATTTAAGGCTCCGGGAGAAGCAACCCGAGTACGAGTGCAGGTGGCTGGACAGGGATGAACTGCTGGCGATGGAACCCAGAATCTCCCCGGACGCCATCGGGGCGGCTTATGCCGAAGGGACGGTTGATCTGGAGCCGTACCGGTTTATCCTTGCGATGGCGCAGGCGGCAGAGGGGCTGGGGACGACCATCCGCCATGGGACCGTCACCGGCATAAAAAAACAGGGCGATCGAGTCACGGGTGTTCTCCTCGGCGACGAAGAGATTAGCTGCGATGCCGTCGTGATTGCTATGGGGCCCTGGAGCGGGTTTGCGTCCGAGTGGCTCGGCATACCCATCGACGTGACGCCTCTCAAAGGACAGATATTGCGGCTCAGGGCGCCCGGAGCTCCTTATCGATACTCTGTCGGATGGGACGGCCATTACGCCACCACGAAGCCTGACGGACTGGTCTGGGCTGGGACCACTGAGGAGAAGGTCGGGTTCGACGAGCAGACGACTGTTTCAGCCCGCGACCGGATCATGGGCGAGCTGCTCCGAATGCTCCCGTCCCTGGCCGATGCCCAACTGGTGCAGCAGACCGCGTGCCTGAGGCCCGTGGCGTCTGACAAGCTGATGGTCCTCGGGCGCGCACCCGGATGGGAAGGCGTCTACCTGGCGACAGGCGGTGCCCGCTCCGGCATCATCCTGGGCCCCGCGATTGGTCAGATCACAGCCGGGCTCGTGACCACGGGTGAGTCACCGCTCCCGATCGAGGCATTCGACGCGGCGCGGTTCGTAGCCTAGATTTCTTCTACGGCGGGGCGGCTAACGGTTGATGATGTCTCGGTAGGCTATACTGTTGACGTCCATGCACTTGCCCCAAACAAACAGGTCCGTGGAGACCGCCTGAATGACCATGCCAAAGATACCGGAAACGCTGCTCGATCTGATCGCCGGAGGTAAACCCAACCACCCGGCGATAATCGTGCCCGATGGTCCCGTCGTCACCTATGAAGCCCTGCGGAGCCAGGTGGCCGAACTGGCGGCACAGCTGGAAGCCGCTGGGATTTCTGGGGGAGATCGGGTAGCCATCGTCCTTCCCAACGGCATCGAAATGATCGTGTCGTTCCTGGCGGTCGCTTCGGTAGCCACAGCCGCGCCCTTGAACCCCGCATACAAAGCCGATGAGTTCGACTTTTACCTTGGGGACACGGGAGCGAAGGCTCTTATCACGTCTGACAGTACTGGCGAGGACGCTCGCGCCGTTGTTTCGGACTCCGTTATGCAACTTTCAGCCCATTTGAACCCGGAAGGCCGGGTCACTCTGACACCAGGCACGCCAGCCGCGACCAAGACTCCGTCGACTACACCTTCTCCCGACGCGGTCGCGTTGGTGCTGCATACGAGCGGTACTACTAGCCGCCCGAAGCGGGTGCCACTAGCTCACCGTAACATCGCGGTATCCGCCAGTAATATCGTCGCAACCTATCAGCTGACTTCCGACGACGTTTCCATGTGCGTCATGCCACTGTTCCATATACACGGACTGGTCGCCTCGACGATGTCGACTTTCCTGTCCGGAGGTACCGTGGTGGTGCCGCCGCGCTTCAACGCCTTGAACTTCTGGCCGGTGGCTCGCGGGTACGGCACAACCTGGTTTTCCGCAGTGCCCAGCATGCACCACGCTCTTCTGGGCAGGGCGGGACGCGGGGACGGAGGGAAGGTCGGCGCAGACACCATGCGATTTATCCGCTCGTGCAGCGCGGCCCTCCCGGCCAGCACAATGACGGACATGGAGGAACGATTCGGCGTGCCTGTGCTGGAAGCCTACGGGATGACCGAGGCCGCCCACCAGATGGCATCGAACCCGTTGCCACCCGCGAAGCGCTTCGCGGGCGCAGTCGGCTTCGGCACGGGGGTCGATATCGGGATCATGGACGAGGCCGGGGAGATGCAGCCAACGCGGGGCCACGGCGAGGTCGTTATCAAGGGCCCCAATGTTATTGATGGCTACGAAGACAACCCTGAGGCGAACAAGAGCTCATTCACGAACGGCTGGTTCAGGACCGGCGACCAGGGATTCCTGGACGCGGATGGATGCCTGACACTGGTTGGTCGCCTCAAGGAGATGATAAACCGCAGCGGCGAGAAGATTTCGCCGATAGAGATCGACGATGTGCTTCTGGCACATCCGGCGGTATCTGAGGCGGTGTCTTTTGCGGTACCTCACCCGATCCACGGTGAGGAGCCAGCGGCGGCGGTGGTCCTGTCTGGTACCACAGACGCCCGCGAGCTGATTGCTTATTGTCGCGAGCACCTCGCACCATTCAAGTGCCCGCGTGTGATTCACATCGTGGACGAGATTCCGCGGACCGCGACGGGCAAGGTACAGCGCCGGATCGTCGCGGCGACCATCGCGGGTGTATCGGCGGGGTAGTAGGTGCTGTGGCGGCCCTATGAGGCTACGAGAAGTTGATCATGGCCTTTTCGGCACCCCTCTCCTCAAAGAAATATGAATATTATTTGTGAGGGGCACCCTAACACTCTCGGCAAAGGGGCTGCGCCCCTCTGCACACCCCGCTAGAGCCTGTGGAGGCCTGTATGGAATTCGCGGTTACGAGGGCGTACACCCTTTGTGAAGTTACGCGGAGCGCTGTATGAAATTCGCGGTTGTGGGGGCGGGCGCTATTGGCGCTTTCCTGGGGGCCAGGCTCTCCAATGCGGGCCATGACGTGGCCCTGGTAGCTCGCGGTGCACACCTGGCAGCCATGCAGGCAAACGGGGTGCGTGTTGCAGGGCCCGGCGGCGAATTCGAGGCTAGGCCGGTGGCGACCGACGACTACGAGTCTATTGGGCCGGTCGATTTCGTTTTTCTGACGGTCAAGGCCCACGGCGTGCCTCAAGTCGCACCGCTGCTCTCCCCGCTGCTAGGTCCCGACACCGCTGTGGTCTCGGCTCAGAACGGCCTCCCCTGGTGGTATTTCCAGCGCATGGATGGGCCACTGAATGGCACTAAACTGGCCAGTCTGGACGCCGATGGTTCGATCACGGCCGCAATCGCTCCGGAGCGTGTGATCGGTTGTGTGATATACCCGTCAGCCACGATCACCGAACCGGGTGTGGTGCATTACCTGGGGGGCGATCGGTTCGCCATCGGTGAGTTGGACGGAGCCAAGACTGAACGGTGCCAGCGATTAGCCGCAGCGATGAAGGAGGCGGGGCTCAGGAGTCCGATCCGGTCGGACATCCGGACAGACCTGTGGGTAAAGCTGGTGGGGAACCTGGCGTTCAACCCGATCAGCATCCTGACCCGTGCCAGTCTGTACGACATAATCACAGGCCCGCTGACCGGGCCGCTTTCCAGGCTGATGATGGAGGAGGGTTACGCGGTGGCCGAGGCCGCCGGAGCCACGATTCCGATCTCCATCGACAAGCGTATGGCGGGCGCGGAGAAGATCGGGCACCACACGACGTCGATGCTCCAGGACCTTGAGGCGGGTCGGCCCATGGAGTTGGAGAGCATTATTGGCGCAGTGGTGGAGTTGGGGGACGTCTTGGGTGTGCCGATGCCTCACACGAGGGCTGTGTACGCCTGCGCTAATCTACTGGCCGAGACTTTGTCCGTCAACTAGTGGACTGTCGTTACGTTGCTCTCCCAAAGGGAGAAGAACAGAATAGTATAGGTATTATCTGAGGGACACCCTCAGGCTCCTGGCATAGGGGCTCCGCTCCTCTGCACATCCCTTGAGACCGGTGGCGACTAGGATTCGTGTGAGAGATTCACCGGTGTATTCCCCGCTCATGGTGAGCGTGTCGAATCATCAGTCAGATGGGCTTGCCACTAGTACACCCATCTACAGCAGCAAGTTTGGAGAGGCCATTGGTTATCCCGAAAAATACGCTGGTGATGCAGTCCGGGGGGAACACTGCGGTCTTCAACCGCAGTTTATTTGGTGTGGCGAGTGAGGCCCTTGGAAGCGAGGGTGCGGGGAAGGTCTATGGAGCGGTTCACGGCATTGAAGGTCTGCTGGGCGACGAGCTTCTGGATCTTGGCACGTACTCCGCTGCACGCTGGCAGGACATAGCCCGAACGCCTGGTGCGGCCCTGGGTTCGACGCGTCGCAAGCTTGGGCCTGATGATGTCTCGGCTGTCCTGGAAGTGCTACGCGGTCGAGGCATAGGGCAGGTCCATATCATTGGGGGCAACGACTCGGCGGCCACCGGGCATGCGTTGCACCTGGAAGCCCTAAATGCCGGGGTGCCACTTAGGGTCGTGAATGTGCCCAAGACCATCGACAACGACCTTGTGGGCACCGACCACACACCTGGCTACGGCAGCGCGGCGCGTTTTGTTGCTCTGGCGACGATGGGCGCGGGGCGTGACGCGGAGGCGATGGGCTCTGCGGCGCCGATCACGGTGCTGGAAGTCATGGGCCGTGACGCCGGCTGGCTGGCGGCTTCGTCGGCCCTGGCGAGGCGTGAAGAGCGGGATGCGCCTCATGTGATATGCGTCCCGGAGGTCCCGGTGGATGACCAGCGCTTCGCTGGACTGATGGAGGAGGCGTACCGCAAACATGGGTTCGCCGTGGCTGTGGTGGCTGAGAATGCCCGAGGCGTCGATGGCCCGCTGGGTGCCGATGCCGAGCCATGGTACACAGACGAGTTTGGCCACCCCTACTATGAGGGCGCGGGACACCACCTGGCCGGCCTGCTGGGGCGAAGGCTGAATGTGCGGGTGCGCTACGAGAAGCCCGGTACGATTCAGCGGTCGATGGCGGCATGCGTGTCGACAGCGGACGTGCGGGAGGCAGAGATGGCTGGGCGTGCGGCGGTCCGGGCTGCACTGGGCGGCGAGACGGACATGATGGTCACGCTGGTGCGTTCGGAAGGCGATGACTACGAGTGCGGGACTGGTCTTGCGCCGCTGTCGGAGGTGGCCAACGCTGTGAGGGAGATGCCGCCGGAGTACCTGGACCCGGATAGTTACGGGGTGACTGAGGCATTTTTGGACTACGCTAGGCCCTTGTTGGGCGCGCCGCTGCCGAGGTTCGGTAGGGTCTGAGGGAGACACCTGATAGCGTGTCCCCACCCCCTATTTAAAAAAGGGGAAGTTGTATGTGAGGGACACCCTCACGCACCCGGCCCTTCGACAGGCTCAGGACAGGCGACGGGGCAAGGCCCTCTGCACACCCCCTTGTTAGGATGGCGCTATATCTTGCATGGTCTGGGCGAACGATAATTCTGAGTATACGTTCGTGGTGAGCTTGTCGAACCGCTGCCACGGATGCGCATTTTGACGCACAGCTACGGGCATCTGAACTGACCATGCCGGTTGTTGCGGAGGGGTTGAGCCCTCCGCAACAACCACTTCAGTCAATTATTCCCAGATCAGCATGTCTCCAGCCCCGCCCGCACTAAGCGTGCGCAGCACCCCGGAAATGGCGTGTGCAACACCTATGCGCGCGCAGCGTCTTCGGCGGTGATTTTTTCTACTACTTCGGAGACTGGCATTGCGCCCAGGTTTTCGCCGGAGCGTAGTCGCACGGATGCTGCTTCGTCGTCTGCCTCGCGATCACCGACCACGAGCATGTACGGAATTTTTTGCATCTGTGCGGCTCGCACCTTGGCGTTCATGCGTTCGTTGCGCTCATCCACGTGGGTCCTGATACCGGCGTCGGTCAGAGTCTTGCCGAGCTTGCGGGCGTACTCGTTGTGTCGCTCCGCGATGGGTATGATCTCGGCCTGTACCGGGGCGAGCCAGGTCGGGAATGCCCCGCCGTAGTGCTCGATGAGGACGCCCATGAAGCGCTCCAGGGAGCCCAGCAATGCCCGGTGGACCATGTACGGCCTGTGCTCTTTTCCGTCCTCACCTATGTAGGAGAGGTCGAATCGCTCGGGCAGGTTGAAGTCGAACTGCACTGTCGTGCACTGCCACATTCGTCCGATGGCGTCGCGAATGTGGATGTCGATCTTGGGGCCGTAGAAAGCTCCGCCACCCTCGTCGACGCCGTATTCGATGCCTCTCGCCTCCAGGGTCGAGCGTAGCGACGCCGTGGCCAGATCCCACTGGTCGGGGTCACCGACGGCCTTGTCGGGGCGAGTCGAGAGCATCACCTCGTAGTCCGTGAATCCGAAGCTGCTCAGCAGGTGGAACGTGAGATCGAGGACGCCGTTTACCTCGTTCACGACCTGGTCCGGTCGACAGAAGATGTGGGCGTCGTCCTGGGTGAGGCCTCGTACGCGCATGAGGCCGTGGAGCACGCCGCCTCGCTCGTAGCGGTAGACCGAGCCCAGCTCACCGATCCTCATGGGCAGGTCGCGATAGCTGCGCAGAGCCGTCCCGTAGTACATGATATGGAACGGGCAGTTCATCGGCTTCAGGTAGTAGTCCTGGCCGTCCATGTCCATGGGGGCGTACATGTTCTCTTTGAAGAACTCGAGGTGGCCGCTGGTCTCCCAGAGCGTCGAGCGCCCGATGTGGGGCGTGTACACCAGGTCGTAGCCCCAGGCGTAGTGCTCTTGCTTCCAGAAGTCTTCGACGAGCCCCCTAATCCTGGAACCCTTCGGGTGCCAGACGATCAGGCCAGGACCTGTCTCATCATGGACGGAGAATAGGTCGAGTTCCCGTCCGAGGAGGCGGTGGTCGCGACGCCGGGCCTCTTCGAGGTTGTGGAGATGCTCGTCAAGGGCCTCCCTGGACTCGAAGGCGGTGCCATAGATGCGCTGGAGCATGGGGCGCTTTTCGTCGCCGCGCCAGTATGCGCCTGCGACGCTCAGCAGCTTGAAGGCGGGTATCTTGCCCGTCGATTCCACGTGGGGGCCACGGCACAGGTCTTCGAACTCGCCGTGTTTGTAGGTTGTGATCGCCTCGTCCCCTGGTATGCCTTCGATGATCTCCAGCTTCATCGGCTCGTCGGAGGCGTTGGCTATGGCTTCCTGGCGGGGGTACTCCTGGAGCTCGAACTTGTGGTTGCGCTTGATGACGTGCTTCATCGCTTTTTCGATACGCTTCAGGTCATCGTCCGTGATGGGGTTGGCGATATCGAAGTCGTAGTAGAACCCGTCGTCGGTGGGCGGCCCAATGGCCAGCTTTGCGTCGGGGAATAGGGTCGTCACGACGTCGGCCATCACGTGGGCCGTGGAGTGACGGATTCGGAACCGGAGGTCGATCAGCTCTTGATCTGCCTGTTTGGTAGCCATTTGAAATTGTCCTTCCTGGGTTTGGCCGCACACGCCACGGTATAGGAAACGGGCCTGCTGTGGCCAATCGTCTGAGGTGTCTAACACAGGTTAGCCTCCCCCACTGCTTGGTAGCAAGCGCAGGAGGCTAGGTAGTCAAGAGTCGGCAGCGTCCGGGGACGATCAGGCGGTTCCCAAGCGAATCTCCCTAGTGGGGACTAACGGGTCAATGCTATAGGGCAGGGCCATGGCAGTCAAGGCGGCGGGAGTTGGCTATCCTGAGACTGTCAGCGCTTGGCTCGGACAGTCTCGACTATCTGCCGGACGGCGTTGATCACCAACTCCGGCTCGTCGATATGAAGGCCATGGCCGCCTGTTTCCGAGACGATGTGCGTGCTGTTCGGCACTCGGCTGGCCAGGTCTGCTTGCAGCTCCATCCAATATTTGTCCGCCTCGGCAGCCGGTATTCCCCAGGGTTCATATTGAGTGTGAGCGGAGAGAACCGTGAGGGGGATGTCGGGGAGCGGTGGCGAGTTTCGTAGTTGGTTATCACTCACCTCGATTTTGGTCAAAACACCGGGAACCCAGTCGAATGCGCGGGAGCGCAGGCCCAGCGCCGTCGCGACCGTCCGAACCTCCGTCGGCAACCCTTGAGCGACACCCATTGGCCTGTGGCGCAGCCGTAGCCAACCCAGCCTGGCGAGGATTGGATACAGGCCGAATATCAGCTGCCTCACGTCTTCCATCAAGCGAGTATGCCACGGGGCTTGAAATTTAATCTTTGCCCAATCTTCGTGAGCGGAGTCCACCAGCACCATGCCCGCAACCTTGTCCGGGTGTTGACTGGCAAAGAGTCTCATGTTCTGGCCGCCGAACGACTGTCCTCCGATCACATAGGGCCCCTCGATTTTCGCGTTGGACAGCAGGGATTCCAGCTCTTCGACAATCCTCTGGCTGATTCCACCCTCTGGGCCAGGGTAGCTCCAACCGAGGCCGGACCGGTCGAATGTGCAGACGCGGGTGAATTTGGCGACCTCCGGCTGCACCAGGCTCCAATCTAGGGAGGAGCCCGCACCGCCGGCATCCATCACCACCTTCGGGCTGCCCTCCCCCATGCAGTTGATGTGCAAACGGTGGCCGCCGCCGTCTACCAGCTTACCGGGCAACGGGTGCTTGGGCTTGTCTCTGGCTTCCGATATGAGCTGGTAGAGTGCGCCTATACCGGCGAGTACGCCCAGGGCTGCGAGGATCCATTTGAATGCTGACATGGCTTACCTCGTTGGGCCTTGCACAAGAAATGTCGCGTTGAGCAGTTTGCCCTTCGACAAGCTCAGGGTGAACGGTAAATCTAAGTGGGCCCGTCGAACCACGATCCAGCACGGACGGATACTAGAAGTTGAACTGGGGTTCTACGTAGTCATTGATTTTGTTGTAGATCTGGAGTCGGTAGCGTTGGGTGTCGGCTACGATTAGCCGTGATGCGGTTGGGTCGAATGTTACGCCGGTGGGTAGTGCGAATCGCCACTCGGGCTCCATGGTCGAGACGAGGCGGCGGGCCTTTCGCAGGTCGGCGTTTGCGTCGAGGGTCATCTGTGCCCATTTTGAAGGCTCGTGGGCGTCGCCGACGATGCTGGTTAGGAATGCGCCCGTGGGGTCGAACACCTGCACGCGGTTGTTGGCCCAGTCGCATATGTAGACGTCGCCAGCGGGGCCAACGGTGACAGCGGAGGGGTACTGCAATTGGCCTGGGCCGTCGCCGGGGCTGCCGAACTGGAGCAGGAATTCGCCCTGCGGCGTCCACTTCTGCACCCGGTGGTTTCCGTGATCGGCTATGTATACAAACCCATCCTGGTCGAGGCAGATGCCCCATGGGGAGTTGAGCTGGCCTTCGCCGTCGCCAAGACTCCCCCACTTGCCTAGGAACTAGCCGTCGCTGATGAATTTCTGGACGCGGTGATTGAGGCTGTCTACGAGGTAGACGTTGCCGTTGTCGTCAATGGTTATCCCTGAGATGCGGTTCAGCTCGCCATCACCGGATCCGGGGGAGTCCCAGGTCGATAGGAGGATGCCCTTTTTGTCGAACACCGAGACACGGTTTAGCCACTCGTCTGTGACGTAGACGTTTTCGTCTTCGTCCAGTGCGATGCCTGTCGGCCACATGAATTGGCCGGGGGCTTTTCCGAACGATCCGAACGTGAGCAGGTGTTCTTCGTCGCCAGGGACCGGACCGATCGAAAATTTGCCGACGCGGGTTCCGAAGGCTCGCGGCTCCATGGGGGCTGCTACGCCTGTGCTCTCTGCGCCTCGGCCTAGCACGTAGACGGTGTTGTTGGCTGATACTGCCGTGGCAATGGGCAGTAGCCTGGCCAGTCCATGCCGCCCATGTATTGGCCGATGGTGTGGCTGTAGTCTAGGACGCGTCCCGATGTTATTTTCGTGAGCATGTTTTGTGCGGTCATTTGTTGGGCCTTATTGGATACTTTTTCCAAGAAAAAAGAAGAAAATAGATATATTTTTGTGAGGGACACCCTCACACTCCCGGCATTGGGGCTTGGCCCCTCTGCACACCCCTGGGAGACGAGCGGGCTGGGTAGGGCAGCGCCAACACCTCGATCGAAAATGGAGTGGTGTGCGGTCTCAGCCCCAGATGCTTCGTCGGGGGCACTCCTCAGCATGACATGCCAGTGTCATCTGCAATCACTGCACCCCCTTGCCAGAGGGGAAAGGTGAAGCAAGAGTGTTAGGGACACGCTCACGCCCCTCCGGCGAACTCAGGGCAGCCGGAGGGGCGATTCTCCTCTCCACGCCTCTTCTTCAGCAGCCATGGCTCGGCGCACCCGGAGCAGGAGGGATTGGCCCGCGACGGACACTTTGGCCAGGTGACCTATCACCAACCATCAAAACTTAGTGCATATGTCACTAGTTTGGTTGGAGGGCCTGGATTAGACTCCGCCCATGTCAACACACGAGGAACTGCAATGACGACAGACCCTGCAGTGGCCGAGAACGATGAGGGTGTGCGGCTGCTTGGTTCCCGTGACTATGAGGGTGCTATCGCAGCGTTCAGCAAGGCGATCGATCTCAATCCCGATTTCGAGACAGCCTATCGCAACAGGTCTCAGGCCCTGCGCAAACTGGGCCGTATGGCTGAGGCAAAATCGGACCTAAATAGGTACGACTCGAACCCCAGCCGGCACCGGGCGGAGCCCACAAATTGGCGCTACCTGCGCGCTGGACTGCGGAACCTGTTTCCCAGTTTCGGGCTGGGATATCTGGTATTGCACCGACGCACGCAGTTTAAGATCTCAATCGCGACCTGGTTCGTCCTGTTTCTGATTGGATTCCTCTTGTTGTGGACCGATGTCGGTTTGTGGAGCGGTGTCGGTTTATCTCCTTTATCTGTTAGCATCACCGCCCTGCTATCCTGGTCGCTGGTCGCGTTGATAACAGCCGACCACCTACTGATCGCGGCGATGACGCGAGAATGGGTAGTCATGGGTGTCCTGGCTGTTCTTATTGGATCGCTCATCTATTTGCTCGGACTCGCGATTGTGGCTGTCATACTGCTTTTCAGGTGCTGGGGCTTTTGCTAGGGGGACGTGTTGTCTCCAAGAAATCCTCTCCCTATGCTGAGAAAGGACCAGGGCAAGAGGCCGCGCCGGGCAGACAAAAAAAAGAGGGCCATCCTGGTGGACGGCCCTCTTGCTTCGCGGCGCGGAACTGGCAGTGCTACGCTACCTTGTGCTTTTTCTTCTTGGTCGTGGTGGCGCTTGCGAAGGAGTGTCGAGCCTCGGGGCTCTCCAAGTCCTGCATGTTCCCGCAGTTGAGGCATTCCTTGTAGTCACCGTATATGTCACGGTTGACGTGCATGTCACCACTGCACCTCGGGCAAGCCTTGAAAAATATCATCGTCTCCGTCCTTCCTGGCCGTCCGTCTCGGTTGCGGCCGTACTAATTTATCGTGTTGCCAGGTTAGACGCGTTTCGCAGCGATAAGGTTCTTTTCTACCGCCCGGTGCGTGCTCTACTGTGTAATCACTATTGACACGCTGCGTATCAATCTCTATACTTTATTCCGCTGAGCCCTATCAGTGATGTGGACCCGGTATTAGGGGCTGAAACTGGCCTCTCCGGGACACCTCTACTGTAATTCAGGGTTCACACGATACAACGGTGGTAGCACGTATCGGTTAGGGAGTGCTAGCCTGGTCAACGAGGATCCGTCCGCACAGAGCAATCGAAGCACGCGTCCCATTGACACGGGGGCGACTGGGTTTGACGGTGTCTACATCATCAGCGTCGCCGCTCGGATTTTGGAGATGCATCCCCAGACCCTGAGGAAGTACGAGCGAGCGGGCCTGGTGACGCCGTCGCGTACCGGTGGAATGCTCCGGCTGTACTCCGAGGAAGACATCGCCAGGTTGCGGCTGATCAAGCACCTGGTTGGCGATCTCGGGCTGAACGTGGCGGGGGTGCAGCTCGTGCTCCAGGTGTTCAACAACCTATTGGAGACGCGGGACGAATTGGGTGCTGTGGGCGACGACGACCTCAGGCGCTTCACGGTCCAAACCCTGGACCGGATGTTCGAGCTTCTCCATGCTCACACAAGATAATACGGCCCGCCGCGCCGAGCGGTGGAGCGAGGAGTGCAATTGATGAGTGAGGAGAGTGTTCAGCCGGAGGAGCCTGTCTCTGAGGGCGGCGAAGAGCCCGATGAAAATGGACTGCAGGAGCAGTTAGACGAGGCTCTAAGGGAGAAGGATCAGTTCCGCGCTATCGCCCAACGAGCCCAGGCGGATTTGGTCAATTACAAGAAACGGGTGACCGAGGAGATACAGGAGAGCAGGCGCAGTGCCACAACGGGCATACTGCTCCGAACTCTCTCGGTGGTAGACGACCTGGAGCGGGCGCTCGCGCTGATTCCTAAAGAAGCGGTGGCGCCTGGCTGGAGCGAAGGGCTGACTCTCGTGCTGAGGAATCTGAACACTGTGTTGGAGTCGGAGAGTGTGAAGAGGATCGAGGCACTGGGTCGCAATTTCGACCCAAGGGAGTTCGAGGCCGTGATGCACGAGGAGACTTCAGAGGTAGAAGAGGGCACGGTCGTTCATGTGGTGAGAGAAGGATACAGACATCGAGACCGTGTGCTGAGGGCCGCCCAGGTAGTGGTGGCCAAGTCGCCACCACAAGAAACCGTGGCGGACGATGTGTCGGGTGAGGCGGAGTGATCTCTGTCGGCTCTGCGTGCTGACGATCACCAATTCTTCGACAACAAACGAGACAGAATCTCCAGGAGGAATCGCGACAATGGCAAAGGTATTGGGTATCGACCTTGGAACCACGAACTCGTGTATGGCCATCATTGAGGCCGGCGAGCCACGGGTCCTCGAGAACTCGGAGGGCGCGCGCACGACTCCGTCTGTGGTAGCTATCAACCCGAAATCAGACGAACGGTACGTCGGCCTGACGGCTAAGCGGCAGGCAGTGACCAACTCCGAAAACACGGTCTTCTCGGTGAAACGGTTCATGGGGCGGCGCTTCGAAGAGGAGAGCATCCAGGCAGATGCCAAGCTGATGCCATTCAAGGTGGCACAGCACTCAAACGGCGACGCATACGTGACGATGGGCTCCAAGAACCACGCGCCACCCGAGGTCTCGGCGATGATCCTGCAGAAGCTCAAGCAGGACGCGGAGGCAAAGCTAGGTGAGACGATAACGCAGGCCGTTATCACGGTGCCCGCCTACTTCAACGACAGCCAGCGTAACGCGACCAAGGACGCAGGTCGTATTGCCGGCCTTGAGGTGCTGCGCATCATCAACGAGCCGACGGCGGCCTCCCTGGCTTACGGGCTGGACAAGAAGGCGGAGGAGAAGATCGCGGTCTACGACCTGGGCGGCGGGACCTTCGACATAACAATCTTGCAGATCGGCGACGGCGTGTTTGAGGTCATGGCCACCAATGGCGACACCCATCTGGGCGGCGACGACTTCGACCAGCGCATCATCGATTGGATAGCCGACGAGTTCAAGAAGGACCAGGGGATCGACCTGAAGGAGGACCGAATGGCCCTCCAGAGGCTCCGAGAGGCCGCCGAACGGGCCAAGATCGAGCTGTCGACCCTGATGGAAACAGAGATCAACCTGCCCTTCATAACCGCGGACGCCTCTGGTCCCAAGCACCTGGTTATGGCGCTGTCCCGGGCGAAGCTCGAGCAGCTTGTGGGCGACCTGATACGGGAATCGATGACGCCCTGCAAGAAGGCTCTTGAGGATGCTGGCGTGGGCGCTGGGGACATCCAGCAGGTGATACTGGTCGGTGGCATGACCCGCATGCCATCGGTGCGTACGGCGGTGGTGGACCTATTCGGTCGCGAGCCGCACCAGGGGGTAAACCCGGACGAGGTCGTCGCCATTGGCGCGGCGGTTCAAGCCGGTGTGCTCCAGGGTGAGGTCCAGGACCTGCTACTACTGGACGTGACTCCGCTAACCCTGGGCATCGAGACCCTGGGAGGCGTGACCACGGCGCTGATACCTCGCAACACGACGATTCCGACCGCCAAGACGGAGACGTTCACGACGGCCGCCGACGGCCAGACTAGCGTCGAGGTCCACGTGCTGCAAGGTGAGCGTACGATGGCCCCGGAGAACAAGACGATAGGCAGGTTCATGCTGGACGGCATTTTGCCCGCCCAGAGAGGGACCCCGCAGGTAGAGGTTACGTTCGACATAAACGCCGACGGTATCCTGGACGTGTCCGCCAAGGACAAGGGTACGGGCAAGGAGCAGCGGATCACCATTACCGCCAGCTCGGGGCTGTCGAAGGACGAGATCGACGACATGGTGAAGGACGCGGAGGCCCATGCGGGTGAGGATGAGCGCCGTCGCGAGGAGGTCGAGACGCGGAACACCGCTGAGAATGCGGCCTACTCGGCTGAGAAGCTCGTCGCCGACAACGAGGACAAGGTTACCGACGAGCTGAAGGAAGAGATCAATGGCCATATCGAGGCCGTGCGGACCGCGCTGAGTAGGGAGGATATCGAGGCGATCAAGTCTTCCTACGAGACGCTGCAGGCAACCATCCAGAAGGTTGGCGAGCTGGTCTACGCCCAGGCCGACGACCCCGAGGGCGGACCTCCCACTGAGGGCGGTGAGGCTCCCGGCGAGGATGGCGAGGGCGGCGAAGACTCAGAGGGCACGGTCGAAGGCGAGTACCGCGAGGTATAGGCGGAACTGCAACAGGACGTAGCAAGGGCCGCACCGGTGATTCCGGTGCGGCCCTTTTTTTGTTTTGGGCGTATGTCATTTTGGAGGGGCCAACAGTGTGTTGTGCGAGATGGAGGGGGGTGGTGAATACTAGACGGGAGTGATCATCCCTACCATCACGCCATCCGCAGGCCATGCACCGGAAACACCTCGCGCTGTAGCTCAAGAATGCTCTCATCGGCGAAGCTGCTGGCTTTCTGCTGGTGTGGTGCAAACTCGGACATGTCGTCATGGTCCCATAGTGTCGTTACGCCGTGGCGTTCGGTGTAGGAGTCGGGGATGGCGTCTGGCAGTTGGGTGTCGAGCATGATGGCGTAGGCGGCTGTCCAGGCTCGCGCCACCGCGTACACATCGTAACCACCACCCCCGAGCGCGAGCCATTTGGGGGCTGTGTCGGCCAGGTCGGATACGGCCTCTGCGAAACCTTGAATGGTGAGGCCCAGGTGAGTGATGGGATCGCGGTAGTAGGAATCTATGCCGAGCTGGGTCACGACCACGTCAGGAGCGAAGGCTTCGAGCAGCGGTGGCACGACCTCGCGGAATGCCCGCAGGTATACCTCGTCCCCCGTGTAGGGGTGTAGTGGCAAATTTACGGAGTATCCGGTGCCCTTGCCCGTGCCTGTCTCGTTCACGAAGCCGGTACCCGGGAAAAGGTATGAGCCGGACTCGTGGACCGAAATGTTGAGCACCGCGTCGGTGTCGTAGAAGGCATACTGAACGCCGTCGCCGTGGTGGCAGTCTATGTCCACGTAGGCGACCTTCATGCCGCGGGCGAGTAGCTCCTGGATCGCCAGGACCGGGTCGTTGAAGACGCAGAAGCCAGACGCGTAGCCCGGCATTGCGTGATGCAGTCCCCCGAGGATGCTGAAGGCCCGGTCGAATCCGCCTGACGCGAGTAGTTCCGCAGCGACCATCGAGCCTCCCGCCGATATGGCCATTGCACCGTACAGGCCGTCGGAGACCGGGTTGTCGCCGGGCCCAAACCCGAAGGCCGGAATGTCGCCCGGGCGGACGCTTTTCACATATTCGAGGTACTCGGGCTTGTGGAAGCGCAAGACTTCGTCGTCGGTTACCGGTCTCGGCTCGACTAGGGCCGCTTCTGGGAGGTCGAAGATACCGTAGTCCCGGAGTAGATCATGGGCATACTGGAGCCGGATTGGCTTCATGGGGTGGCTATCAGGGAGGACGAATGAGGAGAGTTTGTCGGAGTATATGAAGGCGGCTTTGCGAGTCATTGGTTTGTTCCCCCCGTGGTGAGGCCACTTGCTGAAACGATGTCCATCGTAGCTGATTATGGCGTGGCGACTCAAATGTTTCTTTTATAGGGCTGAGGGCGGGGTGGGAGCGTGGCCCTAGAGCTCTGGCCTATCGTGTGGCAGAAGAAAAAAAAGAAGAAAAAATTTGTGAGGGACGCCCTCACACTCCCGGCATAGGGGCTGTGCCCCTCTGCACACCTCCTGAGGATTCCGGTCTACCCCGCGGGGTTCCGCCCATAGTTAGCATTGTCGAATCACCGTGGTGTCGTTGCCTCCGTGGTTGAGGCTACTTGTATCGGATTATTGTGTGGTCACTCAAATGGGGCGAGGAAAAGCGACTTCGTGGGCCAGATGCTTTGCGGGGGGGAGATGAGAAGAAAGAAAAGAATAATAACTAGATCATTCTGAGGGACAGCCTCAGGCTCCCGGCAGAGGGGCCGTACCCCTCTGCCCACCCCCAAAGGCTAACAGGGTCAGGCAAGTTCCCTTGCACCGACTAAGCGTGCGCAGCACCCCTACTCGGGGTTCGCAGCTTCTTCGTCTGGTTGGGGGCCGCGGAGCCAGTTCATGAGCCATCGCCAGGCGGTGGCGATTACCGCGATCATGAATGCGCCGGAGATCATGCTTGCTGTGGCTACGGAGCCAATGTCGGGGCGGGTCAGGATGACCGGTTGGCCCTGTAGGTCGGCCTTCCAGAGCTGCTCGAGCTCATCGACCGTGACGCCGTAGGTCATGCTGATGGCATCGCCAATCCTGTTTCCATCGTTGATGGTGGCAATCAGTTCGCCCATCTTGTCGCGACCGTAGGCAGCGACCATGAAGTTGACTGTGCTCCATGACTGGGCATAGAAGACGCCGACCTCACTCGGCTTGCCAGGTTGGTTGCCCATATTTCTGAGGTGAAGCAGGTCGTTCGCACGAT
>Ga0115002_10003650_pt1 | contig 19090 bp, 15 predicted proteins | sample ArcticOcean_MG_C_8_FD_89576 | JGI IMG/M metagenome (GOLD analysis project Ga0115002, IMG submission 89576) | Marine microbial communities from western Arctic Ocean - ArcticOcean_MG_CB11_86 | ecosystem: Environmental > Aquatic > Marine > Oceanic | place: Arctic Ocean: Canada Basin | collected... | reverse complement strand
GCGGATACAGCTTGTCGTAAATCTTCCCGTTGGCGTCGCCCTTCACCAGCTCGATGCGGTTTTTGATGTAGGGCGATTCCAGCACGCTGGCGAACGGCGTGTTGGGAATCGTCTTGCCGCCATATTTTGTCAGAACAGGCTTCGGATCAAACGTCTCGACCTGGCTAACGCCTCCAGCCATGAACAGCCAGATCACGCTTTTCGCCTGAGGAGCAAAATGGGCGAGGCCATTCGGCGGATCCCAATTGGTGTCGGATCCGAAGCCGTCGCGCTGGAGCATCGCTCCCAGGGCCAGCGAGGCGAAGCCGGTTCCCAGATCGGAGAGGAATTGTCGTCGAGGTTTCGGGAAGTTGTTCATTGGGTCTTCGTCATCGGATCGTCACGAAATCGTTGTGGTTCAGCAGCACCAGTGCGAGCTGACGTCGAGCCTTCGCGCTACCTTTGAACTCGGCGAGAAACTGGGTGCACTCGACCTGTTCTTTCGGAGCAGGCTCGCGGCCGAGTACGTGTTCGAACAACGCTTTTACGAACTCGCTGCCGTTAAGTGTGCGGTGAGTCTCCGCGATCTTCCGAGCCTGGTTGGCGGCAATCTGGCTATTGAACATCGCGAGGGCCTGTTGCGGAGCGACCGTCGCTTTTCGCTGGTAGCACTCGTTGACCTTTGCTCCGTCGAACAGATTGAGAAACGTCATTTGTCTCTCTTTGTCCTGGCGGAAGTACAGGCTGCGGCGAAGTACTGTCTGCCCCAGCGTGTGCTCGATGGGCGGGCCACCCATGGCCAGGTCAAGACTGCCGCCCAGCGACAGCACGCTGTCCCGGACGGCTTCGGCTTCCATTCGGCGAGCATTCATTCGCCACAGCGTATGGTTGTCGGGATCGGCCGCTCGCGTCGCGGCCGATGCTCCGTTCGATGAAGAACTCAGTCGATAGACGCCGGACATGACGATCTGCTTGTGAAGCTTCTTCAGGCTCCAGCCGTCTTCCATGAACTGCACTGCCAGCCAGTCGAGCAGCGCCGCGTGACGCGGTTTCTCGGATCGCAATCCGAAATCGAACGCGCGTTCCAGAAGTGGCGCGTCGAAGTGCCGCAGCCAGACATGATTGACGAGAACTCGTGCCGCCAGCGGATTCTTCCGGTCGGTGATCCACCTGGCAAAGGCCAGCCGCCGGCCGGAACTCGTTCTGGGATACTGCGGGCCGAGGGCCGCGTACTGGATTGAGCCGTTGTCGAGTTGTCCTTTCGCGGTCACCAACTTCTTCTGGAGACCAGCAAGCTGCTTTTCCGCGGCCTGTAATTCGCCAGCCGTCTTTGCGCGAGTAGCCTTTGCCGCGGTCTCCTGCTTCTGCCCAACCTGCTCGATCTTTAGCTGAGTCTGCGCGACCTGCTCGGAAAGTTGATCGACGGCGTGCTGACGAATCGCACGTCCAGCGGCCGCGGCCAACGTGTCGGCGTTGCCTTCGGCCAGTCCGAACTTCACGGTCTCTACCGCGATGCGTGCTTCGAGCGAAGCTGCTGCGGATTGCGTGACACGGCGATGCAAAACAGCAAGTTTCTCCGCGGCTTCGGAGACTTTCAAAGCCAGCTGCAGGTCCTTTCTCGTGAGCAACTTCGGCGGCGCTGCCGAGCCTCCCGCTGTAGGCTCAAGCTGCGTTTCCGGTGGCAGCGTCGTCACGTCGAGCTGATCGAATTCGGCGGTTGCAGAGAAAGCCCAAACCGACATCCGTCCGGCTTTGCGTTTCGGCAAGTTGTAAGCCACTTTCAATTCGCCATCGATCAGCACATTCAACAACTGGTCCTTTACGGCCAGTTCAAGCACGTAATCCTGCCCGACCTTGATCGGGTGCAGCGACATCCCGCCAGCCGGGTATTGCCAGCGGCCGTCGCTTCCCTGGTTGGTGAACTGCACCTTTGGCCCAGAAACGGAAAGATAAACGGCGTTCATCGCCTGCCCATCGACGTCGAAGCCAAGGCCGACGGACTTGTACGTCTCGCCGCCCGTGATTCGCAGCCGCAGCTTCGCCCGAAAATCGCGAGGATGATTGATCGACGAAACCAGACGGTGCTGCTTTGTCGCCCCGATTGACTGGACGACTCGCCCATTCTTCACCGACCACGTTCCGCTTTCGACTTTCCATTGATCGGGATTCAGTTTCGAGAAATCATCGCTCAGCACGGGAGTGCCAGGATCGGTGGACGTTGCAGGGGTTGTCTTTTTTGGAGAGTCATCGAGCCCGGGCCTTGGTTCCTGGAACTCCGCGAGCTTCTTTCGGGAGGCAGCAAGCGCCATCCTCGCGTTCTTGAGCCCGGTTTCGGCGGCCGCGATTGTCGCTCGTGCGGCCTCCATGGCTGCATCGCGATTCTCTCTTCGCAAGGCCGGATACCAAACGGTGACCGGAAGTGAGACAGGTTCGACCGACAGTTCGCCGAGTATCTTCGGCAGTCCGGGATGCAGCGGATCTTCGCTTGGACGATCCTCATTGCCTTGCAGAAACGTAAACGTCTTTCGATCCAGATGAGCATCGTAGACGCGAACGAGCATTCCATTTGCCGGGCCAGCCGATGCCAGTTGCAACCGATCGTCGCGAACGTCGTGCGTCTCAAAAATCGCCCGCATGCGGTAGTAGCCCGTCTGCTCGAACGGGTCGTACTTGTGGTCGTGGCAACGGGCACAGTTCACGGTGAGGCCGACAAACGCCTTCGAAGAATGCTCAACAATATTGTCGAGCCAGACGTTTCGGTTGAACTTGTACCAGTTCCTCGCGAGGAACCCGGTTGCTCGTAGGGACGGTTGATCCTCGGGTGAGGCTTCATCCGCCGCAAGCATCTCGACGATCATCCGGTCGTAACCTTTGTCGGCGTTGAGCGACTCGACGATCCAGTCCCGCCACCGCCAGATGTGCTCGCGTCCGTCACGGATTTCTTTGCCGTAGCCGGACGGATCGCTGTACCGCCAAATGTCCATAAATTGCCGGGCCCACCGCTCGCCGTACCGAGGACTCTTTAGCAAACGATCGACCGCAGTTTCGAATGCCGCTTCCGATTTGTCGTCGAGGAACGCTCGCCGTTCGGCTGGAGTTGGCGGGAGGCCGGTCAGTGCAAGAGAAGCTCGTCGGAGGAGCATCGATCGAGAAGTTTCGCCGACCGCGCTAACTCCGACCTGCTGGTGCTCGGCCGCGAGAAACCGGTCGATGTCACTGCGAATCCAGCCAGCCGAAGTGCTTGGCACGTCAGCTTTGACGGGCGGCAGAAAGGACCAGTGCCGGGACGGATCTTCGGGAATCGCTTCGTCCGGCGCTGCGGCTCCGGATTTGATCCAGGCGGTCAGCTTTGCGACCTCTTCCGCCGTCAGTCGCGAGCCGTCCTCCGCGGGTGGCATCCGGTTGTCGTCGTCCGCGGTGACTCGTTTCAGGATGAGGCTCTTGCTGGCCGATCGGATGACGTAACCAGGCCCGCTTTCACCGCCCTTCCGAATAAGACTCGCCGCATCCAGCCGCAGTCCGCCTTCCTGTTCGCGTGAGCTGTGGCACGAAAAGCACTTGTCGCGCAGCAGCGGCTTGATTTCCGTCAAGTAGTTGACGCTCTTTCCACTCGGCTCTTCCGTTTTCGATTCATCCTGAGCACGAGCCGTCTGCGCTGCAAACACGCCGGAAAGAACAAGCAGCAAACAGACAAGCAGTCGTTTCACGGCAGCACCTTCAGCAGTCAGGCAAGAGAATCCTCGTGGCTTGATTGTATCACTCTTCGCCGCTGCTGCCCGTTCCAGTCAAAACCCGCGATGAAAACAGGGGATGAAACCGCTTGACCTTACCCCTTCCCGTTGTACCAGTGGAAATGAGAGAATCACCCGGATCTGCGTGATCTGGAAAGGAGATTCTCGAGATGTCCAGTAAACGTCCCGAGTCACTCCAGTCTCTCGAGCATCACCGCCGCGTTCACGAGACCAGTTTCAGGTCAGGTCTCCCATTCCCTGCACAAGTCGAACAATCCCCATTGGAGGGAACCGTGATGGCGAATCAACGATCACGTCTGTAGATTCAGGCTCGCGCCGTCACCAACGGTGACTGTTGTTTAACACACGTCGACTTGTTTCCCTTCGGACAATTCATGGCACGCATCCTGATCTTCTCCTGCATGCAGGAAGTCTCTTCGTTCAATCCCGTGCCCAGCACGTTTGAGGATTTCAATATCGGTCGTGGCCAGCAGTGGTTTGATGACCGCCGGTCCATCAACGACGAAATCGGTGGTGCCCTCTCGGTCTTCGAATCGGAAGCCGATGTGGAAGTGGTCCCCACGATGGGTGCCAAGGCGATCACCTCCGGCGGCACTTTGAAACAATCGGACTGGGCAGCACTGCGAGCCGACCTGGTCCAGACCCTCGAAGACAACTCTCAAGTCGACGCGGCTTATTTTTGTCTGCACGGAGCCATGTCGGCAGAAGGAGAACCGGATCCGGAAGGCAATCTGCTCGAAGTCGCCCGTCGCATTCTTGGCCCACACATCCCGCTGGTGGTCTCGCTGGACCTGCATGGCATTCTTACCGATCGCATGCTCAGCAACAGCGATGCCATCGTGCTCTACCACACCTACCCACACATCGACATGGGTTCCACCGGGGAACGCGCGGCCCGGCTGTTGCTGCGAATTCTCCGCGGAGAAGTGAATCCTGTAATGGCTAGGGTCAAGATCCCGGCGCTGGTCCGTGGAGACGAATTGATCACCGAATCCGGCCTGTTCGGCGAGTGCATTCGTACCTGCCAGGACATCGAAGCGTCTTCCGTTGGACTGGCAGCCGGCATGATGATCGGCAACCCCTTCACCGACGTCCCGGACCTGAGAACAAACAGCCTGGTCGTGACCGACGGGGACGTGGAACTGGCCCGACAACTCTCGCTCGATTTGGCCCAACAGTTCTGGCAACACCACGACACGATGCAAGTGCCGCTGCTGTCCCTGGACGAAGCGGTCCGGCAGGCGGTCGCAGCGACTGATGGCACGGTCATCATGACTGATGCCGCCGATGCAACAAGTTCGGGGGCATCCGGAGACAGCAACAGTATCGCTGTCGCGTTGCTCGATGCCGGTTACACGGGCAGCATTTTGACACCCATCGTCGATCCGCCGGCTGTGCAGGCGGCCCGGTCTGCCGGAATCGGCGGCATCGTCGATATCACGCTCGGTGGAAGCGAGGACCCGGGCAGATTCACGCCCCTGTCGGTCAACGGAACCGTTCGAATACTCTCCGACGGCCACTTCCGCAGCGAGACTTTCGGTCAACATTGGCGAGCCGGCGACACGGCTGTCATCCAGGCCGCTAATGTGACCTGGGTCGTCACGACACGGCCCGTCAGCCTGTTTGACCGGTCACTGTTCTATGCACACGGTCTCGACCCCAAACAGTTTGATGCGGTTGTCGTCAAGTCTCCACACTGCGAGCCACACATGTTCGCCGACTGGTGTAATCTACTCCTGAACGTGGATGCTCCCGGGGCAACCAGCGCCAACCTTCGTAGCCTGGGATACAGCTACGCTCCACGCCCCATATTCCCCCTCGATGACGACGTTCCTTTTGACCCCGCAGTCGAAATCTATGGAGATGACAGTCCGGCCTGAGAAGCCCGTTGCCCGTGACGACGAACTTCCGTGACCGCCGCAACTCGCCTGGGGCCTACCAATTTCCCTACGCGGCCTCGCGAAGGATCTTCATATATTGGACCTGATCGGCAACCACCTTCTTCAGGTGAGAGTTCTCCTTCTGCAACGCCTTCAACTGTTTGGCCATTGCCGGCTGCATGCCACCGTACTTCTGACGCCAGTGATAGTAGGTCTGCACGGTGATCTCCAAAGCCCGACAGGCCTCTTCGACGGGGTCCTTTCCCTGGCCCAGTTCCCAATCGGTCTGACGCAGCTTGCCGATGATCTGGTCCACGCTGTGACGTTTACTGGAGATCTCGAGAGTCTCATTTCCGGATCAAGCAGATCCGGGTGATTCTCTCATTTTCACTGGTACAACGGGACGGGGAAGGGGCACAAGCAGTAACCCAGTTGTGTACAGACGGGGGATTTCTATTCCGATGCCACTTGCTGCTGCTTCTCTTTGGCGTATATGGAACGAACTCAGCGATCCTCAGATGCACCAAGTGGAACAGTGCGGTACCGAGTTGATGGTCGAAGGGACTGGCGATTCCATTACATTAACACCCTCTCGCAGCGGATGACATTTCTCTCCCCGCTGGCCTGCTCCTTCGATGTTACTGCCGAAATGGTCTTGGATATCGCCATTGGCGTCCAGTTCCGCTGCAAGGGGCGAAATGCCGGACAAGTTCGCACATCAGGAAGCTTATTTGTAGTCGTAGGGCCTGTCTTTGTCGCGAGATGCAACAATCCAATAGACTTCCCCGACGGTTGGACCCCAGGGAACCCTAAGCTCTGTTTGGTGCTTTGAATCCTTTGCGATGGCAAATATGGCGATCATCTCTGACCGATCTCTAACTATCTTGTGTACGCGGTCGAGATAAACGAAAAACTCGTCATTGTCTTTTTCCGTGGCCGCCATGGTTTTCAAGACTCCAATGGGATCCATGTCTCCTGCTGACAGCACATCGTTATCAAGATTGGCAACGTGGGCCAATACTTCCGCGGCACGCCATCTGTGGCCACTGGCTCCGTTGGTTGCCAGTTTGGCTGCCAGGGCGTAACCAGATCCATCACCCAATTCCGCCAATACTCTGGCCACCTCAAGGGCCACTACCAGACGGACATGGACCTTTTTATCTGAAGAAAGCAGTGTCTCTGGACTTGGCCACAGAGACCTGAAGTCTTGTTTCATCCGAGACAGTCCGCTCTGATCTCCAAGCAGACCTAAATGATGCGCCGCCACCCACCGGTTCTTTTGCGAGGGCCCGTCCAGAGAGTGTTTCAGCTCAGGAATAGCCTCTGTGCCTTTCCTCTCGGCAAGCAAACCCAGGGCACCATGGCGATGGTAATCCAGAGTGTCCCGAATCACCTTGTAAGAATCCTGTCGCCATGTCCACGGGAAGTGATGGTCACCGGACGGTTGTTTGAATATAAAGGCGTCGTTGGCACCACAAGCATCATAGTATTTCTGAATCACGGGTGCGGCAGCGGCAGGCCCCCAACCAGGATGCACTCCATCATTGGCGGGAGAGTAAGAGTAAAACACACGCGGAGTAATGGCCGCAAAGGCATCCGTGTACTCAAAGGGAAACCTGGCCAGATCAAGGTTATACGTCGTTTTCAGCAGCGGCATAAAATACTCGGTGGCCAACAACCGCTCTTCGAGAATAACCTTGGACCGAAAAGTCGTCCAGCCGCAACTAGACACACCGACCTTCACACGATCGTCAAAAGCCTGGAGTAAAACCGTATTTTGTCCGCCGAGGGAATGGCCAATCGCGCCGATACGATCTGGATCTACGGTTGGAAGAAGTTGAAGCAAATCCACGCTGCTCATATGGTTGAAGACACCCCTGATCGGCCCCGAGTCATATCGATCGGCAGATAAGTCACAATCTCTCGCTTCGCCTATGGTGGGGTAATCGGGCACGATGACCACGAATCCCTGCATGGCCAACTCAGTTACAAAATTACTGTTGGGCCAGCCTTCAAAGGTCTGCTTGCCATACTTCGCAGTTGGGTGATGTGCGATAATGCCAGGTCGTCGTTGTGTGGGTGTGAGGCCAAGAGGTTCGTAAAGGAAGGCATGCACAACCTCACCCTCGGCAACGTCATAATGGATATGCTTTTGGGTATACCGACCTCGTTTCCGTGTTCTCGTTGTCCGGATGTTGAAGTCTGCCAGACTGGTGCGCCGGGGTCGGCCTGGCAAGTTCCCCATGGCCTTTTGCATCGCGTTGAGAGACTGTTCACGTTTGAGGGTTCGATGCGCGGCCGTTGTGATCGGCTTTCGTAAACCATTGGCGTCGGCATAGAACAGCAGACTGTCGAGAGGGAGTTCAGGTGGAATTACGATCATTTGAAAATCGTTCACCTTCTTGTCGAGCTGTTGCGTAAGACGCAGCTTCTTTATTGCGAGCCGTTCCTGTTTGGTGAAAGATGGGTGTGGAATCCCGTTGACTTCCTGGAAAAGGTCATAGGCGCCCAATTTGTCCCGTGTGGCGCGAATGATATTCACAGGAAAGAAGTTGGGCTTGTTCAAGTCGGGCTTTTGTTTCAACACACCCCAGCTGGATAAATAGTAACGAGTTCCCTTCTTCGTGTGGCTGGAACGGCAAACGTTGATTTGCCAACTGCCTGTTGCATTCGAGTGCATTGCCAACCCCGCGAAAGGAATCGCAAGTTCCCCTGTCCAATGGGTGTTCTGAATGTTTGTGGCGCCGGTCAGCCCTTTTATGTCGAACCAACGATGTTCCTTTAAGCCATGCTGAAGATAGGCGGCGTCAAACACGGCGCCCGACGCTCCGAGCATGACTCGACGAAACGTATGGCCGGGGCGGTCGAAATTCAAAAAGAGTTCAACGTTGTCCCCGTTCCAGAGTTTTCCATCACGCGTCGTTACAGTGTTTATTAACCTGCCTACGTGCGTGTCCTGGCAACGAAAGGCAACGTACAGCTGTTTGTCATCGGCTGAAATCGCAAAAGTGGTGGCGGGATCAGCCTTGACTCGCGACTCTGTTGTCGAAGCCAGGAAATCATACAGATGAGTGAATTGCGCGGTTTTCCAAACCTCATCATTCAAAATGCCATCGATGACAGGCGGCTGCCTTGTGGGGACAACGGTATATGCAGGTCGGATGCGATGAGCTGGTTCCTCGGCGTGTCCCGTTGAAAAGGCAAATAACACGCCTAGCACCAACAATCCCGAACAGCCTCTTCGCGTCTTGGTTGTCACGCCAGGTTCCTTTTGGTGTTCTCTGGAATGCAATCGCACCGTGCCGGCTCTGTCGAGTCTTGAGCCGGCTGCCCGCAGTTCACAGTCCCCATCATCGCGCCCTGGGGCGGCGCCTGCAAGTCTTGTGGCAATTCGCTCAGTCACGTCAGGCGAGTTCCAGTAATAAAAAAAACGGTTTGCTAAAAGGCTACTTGGGAGACCGTCGGCACCGCTGCTGTTGAGACAGAAAGCAGTGTCCTGGACGTTCATCCCGCTGCGAGAAAACTCGCGACAACTCAACAATACACGGCGTGTTCCTATCCGCACGCGCGTTGGTAGTGGTGCCCTATTTGAAAAAGTCTCCTGACACGAACAGTACCTGAGTGGGATAAACATCTCACTGTCGCGGTTTCAACTGGTGTTATTGGGTCACTTCGCGTCCGAGCTGAAACTTACGCTGAGGACAGGGGCCAGTGTCCGTTGAGTGTGATCGTCTCCCGGCCTTCAGGCGAGGCACCTCCACCACACCCAACGATTCCAACCAACGGCATCAACTCTCGCATCACATCTTCCCAGGCTCGGACACGGTTCCCGAGTCTCCGTACGCCGGTCCCAGCGTTCAACCTTCCGGATTGGAACCACTGGGTGGTCCTCGCGTCGGCCTGCGGAAATCCATGGGCTTCGTCCGCCGTTTTGCCATCGCACCGCCGCGTTGATACGCTGGCATGGTTCCGTTACCGATCCCCTGGCCGTGTGGAGGTCCCCACCGTGCAGCGTGTGACCGCTTTCTGCTGCCTCGTGCTGGCCGCCGCCCGGAAGTCCCAGTCTTCAGGCGGGCAAGCGTGAGTGACAGCCCGAACGACAAAGTCAACCTCGCCGAGAAACTCCAGCAGTTCACTGAACATTGGAGCCCTCGTATCGTTGGCGAGCTGAACGGCCAACACGTCAAGCTCGCCAAGCTTGAAGGCGAGTTCGTCTGGCACCATCACGAGCAAGAGGACGAGCTCTTCCTGGTCCTCCACGGCCAATTGTCGATACATCTACGTGACCGGATCGTCGAACTCGACGAGGGCGAGTTCTTCATCGTTCCTCGGGGCGTAGAACACAAGCCCGTCACCGAAACCGAGACTCACGTGCTGCTCCTCGAGCCAACCTCAACCCTCAACACTGGCAACGTTCGGAATGATCGAACAGTTGATGCGCCGAGGCGGCTGTAGTGAGACTGGGGATTGTCGGCTGCTTTCTGCAGGGGCAGAAGCCGATCCGGGTGATCATCTCATTTCCACTGGGACAACGGGTGAGGGCAAGGCCACTTCGAAATCGCCGGCAGCATCCGACGGTTTGCGCATGCTGGGGTGGATGAGCCGGGATGTCGACAACTGTCGTGTCAACAAGCAGTGTTGCGGGGCGTCGTGTGGAGTCCCGATGGCTCGAAAGTGGCCAGCGGAATCTTGGACAAGTCGGTCCGTATTTGGGACACCTCCAATGGTCGTAATCTCCGTGTGCTCAAGGGGCACACGCATTACGTGATCGGCGTCGACTGGAGCCCTGACGGAAAAGTGTTGGCGAGCGGGAGCGACGATCACTTTATCAAGTTGTGGGACATGTCCCTTCGCGACCGGGATCAAAAGTGAAGCTGGTGTCATCATCGAGACTGGTGGCACCCGCTCCACTCGGAACCGCTTCCACACTGAATGTGGGCGATGGCTCGGACACGTCATCTTCAGAGACGACACGGTGCGTCAATTAAGTCGCAATTCCTTGAGTGATCCTTCTTTGACTGCTGCGGCCCGCCACTTCGGGCTCCGCGACACACAAGGCTACCCGCCACCCAAAAACCGCATCAAGTGTACTCACATTGCCGCGGCGTCTTGTTCCCCGTCTAAGTCGGTGCGGTTTAGCCAGTACCGTAAAGTGGAGCAATCACCTCACCCTTGTTCAACTGGTGAGGTCGGCGAAGGCGATCGACAACCTGGCTCGAGGGATCGAGGCCCAGCGCCGAATAGATGGTTGCGCCCATGTCGGCGGGATAATAGGCCCGCGTCACTGGATCCGATGCCATCTTGTCGCTGGCTCCAATCACCTGGCCGCCCTGGATGCCACCGCCGATGAACACGGCCGAGAACACGCGAGACCAGTGATCCCGACCGGCGTCCTTGTTGATCTTGGGTGTCCGTCCAAACTCCCCGGTCACCACGATCAGAGTCTCATCAAGCAGCCCTCGATCGCTGAGATCGGTCACCAGTGACGACAGCCCCTTCTCGAACGGCGGCAACAAATCCGATTCAAGCCGATTGAAGTTGTTTGCGTGCGTGTCCCACGTGTTCATGTGCCCCACGTTGACCTGGACAATCGGCATCTCGGACTCCACCAGCCTCCGCGCCAGGAGCATCGACTGCCCGAACATGTGCCGCCCATAACGATCGCGGGTCTCATCAGGTTCACGGGCAATGTCGAACGAATCCCTCAGGACACCATCGACCAGAATGTTGTGAGCCTGTTGCATCCGTCGAGACAGGTCGCTGACCTGCTGACTGCCGGCGAGCGTCTCACGTTGTGCGTCGATGCTCTGCAGCAAGCGGCGGCGCTCGGTGACTCGCCCCACGCTCAACCCGGGCCGAAACTTCAGTTCATCGACATGAAAGTTCTTGCTGTTGGGGTCCTTGATCACGTGCCACGGGTCATAGTCAGCTCCCAGAAATCCGGCCGTTTGACCACAGAAACCGTACCCGTTGTTCAGGTATGTCGGCAACATGATCCCCTGGGGCCGTCCCTCGTCATTCGGCCTCAGGTACTGCAATCCGGCAGAGAAGCATGGCCAGTCGTTGCGGCTGGCCATGTGAGTGGCTCCGGGTGGCTCCTTGTTGATCCCGGTCAACATTCGGTGCGTGCCCAGTTCGTGAGAAGGGAGCGAGTGACGCATCGAACGAACGATGGCGTACTTGTCGGCCAACCTGGCCATCCCGGGCATGTGTGGACCGATCTCCACGCCGGGAACATTGGTTGCCACGGGACGGAATTCGCCACGCGTCGATGAGGGACCTTCGGGTTTCAAGTCCCACATGTCTTGGTGAGCCGGAGCCCCGGTCAGGAACACCAGAACTACAGAGCGAACCCGACCACGAGACAGCCTGGGTGCTGCGGAAGACCGACCCGCAAGCACGTCAGCCAGTCCCAGTCCCAGGAAGCCCGAAAACCCTACCTGCAGCGTTGTCCGCCGAGTCAGATCCCCGAAGCCATGTTCCGTTCGATTGTCCTGCATTTGAGATCTCCCTTCCAAGTCAACCCGACAGGCCGCGACGACATCCTACCAGAATTGCCGTAACGGCACGTCATCGCGTGCCACCCAACCTATTGGTGAAATGGCGAGCGATGCGGCGTTTCCCCGTTGCATTGCGACTCCTCGAAGTCACGAACACTGCGGACATGCCAATCAAGTATCAGTTCCCGAGCCGTCGGACCTGACGCGAGAGAGTGAAGGACGGCCGAGTGCGAAGATGGTCAGGGGTTAGTGGTCTTCCGGTCAAAAAAGACGCTTAGACCCGAGTCAGGGCCCCGGTAATCCCAGCGAACGAATCGGTCTCGACGCCGAGTTTTTGCAGTACGCTGACAAAAAGCTGTGCCAGGGGAAGTTCCTCCGCTCCTATTTTGCTTCGCCATCCCGCATCGGTAACGATTCCGGCACCAGCCTGATTGTCTTCATTGCCCTTGCCAAACTTAAGATAGCGACCATTTGTGAAGCCGAGATTTTTCCCACCAGCAGAAATGATCGGATAATTGCGAGAGAGGTGAAAACTACTAGAAGCGGAACCATGCATGGCAAACGTGTTGTCGAGCATGTTGCCTCGGCCGGTTGGCTCCGGGGTGTCACGTAATTTCTGTACGAATCGACCAAATTCTTCGGCCTGGTATCGATTGTAGCTGCCGAGGTTTTTCCAGCCGTCTGGCTTCTTGACAGCATGCGTCAGGCCATGAGCTCCACCCAGGCCAACCGCCCTGGATAGAAGGTCGTGAGGGCCTTCTCCATTTTCTCGTCCCAACTGAAATGTTGCCACACGCGTTGAATCACTGAGGAAGGACAGGTAGATCAATTCATACATGGTTTGGAAGTAAAGACGAGCTTCTTTTGGATCTGCATCCAATCGTAAGTTGCGGGTATCGAACGCTGGCACAGGCGTATCAATCCACCTTTGAGCCTTCGCCAATTTCACCTCGGTATCACGAACTGCCTGAAGATACTGTTGCAGGGTCTGCTGGTCTCGCTGGGAGAGCTTTTTCCCTAACGATCGCGTATTGGCAACAAGCAGGTCCAGGGCGCTCTTGCTTCTTGCCAGTTTTGCGGCAGAATCCTTGCTGCTGGCTACAAAAAGCATATCGAAAATCTGTTTTGGTTTGTTCATCGCGGGGATGGGGCGTCCTTCACGAGTAAAGGACTGGGTTTGCGCACCACGAGGGCCACCGATGCCACCGTTGGTAGACATCACCAGGGACGCGTGGCGAGTGAAAACTCCCACGTGTTCCGCATAGACCTGGTCAACAGAAATCGAATTGGTGTACGCCCCGTGGCCTCCCGTAGCTGCACCTGTCAGGTACTGATCGGCATTGGAATGTCCATGGACGTTTCTGACAGCCGGGTGCGACAGCCCTGAGTAAATGGTGATTTCATTGCGTAACGGCTCGAGAACGTCGAGCACCTTCGTTAGTTGAAAATCTTTCTCGCCGCCCCGTGGAAACCAGCTCCAGTCCTTCCAGGCCGGATCTGTCTTGAGCGGTAAGCCAACACCATCAGGATGGTAGACACTGACAAAACGTTTCGGTGAATCGTTGGGACCAGAAGTGTCCGCAGCAAATGTTTCCAACCATGGCAATGCCAGGGCCACGCCTGTGCCATGAAGAAAGGTCCTGCGAGTCAGTGATACTGGTTTGTTCATCATTATCTGTTCCCGACTCTTATTTAGAGTTGAAAATGGTGCTCTGGGTGATCAAGTGGACCAGGTCGCCCAGGCGATCGCCCTTGTTCCTGAAAACCACAGCCAGGTTGTCAATATCGGCATTATCACTAAAAGATAATGATCGACCCAAAGAATAAGTGGTCAGTTTATCAACGAGGGCCCGGATAAATTGATCTTGCCTATTCATGAGCAGGTAACGTTGTAAGCCCCTCATGCCAGCCAGCTTCTCTTTATTGAACAGTTCTGAAGTGGCATCCACGGGCTTGTGCTTGTTCGTCGTACGAAAGGCCCCCAGGGCATCGTAATTCTCGAAGGCGATTCCCCAGGGATCGATTTTTGCATGACACGATATGCAGGCAGGTTTGTTCCGATGATCTGCAATCCGCTCTTTGAGGGTCAATTTCAGGATGTCCGGGTCCGTCAGGTCGACTTCCGGGACATTGGGCGGCGGTGGTGGCGGTGGATCCTGAAGGATACGTTCCAGCATCCAGATGCCCCGTTTGAGAGGATGAGAATCTTTGCCATCGGAGTTCATCGTCAAAATTGCAGCGCCCGTCAGGATACCGCCTCGATTCGCCTGTGGTTCAATCGGAACATGGCGGAAATGGGGGCCATGCACACCGGCAATGCGATAGTGCCCTGCCAGGCGTTCGTTGACTACAGCGTAATCGGAATGGATGAAATCCAAGACACTGCTGTTTCGCTTGAGGACGTCCTCAAAGAAAGCGACAGGCTCTTCCTGCATGGAGTTCAGTAATGAGCTGTCAGTGACGTGCACCACATTCTTCAGGCCATCGGTGCCGAGCCATTGCTGAACGAAATGCTCCGAAAAGCGTCGTGATCGTCGGTCTGCCAGCATGCGCGTAACCTGAGCAGCCAGGACGCCCGTTTCTCGGAGTGTTCCATTCCGTGCAAGGTTAAGCAGTTCCTCATCGGGAAGACTTGACCAAAGAAAAAATGAAAGACGGCTGGCCAGTTCGAGGTCGCTGATCGTCTGCCGACGTTTCGCGTTTGTGGCGGGCACTGTTTGAGTCAGGTAGAGAAAGTCCGGAGCAGCCAGAACCGTTGCCAAAACCTCCTGTATGGCCTCTTCGAAGAACGGAAAGGCTGGACGGTACTCGTCAAACAGGCCCATGTACTGATCGAGTTCTCGAGGTGTGACGGGGCGACGCCAGGCGCGTGACATGAATCCGTTTAGCACCTCGCGGGCATAGGTCTTCTCATCGCTCTTGTTCTTGCTCTCGATAAAAATGTCACGATGGGTTTGCGGAGGCCACTGAGCATAAAAGGGTGCGCTGATTTCGATATGATCGATGAGAACCTGAAGGGGTTCTTCTCCGCGACTTGAATTGGAAACGTTACGAATGGAGAGGAACTCATCCCGCCGCGGGAATTTTGTTGCCAGTTTGCGGAAGGGGTTTCGCTGTATGTCACCCAGTGGTATATGGAAATCGATAAATTGTGGCTTGTCCGCAGGTGCGGTAACAAGGATGTCATGTTGACTGATTACTTGCGAGAAATTGGCGTTGTTACTGGTATGGGCACTGAAAATCAAACGTAGGCTGGCGTATTCATCGGCCTTCATCGTAGATCGCCCGGCCCGGATGCGAACACGCATGATCCCTTCATCGGGAAGGAAGCGGTCGAGATTGAATTTCAACTCATTGGAACGTGGGAGAGCGAGGACAACCGCAGAAACCGCTGGTGTTTGGCCCGCGATCGCATTTGGCGTGGGGTTCGACGTGCCGCTGGAGAAATGAAGTCCCTGGCCAGTGTCCTGATCCAAAAGATGCTGCCGTTTCCTGTTGTTACGATAGTTGTCATCGCTCGTGTTAAAAATCTTTGGTGTCTTTCCCGACGTAGCCTTGGTCAACTCTTCCTGCATCGAGATCACGTAAGTAACGCCTTGAGGGCGCTCGCCCCGCACTGTGGCCCGTTGGAGAGATCTCAGGCCAATCTCGCGATAGGTTACGAACTGCATCGCCGACATCTGTAACAATTCAGAACGGTTTTCAAATCCCTCCTCGGATACGGCTTCCGGAGGCAGGCGGTCGACGAGGTCATAGGGTAAGCCAAGTAGGTCCTGCAGCGCGTAGTTGTATTCGTACCGCGTCATTCGACGAAAGGACGAGTACTGCCTGTTGTTGCGGCGTACGAGGTACGCCTTACCGATCTCGGCCCCAAGCCAATCGACAATGCTGCCGCGATCCGCATCGGACAGTACAAAATCGGGTTCGTCCGCGGGAGGCATCTCTGAGTTGCCCAGGACATTGTAGATCTCGCGCCATCGCTCAACGTCTGGGCCCGTCAGCAGGTTAGGATTTAAAATGTCAACTCGTAGCCGTCCCTCGGATTTCAGGGGGCCATGGCAGGCCTGGCAGCTTCTTTTCAGGATGGGTCCGATCGATGTCTCAAAGGGTCGGAGACTCGCCTTGGGAATGCGCTGGCTGGCGTGCGGGACTGCGGCGCTCGCCTTCAGGAATCTGGAATTGATGCGGCCCTGGTCCCGGGCCTCCTGCAGGGCCGCTGGGTCGGCACCATCCTCGGCGGCCAGCAGCGTGCAGGCGCTGGTGATGACCAACAAGATAGAATGTCTCAAAATAATCATGAGGCTCCTGTTCTTGTTCGTCAGCGTCAAAGCGAGGTGCGCCCGATGATACATGGTGAGGTTGAAGGGAGGGAGAATTGGGGTCGTCTCCTGGACGCCAGTGCTTCGGTAGGGGGGGCTTGGGACAATTCGTTTTCAAATTGTGGCCGGTAATATGGCCGCACGTCATTATAGCGGCAGGAAGGTGTTGCACCTAGAGTTACTGGCAGCGGACGATGGAAGCAGCAGCTCAAGGAGCTCGAAGTGGACCAGGATCAGTAAGGTCTGCGACGTCAGAACGATCCGGAAATGGGAAAGCAGTTGCCTGCAGGCAGTCGCCCAGAGAGAGCAGAAGAAATCGCAAGTCGTGATCAACGCTCGGGAGCTTCTATCGAGAAGCGGCGAGTGTCCCGAACCCTTGTGGGTGTGCCTGAAAACACCCTGGTAGCGGAGGAAGAAATCGAACTTGTGCTCGTTTTCTCGGGAAAGAGCTAGAGTCTCGCCGACGCTGGGGGACAAACTGGGGATAAGTTCGGCCAGAGAGAGGCGATGACGAGCGGCTGGGGTACGGAAAACCTTGGGGACCCCTAAAGGGCTTGCGAAGGCCCTTTACTTCAGCTCCTTAATGAAGATATTGGCAAAATGACCACCGGGCAATAGTACGATGGAACCAGGTTTCAGCGGCGCCTGTTCCTTGACTGTCTTCTTTGAGACCACCTTGCCGTTGATCGTGATGAGTACCAGGCCAGGTGTTCGGGTAACCTCCAAACGGTTCCAACGATCTGTTGAGTGAGCCAATTCCCCAAGCGGCCCGATCCCTGGCAACTCAAAAGGAACCCACTTGGCCTGGCTGCGCCAATCGGCGAACAATGAGTAGCTGGCAAAATGTGTTTTAGAAAACAACTTAGTATCAGTCCCGCCAGTTAGTCGCCAATCATTGGATTTCCAGCTATCACCGGCCCATCCGGAAAGATCGACCCCTGTGTAAAGGCTGTAGAACCCTTCGTCTTTCTTTGCTATTTCTTCAGGTTTTGGGTTGGTGCCAGGAAGTTCCTTGATCTTCAAGTTGCGGAACTGGACTGGTGAGCCCTCGGACTCAAGGCAAATGTAACCTTTGCGAGGTTTGGCTGCCGTACCACGTGTTACCACCTTGCCATTTACCGCAAGCGATATCTCGCCATCATCGCAGACAACGCGATAGTGATTCCATTCTGGAGAAGGCTTGCTACGGTGTTCCGTGGGGAAGGCACGCGAGCCACCCCGTCCGTTGATGGGCGTCATTGTCGCGCCATGGATCGGGAAGATGTCACCGTGCGTTGTGTAGCCACGCGTGTTTCCGTAGGCGTTTTCGAGCACCTGCACCTCAACACCTCGGTGAAAAGGCTGGCCCTTGGCCGGGTAGGCATCAGCCCAGACAAAAATACCGGCATTGCCACGCGGCTTCAAATGCCGCCACTCCAACTCGAGGATGAAATTTTCATACATCTTCAACGTCCGCAACTCCCCGATGGGCTTGCCGGTACAGTGAATCATCCCGTCCTTCACCGACCACGTATTCGGCGCGCAGTTAATATTACGCCAACCGTCGAGGTTCTGACCGTTGAAGATGGTCCTGAATCCATCTTCGGAAAAGCCAAGGTTGGTAAGGAGCAATAGTGGAATCAGGGTCAGGAGAAATAGGGTTTTATTCATAACACAACGCCACAGGCTCACAGGTCCTGCGTTTTCCTGTATGCGTAGAGGTCGGGGCGGTGGAATTGAAATCGTGAAGTCACGCAGATCCGGGTGATTCTCTCATATCCACTGGTACAATGGGAGGGGGTCAGGTCAACCGGGAATCCAGTACGTTCCTGATGGACGTGAATGATCAGGGCGAACGACTTGATTTCCACAGCCTCCGACACACTTGTGGTGCTTGGATGGCATTCGCCGGAGAACACCCGTAGACGATCCAGACTGTCCTGAGGCATTCGTCCATAACGCTCACAATGGACACCTACGGCCACCTCTTTCCCGGTCAGGTGGCAGCCGCTGTCAACAACCTGCTCGCCACCATGGCCGGCCCCACGACAACTCTGGTCACGACGGGTCCTGAAGCAATTCCGTCCGTCACGTCTTCAACTGTGCAGCGCCAGATGCAGCGCGCAGGGGACGAAACCCTGCCAAAGCGTGCGAGTCGTTGCGACGAACCAGATCCCAACCGAGCGCAAACGAAGCCGCCCAAGTCACGGCCAGTTGCGGACTTGAGCGGTGTGGTGCGGCCTGATGCGACTGCAGGCACAAGTAGCGGAGGAGGGACTCGAACAACCCCACGAACCCTGCGGTTTGGAGGTGGTTTCGGAGACCCCCGGTGCAACTTCCGACGTAAATCTGTTGATCGTCGAGTCGATTGTCGACTGACCTTACCCCCTCCCGTTGTACCAGTGGAAATGAGAGAATCACCCGGATCTGCGTGATCCGAAAAGGAGATTCTCAAGAAGTCCAGAAGACGTCACAGCGTGGACCAGATCATCGGCAAGCTGCGTCAGGCGGATGTGGAACTGGGCCAGGGCAAAGACCGTCGAGGAAACCTGCCGGGCCCTGGAGATCACCGTGTAGACCTACTACCGCTGGCGTCAGAAGTACGGCGGCATGCAGCCGGCGATGGCCAAGCAGTTGAAGGCGTTGCAGAAGGAGAACTCTCGCCTGAAGAAGGTGGTTGT
>Ga0115002_10003648_pt1 | contig 19100 bp, 21 predicted proteins | sample ArcticOcean_MG_C_8_FD_89576 | JGI IMG/M metagenome (GOLD analysis project Ga0115002, IMG submission 89576) | Marine microbial communities from western Arctic Ocean - ArcticOcean_MG_CB11_86 | ecosystem: Environmental > Aquatic > Marine > Oceanic | place: Arctic Ocean: Canada Basin | collected... | reverse complement strand
TCTTCTGAAGTGTAAGTGTAATTTCCTGCCCAATTTTTAAGACCAGATATTTTACCAGACTTTACTTCACAAGACAATAGATTAGGAATAAAAGCAGAAGCAACTGTAGTGTTTGCAAGTTTAGAAATAAATTCTTTTCGCTTCATTATGAATATTTTTTAATTACCTAAATATAAATATTTGATTTATATTTATAAATAATTAAGTTTTTATTCTCCATATACAGAAATAACTAAAGTTCTTTTTTTAGCGTTATTTCTATGCTCACATAAATATATTCCTTGCCAAATTCCCATTAAATATTTGCCATTTTTTAAGGGGAATGAAACTGAACTCCCTAGAATACTACTTTTAATATGTGAAGTCATATCGTCCGGACCCTCAAGTACATGCTTAAAATGATTATCATCTTCACAAACTATTTTATTAAAATGATTTTCAAAATCTTCCCTAACTGTAGGATCAGCATTTTCATTAATTGTCAAGCTAGCTGAAGTGTGTTTTATGAAAACATGAACAATCCCAGTTATTTTTGGTAATATTTTAAATATCTCATCTGATATAATATGAAATCCTCTTGAATAAGCTTTTAAAGTAATTTCTTTTTGAAAAACCATGGATTTTTAATTTATTTTATTATCGAATTTTCAATTATTGTTAAACTCCATAGGTTCTCTCAGGGTTAAATGCGTCAATAGATAATGATAGTTTTTTATTAGAAATAATTTCTGAAACTAATTTCCCTGTTGCAGGTCCTAAACTCCATCCCATCATAGAGTGTCCAGTGGCAAAAACCAAATTTGAATAAGCTGAATGTCTCCCTATAAATGGAAGTCCATCTGGAGACAATGGTCTTAGAGCAGATTTAGCCTCCTTTTTATTTTTAATTGAAATAGAAAATTTTTCATAATACTTAGACGCTGCTCTAGAGATTGCTTCCACCCTTTTTTTATTAATATTATGATTAATCCCACATATTTCCATGGTTCCAGAAAAACGAGTGAACTCTTTCATCGGAGTAACTGCAACTTTAGATTCTATCAAAATGGCGGGAATAGTTATCCTTAGATCTTTACTGGCATTTATACAATATCCTTTGCCTGCTTGAACCGGTAACAAAATTCCCAATGGTTTTATCAAATTTTCAGACCATGCTCCTGCAGATAAAATAAAATAATCTCCATCAAAAATTCCTGTATTAGTTTCAATAGATTTTATTGTTTTATTTTTCAAATTAAAGGATTGAACCGTTGAGTTTTTTAAAATTTTAACTCCATTAGAGATTAGATATCTTTCTAAACCTTTCATAAAAAGACTAGGAGTAGAATGTGAGTCACATCGATAATGAAATGCTCCTTGTATGTTCATTTTAATATTGGGTTGCAATTCTTGAACTTTTAAAGGCGAAATTAAAGAAACGTCTAGCCCTAAATCTTGAGCTATTTTCATTGTTTTCAATTCCTCTTTTTCAGCCTTAGATGTTTTAAAAGCCATTAGTAACCCATCATTTACAAGATGAAAATCAAAAATATTTGATCTATGCATTTCCTGATAAAGGGACTTACTAAGTTCGTTTATTCCTTTTATAATACTAATTGATTTTTCTACATGCCTGTTATTGCATGATTTAACAAATTTCATTCCCCAAGAAAAAAGATCTCTATTTAATCTTGGTTTAATATAAAAAGGACTAGAAGAATTAAACATCCATTTAATCCCTTTACTAATCATTCCAGGAGATGCCAATGAGACAATATGACTAGGAATTAAATATCCTGCGTTTTCAAAAGAGGCTCCCTCAGTTAAATCTTTCTTTTCAATTACTACAACTTCATGTCCTTCCAGATGTAAAAAATACGCCGATGAAAGCCCTATAATCCCTCCCCCGATAATTATTACTTTTTTTTTCATTAAGCCTAAATAACTTGAAATCCCATTGAATAGGAATCCTTCGGGTCTATAATAATTGCATTATACCCAATAATATTAGCTGTTCCTTCGATACTTGGTATTATTCCAACATAAGGGCCTAATTTAATAATTTTTTCAATCCGACCTTTAAAAGTAGAGCCTATAATGCTTTCATGTAATAATGATTCTCCTAAACGTAATCTTCCTTTTGTAAACCATTGCGCCATTCTTGCAGATGTTCCGGTTCCACATGGAGAGCGATCAATAGCATTCTCTCCATAAAAAACTGCATTAATCTCTGTTCCTTTTTCTTTATTTGGAATACCTGTCCATAGAATATGGCTACAACTGTTTATTTTTGAATTCTCTGGATGTTCAAGTTTATTAAAAGAATTTATTTTTTTACGTAGAACTCTGCTCCATTCAATAAGTTTTGCTGCAGAATAAGTTTCAATTCCTTTAAAATTATCTTGAATGTCAATTATTCCATAAAAATTCCCACCATAAGCAACGTCAATTTTCAAAACCCCTAAATCAGGACAACTTACTTCAAGGTCTTTAATTGCTAGATATGATGGTACATTTTTAAATTTTACAGAAGTGACTTTAGATTTTTCTTTTTTGTAGCTAACAATTATTAACCCAGCGGGAGTTTCTACTCTAAGTTGACCGCTTACTTTTGGTGAGACTAAATTTTCTTCTATTAAAACAGTTACCGTTCCAATAAGACCATGGCCACACATTGGAAGACATCCGCTTGTCTCAATAAATATAACCCCTACGTCATTAGATAAATCACAAGGTTTATAGAAAATACTTCCGCTCATCATATCATGACCTCTAGGTTCAAACATCAATCCTTTTCTTATCCAATCAAAATCCTTTAAAAAATGAGTTCTTTTTTCCATCATATTACTTCCGTTTAATTTAGGTGCTGGAGAAGTAATTACTCTAACAGGATTTCCTGCTGTATGAGCATCAATACATTTAAAAATTGTGCGTTTAATCAATTATAAAGGTTTTGAATTAAATTTATTATTTATCATTCTGGTTAATTCTAGTGGATTAGAATCTTTAAGAGCGTCTGGCAAGATTTCTTGAGTACAATCTTGAAATGATATTGATCGTAACCATCGATATATAGAATCTGGTCCAACTGAAGTAAACCGATTATCTGTTGAAACTGGAAAAGGCCCTCCATGAATAATCCCATGAACACCTGCATCTATTTGTGCTTTTAAATTATATTCAAAAGACTTTAAATCTAATTCTCCTGATTTTTTAAATTGTGTTGTTATCGCAGGCATAACTCCACTCCATTTAATTTTTTTAAAACTTTTCATGTTAAAAATAAGTTAAAGGATTTTTAATTAATTCTATATTAAAAGTAAATATATAGAATATATCCAGTTGTTAGATTGTCAAAAAGTAAAACTATTTAATATTATTTATTTTTATATATTTTAATTTTTGTCTTTTTTTAACATTTTTTGATCATTTATATTTTTTTAATGATGTTTTGTGTTTTTAAAAAATGGAAAGCAATAAAGAGTTATGATCAATAATTTATTTTTTGGATATCTGAGAATTCAATATAGCTTGATAATACTAGCGCTATTATCTTTATATTTAATCTATTTTATAATTAATGGTTATTTAGAAGTAGTAGTATTTAATCTAATTAATGAATTTTTTATTGATAAAGAAAACATGCTTTTTTACATATATATATTTTCCATCTCTAATAAGCTGTCTATTTAAGCCCAAATAGTGAAGAGATCTTCAAGGCGGAATTTCTAACAACTACAACCCTCACAACTACAATTGTTGCAAGAACATTGTGAACAATTAGATCCCAAACAAGAACTACAAGTACATTTTTTCATAATTACAATAACTAATACAAGAAAAATATTTTTTTATCTAATGATATTCCACCAATTCTTTCATAAAACTTAATAGCCCTTTTATTAAATGATGGGGTTTGCCATTGAATGTATTTACACTCTAAAAAATTTAATTCTTTTTGTAGCCTTCTTATCATTTTTTCGCCAAAACTATTACCTCTTATACTTTCTTCAAGATATAAGCAATCCATATACAAATAATTAGAGGCTCCCCATGTCGAAAATTGTCTCATATAAGACATGTAACCTAAAAGTCTACCCTTATTTTCCAAAACCAAACAATATAGTTTAGGGTTTTGGTCAAATAATTCTTTTAGTAATTGTTTTGATTTTCCTTTTTTTGAATACTCAAATCTTTCAAAAAGAGCATGAGTTGCACATAAATCAACTAGCTGATCTATGTCTTTAGGCTCAATAAATCTTATATTAATATTGTCCATGTTATTAGTGTTAAAATTAATTTTTTGTGAAATTCTAAATCTACAATAAATAAACAAGGAAAGGTTTATAGTTTGATTTGTGTTTAAAATTTTACACTTTAACCTTTAATTTTTTTATTACTAGATTTGAAATAATTCTAAACAATTAAAATGGATATTTCAACATTAGACCTAGTAGTTTTTACCCTATATGGGGTACTTATTTTAGGCATTGGATTGTATGTTTCAAGGGAAAAAAAAGGTGAAACAAAAAGTGCAGAAGATTATTTTTTAGCAGGAAAATCTCTCCCTTGGTGGGCAATTGGAGCGTCACTAATAGCCGCTAATATCTCAGCAGAGCAATTTATTGGGATGTCTGGATCCGGCTTTGCATTAGGCTTAGCTATTGCTTCTTATGAATGGATGGCGGCAATTACTTTACTGGTTGTTGGAAAATTCTTCTTGCCTATTTTTATTGAAAAAGGACTATATACGATACCGGAATTTATTGAAAAGAGATTCAGTACAAATCTTAAAACAATTTTGGCTGTTTTTTGGATTGCACTATTTGTGTTTGTTAATTTAACAACAGTGCTATACTTAGGGGGAAAGGCTTTAGATACTGTTATTGGTAATGGAGATGGTTCAATTCTTTTAATTAGCATTATTGGTCTTGGATTATTTGCTGCCGCATATTCCCTTTGGGGCGGATTAGCTGCGGTCGCATGGACAGATGTTGTGCAAGTAGTGCTTCTAATCTTTGGAGGTTTATTAATGACTTATTTTGCTTTGACTAATGTTACAGATTCTGGAAGCTTTATCGAAGGACTTAAGTATGTTTATAATATAGTTCCAGAGCGCTTTTCTATGATACTTTCTAAAGGGGAAATTATTACCCCCAATGGGAGAGATGCTTGGAATGACCTGCCTGGACTTGCAGTTTTAGTTGGCGGAATGTGGGTTGCTAATTTATATTATTGGGGCTTTAATCAATATATTATTCAACGAACTCTTGCTGCAAAAAGTTTACGTGAAGGTCAAAAAGGAATTGCTTTTGCAGCATTTTTAAAACTTATTATTCCTATCATCGTTGTTCTACCAGGTATAATAGCATATGTTATGAATCTAGATGAAGCAGGAATGCTTACAAAAGAATCCATAGATCAAGGTTTTATTGGCGCTGGAGGAAATATAGCTAATGATAATGCCGCCCCTTGGCTTATTAAGAATTTTATACCATCTGGAATTAAAGGATTAATTTTAGCTGCATTATCAGCTGCTATTGTTTCTTCATTAGCTTCTATGATAAATTCAACTTCTACAATTTTTACCATGGATATTTATAAATCGATTTTTAATAAAAATGCAGATGATAAAAAAATGGTAAGCGTTGGGCGCTTAACTGGTTTGGTTTCGCTTATAATCGCTATGTTAATAGCTCCTCAATTAGGAAGTCTTGGACAAGTATTTCAATTTATTCAAGAATACACAGGAGTAGTTAGTCCTGGAATATTAGGTGTTTTCCTAATGGGCTTATTTTATAAAAAAGCAACAAATAATGCTGCAATCTGGGGAGTAATATCCTCTATTCCAATTGCTATGTATTTTAAAGTTGGACCTAATGCCTGGTCTAATTCCTCTCTATTTATGGATATTCCATTCATGCATCAAATGATGATAACTTGTGTTGGAACTATATTGATAATTGTAGGCATAAGTTATTTAGAGGGAAATAAAGAAGACCCTAAAGGTATTATCCTTAGTAAGAGTCTTTTTGCTACATCCCCAACATTTAATATATCTGCTATCTCAATAATGCTTATAACTGCATTTTTATATGCAATGTTTTGGTAGTAAAAAATATAATTTATCTATTATAAAAAAGTTAATTTATTTGATAATAAATCATTTTGTATATTTAAAAAAAATTAAAAAATTATGAAAGCTCACACTGCCTCAATACTAAACTCCTTAATTTTAATTTTAATTAGTTTATGGGGATATCTAACTTCTGAAAGTCCATCACCAACAGCTCTAATTCCTCTATTTTTTGGGATTGCTTTACTATTATGTTATAGAGGGGTAAAAAATGAAAATAAAATAATTTCACATATTGCCGTTGTTTTAACTTTAATTGTTTTTCTTGCTTTGTTTATGCCTTTAAATGGAGCTATAGAAAGAGGTGACTCTGAAGCAAGAAATAGAATTATAATTATGCTTTTAGCAACAGGAAGTTCTATGATATACTTTATTAAAAGTTTTATTACTGCTCGAAAAAAAAGATCATGAAAATTTTTTTTTAAAAAGAGGTGTCATTATTCTCTAATTCAAGTTCTTCAATCCAAATATTCCTATATAAGACCTCATGACCTTCTGACTGCAATTTTATTCCACCTGGCGAAGGAGTAATTCCATAGCCATTATTATTTCCTCCATCTAAACCTGAAAATGGACCTCCCCAAACTTTTTTAATTTTAACATTATCATGTATCATTTTACCATTAAAATAAATTGAAACAATTGGTTGTTCAATAATTTTATCATTTTTAAAACGAGCAGCTCTAAATTTTATATCGTAAGAATTCCATTTTCCTAATCCATTGTATAAACTATATGGAGATTCCTTTTCATTTATTATTGCCCCTATACCGTGTTTTGTTGAATCACCATCTTTAATTTGAATTTCATATCTATTTTGAAGATAAACCCCGCTGTTTCCATCCTTATTTTTAATAAAAAATTCTATATGAAGCCTAAAGTCATTATATTTTTTCTTTGTTACAATATCAGCTGCTCCGTATTTACCATTTTTTGCATTAAGATCAAAAGCATTAAGAACTTTTTCTTTTCCTAATGGATCCTGTTCAATCTTCCATTTAATAGGCAATTTAGCGCTTAGTCTTGGCCCTTCCCAATAAGTCCATTTGTCGTGCAACATTTTTTCAGTTCCATCAAATATTAATTCACCTTCTTTGGGAACCTCTATGCCAAATCCAGATTTATTTTGAGAGTTTTGAGGATATAGTTTATTTAAAAATATAAAGGCAATTAATGATATAAAGGAAATTTTAAGCTTAAAGTCATTCATGATTAAAAATTTTAAGTCAGTAAATCTGATTCAAAAAAATTGACTAACACTAAAATATAAAAACAATTACTATCAACTGTATTTATAAATTATTTTTAATTTTGTTTAATGAGCCAAACTAACAAAATAATAGTTTTATACGATGCTTATTGTGTTTTATGCAATAAATCAATTATTTGGATAATTAAAAATGACGTAAATAATTTTTTTTCCTTTGCTCATTATAAAGGAAATTTTTCAAAGATTAATTATCCTGAATTAACTAAAATAGATACTATTTCAATTATTACCAAAAAAGGAGATTATTTACAAAAAAGTGAAGCGGTCCTATACATACTAGATGTAATTAACAAATTAACCTTTATTCAGAAAATAATCAAAGTTATTCCCGTTAAGACAAGAGATTTAATCTATGATAAAATTGCTAAAAATAGATATTCATTGTTTGGGAAATATTCAACTTGTGAAATTCCAAAACCTGAATGGAAATCTAAATTCTTGTAATTCTTGTAATTCTTATTTAGATTTAATAAAAATAACTTGTGTGTTTAAAAATTTTTATTTTTATTTGTACTAAATCTAAATAAGGATTGTGAAGACATTTTTTTTAAGACTCTTTTTTTTAATTTCTATAAATTTATTCGGCCAAGAAAATGAAAAATCGCCTTTTCTTGATTCAATTTCAAATATTTATTCTATTAATGGATCCCAAAGAATAAAAAATAATCTTGAGAGAATTGATCAAGGAATAACAATTGGAGGTTATGGTGAAATAACCTATAATCAACCTAAATCTAAAAATGGAGAATTAGATGTACAACGTTTGGTTCTGCTTTTTGGATATAAATTTGATGATCGAGTACAATTTATAACTGAAATAGAATTTGAACATGTTAAAGAAGTCTATGTTGAGCAAGCTTTTGTAAATTATTCTATCTCAAGAAATTTGAATATCAAAGGAGGATTAATGTTAATTCCTATGGGCATTACTAATGAATATCATGAACCCACTACTTTTAATGGAGTAGAGAGACCCAGTATGGATGGTAAAATAATTCCTACTACTTGGAGAGAAATTGGATTAGGAGCCTCTGGAAGAATAGATGATATTGGGGTCAAATATCAGGCTTATCTATTTAATGGTTTTCTTTCACATGATGGAAGTGTTGGAAAACTTAAAGGAACTGATGGTCTTAGGGGAGGAAGACAAAAAGGAGCGAAATCATCAGTTGATAAATTTAATTTAAGTGCTAAAATTGATTTTTATAATATTCCTGGTTTAAAATTAGGGTTAGCTGGATATTTTGGCCGAACTCAAGCTTCCGAAGGGTCTGAAGCCCCTATTGGAAGTGATATTGGCGTATCAATGATTGGTATTGACGGAAGATATAATCTAAGTAAATTTTCGATGAAAGCTCAATATATTAACGCTAAACTTTCCGATACAGAGCTATATAATCCGCTAACTGGAAAAGATTTGGGATCAACTTTAAATGGTTATTATTTTGAAACAAGCTATAATGTCCTTTCACTTAGTGCTCGTCAAAAACTTGATTTATTCATAAGGTATGAAGATTTTGATACTCATGCCGAAGTAAGTGGAAGTTTATCTAGAAACCCTGGTTATCACAGAAAGGAATTCACCTATGGATTCTCATATCATATTGCCCCTGGTGCAGTTTTTAAAATTGATTATCAAAACAAGAAAACTGATAATTTAAACTCTTCAATAAGTCAATTTAATATGGGATTAGGGGTTTGGTTTTAATAGATAATTATTGATTTATGAAAAAGATTTTAAAACAGAATAAAAGCTAATTTAATTTTTATATAGCCTTATTATAGGTTTAATTATAAAATATATGATTTCGTTATTTTTATTTAAAATAAGTCTAAATAAACTTGTTTTTAGTTTTTTGCAATTTTATATTTATATTGACTTTATTTAATCATGAACTATTCATTACTACTTAAAATTTTAAAATTTAAAATTTTATTCATTCTAATTATTATATCATCATCATACAGCCATGATGGTCTTTATAGAAAGCTTAAAAAACAAGTTGCTAAAGAAATTAAAAGAACTTTTAATGTTATAGACTTTTCTCTTAATGAGGTTTCATCTAAAATTTCTCCTAATAAAGTCCTTAAATCATCAAAATTATTAAAAATATATAGTAAAACTAACTTTCTTGGTTACGCAGTTATCGGAACAGCACCTAGTAAAACGAATACATTTGAATTTTTAATTTTATTCGATCAAAAATTAATTGTTAAAAAAACAAAAATTTTAATTTATAGAGAGAATTATGGAGGAGAAATTGCAAGTAAAAGATGGCTTTCCCAATTCAACTCTAAGTCTGTTTTTTCTCATTTTGTTTATAGAAAAAATATTAGTGCAATATCTGGAGCCACTATTTCTGTTAAATCAATGACGGCTTCTGTTAATTATATTTTTTCTAATTTAAGGGCTTTAAAAGAAATTTAATTAATGTTTTTCAATCAACTTATTCGTAACCTACCAATTCAAATTAAACTTTTTTTAGGGATTGCAGTAATGTCTTTATCTATTGGATATTTTACTGGCCTTACTTTTGTCCTTCAATCTGAAAGCGAAACCCCAAAAGGAATTATTGAAAATTATAATGGAAATGAATATTTGCCAGATTCTAAAATAATGAAATTCAAAAAAAGCCACAGAGAAATTTTAATTATTATCCATACTCATGTACTTTCAATTTCAATTATACTTTTGATAATTGGCAGTCTAGTTTGGAAAACTGAAATTAAAGGCTCAATGAAAGCTTTTTTAACAATTGAACCTTTTTTCTCTTTAATTGTAACTTTTGGTGGGATTTACCTAATCTGGATGGGATATGAATACTTTGCATATCTAGTTATGTTTTCAGGATCATTAATGACTATCACTTATTTGTTTTCAGTTTTTATTATTTTTAGCGCTTTATCTAAACCTCCGCAATCTAAATAGATCTCTAAAAAATGTGATAAAATTTTGAAGAAAAACTTTGTATATTTACTTTTAAGAACTTTGTTGGTTTTATAAAGTTTCAATTAAACTATAATCACAATTTATTAAATACTAAAAAATTTAATTCATGAAATTAAGCAATGAGTATAAACCCCTTCCGGATTTTCTAACTATAAAAAATAGTGACATCCATGGTTTAGGGTTACACACTATTAAGTTTATCTCTAAAGGCTCAGAGCTTGGAATATCTCATTTATATAATACTACTTTCCCTGATAATTATTTACGACTTCCTTTAGGAGGATTTATTAATCATCATGATATGCCTAATTGTATTGCTAAATCATTTGATGAGCCTGAAAAGCACATTAAACTTTATGCTTTAAATGATATTTTTTCTGGAGAAGAGCTGACGGTAAAATATATAATAAATATGCTTGAAAATCCCCGTTGGGAATTTAGCTGGGAGATTTCTCAATAATTTTTTTTAATAACTTACTTCCAAATGACTTTTAAGCTTCATTTTTTTATAACACTACTAATGATTTTAGGATTAATTATTTCATGTTCTAATTCCTCAAAGAAAACACCTGTAATAAAGAAAATCCATCATGAATCAAATAAAAAGATTGATTCTAATCTTGAAAACTCTAAAATCAAAGGATATATTAGAGCTTATTTAAATTTAAAAAATACTCTAGTTAATGATGATAAAGAAAATTCATCTAAAAACTGGCTTGAATTAGAAAACGAGTTAAATAAATTAAGCTTTAATTCCAATGAAACTCAAAAACAAAATGAATTCATGTTATTATTAAATGAGACTAAGCTTTATTTAAAGCAAATAAATATTACTTCCATTGAAAGCCAAAGAATTTCATTTGAACTTATTAGTCAAAAACTTTTACTGCTTATAAAAATAACTGGATCAGCGGTTAAATTATATGAACACTACTGTCCTATGTTTAATAAAAACAAAGGAGGAATTTGGATTAGTAGTAATAAAGAAATATTTAATCCCTTGTTTGGAAGTTCAATGCTTAAATGCGGTTATGTTAAAAGTGAAATTAATTAAAATTTTTATGCTTTTTTTATCATGTTATGTTAAGAACGCTGTGCCTAAATATTTTGTTTTTATTTGTTTCTTGTAATCAAAAGGCAAATGAAAAAATTTGTAATACTTTTTTACAATGTCTTGACGGAACTGTCTGGAAAATAACCACAGGAACTTTTGAGCAGTATAATGTTTTTCATAATAGTCCTAATGGAATTTTTATGTCTCAATATGAAATGTTTAATAAAAGTTTTTCCTGCAAGGAATTTAGTTTTTCAATAAAGGAGCTTATCCAAACCCCTCTCGAAATGAAAGGGAAATTTTTGAACGGAGATATAAGGTTTGTTTGGAATATTAATGAGCTCTACTGCTCTTATAAAGAAGATAAAAAAACAGAAAATATAACTTTTTATAAATCTTCAGTTAAGGAATTACAGGAGTCTTTAAAACTCAAAAAAGGTTGTATTTTTCCTGAGTATTTAAATTAAATTATGGGATATTTTATAAGAAACATATTGGTTTATATAATAATTTCAGTGTTAATTATTATTGCATATCAAGCTATTAGAAAGATGAATAATAAGAAATAATTTTTTCTATTTTCTAGAGTTTAATTTAGAAAGTAATCTAAGTATTTCTAAATAAAGCCAAACTAGCGTAATCATAAGTCCAAAAGCGCCATACCATTCCATGTATTTAGGAGCGCCTTTTTCAACGCCTTCTTCTATAAAATCAAAATCTAAAACAAGATTTAATGAGGCTATTATGACGACTACCAAACTAAAACCAATACTGAACATTGAGGCGTTATTAATATCCATTATGGGCATGCTTGATCCAAAAAATCCCATTATAAAGTTTATTAAGTAAATTACACCAATCCCTCCAGTTGCAGCAAAAACTCCAAGTTTAAAGTTTTCAGTAGCTTTAATTATTCCAGATTTATAAGCAAATAATAAAGCTAGTAAAATTCCTATGGTTAGTTGAATTGCTTGAGAAACAATTCCTTCATATTTGGCATTATAAATAAATGAAATTCCCCCTAAGGCTGCTCCCTCAAGAACCGCATATATCGGAATAGTAATTGGAGCCCATGTTTTTTTAAAAACTGTAATAATAGCGACTATGAAGGCAGCTATTCCGCAAAAGGCTAAAATCGCCATGTTTGGCATGCTGAACATATAATACCCTGATCCCACTAATAAAAATAACGATATTAAGGTTTTGTTAACTGTTCCACTCATTGACATTCTATCCTCTATTATAGTAGAATTTAAAGTTGAAAATGTTTTTTGAGATAAAACTGGATTGCCAGATCTAAATGAAAGATGTTTACTCATACTATTTTTTTACAAAAATAAAAAATATTAATTTAGAAGAATTAGTATTAGATAAAATTTAAATTTTATAATTATAGATTGGCTTTTTGTTTAGAAACTCAACATTATCAAGATAGTCCTAACAACTCTTCTTTACCTTTCATCTATAATTAATGCAAATCAAAAATAATACTCTATTTGTGTTTATAGGTTTTCTGTCCAGAAGTAAAATAACGATTATGAACTCTTTAAATAATGTATTCCAAAATCTTCTTGATTAATATATAATTGTATTTTTATCTATTAAGAACGTGATTTACAAATGAAAAACAATCATATATTACTTAAAATTCACCCAAAAGACAATATTCTTGTTGCATTGACAGATTTAACAAAAGGAACTATGGTTTCCTTTGAAGATGAGATTTATAATATAAAAAATGATGTTGCTGCAAAACACAAATTTGCAATGAATACTTTAAATAAGGGTCAACGAGTTTACATGTATGGAGTTTTAGTCGGCAAAGCAAAAAAAGAAATTCATAAAGGAGAGATAATTAGCACTTCAAATATTGTGCATGATACAGAAAAATATAGCGTACAAAATTTAAAAAATAAAAAACCTTGGATCCCTCCAGATCTTTCAAAATTTAAAAACAAAACATTTAATGGTTATCACAGATCAAATGGATCTGTTGGAACAGAGAATAATTGGTTGGTTATACCCTTAGTTTTTTGTCAAAATAGAAATGTTGAATTTTTAAAAGAGGCATTGTTAGAAAAATTGGGTTTTGGTAAAAAACAACACATAGGTTTAAATGTAAATGCTTTAATTGAAGGTTATAAATTAGGAGAATCATCGGAGTCGCTTTTATCAAAAAATATTTTAGATGAGCCAAAAGAAATTAGCAAAAATCAACTATTTCCAAATATTGATGGTATTCGATTTTTAACTCATGAAGGTGGTTGTGGAGGTGCAACTTCAGATTCAATAACTTTATGTAATTTATTAGCAGGCTACATAAACAATCCGAACGTAGCTGGAGCTACAGTATTAAGTCTAGGTTGTCAGCATGCCCAAGTCAGTATTTTAGAAAACTCGTTAGCTAATATCTCTTCTAAGAATTCGAAACCGGTATATATCTTAGAGCAACAGCAAAGTACTTCAGAAAAGGATTTATTAGCTGAAGCCATTAAAATGACTTTTGTCGGATTAATCGAGGCCAATAATCTTAAACGAGAACCAGCTCCTTTAAATAAATTAGTAATTGGACTAGAATGTGGAGGATCTGATGGATTTTCTGGGATATCCGCAAATCCAACTTTAGGATATGTTTCCGATTTAATAGTTGGCTTAGGGGGATCGACAGTGTTATCAGAATTTCCAGAACTAAATGGTGTAGAACAAGAGTTAATTAATAGATGTGTCGATATAAAAAAAGCAAATAAATTTGATAAAATTATGTCTACTTATAATGAAAAAGCGCGCGCTTTAGGCGCTCCGTTCTCAATGAACCCCTCACCTGGAAACATTAAAGACGGCCTAATCACAGATGCAATTAAATCTGCAGGAGCAGCTAAAAAGGGTGGGTCCTCTCCTGTTAATGATGTATTAGACTATACTGAACAGGTTGTAATTCCAGGATTAAATTTGCTCTGCACTCCAGGAAATGATGTTGAGTCAACAACTGGTTTAGCAGGCTCTGGAGCTAATCTTATTTTGTTCACTACAGGCTTAGGTACCCCCACAGGAAATCCAATTGCACCTGTTGTAAAAGTATCTACTACCACGAAATTATTTAAAAAAATGAATGACATTATTGACTTTAATACAGGAGCAATAATCGAGGGAGAAAAAACTATCAAAGAAACTGGTCAAGAACTATTGGATTTTGTTATTAAAGTTTCTAGTGGAGAAATACAGACAAAAGCAAGAAAATTAATGCAAGATGATTTCATTCCTTGGAAAAGAGGAATGTCATTATAAAAAGATTAGTTATAAGATGTCAAAATTTAGTTTAAAAAATAAAACGATTGTTTTAACAGGTGGTGCAAGCGGAATAGGTAAGGCCATTGCGTTGACTTTTGCAATACAAGAAGCTAAAGTTCATATATTAGATTTTAGTATAGAAAATGCATTAGAGACTGTTGCGGAAATTAAAGCTTTAAATGCTTTTAGCAAAGCACACAAGTGTGACGTTTCTAAGCAAAAAGATGTAAATAGAATTATAGAGGAAATTGCTAAAGACAACTCTATTGATGTTTTAATAAATAACGCTGGAATTGCACATGTTGGAACTATTGAAGATGTTAAAGAAAGTGACTTAGATCGCTTATACAATGTTAATATTAAAGGAGTTTATAATTGCATCAAGGCTTGTATTCCAAAAATGAAAAAAAATAAAGCAGGTGTTATTCTTAATTTAGCATCCGTTGCTTCTTCAGTGGGTATTTCTGATCGATTCGCCTACTCTATGACTAAAGGAGCTGTTCTAACAATGACTTTCTCTGTAGCTAAAGATTACATAGGTCAGGGCATTAGATGCAATTCTATTTCGCCCGCAAGAGTTCATACTCCTTTTGTCAATGGATTCTTAAAGGCCAATTATCCTGGGAAAGAAAATGAAATGTTTAAAAAACTATCTAAATCTCAACCAATTGGTAGAATGGCTAATCCTCAAGAAATTGCAGATTTAGCTTTATATTTATGTTCCGATGAATCTTCATTTATTACAGGAAGTGATTTTCCAATAGACGGAGGCTTTATAAAACTCAGTAATTAAAATAATGAAATTAATACGATATGGCCCTCCAGGAAAAGAAATAGCAGGATTACAGTTACAAAACAATTTAAGGATAGACGTTTCTTCTTTTGGTGAAGACTATGATGAATCGTTTTTTGAAAATGATGGGATTCTTAGGCTAGAGAAATGGTTGTCTAAAAATATTAAAAATTGTCCTCAAATAAATAATAATGAGCGCTTAGGTCCTCCTCTAGTGCGTCCTTCTAAAATTGTTTGCGTTGGCCTTAATTACGCTAAACACGCCTTAGAGAGCGGGATGGCTATCCCTAAAGAGCCTGTTTTGTTTTTTAAAGCAACTTCTTCAATTATCGGACCTAATGATGATGTAATAATTCCAAGAGGTAGTTATAAAACTGATTGGGAAGTAGAATTAGCTATTGTTATTGGCAAAAAAACATCTTATATAGATCCCGAAGAAGTTTTCAGCCACATTGCTGGATATGTTCTTCATAATGATATAAGTGAAAGATCTTTTCAATTAGAAAGAGAGGGGCAATGGGTAAAAGGAAAAAGCTGTGATACATTTGCTCCTTTAGGCCCTTTTATAGCAACTAAAGATGAGATTCCAAATCCTAATAACCTTAACCTTTGGTTAAAATTAAATGGAGAGATTATGCAAAAAAGTAATACTTCAGACTTTATTTTTGATATTCAAGAAGTTGTAAGTTATATAAGTCAATTTATGACTTTACTACCTGGTGATATAGTATCAACAGGCACTCCCTTTGGTGTTGGCCTAGGCTTCAACCCCCCTAAATATCTTAAAGAAGGTGATTTCATGGAGTTGGCAGTTGAAGGATTAGGCGTCTCATTACAAACAGTAAAATCTTTTAATAATGCTAATTGATTCACATCAACATTTTTGGAATTATAATAAAACTAGAGATGCGTGGATTAACAAAAAAATGAATGTATTAAAAAATAACTTTCTACCTGATGATTTATTAACTGAATTAAAAAATAACAATATTGAAGGCTGCCTTGCTGTTCAAGTGGACCAATCAGAGGCAGAAACAGAGTTCTTAATTCAACTTGCAAAAAAATATAGCTTTATAAAAGGTGTAATAGGTTGGCTAGATTTAAAATCAAATAATATAAAATCCAGATTAGATTATTTTTCAAAATATTCCTGTTTTAAAGGCGTTAGACATATAGTTCAGTCTGAAAGTTCAGGGTTTTTAGATCAGACTACTTTTTTAAATGGAATAGCTAAACTCCAAGAGTATAATTTAACTTATGATCTGTTAGTTTTTCCTAACCAACTTGATGAAGTAATTAGATTTGTAAAAAAATTCCCTGATCAAATTTTTATTCTTGACCATATGGCTAAGCCATTAATTAAAGATAAAATCACTCAACCTTGGAGTGATAAAATTGTTGAATTAGGTAAACTTGAAAATGTGTCTTGTAAAATTTCTGGAATGATAACTGAAGCTGATTGGCAAAATTGGACTTCAAGTGATTTCACTCCATACATAGAAACTGTTATTAATGCATTCGGAGAAGACAGGGTTCTTTATGGATCAGATTGGCCGGTTTGCCTATTAGCAGGAACTTATTCTAAAGTTAAAAAATTAATTGAAGGGTATTTCCCGACTAATAAAAACTCTAAATTTTGGGGAGAAAATGCAAAAAAAATATATAATTTAAGTGATTAAATATGGAGCTTAATCTAAAAAATAAAATCATTATTGTTACTGGAGGTTCAAAAGGAATTGGAGGAGGAATAACAAGATTACTGGCTAAAGAAGGAGCTATCCCAATAATCATTGGAAGAGATGAATTGTCAATAAAATCTATTGTTAATGAATTAGAAAATAAAAAACAAAATGTTGATTATGTATATGCTGAATTAACAAACTCAGATCAATGCAAGAAAGCTATTGCCTTTATTTATAAAAAATATAACCAAATTGATGGATTAGTCAATAATGCTGGAGTAAATGATGGAGTCAGTTTGAAAAATGGAAGTGCTAAACAATTTATTGATTCTATTAATAAAAATGTAACCCATTATTTTCTTATGGCTCAATACTCCATTTCTGCCTTAAAAAAAAGCAAAGGCAGCATTGTTAATATAGGCTCAAAGGTATCATTTACCGGACAAGGAGGCACTTCTGGATATGCTGCAGCTTGTGGAGCAAGAAATGCTCTTACTAGAGAATGGGCGTTAGAATTACTAAATGATAATATTCGCGTTAATGAAGTTGTTGTTGCTGAATGCTTCACCCCTTTGTATGAAAAATGGTTAAATACTTTTAACAGTCCCAAACAAAAATTAAATGATATTATCAATAACATACCTTTAGGTAAAAGGATGACGACAATTGAAGAGATATCAAATACTGTAGTTTTTTTGCTGTCAAATAAATCAAGTCATACCACTGGGCAAATACTTTTTGTTGATGGGGGTTATACCCATCTAGATAGAGCAATAAAATGAAAAAAAGTAGATGAATAAAATAGAAAAAATAGATGTTGTTCCTAAAAGTTTAGTAATCCCTTTTATTCTAATTACTTCTATGTTTGCTCTATGGGGATTTGCAAACGCTGTTACTGATCCTATGGTTCAGGCTTTTAAAAAAGTTTTAGAGTTGTCTAATTCTCAAGCTGCATGGGTTCAAATGGCTTTTTATGGAGGTTATTTTTGTATGGCATTACCGGCTGCTTTTTTTGTAAGAAAATATTCCTATAAAGTAGGTGTCTTGATAGGTCTTTTTCTTTATGCTCTTGGGGCTATTCTTTTTTATCCAGCTGCTATTACTGAAGAATTTTGGTTTTTTTGTTTAGGATTATACATTTTAACATTTGGGTTAGCGTTTCTTGAAACTACTGCAAATCCATATATTCTTTCAATGGGCAAAAAAGAAACAGCTACTCAAAGACTAAATCTTGCTCAAGCATTTAATCCAATAGGAAGTATTGGTGGGCTTATAATTGCACAACAGTTTATTTTAAAAAATTTACAATCCGACAATATTGTTGATTTTGGTTTTTTAGATAACACTCAAAAGATGATGATAAAAACATCTGATCTATTAGTGATTAGAGACCCATATGTGGTCCTTGGATTAGTTGTTATTATTTTTTTTATTATAGTAGCATTATATAAGATGCCTGAAGGGAAAGATGATTCAGAAATCGAAACAATTCCTGTAACCTTCAAAATATTATTCAATAATAAAAATTATATTTTTGGAGTAATCAGTCAGCTTTTTTACGTTGGTGCTCAAATAATGTGCTGGACTTATATTTATCAATATGCCGAAGCATTAGAAATATCAAGTCAAAAAGCATCAAATTATCAATTTATTGCATTTATTTTATTCTTTCTTGGAAGAATATGGGGTACCTATTTATTGAGGAGTTATAATCCTGGAAGGCTACTAATGATTTTTTCTTTCTTTTCTTCTATTACAATATTAATAACCATTTTTACTCAAAACGTAATAGGGCTATATTCCTTAGTTCTTACTTCATTTTTTATGTCTATAATGTTTCCAACTATATATGGAATTGCTTTAGAAGAATTAAATGAAGAAGTATCTAAAATTGGAGCAGCTGGCCTTGTAATGGCAATTGTTGGAGGCGCCTTAATGCCTAAGTTTC